>Ga0153956_1000206_pt1 | contig 75698 bp, 78 predicted proteins | sample TSFL040MetaG_FD_104704 | JGI IMG/M metagenome (GOLD analysis project Ga0153956, IMG submission 104704) | Attine ant fungus gardens microbial communities from Florida, USA - TSFL040 MetaG | ecosystem: Host-associated > Fungi > Mycelium > Unclassified | place: USA: Florida, Wekiwa Springs...
CGCTTTCGCCGTGGCTGGTTTCTCGGCGACGGCACGGGCGCGGGCAAAGGCCGACAGGTCGCTGCGATCATCCTCGACAATTGGCTGAAAGGCCGCCGCCGCGCGCTTTGGCTGTCGGTCTCGGATCGCTTGCAGGAGGATGCCCAGCGCGATTGGGAGGCGCTCAGACAGGAGCGCTTGCTGGTCACCCCGTTGTCGCGGTTCCGCCAGGGCGCACCGATCAAACTCGACGAAGGCGTCCTGTTCGTCACCTACGCCACGCTGCGCTCGCAGGAGCGCGGCGGCAAGAAGTCACGCGTCGAGCAGATCGTCGACTGGCTTGGGGCCGATTTCGATGGCGTGATCGTGTTCGACGAGGCGCATGCGATGGGCAATGCGGCGGGCGGCAAAAGCGAGCGCGGCGACGTCGCGCCATCGCAGCAGGGCCGCGCCGGGCTGCGGCTCCAGCACGCGCTGCCCGATGCCCGGATCGTCTATGTTTCCGCGACCGGCGCGACCAAGGTGCAGAACCTCGCTTATGCCCAGCGCCTCGGCCTGTGGGGCGGCGAGGATTTCCCGTTCGAGACCCGCGGCGCGTTCGTGACCGCGATCGAGAATGGCGGCGTCGCCGCGATGGAGGTGCTCGCACGCGACCTCAAGGCGCTTGGTCTCTACGCCTCGCGGTCGCTGTCGTTCGACGGTGTCGAATATGAGATGCTCGAGCACAGGCTGACCCCCGAGCAGGTCCGCATCTACGACTCGTTCGCCGGCGCGTTCGAGGTGATCCACAACAATCTCGACGCCGCGCTCGAAGCCGCGGGCGTCACCAGCGCGACCCACGGCACGCTCAACCGGCAGGCCAAGGCATCGGCCAAGTCGACCTTCGAGCAGACCAAGCAGCGGTTCTTCAATCATCTGATCACCGCCATGCAGACGCCGAGCGTGATCGCCAGCATCGCGCGTGATCTTGCCGCCGGGCACGCCGCGGTGATCCAGATCGTCTCGACGGGCGAGGCATTGCAGGAGCGCCGGCTGGCCGAGATCCCGGCCGACGAATGGAATGACATTTCGATCGACATCACGCCCCGCGACGGCGTTCTGTCGTACCTTGAGCACAGCTTCCCCGTGCAGCTCTACGCCCAGTATGGCAACGCCGACGGCACGTTGTCCTCGCGGCCGGTGTCCGACGAGGATGGCAATCCCGTCATCAATCGTGAAGCCGTCCGCCGCCGCGACGCGATGATCGAGAAGCTCGCCGCGATGCCGCCGGTGCCGGGCGCGCTCGATCAGATCGTCCAGCATTTCGGGCCGGATGCGGTCGCCGAGGTGACCGGGCGGTCGCGCCGTGTCGTCCCGCGCCGCAATGACGACGGCACCGTCCGGTTTGCGGTCGAGAACCGGCCCGCGTCGGCCAATATCGCCGAGACCAGCGCGTTCATGGACGATCGGAAGCGCATCCTGATCTTCAGCGAGGCCGGCGGCACCGGGCGCAGCTATCATGCCGACCTTGGCGTCCGGAACCAGCGCCTGCGCATCCACTACGGGCTGGAATTCGGCTGGAAGCCCGACAGCGCTATCCAGGGCTTCGGTCGTGACCATCGCACCAACCAGAAGCAGCCGCCGCGCTACCGGCCGGTCTCGACCGATGTGAAAGGCCAGAAGCGCTTCATCTCGACGATCGCCCGCCGGCTCGATGCCCTGGGCGCGATCACGCGCGGGCAGCGCCAGACCGGCGGACAGAATATGTTCCATCCCGAGGACAATCTCGAATCCTGGTATGCGCGCGATGCATTGCGCCAGCTCTACGTCCTGCTCGCGCGTGGCAAGGTCGAAGGCTGCTCGCTCGAACGGTTCGAGGCGGCGACGGGTCTATCCCTGCTCGACAATGGTGGCCTTCGTGACGAGCTGCCCGGCATCAATACCTTCCTGAACCGGATGCTGGCGCTCACCGTCGCGATGCAAAACCTGTTGTTCGAGGTGTTCGAAAGCCTGTTGCGCGCGCGCATCGAACAGGCGGTCGCCTCGGGCAGCTATGAGGTCGGGCTGGAGACGCTGCGGGCTGAGAGCTTCCGCATCGTCGGGCGTGCGACCATCTATACGCATCCGGGCACGGGCGCGGAGACCTCGTTGCTGACGATCGAACGCAAGGATCGGCTCGTGCCGCTGTCGCTCGATGAGGTGCTCGCTCAAGTCGATGAGCGCGGGGCAAAAATGCTGGTCAACGGCAAGACCGGTCGTGCCGCCCTCCAGCGCCGCGCGCGCAGCGTTACCGACGATGACGGTGACGTCCATCCCCGGGTCCGGCTGGTCTGGCCGCTAACCGACACGGTGATCCGCGCCGCGATGCTAGGCGCGAGCGATTGGGCGCCGGCCGGGCGCGATGCGTTCAGCGCGGCCTGGCAAGCCGAACTGGCCTCGCTCCCCGCGTTCGAAACCTCGACGCTGCACATGGTCTCGGGGCTGCTGCTGCCAATCTGGAAGCGGCTGCCCGATGAATCGACGCGGGTCTATCGTCTCCAGACCGACGAGGGCGAACGTGTAATCGGCCGCCGGGTATCGCCCGCGTGGGCCGCAACGGTCGCGAATGATGATAGCCCGGTCCAACTCTCCGGCGACGAGGCGCGAGCGATGCTGCTGACCGGCGAGACGGCGCTGCACCTCGCCGACGGCCAGATGCTCAAGCGGGTCCGGGCGATGAACGACTGGCGGATCGAACTGATCGGCTTCAACGATCTCGGCGTCGAGCGATTGAAGGCGATGGGCTTGATCTCGGAGATCGTCTCGTGGAAACTCCATATCTACGTGCCGACAGGGGCTGTTGGCGCTGAGGTGCTGGGACGCCTGCTCGAACGGTTCCCGATCGAGCGGCTCGCAGCGCGCAAAGCCGCCTGAGGAGCCCCATGATGCACAGTCCCGCCAGCCAGATCGCCGCCAGCCTCGCCGACCGTGCCGAGGCGGTGTGCCGCCAATATTTGTCCCAGGGCCGCCGCGAAGGGCGATACTGGCTGGTCGGCGACGTGCATAACAATCCGGGGCGCAGCCTCTATGTCCACCTTACCACGTCCCCCGATGGACGCGGCGCGGCGGGCAAATGGACCGATGCGCAGAATGGCGATCATGGCGACCTGCTCGACGTGATCGCCGCGTCCTGCGGGCATCGCTCGTTGCGCGAGACGCTCGATGAAGCCTGTCGCTTCCTCAGCCTGCCGTTGCCGCCACCGTCCGACGATGCGCCCCGCGCGCGCCGGTCGAGGGCGCCGGGCGGAACGCCCGAGGCGGCACGCAGGCTCCTGGCGGCGGCGAAACCGATCGCGGGAACGCTCGCCGCTACCTGGCTACGATCGCGCGGCATTACCAATCTCACCGGCTGCGAGGCGCTGCGGTTCCATCCCCATTGCTACTACCATGCGTCGAATGACGATGCGCCCGACGTGCGCCCGGCCTGGGCAGCGATGATCGCAGCGGTCACCGATCTCGACGACAGTGTCACCGGGGTTCATCGCACCTGGCTCGACAAGACCGGCATGCACAAGGCGCCGGTCGCTTACCCCCGTCGCGCCATGGGGCTGTTGCTGGAGAACGGCATCCGGTTCGGACGCGCAGGGTCGGTGATGGCCGCGGGCGAAGGCATCGAGACCATCCTGTCGCTGCGGCAGGTTGCCCCTGCCCTGCCGATGATCGCGGGCACGTCCGCCGCGCACCTCGCCGCCATCCGATTCCCGGCCGCCTTGCGCCGTCTCTATGTCGCGCGCGACGATGATCCTGCCGGCACCATGGCCCTGTCGACGCTGTTCGAGCGCGCGATGCCGGTGGGGATCGAGGTTATGCCGCTGGAGCCACGGCTGGACGATTTCAACAGCGACCTCACCACCTTCGGACGCGAGCGGTTGGCCGAGAGCCTGCGCCGTCAGCTTCAGGCCGATGACGCGGCGTATTTCCTGACGGCCGGATAGACCGCGAGCGCGGGGTCACGTCTGCCGGAGCGGGGTATCGCGCGCCATCCGCAGGGCTTTGCGTGGTGGCGCGCCGCTCGGCCTTCGTAAGAGGGCGACTGCGGCAAACGTCCCCCGGCAGCAATGGCGGGTCCGGCGGCTATTTTCCGCCGGGCCTGAAGGCCCTTTGCATCGCGAGGCAAAATAGCCTTGGCCCCGCCATCCTCCGCTGGCGCTCCGGCCGCAGCCCGTTGGGCTTTGCGGTGCCGCCGCGTGCCGCCCGCCGCCGGTCGTCGCCACGAAGGCCGCGAGCGGCGCGGCCCGACCACGGAGAACCCCGATGGCGATCGATATCGACCAGCCCGAACAGGATGAGCCCCAACCCGGCACCACCGCCTATCTCCTTCAGGAAATGCAGCTTTACGGCCATCGGCCCTTCGAGGACGAACCCGACCAGCGGCCGCTCCCCGAGGCTCGAATGATGGAGGGCGCGATCGCCGATATGTTCGACGCGATCGTGTCCTGCCTGATCGACACCCGGATCGAACCCGACATGGAGGACCTCGCCTGGAACATCGTCAATGTCTTCCAGCGCGCTGGCGAACGGATCGAGCGCGAGCTGGACAGGAATGAACAGGCGCAGAAGCGGTTGCAGCGCGAGCAGGACGGCAGCGAGGTCAAGTCGGTCGATCTGGAACGCAAGACCGCCGAAGGTATCACGCTGATCGAGCGCCGCGACACCATGGAATTGTTCCGCGACATGGGCGCCGACCAGTTCCGTGTCCATCTGCGCAAGCCCTGGCTGCCCCATTCCGGCCCGATGGTGAACCGCAAGGCGCTGACCTCGGCGGTGCTCGACAGTCGTAAGCAGCTCGACAAGCGCGCGCATCAGGACGCCCGGGTGCTTAACCCCGATGGTCCCCGATTCGTGTTCAGCGCGGGTCCCAAATACGACGATTACCGGCTGATCTGCGCGACGATGGACAAGTTGCTCGCGCAGTTCCCGGAGATGGTCGTAGTCCATGGCGGATCGACGACCGGCGGCGAGCATATCGTCGCGCGCTGGGCACGGACCAAGGATGTGCCGCAAGATCCACGCAAGCCCGATTGGGACAAGCATGGCAAGGCTGCCCCCTTCAAGCGCAACGACGTGATGCTGGAGATCATGCCCAAGGGGGTGATCGTGTTCCCCGGCTCGGGCATCCAGGACAATCTCGCCGACAAGGCCCGCAAAATGGGCATCAAGGTCTGGGATTTCCGCAAGAGCGGCGCTTCCTGAGCGCCGCCATTGCGCGGGTTCAATGGACCTGCAGGAAGTCCCGGGGCGTCTTCACGTCAAGCGCCGGGAACAGTCCGCGCATATGGCCGATATTCCAGGTAACGATCGTAGCGATGCCATGGGCAACCGCCACCTCGCCGATCGTCCGGTCATAAAGGCGCGGGCCGATCCCGCCGTCGCCCGCATAACTGCGGACCGTCTCGAAGGTTTGCGCGGGCGTGAGACCGATCAACCGGGTGATGCTCCGCACGCTTTCCAGCGCTGCCCATGCCTCTTCCGCCGTGAAGCGAAACGGGGCGTGGGCGCCGCGCCGGGTCAGCGTGCTATAGGCTTCGGCGAAACTGTGCGCGGCGACGCCCAGGCTGATGCCGCTGGCTTCGTCGAAAATGTCCGCCGAAGCGGCATGGTGCTCATGGTCGCCTGCGAGCGCCGCAATGACCACATTGCTGTCGACCAGCACGTCAATCGCCAAGGTCACGCTCACGGCTGCGGTCGAGGGCGTCGTTCGCTTCCTCGAGGCTGATGCTCTTGCCGGTCGCCGGGTGGACCAGCAACACGCCGCGGCGGACCAGCTTGCCAGTATTAGCCGGAACGCCTGGCGGGACATAGCCGCGCAGCGCATCCTCGATCACTTCGCTCGCGGTCATGCCGGTGAGCCTAGTGAGGGCATGGACACGGTCGCGCGCGAAAGCCGACCGCACATTGAGCTGAATACTATCGGCGCGTGCCATCTGCGACTCCTCAGGCCCCAATATAGTGACGGCCCCCCGATTTGGCTAGCAATATAGCGTTGCTGCTAGCCACAAGTCCCCTGCCTCGCCTTGGGCGGGACCGCAATCAGGCCGGCGGGCGTGAGCCCGATCGACCTGTCTGTCCGACCCCCGAGCGATGCTGATGGCCACGATCTTCCCAGTCATCGGCGCGGGGCGACCGAACGCAGGCCCCCGTATCGTCAGATGATGCGATGCCAGGCATCCCGATCGCAACCGTCAGCGCCTGGAGGATCGCAAGGTTCCCGCACAGATCGACAGCGCGCGGGGGAGAACAGCCATCCCGGCGCGGTTGATGCCGCGATCAGGGACCTTCGTGACCTCGGTCCGATCGGAGATCTGGGGCGACGGGGTCAGGTCATGCGCCGGTCCGCCTGAGACCATCCCCCTCCTTGCCGCCTGACTGCGGGGCTCGATCCCCTAATGCCGTCAACCCCTTGCGGGGTTCGCCCTGCGCTTCGCTCCGGTGACGGCGGCGATCTGCCCCTCCGGTGGGCGTCACCGGGGAATGGTTCTCCGGCCAGACCGAAGGATATTCACCATGACCACCATCGCCAACCTCACCGTGAAGTCGGACGGCACCTTCGAAGGCGTGCTCGCGACCCTGAACGTCACCGCGCCGATTACGATCGTCCCCAACGGCCGCAAGTCGAAGGAGTTGGAACCGGACTATCGCGTCCTCAGCCGCAAGAACGGGTTCGAGCTTGGCGCCTGCTGGATCCGCACCAGCCAGACCACCGGCGCCGAATATATCTCGGTTTCGCTGTCCGCGCCGGAGTTCGGCACGATCTACGGCAATATCGCCAATTCGCCGGGCAATGAACCGAACAAGAAGGTGATCATCTGGAACCCGCCGGCCTGACGGCTCCGGCAACGGCCCCGCCGCGAGGCGGGGCCGCTTTCGTTTCTCAACCTCACTGGAAGGATGATGCCATGAGCCGTCACCCGATCACCGTCCGCTCGATCGACAATGCCGACGACAATGCTGTTATCGGCTTCGATCCCCCGCTGGGAACCTATTTCCTCTTAGGATTCGAAGATCCCGATACCGAGTTTCCGGGCCTGTGGCTCGGCACCCGGTTGCGCGAATTTCCCGACCTCGCCTCGCTGACATCGGCCGCGGACGCGAAGGGTTATATGCTCGATGGGCTGACCGAGCCGATCGTCGCCGAGATGGCGTGGGAAGCGATGCAGCCGCATCGCCCCTCGCTGGTCGAACGCTGCGGCTGGCCGCTCCGCTAGACACCCTCGCATCGCCGGGGCGGGCTGAGCCTCGCCCCGGCGATGTCTCGTTCAGCCGTTGAGACGATCTTTGATCGCCTTGGCCGGCGTGAAGGCCAGCTTGTTCGACGCTGCGATCTTGATCGCCTCGCCGGTCGCCGGATTGCGGCCGTCGCGCGCGTCGACGTGCTTGACTTTGAACTTGCCGAAATTCGACAACGCGATCTCGTCGCTCTTCGCCGCGGCAGTCGCGATCGCGTCGAACACCCCGTCGACATATTTACGGGCGTCGGCCTTTGTGATGCTGTGGGCGGCGGCGAGCGCTTCGGCCAGATCGTTATTGTTCATGGATATTCCTCCCGTCGTTCGATGATACGCTACCAGTTCGATGCCCGATCCGGGAGCCGCGCGGGCTTTATCAATCTGTCCGCTCTTGTCACGCCCCTGCCCGCAAGAGCCACGATGGGGAAATTCGCGCCACGCTGAATGCGCACGCCGGCAATCGTTGAGACCGGCATGATGTCCCGCCTCCTGGACGGGCGCTACGCCACCCCAGTTCGCACGCGCTGTTCCCCTGGCCGAAGCACGACCTCGTCAATCAACCCGTAAAGGGTCCGCTACGCTTACGCGTGCGGTCGCGCCCGAGGGCGCGGTGATTGCGGTCGGTCCCCGGCCGTCGGGGGGCGCCTGACGAGCGGGGTTGGTCTCCGCTCCCTTGAAGATCAGGAGCACCACCATGCCGCTCACCACCGCCCAATCGCTCGCCTGGAATCTCGCGCGGTCGCTGATGATCATCATCGTTCTGATCGAAACCGACGACGGCTATATCGCCATGCCCAGCGACGAGTTCGATGGCGATCCCGATCAGGTCGTTCGCGAATACGATCCATTTGCACCCTGATCGGCGCCGATGGGCACCCGCCACCAGGACAAATTCTCTTTTGCCCGTCGGCACTTCAGGCTATCATCTTCGCACAATTTCGCGCTGTGGAGGTGGTGGCAGGCGCGTCCGACGACATTTTGCGCGGGAGGACGCTCATGACCATTTTTCTCGTTCTCGGCCTGTTTGCCGGCCTCTACATGCTCTGGCTGGTCGTCAGTCTCGCAACCTATGCCCTGCCGGTTTCAGCCGGCATCACATCGGCCTTTTGGCTGCATGGCCTGGGCCTGGGCATCCTCGCCTCGATGTTCTGGGGATTTGTCATCGGTATGGCCCTGTTGGTCGCCGGTCAGACGCTGTTCGCCACCACCCGGTCGCCACTGGTTCGGCTCGGCTTGGGGCTGCTCTATGTGATCCCGGCCGGCATCGCCGGCTATCATGCCGTCTATGGGCTCGGGTCGCTGGCGATCGGTCCCGGCGTGATCGTGTCGATCCTGAGCTGGATCGGCGCCGTGGTGATCGCGAGCGCGGCCTGGCAGCGACTCACGGATTCGCCGTCCACGGCGCTGTCGTTGCCCCCGAACGCCGAGGGTTCGACGGTAACCACGGCGTAGGATGATCGCGGCAGCGTCGGGCCGCCATCGGAACCGTCAACCACGCGGCACGTGCGGGACATAACTGCCAAGGAGATCAGCGTATCTCCCGCAGCCGCACGCGTCGAGGATCAACGCTCTCCCCAATTTTCTTGCAATATTGAACGCGCTTCGCGCGCGTCATTGTTTGTCATGATGCAACAAAATCGGCTCCCCCGTTTCCCGCTTCGCGGCGCGGCCAAGGCCGCGTCCCCGACCCGAGCGGCTGCGGGAGATACGCTGATCTCCTCAACAACGAGAGGAGACCATCATGGAACTGACCAAGTACGACCGGCGCGCGAGCGTGTATGAGTCCGACTACCTGCAGACGATGGCCCGTGGCTATATCATGGTCCACAAGGTCCGGCAGGCGTTGGACGCGGTGCGGGGTAAGACCGGACATAAGCGGTCCAAGGCGATTTGGAAGGCGTGGAGGCGCGCACAGATCGCTGCGCGCGGCCACGCGCTCACCATCGCTCGCGAACCGGGCAACGATCATGATCTCTCTGACTATTGTCTCCTAATCGACGCTGCGGCGAAGAAGATCACTGAACGCGACGACCGGAAGCCACTCCCCGACTATGACGAACATATCCCGTTCTAGACGTCGAGAACCAAGCCGTGGCGGCGTCGAGTCGCCACGGTCCTTGAACGTGAAAAGCGTCGCCGGGAACGGCCAGCGGTCCTGACAGGTCTATTTTCATAAGGGGCGGCGCGGCGGCCTCAAGGACGACGGGGCCCCACCATTTTCTTCGGCGCGGCCGACGCTAACCCGGGCCGCGCCGAAGAAAATCGTTACCCCCATCGCCGCTCGCGCGGTCGCGGGACAAGCCCGCGATCCTTGACCCCGCCGCGCCGCTGGTCAGACCGCAGGCGGTGACATCAGCCCTTCAGGGAAAGCGACAGCTTCCGGCGTTTCGGTGTGGTCACCGCGATCGTCTCCGCCGCCGGCTCGGTAATCACCGTCTTTTTGCGCGACTGGCCGAGGCCAATCCTCTTGGCGATCGCCCGACGCTGCTCGATCGACTCCGGGTTCGAGACGGTCGCGGGGTTCGACAGCCACGCGACCGCAAGGCGCGCCACCATCCTGATCCTGCCGAGTTGGTCGTCCATCGCTGCCCCCGATTGGCGTAACGGATCACACTCTCGTTCTCGCGATAGCAGGCGCGACCGTCCGCTGCGAGCACGCTAGCCGCATCTGCCTCGGCATCAAAACATCGCAATGTCGAATGAGCATCGACGAAACCCGCGTGATGGGGTGACGAACGGCCCGCCAGCCCGACCGAGCGTGCGACAATCCGGCCCTCCCTCGATCATGCGCGGCGATCCTCACCAATGCTGGCCCCCATGTCCGCCGCGCCATAACGGCCTCGTATCAATGCGCTTGCTGCCGTCAGGATCGCTATCGCTCGATCGGCCTGCCGCAACGGCGTGGCTCGGACTTTCTTCCCCCGGCGTGCCGCCGTTCCTCGCGCACCAAGAAAGTCCGAGCCACGCCGTCCTCCGCTTTGATCCGGGCCTTCGGCTGCAGCGCCGATCGCCTGCCGGCCGTCCACGCGCATCGAGGCCGCAATGGCGCGGCTCGACGCAAAAGGAACGGCACATGGCAAAGATCGGCAGCTTCAAGAAAGTCTCGGATGAACTCCGCGGAGACATCACCACCCTCACCTTTCAGGCAAAGGCCGTGCGTATCACGCCGGAAGACGACGTGCGCGGCGATGCTCCAACCCATCGCGTTTTCTATCGCGACGTCGAAGTCGGCGCGGCGTGGACAAGGAAGTCGAAGGACGAACGCCCGTATCTCTCGGTCAAGATCGATGATCCCAGCTTCATCGCGCCAATCTACGCGCGGCTGCATGAGGGCGACGAGGGCGAATGCGATCTGGTCTGGACTCGCTCCGTTCCTCGCGGCGGGCGGGACTGACGCCCCCATCTCCGCCGGTTCCCCGAACCGGCGGAGATATCCCCATTTCTGGGGATAAGCCTCCCTATTTGTTGGCATTTTGAACAGGCCGAATCGCCGTCACGTTACTCCCATAAAAAAGGGGGCGACCATGCAGCTCAAACCTGAATCGGGTACCAGTCGGCGACGTCTCGACCTTGCCGGGTTCGCACAGGAATTTCTCCGGCGCAATCCACGCTACCGTTCGAACTATCTCCATCTCACAGGCAGCCGCCGCCATTCGTCGGCGCTGGCCCATCACGAAGCCATGGCACGCCGCTGGGGCCTGTGCTTTCCCTTGCCAGCCCCATGCCTTCGCCGCCGACGATCCGGCGATCTGGCTGCCCGCGCGCTCGCCAACCACCGTCATCCTTGACGCGGCACCGGCGTCCTACCTCCACGCCGTACCGCTCAACCTGACGGCGTGGCCGATCACGCTCGCCGATCGGCAACTGTCGGACGGCCGCCATGTCGTGCTCGGCGACGTCGACGGGCCGCATCGCCTGTGGCTGCGCACCGCCGACCCCGATCGGCCGGTCGCCTATGTGATCGTCCGCGATCACGCGATCGACCTTCGGTTCGCCGCGATCCGACGGCTGGACCGCCGTCTCGCAGGGGCGCCACCGGCGCGATCGTCGCCGGGGTTCCAGCCGACGCCGTTCCAGCGCCATCGCTTCGGCCTGCTGCTCGATATTCTCGACGCGATCGACGCGCCTGCCGATCGGACCCCGCCGACGACGCACGAGATCGGCACGCGGCTGGTCTATCCTGGCAAGGCGATCGGACGCGGTAACGAGTGGAAATCCTCCTCCGAACGTCGCCGAACGCAGCGCCTGATCGATGAGGCAGTCGCACTGAGGGACGGCGGCTATCTCGCCCTGCTCCAGCCCGGCCGTGCCGGTGCGACAAAAATCCCCCGCTGAAAACAGCCGCTCCATCCCGCCGATCCTGCTCCGCCAGAGTCGCCCAGCCCTGTCGGCCGCCCTCGCGCGCCGCCCACCTTACGCTGGAGGATTTGACCGTGACTCACCCGGAAGACCTGCCCACCGTCCATTTTCTCAACACGCCCGATGCGGCCCTGCATCTCAACCTCAGCCCGCGCACGCTCGAAAAACATCGCTGCTATGGCACCGGCCCGGCGTTCCATAAGCTCGGCGGCAAGGTCGTCTATACGGTCGCCGCGCTTGACGAATGGGCCGCGCGCGGGCTGCGCCGGTCGACCTCCGATCCGGGCACCGGGGTCTGTCTCCCGGCCAAGCGCGTCCCTGGCGGCCCGATCCGGCGCTGATCGATGCCGCGATCTTCCGCTCTTGCCGTGCGCGGCGGCGAACGCGCCCAACTCGATCTGTTCCGGTCAGTCCCCGGCGATATCGCGCCGCGCGACGCGCAGGATCTGATGACATGGCCGTTCTTCAGCCTCGCCAAATCGAAACGCGCGACGCCGATCGACTTTCACATGGGCTCGACATGGGTCTCGGTCGAGGCGGTGCCCGAACATGGCATGGCGACGATCTGGGACGCCGATGTCCTGATCTGGGCGGCGAGCCAGCTTATTCAAGCGCGCGACGCCGGTCGCCCGACCTCACGCCTGATGGTCACCACACCGCATGAAATCCTCGCCTTCACCGAACGCGGCACCGGCAAGGCGAGCTACGATCGGCTGAAGGCGGCGCTCGATCGATTGCAATCGACCACCGTCGCCACCTCGATCCGGCAGGAGCACCAGCGCCGCCGCCATCGCTTCTCCTGGATCAACGAATGGCGCGAGCTTTCCGAAGACGGCAATCGCGTCGTCGGGATCGAACTCATCCTGCCCGACTGGTTCTACGCCGGTGTCCTCAACCATGCGCTGATCCTGACGATCGACCGCGCTTATTTCTCGCTCACCGGCGGCCTCGAACGCTGGCTCTATCGCCTCGTCCGCAAGCACGGTGGCCGCCAGTCGGGTGGTTGGAGCTTCGATTTCGAGCATCTCTATCTCAAGTCCGGCGTGCTGTCGCCGCGCCGCCGGTTCGCATTCGAACTGCGCGGGATCGTGCAGCGCCAGCCGCTCCCCGGCTACACGCTGACGCTGGAACGCTCGTTCGGGCGCTACCGACTCGCGTTCGCGCCAATCCCGCCCGATCCGTTCGATATCGCGATGCGGCGCATGGGTCTCCAGCCTGTGGATAACCGGCCATGAGACTCGGACTATCGGGAACACCCGGATTCGGACGATCAGGAACGTCGGACTCGGACCATCAGGAACGCCGACCACCCGGAAACCCGCGGAAATCCGCGCCAAATCGAACCTCCTCTAACGATCCTAATAGAGAAGAATCCTTCGGATTCTTGCTAACCGCGCCGCGCGCTGTGGATTTCGCCGACGATCGCGGTCGCCAACCTGCCCGTGCGGGAGCCGTCTCGTGACGATCGTCACCGGCGATTGCCGCGACGTCATGCCCGGTCGCGGGCCGTTCGACCTGATCATCGCCGATCCGCCCTATGGCGACACGTCGCTCGGCTGGGACCGCCGCGTCACCGGCTGGCTCGTGCTGGCGCGGCAGGCGTTGCGCCCGACCGGCTCGATCTGGGTGTTCGGATCGCTCCGCAGCTTCATGGCGACGGCTGCCGACTTCACCGCTGCCGGACTCCGTTATGCTCAGGAAATCGTCTGGGAGAAGCAGAACGGCAGCGGCTTCCACGCCGATCGCTTCAAGCGCGTCCACGAACTCGCGGTGCAATTCTATCGCGCCGATGCGCCGTGGTCCGGGGTGTTCAACGAGGTCCAGAAAACGGCCGACGCGACCGCGCGGACCGTGCGCCGCAAGATGCGCCCACCGCATACCGGCCGAATCGATCAGGGCTTTTACACCAGCGAGGACGGCGGGCCACGCCTGATGCGGTCGGTGATTTATGCGCGCAATTGCCACGGCCGCGCGATCCATCCGACCGAAAAGCCGGTCGCGCTGCTCGACATTCTTGTCCGCACGAGTTGCCCGCCGGGCGGCCTGGTCGGCGATTGGTTCGCCGGGTCGGGCGCGGTCGGCGAAGCCTGCCGCGCGACCGGCCGTCGCTATCTCGGCTGCGAAATCGACCCCGACATGGCCGAGCGTGCCCGCGCGCGCCTTGCCGCCGTGTTGCCCTTCGACGCGCGCCCGACGCGCGCACCATCCCCTTGCGGAGACCCCAGATGACCTCACCGCCCCATCGCCTGTCGATGGCGATGCTGTCGCGCGCGCGCCGGTATCGCACTGCCTATACCGACATCGGACTCGTCTGGCTCGAAGGACGGCTTGAGCATTCGATCCGCTTCGGCCGCGCCGCGCAGGAACAAGTCCTGACGCCTGAGACGCGCCTGCACTCGTTCCGGGCCGATGCGATCGTCGCGTTCGTCCGCTGGTCGGCCAATGACTATGGCACGATCAATTCGCGGATCGACATCCTGCGCGCGGTGCGCCCGGGCGAACCCTATTCCACGATCCCGTTCGTGCAGCCGGGCGGCGAGATTCTGCTGTCGATCCGCACATGGCCGAAGGTCCGGCAAGTGTTCGATATCATCGACACGATCGAAGCGGCGGGGCTCGACCCTTGCGACGTCGCGCCCGACCATTGGCGTCACGTCCACAACCGGATCAGCGTCGGTGCCCGCCCGCGCGCCTATACGGTCGAGCGCCACGACGCATGGCTCCGGCGCAGGGCGATCGAGCAATGAACTGGCGGCAATCGGTGGCAATCGCCGCACTCGCCGGGGTTCTTCCCGTAACCACGATCGCCCTTTCATGGTTCCCGCCGCGTTCACGCCTGCTCTGGAATGCGACGGCCAGCGCGCCGATCGGCCTCTATCGCCTCGCGCCGGACGCGCGCGTGGCGGTCGGCGATCTTGTCGCCGTCATGCCGCCGCCCGAGGTCGCGCAGTTCATGGCAACGCGCCATTATCTGCCGGTCGGCGTGCCGTTGCTGAAGCGGATCGCCGCACGGCCGGGCGCGACCATCTGTCGACGCGGCGTCACCGTGACGATCGACGGGCGCACCGCCGCCATCGCCCGAACCCATGATCGTCTCGGCCGTCCGCTGCCGGTCTGGCAGGGCTGCCGCGACCTTGGCGCGAGCGATCTGTTTGTCCTCAACGCCATGCCCGACAGCATGGACGGCCGTTATTTCGGACCGATCCCGGCCGCCGGGATGATGGGCCGCGCCATCCCGCTCCTCACGCGCGATGCACCGAATGCGCCGCTTCGCTGGCGCGGGGGCCGAGCATCACCGCGCATCGACCACCACCAACCATGGAGCGTGATCATGCAAATAGGCGCGAGCCCGATCAACCGTGCGGCCCGCGTCGTGCTGGTTGCCATCGCTTCAATCTTCCTCTTTCCGGCCAACGCCGTTGCAGCAGGCCAGCCATCCGAGATTGCGCAAGGCGATCAGCCCTATGCCGCTCCGGTGACGGAGGCGGCGCAGCGGTTCGACGTGCCCGAGGCATGGATATGGGCGGTGATGCGCGTCGAAAGCGGCGGCGATCCGCGTGCGCGCTCCCCGGTCGGCGCGATCGGATTGATGCAGATCATGCCCGCCACATGGACCCGGCTGACCGCGCGTTATGGGCTTGGCAGTGATCCATGGGACGCGCGCGCCAATATTCTCGCCGGGGCCGCCTATCTGCGCGAACTGCTCGACCGCTATGCGGACCTGCCGACCGCGCTCGCCGCTTATAATGCGGGGCCGGGCCGGGTCGATGCGTGGCGGACACGCGGTCGCCCGCTGCCCAGTGAAACGATCGCCTATGTGGCGCGGATCGTGCCGATGATCGGCACCTCCGGCATCGCTTCGCCCGCCGTGGTGCCGACCGTCGTCGCGCCGTCATGGCGCACGGCGAGCGTGTTCATTGCGCGCGATCGGAGCGCGTCAGCGGCTCCCAATAATGCCGCGCCAGCACCATCGAGCAGCGTGTCCACGGCACCAGCACAGCCCGAGCGCGGCGGCTTGTTCGTCCCGCGTTCCGGTTTGTGACGATGGTCGCGACACCCATCATTCCGTCCATCACCCGTACCCGGAGCATCCGATGCTGAACCGCCTCGCTTGTGGAGAGGGGTATGTCTGCTCAGTTCTTTCCAGTGTCCAATATGGAACGGGCCGCCTCAAGGACGATGGGGCCCCACCATTTTTTTCGGCGATCGGGCGGCAGTATTTGATCCGGCCAGGTCATCGCGCGCCAAAAAAAATCGTTGCCCCCATCGCCGCTTACGCGGTCGCTACGCGATCCTTGACCCGGCCCGTTCCACACCGCGGCTCGTTGCCACTTTTTCATTCATCAGGAGGCAACGATGACGTTCTACCAACACATCAGCGAACTGCGGGCCGAGCTGTCGGCGAGTACCAGCGTCAAGGAAATCCGCCAGATCCGGCGCGAACTCGACGCGACACTTGCGAAGATGGCAAGCACGAAGGCGGGACTCGATACGGTCATTCAGTCAGGCTGAACGGGCCATCGGTCGGCGGGGGCGGCGCTTCCCCGGCGCTGCTTCCGCCCCCTTCCGGCTATCGCCATGATCGCTTTTCGCCGTTGGTTCCGTCGGATTGCAGGACGTCGGGATGCCGCCCCTGTTGTCGGTGGTGGCAGGGGGTGAAGGAGGGCACGGGCGGCAGGGAGCACGGAGAGGGGGCATCGCGAGATAAAAGGGGTGCTGGCACCCACGGTTGTGAGGGGCGGATATCAGCGCTGTTCGCGTATGGCACTCGTTGCGACCCGCCATACACCTCTGCAATTTATGCCCTGTTTTCAACGCACCTTCGTATGGCACCCCGCCCATGAGCCGGGACGACAACGATTTCCGCGTCCGGCCGGGAAGGAGCAGGGATCGCGGCAAGGGAGCGGACGGCCGCGGCCGCAAGCTGGCGGCCCAGGTCCGGCGAGCGGCGGCCCGGAAGGGCTATACCGCACGGCGCAAGGGCGGCCGGTCGGGGACCGGCGCGCGAGGCCGCGGCCGCCGCGCGCTCGCGGGCATGAAGTTCCGCGCCGACGCGCGGCGTGTCGTCGTCAAGGCGCGGGTCGTTCGTCACAAGGGGACATGGTATCGGGCAGCCCCCCTCGCCCGCCACATCTCCTATCTCGAACGCGACGGCGTGACGCGCGACGGGCGCAATGCCACGATGTTCGACGCCCGGTCCGACGAGGCCGATCGCGACGCCTTTGTCGAACGCTGCGAGGACGATCGCCACCATTTCCGCTTCATCGTCTCGCCCGAAGATGCCGCCGACCTCGACAGTCTCCGCACCTTCACCCGCGAGGTGATGGCCGACATGGCAAAGGATCTCGAAACCCGGCTGGACTGGGTCGCGGTCGATCACTGGAACACCGACAATCCGCACATCCATGTTCTGGTGCGCGGCGTCGCCGACGACGGCAGCGATCTCGTCATCGACGGCGGCTATATCAGCGAGGGGATACGCCATCGGGCACGCGAGCGGGCAACGCTCGAACTCGGCCCGCGCAGCGAACTGGATATCCGAACCGCGCTGGAGCGCGAGGTCGATGCGGAATATTGGACCAGCCTCGACGAACAGCTCGGCCGTCTCGCCGGCGAGAATGCTGGCATCGTCGATCTGCGGCCCGGCGATGGCGACGCCGATCTGCAGCGGCTGTTGCGCGGCCGCGCCGCCAAGCTCCAACAGCTCGGCCTAGCGACGCGCGAGGGACCGGCGACCTGGACGATCGAGACCGGCGCCGAGCAGACGTTGCACGATCTGTCGGTGCGCAACGACATCATTAAGACCATGCACCGCACAATGGCGCGGGACGGCGCGCGGTTCGATCCGTCGGCACTGGCGCTCCATCAGGATATCCCCCGCGATCCGATCATCGGGCGGCTGGTCGATCGCGGCCTGCACGATGAACTGACCGGCAGCGCCTATGCGATCATCGACGGCGCCGATGGGCGAACCCATCATCTGCGCTTCGATACGCTGGCGCTGACCGGCGACGCCAAACCCGGCGCGATCGTCGAATTGCGGTCCTGGGAGGATAAGGAAGGCCAGACGCGCCTGTCGCTCGCCACCCGCTCCGATATGGCGCTCGACCAACAGGTCACCGCCCCCGGCGCCACCTGGCTCGATCGCCAGCTTGTCGCGCGTGACCCGGTTGCGACCGGAAACGGGTTCGGGATCGATATCCGCGAAGCGATGGCGGCGCGCGGCACCTATCTCGAAGCGCAAGGACTGGCCCATCGGCAGGGACAGCGCCTCGTCTTCGCGCGCGATCTCATCGCCTCGTTGAAGGGTCAGGAACTCGACCAGGCCGCACAGGCGATCGCCGCTCGCACCGGGCTGGAGTATAAGCCATCGCCGGCAGGTGATTATGTCAGCGGCACCTATCGCGAGCGGGTGACTTTATCGTCCGGGCGGTTCGCGATGATCGACGACGGGTTGGGGTTCCAGCTCGTTCCTTGGCAGCCGGCGCTCGACCAGCATCTTGGCCAGCACATTACCGGCACGATGACGCAGGGCGGCTCGGTCGATTGGGCGCTCGGCCGGGGTCGTGGGATCGGTCTGTGAGGGGCGGTGATCCACATAATCGTCATGGCCTGGCCGCGTAAATTCTCACCATCTTGTTCGGCCTGCATCGAGTGATTCCGATGACGCAGAAAAACACCCTCCGACGACACCTGTACAATATCTACTACGCCAGTTTCTGTTTTTCATCGCCACCCCGCTACGACCCCAAATATACCTTGCGAACAGGCCTCACGAACGCCCCGCTCAACGCGGAGGTGTTCCATGAATGCAACGAAGATACTTTGGGGTCAGGTCACTGCAGTCCTGACAACCGTGCTCGTCACGATCTGGGGCGCGACCCAATGGGTCGCCCACGCGCTCGCCTATCAACCCGAACTCGGCCACCCATGGTTCTGGCTCGGCCATTTCCCGATCTACCCACCGCCCGCCTTCTTCTGGTGGTGGTTCGCCTATGACGCCTATGCGCCCGACGTCTTCCTGAAGGGCGCGGCGATCGCCGTCTCCGGCGGCTTCCTGTCGTTCATCATCGCGATCGCCATGTCGGTGCGCCGCGCCCGCGAGCGCCGCAAGGCCGAGACCTATGGCTCCGCGCGCTGGGCCAGCGAGCAGGAGGTCCGCGCCGCCGGGATGCTCGGCGACGACGGCGTCGTGCTCGGCAAGTTCGCCGGTTCCTATCTGCGCCATGACGGCCCCGAGCATGTCCTGTGCTTCGCGCCGACCCGATCGGGCAAAGGCGTCGGGCTGGTGGTCCCGACGCTGCTGACCTGGCCGGGCAGTTGCATCATCCACGACATCAAGGGCGAAAACTGGCAGCTCACCGCGGGCTTCCGCGCGCGCCACGGCCGCGTCCTGCTGTTCGATCCGACCAATCCCGCGTCAGCCGCCTACAATCCGCTGCTCGAGGTCCGGCGCGGCGAATGGGAGGTCCGCGACGTGCAGAACGTCGCCGACGTGCTGGTCGATCCCGAAGGCAGCCTCGAGAAGCGCAACCACTGGGAAAAGACCAGCCACGCGCTGCTGGTCGGCGCGATCCTACACGTTCTCTATGCCGAGGAGGACAAATCGCTCGCCGGGGTCGCCGCGTTCCTGTCCGACCCGCGCCGCAGCATCGAATCCTCGCTGCACCGGATGAAGACCACCCCACATCTCGGCGCCAAGGGGGTGCATCCGGTGGTCGCCGCTGCCGCGCAGGAATTGCTCAACAAGTCCGAGAACGAACGGTCGGGCGTGCTGTCGACCGCCATGTCGTTTCTCGGCCTCTACCGCGATCCGGTGGTCGCCAAGGTGACCAGCCGATCGGATTGGCGGATCGCCGATCTCGTCAGCGGGCCGCGCGCAACCTCGCTCTACCTCGTCGTGCCGCCCGGCGACATCAGCCGGACCAAGCCGCTGATCCGGCTCATGCTCAACCAGATCGGCCGGCGTCTCACCGAGGAGCTCAACCCGATCGCCCGCAAGCAGCGCCTCCTTCTCGTGCTCGACGAGTTTGCGGCGCTGGGGCGGCTCGATTTCTTCGAGTCCGCGCTGGCGTTCATGGCGGGCTATGGGATCAAGGCGTTCCTGATCGCGCAGTCGCTCAACCAGATCGAGCGGGCCTATGGCCAGAACAACGCGATCCTCGATAATTGCCATGTCCGGGTCAGCTTCGCGACCAACGACGAGCGCACCGCCAAGCGGATCTCAGACGCGCTCGGCACGGCGACCGAGCAGCGCGCGATGAAGAATTATGCCGGCCATCGCCTCTCGCCCTGGCTGGGGCATCTGATGGTATCGCGTACAGAGACCGCCCGCGCGTTGCTCACGCCGGGCGAGATCATGCAGCTCCCACCCAATGACGAGATCGTGATGGTGGCGGGGATTCCGCCGATCCGGGGACGCAAGGCGCGCTATTTCCGCGATCGCCGGCTCACCGAGCGGGTAATCAATCCGCCCAAGGTGCAGCCTGCCAAACCGGCCAAACGTGCGACCGATGACTGGTCGACGCTCGCACCGGTCGCCGCACTGCCCAAGGCTGCGGATACCGACGCGGCGAAGAGAGACGCCAAGCCAGCGAGGAAGAAGCGTGCGGCCAGGTCGAAGACTCCCCCCGCAACCAAGCCTGAGTCCGATACGGCGAATTCCGGCATTCGGCAGGAACCCGAACTGCCTGACCATGAGAATATCGCGCCGGACCGGGAGCGGACCTTCGACGAGTTCAACTATGATGATGACGAAACGCAGGACGATGCCGCACGCAACCGCAAGGCGATCGACCAGACGATGCGCGGCAACGCCCGCAACGCGTCGCTCGATCCGGATGACGGGATCGACCTGTGAAGGTGAAACCCCATGCCAAGATGACGTTCCGCATCGATGTGCATCTGGCGCGCTTGCTTGCCGAGCGTGCCAGAGCGCGCCGCGTGTCGCAGACCGAGGTGGTCGAGGCGGCGCTTGCCTCGCTGCTGTCGCCCGATAGCGAGGAAAAGGTCGAGGCGGTGCTCACGCGCCGCCTCGATCGCCTGACACGCGACCTCGATCGGCTGGCCTGGCATGTCGATCTGTCGAACGAGGCGTTCGCGCTGTTCGTCCGGTTCTGGCTCACCAACAACCCGCCGCTGCCGGACGCGGCGATGAAGGCGGCGCAGGCGACGGGGAAGAAACGCTACAATGCGTTCGTCGACTCGCTCACCCGCCGCATGGAAGTCGGCCCCAGGCTCAAGGACGAGATGTCGGAAGATCGCGACGGTGCTGGCAGTGGTTACTCATAGCACCGACCGGAATGTGCAGCGGCTTCGCCATTTGCTACCGTCGATGGACGATAGCCTCCCCTATTCAGGAACTCCAAATGACGGATGACGATCGGGATGCCTTGTTGCTGGACGTCGCCACGGGACTCCGCAATTTGATCAGCCGTGAATTAGGTTTGAAAGCCACGACCACGGCGCCGAACACCACGCTGCGCGATATCTATGACAAATTGGACCGGCGGATCGCGGCCGAACGAATGGCCGGAATCCCAGGCCCGCATAACCTTCTCGGCAAGCGCCGCTGATCGACGATCGGTCTGGACAGCGCGTGCCGGACCGAGCAGCGCGGCACCAATCCCACCTCCCGCGGAACTTCCCTATCCCGACCCGCTCCCCTGTCCGCCAATCGGTCCGACCGATGCGCCGCCTGATCCTGCCGTTGCTTCTGGCCGGCGTGGCGGTTGGTGCCGCTCGCTCTCCGCTGCCCGTCGCACAAGCGCCAACGACAACCGCGCTTGCGCGCTGCAGCACCGACTTCGCGGGCGGCGTCGCGCCCAAAGTATCCGCCGAAACGATCCAGCCGCTCTGCTTCCGCCATTATGCGGTGGGCTATTCGCCACGCACGCTCACCCCCTTATGGTCGGCCGAGAAGCTGACCGAACATGACGTCGAGGCGGGCTGGACATTGCACCGGCGCGACGACTTCCATGCCGAGACGGCCCTTGCCGGATCGAGCAGGGCTGAATTGGCGGACTACGTCCATTCGGGGTACGATCATTGCCATATGACGCCATCAGCCGATATGCCTGATGCCGCGTCCCAGGACGAGAGTTTCAGCCTCGTCAATGTCGTTCCCCAGAACCGCGAGAACAACCGTCATATCTGGGCCGATATCGAACAGACCGTGCGCCGGGTCGCGCGGGCGAAGGGCACCATATACGTGGTGACGGGGCCGATCTTTTCGTCCAGGCCGACCCGGATTCATGATCGTGTGGCCGTGCCGGTCGCGCTCTACAAGGCGATTTATGCGCCCGGCGACGGCGCTGCCGCCTATATCTCGCAGAATGTTTCGGTGCGAACTGGCGAGCGGTGCCGATCAGCGAGTTGGTCGCGGCCGGGATCGATCCGTTTCCGGGGATTCCCGAGCGCGAGAAGGGCAAGATGCTGCCATTACCCGCTCCATTCGGATATCGTCGGCCGGGCTGAAGGATGGCCACGAACCACGCCTGGTCGGATTATCCTCCCCTATAAGAACCGCCCCCTAGCCTCGCGCTGGCTCACTTGATGGGCGATAGAGGAGGTGATTACGGATACCGGGAGATATGGCTGATCACGAATTGCGGTTCTCTTGTAGCCGATTAGCGTCACGTTCGTCGGATCCGGAGTAGCGGGACCTCACCTTGATATGGTAGCCGCGCGGCTCGCGATCGAAGGGGCAGCCAATGACCGACGCACAGCGCCGTATAGCGATCAGGGAACTGATTCGGTCGAAGACAGCTGCCAACACGCAGAGTCCTGAAGCCGCGTGAGACTTTCTGATTGCCGAAGGCATCTACACCAAATCGGGCCTGCTCACGGCACGCTATGGCGGCAAGTCCCGGAAAAGTCCGTCGCCGCTTGAGCCGCCTCAGCACGTCCTTCATTCTTGGCTGTCATGGCGACGATGCCACACGGCCGCGAACAAAGCACCTGCAGGAAAAACCAAATTTATAGAGTGCAATAGAGCTGGCGATTGGCTCCGTCCAGGCACCCATTTTGGGAAGCCGACCTCGACTCGTTGACCCGGCGAATGGAGGTCGGCTCTGGACTCAAAGACGAGATGTTGGAGGACTGCACGGCAGAGGAGATGATCAGAGTCCGCGCTGACGGAGAGACGCATGCACTCGAAATCGCCGAGCACGCACTCCTCTCGGCGGAGCACCTTGAAAAATTGCCCGCAGAGCGATATCTACATGCCGTAAATGTCGTATGTTGGTAGCGGAAATGCAGGATCTCGCCAGTCGAATTCTCCAGCGTATTCCTGAAGAAGGAACGATCGATCGCGCGCAGCTCGCGATCGACGGCGATTATGATTCTGTTGGACGCGTGCTGCGTCAGTTGGTCGCCGAGCGCAAGCTGGTCCGTGTCGGCCGAGGACGCTACCAACGAATGTCGGGAAAGCGATCTCCGCCGACGCTCACCATCGCAGAGAATATCGAGCGACGCCTTGGGCGGTCGAAGCGCAACGTTTTCCTGCGCACAGACTTCGCCAAGCTGGGAAGCTATGACGCCGTCGGTCGGGCGTTGCGCCAGATCGTCGACCGCGGCCAACTCGTCCAGATCGGATATGGCCTATACGCCAAGGCCAAGCGCTCTCCGTTCACCGGTAAGCCTGCGCCAGTGATCGGCATCAAGCGGCTTGCGAGCGAGGCCATGGACCGGCTCGGCAAATCGGTATCGAGTTCCACCGCCGAGCGTGATTACAATGAAGGGCGCTCGACCCAGGTGCCAACCGGACGAGCGCTGGCGGTTTCCGGCCGCGTAAGCCGTCGCATCGGCTATGATGGAAAATATGTCGTTCTCGAACGCGCCTGACGAAACGACACTCGGCGAGGTAGCCGGCGCGCTCGGCGTCGACGAAGCCTTTGTCGAGAAGGACTGGTTCGTGGTCCAGGCCATAGCAATCCTGCGCGGCCTAGCGACCGACGAGATCAAGCCGGTTTTCTCTGGCGGGACGGCGCTTCTCAAGGCTCACAATCTCATAAAGCGATTTTCTGAAGACATCGATTTCAAGCTCGCCCTGTCCGAGGCGTTTCAGGCCAAATCGCAAGGTCAACGGAAAAACACGCTCAGCGTTTTCAAAAAGAGCGTTGCAGCCGCTTGGGGGGCGGCCGGCTTTACGAATATCAAGGTCGAGGCGGGGAGCGGCAACGCCTTCATCAAGATCGAGATGGACTACCCATCCGTTCTCGACCCCCATCACTCGCTCCGGCCGCATATCCTGGCTGAGCTGTCCGCGAAACCACCGCGCCTGCCGGCGCTGGTGCGCCCCCTTGCCTCGTTTCTTGCACAATATCATGGCGAACCGCCCGAAGTGACGGCGATCGATTGCGTGGATCCTGTCGAAACTGGCGCCGACAAGATGAGCGCCTTCGCCTGGCGCGTGCTTGCGCGCGTGCGCGGTGGGGCATTCGACGACCCAACGATCATTCGCCATGTCCACGATCTCGCGGCCCTTGAGGCAATCGCGTCGGCAAGCCCGGAGTTCGGCCCCTTACTGCTGGCGACACTCGTCGCGGACACCGACCGCGGCAACGGCGCAGTCACCGATTTGGCGCCGCCCGAACGGCTCGCCGCGATGATCGCCCGTCTCGAAGAGGATTGTGACTATGCCGGCGATTATAGCCGCTTCGTCGAGAGCATGGCCTTTGCCGCTGGTGGCGAGGTTCCGGACTATGAGGCTGCCATCGATGCGATGCGCCGGCTGGCGGGCCAGCTCCCCCAATAGGTAAATGCGCGATTTTCCGTCGGCGCAATCTTCTCACGTTCGATGGCCGGCCTTTCGATTCGGCCATGCTTTCGAGACGCTCGCTACGCCACCCTCTGTCTTTCTGCGCCAGCCCACTACGATCGCAAATGCTTGTTGAATAACGCACTTTTCTGCGTCTCTTAATCATCCCCGTCGCATCGGGCACTTCCGCCGGGCGCGGAATACGGGGCCACATGGGCGCGCAGCCGGATCGATCTGAATCGCTCGTTCGCGGCGCGCGCATGTTGCGCACGGCGATGGGACCAGCGATCGCCGACTGGCTCGCCGACCCCCAGGTCATCGAAGTCATGCTCAACCCCGACGGCCGGCTATGGGTCGATCGGCTGAGCATCGGCGTTGCCGATAGTGGGATCACGCTGACGCCCGCCGACGGCGAGCGGATCGTCCGCCTGGTCGCGCACCATGTCGGCGCCGAGGTCCACGCCGGGAGCCCGCGCGTCTCGGCCGAGTTGCCGGAAAGCGGCGAACGGTTCGAGGGCCTGCTGCCCCCGGTGGTGACCGCCCCCACCTTCGCGATCCGCAAGCCCGCAGTCGCGGTGTTCACGCTCGCCGATTATGTCGACGCCGGGATCATGACGTCGGCGGCGGCCGAGACGCTGCGCGCCGGTGTGGCGGCCCGGCTCAACATCCTCGTCGCGGGCGGCACCGGCACCGGCAAGACCACGCTCACCAACGCCCTGCTCGCCGAAGTCTCGCGCACGTCCGATCGCGTGGTGCTGATCGAGGACACACGCGAACTGCAATGCACCGCGCCCAATCTCGTGGCGATGCGGACCAAGGATGGCGTTGCCTCGCTGTCCGATCTGGTCCGCTCCTCGCTGCGCCTCCGGCCCGACCGCATCCCCGTAGGCGAGGTTCGCGGCGCCGAGGCGCTCGACCTGCTCAAAGCCTGGGGCACCGGCCATCCCGGCGGGATCGGCACAATCCATGCCGGCACCGCGATCGGGGCGCTGCGCCGCATGGAGCAACTCATCCAGGAAGCGGTGGTCACCGTACCGCGCGCGCTGATCGCCGACACCATCAACCTCATCGCCGTGCTGGTGCGCGACGGCACCGGGCGACGGCTTGCCGAGCTGGCCCGCGTCGACGGGTTCGACCCCATCACCGGTGATTACCGGCTGACACCATTCCCTCAAGACGGAGACATACAATGAAAGGATTGAAGACCCGGCTGCTGGCCGGTCCCATGCTCGACGCCCTGGGCTATGCCCGGATCAAGGCGGGCGGCGCTCTGGCGATCGCGACGGCGGCCGTCATCGCGAGCCCGGCGCACGCTTCGGGGTCGTCGATGCCGTGGGAAGCCCCGCTGCAGTCGATCCTCGAATCGATCGAAGGCCCGGTGGCGAAGATCGTCGCGGTTATCATCATCATCGCGACCGGCCTCGGCCTCGCGTTCGGCGACACGTCGGGCGGGTTTCGCCGCCTGATCCAGATCGTGTTCGGCCTGTCGATCGCGTTCGCGGCCAGTTCCTTCTTCCTGAGCTTCTTCAGCTTCGGCGGCGGGGCGCTGGTCTGATGGTCCCGGCGGACTACATCCCCGGCTTCTACGCGCCCGTCCATCGTGCGCTGGCCGAACCGATCCTGCTCGGCGGCGCACCGCGCGCGCTCGCGATCGTCAACGGCACGCTGGCCGGCGCGATCGGCCTCGGCCTGCGCCTCTGGCTGGTCGGCATCGCGATCTGGGTGATCGGCCACGGGCTGTCCGTCTGGGCAGCGCGGCGCGATCCGCAGTTCGTCGACGTCGCCCGCCGGCACCTCAAATATCCGACGTGGATGCGGCCATGATGAATCTCGCCGAATATCGCTCGAAGTCCGCCAGCCTGGCCGACTTCCTGCCGTGGGTCGCGCTGGTGGCGCCGGGCGTGGTGCTCAACAAAGATGGATCGTTCCAGCGCAGCGCGCGCTTTCGCGGTCCCGACCTCGACAGCGCCACGCCCGCCGAACTCGTCGCCGTCACCGCCCGGCTCAACAATGCGCTGCGCCGCCTGGGCTCGGGATGGGCGGTGTTCGTCGAGGCGCAGCGCGTGCCGGCGATCGCCTATCCGGCCTCGATCTTCCCCGATCCGGTTTCCGCGCTGGTCGATCAGGAGCGGCGCGAACAGTTTCGTGAGGAAGGCGCGCATTATGAGAGCGGCTATTATCTGACGCTGCTGTGGATGCCCCCACCCGAGGACGCCGCGCGCGCCGAAGGGTGGCTCTATGAAGGCAAGGCCGGAACCGGCATCGACCCGAAGGAATTGCTCAAGGGCTTTATCGACCGCACCGACCGCGTGCTGCATCTGGTCGAGGGGTTCATGCCCGAGGCCGAATGGCTCGATGACGCGGCCACCCTCACCTATCTGCACAGCACGGTGTCGACCAAGCGCCAGCGCGTCCGCGTGCCGGAAACCCCGGTCTATCTCGACGCGCTGCTGACCGACGAACCGCTCGCGGGCGGGCTCGAACCCCGGCTCGGGGACCAGCATCTGCGCACGCTCACCATCACCGGCTTTCCGACCGCGACCTTTCCGGGGCTGCTCGACGAACTGAACCGGCTGGCGTTCCCGTATCGCTGGTCGACCCGCGCGATCATGCTCGACAAGACCGACGCGACCAAGCTGCTGACCAAAATCCGTCGGCAATGGTTCGCCAAGCGCAAGTCGGTCGCCGCCATCCTCAAGGAGGTGATGACCAACGAGCAGTCCGTGCTCATGGACTCCGACGCCTCGAACAAGGCGGCCGAAGCCGATCTCGCGCTCCAGGACCTCGGCGCCGATCATGCCGGCATCGCCTATGTGACCGCGACCGTGACCGTCTGGGATCGCGATCCGGCGCTGGCGGCCGAAAAACTTCGGCTGGTCGAGAAGGTCATCCAGGGCCGCGACTTTACCTGCACGATCGAGAGCACGAACGCGATCGAGACGTGGCTCGGCAGCCTGCCTGGCCAAGTGTACGCCAACGTCCGTCAGCCTCCCATCTCGACCCTCAATCTCGCCCACCTGATCCCCCTGTCAGCGGTCTGGGCGGGCGCGGAACGGGACGAGCATTTCGGTGACGCCCCCTTGCTGTACGGCAAGACCGAAGGCTCGACCCCGTTCCGTTGGTCCCTGCATGTCGGCGATGTCGGGCACACGCTAATCGCCGGTCCGACCGGTGCCGGCAAATCGGTGCTGCTCGCGCTGATGGCGATGCAGTTCCGCCGGTACGCCGGCGCGCAGATATTCGCATTCGATTTCGGCGGCAGCATCCGGGCGGCGGCGCTCGGGATGGGCGGCGACTGGCAGGATCTCGGCAGCGCGCTCAACGACGGCGACGCCGATACAGCGGTCGCGTTACAGCCGCTCGCGCGGATCGATGAACCGGGCGAACGCGCCTGGGCGGCCGAATGGCTGGCCGCGCTGCTGACCGGCGAAGGCATGTCGATCGGCCCGACCGAGAAAGAGCATCTCTGGTCGGCGCTGACCTCGCTGGCCTCCGCGCCGGTCGCGGAGCGGACGCTGACCGGACTCGCCGTGCTCCTCCAATCCTATGCGCTCAAGCAGGCGCTGGCGCCTTATCTGGTCGGCGGTCCCTGGGGCCGGCTGCTCGATGCCGAACGCGAGCGGCTCGGCGACAGCCCGGTTCAGGTGTTCGAAATCGAGGGGTTGGTCGGCACCAGCGCGGCGGCGGCCGTGCTGTCCTATCTGTTCCACCGGATCGAAGGCCGGCTCGACGGATCGCCCACGCTGATCATCATCGACGAGGGCTGGCTGGTCCTCGACAGCCCCGGGTTCGCCGCGCAGCTCCGCGAATGGCTGAAAACGCTTCGGAAGAAGAACGCCAGCGTCATCTTCGCGACGCAAAGCCTCGCCGATATCGAGACCTCATCGATCGCCCCCGCGATCATCGAAAGCTGCCCGACCCGCATCTTCCTGCCCAACGAACGTGCGGCCGAGCCGCAGATCGCGCGGATCTATGAACGGTTCGGGCTCAACGACCGGCAGATCGAAATCCTGAGCCGGGCAACGCCGAAACGCGATTATTATTGCCAGTCACGACGCGGCAACCGGCTGTTCGAATTGGGGCTGGGCGATGTCGCGCTCGCCTTCACCGCCGCCTCCTCCAAAACCGATCAGACCCGCATCGGCGAGATCGTCGCTGCGCACGGCCGCGGCGGCTTCGCCGCGGCCTGGCTCCGCCATCGCCAGCTCGGATGGGCGGCCGAGCTGCTTCCCCCGTCGTCGCCCGCCCCTCGCCAAGAGGAGTTTACGCTATGAAATCCCGTCCGTTCCGGCACGCCATGCTGGCCGCCCTGCTCATGCCACTCGCGGCCGGGCCGATGCTCGCCACGCCCGCGCAGGCGCAGTTCGGCGGCATCGTCTATGACCCGACCAACTATGCGCAGAATGTGCTGACGGCGGCCCGGTCGCTTCAGCAGATCAACAACCAAATCCAGCAAATCCAGAACCAGGCGACCAGCCTGATCAATCAGGCGAAGAACCTCGCCAGCCTGCCGTTCTCGACGCTGGAGACGCTGCGCCAGCAGGTCGACCAGACCCGGCAGCTTCTCTCGCAGGCGCAGCGGATCGCCTATCAGGTGACCGACATCCAGCAAGTGTTCAACGGCCGCTACAAGGGGGCCGCGCTCACCGGCACCAGCGCGCAGATGGTCGACAACGCCAATGCGCGCTGGGAGGACAGCGTGGGCGCGCTTGAGGATTCGATGAAGGTCCAGGCCGGCATCGTCGGCAATCTCGGCGCCACCCGAAGCTCGATCGACGCGCTGGTGACGTCGAGCCAGTCGGCGACCGGCGCGCTTCAGGCGACCCAGGCGGGCAACCAGTTGCTTGCGCTCCAGACCCAGCAACTTGCCGACCTTACCGCCGCGATCGCGGCGCAGGGCCGCGCGCAGGCGCTCAATGCCGCGCGGGATGCCGCAACCGAAGCGGAAGGGCGCGAACGCTTCCGTCGCTTCCTGGCCGGCAACGGCAACTGACATGGGCCGGACGGCGAAGCTGGCGGCCGCAGCCGCGTTCGGCGGCACGTTCGCCGCGATCGCGATCGTGACCGCCACCCGTCCGGCGGCTCCGCCGGCCATCGCCGTCCTCACTGCCGCGCCCGAAGCCATGCCTCCCACCCATGATGACGCGCTGAAGCGGTGTCGCAGCGTCAGCGTCGCCGACGCTGAATGCGACGCGGCGTGGGAGGCCGAACGTCGCCGCTTCTTCCAAACCCAGGATCGCTGACCATGAACGACACCGGCATCATCGATCAGTTCCTCCAGGTCTTCACCCGCTATATCGACAGCGGGTTCGGGCTGCTCGGCGGCGAAGTCGGGTTCCTATCCTCGACCCTGATCGTCATCGACGTGACGATCGCCGCCTTGTTCTGGGCGTGGGGCGCGGACGAGGACGTACTCCAGCGGCTGATCAGGAAGACGCTCTATATCGGCGTGTTCGCCTATATCATCGGCAACTTCTCAACTCTAGCCGACATCCTGCTCCAGAGCTTCGCCGGGCTCGGTCTCAAGGCGAGCGGCAGCGGCATGGCGATCGGGGAGTTCATGCAGCCCGGTACGGTCGCCGGGACCGGGCTCACCGCCGGGATGCCGCTGCTCAACTCGGTCGCCCTGTTGGTCGGCCCGGTCGGCGTGTTCACCAACCTCGCGCAGATCGTGATCCTGCTGGTCGCCTGGCTGCTCGTTGTCCTCGCCTTCTTCATCCTCGCGATCCAGGTGCTGGTCACGATCATCGAGTTCAAGCTGGTGACGCTGGCCGGGTTCGTGCTGCTCCCGTTCGCCTTCTTCGGCCGCACGGCGTTCATGGCCGAAAAGGTGCTCGGCCATATCATTTCGTCGGGCATCAAGCTGCTGGTGCTGGCGATCATCGTCGGCATCGGCACCACGCTGTTCGCTCAATTCACCGACACTGGACTCGGTCTCGCCCCCAATCTCAAACAGGTCATGTCGCTGGCGCTCGCCGCGCTGACGCTGCTCGGTCTCGGCATTTTCGGGCCGGGTATCGCCAACGGCATCGTCGCCGGCGGTCCGCAACTCGGTGCCGGAGCCGTGGCCGGCACCGCGATCACCGCCGGCGCCACTCTGGCGGGCGGCGTGGCGGGTGCGAAGCTCGCCGCTGGCGCTGCCGGCACCGCGGTTGCCGGTGCCGCGAAAGGTGGCGCCCGCGCGGCCGGCGGCGCATCGGCGGCCTATTCTGCGGGCGCGGCGGGCAAGACCGGACGCGCGGCGGTCGCCTCCGGCCTCGCCAATGTCGGCCGGTCGGCCGCGCGGTCCGCCGCGAGCGGCGCGACCTCACCGCTTCGCCGCGCCTCCGAAAACCTGAAGGCGCATTATGCCGCCGGCAAGGCGGGTACAGCCGCCCCGGCAGCCGCGTCGCCTTCCGGTCAAGCCGCCGAGGGGCCGCCCGCCTGGGCCAAGGCGATGAAGCGCCGCCAGACGCTGACGCAAGTTGCGACGATTGCGACGCACACGCTGAAAGGCGGCGACAGCCAGGGCGGCGGCAGCGGCCCCGACATTTCCGACAAGAGCTGATCCGCGAAAGGACACCCGCGCATGTTCCGACGTCCCTCCACCCGTTACGGGGCCAGTCCCCAACCCGTCACTCCCTATCAACGCGCCGCGCAGGTCTGGGACGATCGCATCGGCTCGGCCCGCGTGCAGGCGAAGAACTGGCGGCTCGCCTTCTTCGGCAGCCTCGCGCTCTCGGGCGGCCTCGCCGCCGGCCTCGTCTGGCAGTCGGCGCGCGGCCACATCGTCCCCTGGGTCGTGCAGGTCGACAAGCTCGGCGAGGCGCAGGCGATCGCCCCCGCCGAGGCGGGCTATCAGCCGAGCGATCCGCAGATCGCGTTCCACCTCGCGCAGTTGATCGAGCAGGTGCGCTCGATCCCGACCGATCCGATCGTGCTGCGCCAGAACTGGCTCCGTGCCTATGATTTCACGACCGAAAAAGGCGCGCTGGTCCTCAACGATTATGCGCGGAACAACGATCCGTTCGCGCAGATCGGCAAGACACAGGTCGCGGTCGACGTGTCGAGCGTAATCCGCGCGTCGCCTACCAGCTTCCGGGTCGCCTGGACCGAGCGGCGCTATCAGGACGGCGCGCTCGCCGACATCTCGCGCTGGTCGGCGATCCTCACCGTCGTCACCCACCCGCCGCGCACCCCGGACGCGCTGCGCAAGAACCCGCTCGGCGTCTTCGTCGATGCCCTCAACTGGTCGAAGGAACTCAGCCAATGACATATGATTCCCGCGTACTCACGCGACCGCTGATCCGTGTCCTGATGCTCGGCGGCGCGCCCTGGTGCGTGACAGCGAGCGCCCATGCGCAGACGCCCCCCTCCCCTGCAACGGCCGATCAGCCCGCAGTCCCTCCAGCCGAGCGGCGCAAGGTGGAGATCATCACCATCCCGACGCCGCTCCCTCTCCCCGGCCAGCTCAAGCGTATCGACACCACGCCACCGAGGGCACAACCGCGCGATCCTCGCGGTCGGGTTGGCGCCGCCAATGCCGCCGCGCGCGTCGAGCCCGACCGCTCGACCTGGCTCAACGCCATCCAGCAATTTCCCTATGCCGATGGGGCGCTCTACCAGATCTATCTCGCGCCCGGTCAGGTGACCGATATCGCCTTGCAGGAAGGCGAGGAACTGGTCGGCGCGGGGCCGGTTGCGGCTGGCGACACCGTGCGGTGGATCATCGGCGATACCGTGAGCGGGCAAGGCTCCTCGAAGCGGGTCCACATCCTCGTGAAGCCGACGCGGCCTGATCTTGCCACCAACCTCGTGCTCAACACCAACCGGCGCACCTATCATCTCGAACTGCGTGCGACGGCGACGACCTATATGGCAGCGGTGTCCTGGACCTATCCGCAGGATCAGCTCATCGCATTGCGAAACGCCAGTACCGTGGCCGAGCGCGCCGCGCCGGTAAGCGCCGGTCTCGATATCGCCGCGCTTAATTTCCGCTATCGGATCGATGGCGATCGGGCGTCCTGGCGGCCGGTGCGCGCGTTCGACGATGGCCGGCAGACCTATATTGAGTTCCCCGATGGCATCGCGACCGGGGAAATGCCGCCGCTGTTCGTGCTCGGCGCCGACAAGGGCGCGGAGTTGGTCAATTACCGCGTGCAGGGCCGCTACATGGTGGTCGACCGTCTGTTCAGCGCCGCGGAATTGCGGCTCGGCACGAAGAAGACCCAGCAGCACGTCACCATCCAGCGCGACGATGCCCGCCGGGAGAAACGCTCGTGAGCGCCGGAGAAGATCAGCCCGAGGAGGTCGAGGCGATCGAGGCGGCTCCTGTCGAGGCAGAGCCTGCGCCGCCGCCGGAAGAACCCCGCACCGACGCCACGGCCGCGTTCCGCATCCGGACCGAACCGCCGCGCGTGATGCGCCTCTCGCGCAAGACCCTGGCGATCATGGGCGTCGTGGCCGGGACCGGTATCGGCGGATCGCTGATCTACGCGCTGGAATCGCATCGTCCCGTCGTCGCCACCAACCTCTACGACACCGATAACCGCAACAAGGCGGACGTCGTGACAGGCGCGCCCAGCGATTATTCCAAGGTGCCCAAGCTCGGACCGGCCATGCCCGGTGATCTGGGGCGACCGATCCTCAGCGCACAGGCCAATGGGCAAAATATCCCGGTGCCACCGATCGGCTCGCCCCCGTCAGACCCGGCGGCCACGGCCGCCCAGCAGGCGCAACAGCGTGTGGCACAGGAACGCGACGCCGCGCGCGCCAGCCGGCTGTTTCTTGGCGGTAACGCCGCCCCCGCCGCGAGCGACGCACAGCCAACGCTCCCGGCGATCGCCGCCGATGGGCAACCGGGCGCGACGACACCCGCACCGGCGGCGACCGGGCAGGCATCGAAACACGCCTTCCTCCAGAGCACCGGCAACCGCGTGGTCGCCAGCGCTGAGCGGCTGGAGGCGCCGGTCTCGCCCAACATCGTCCAGGCCGGCAGCATCATCCCGGCCGCATTGATCACCGGCATCCGATCCGATCTGCCCGGGCAAATCACCGCGCAGGTCACGCAGAACGTCTATGACAGCCCGACCGGGCGCATCCTGCTCATCCCGCAGGGCGCACGGCTAATCGGCGAATACGACAGCCAAGTCTCGGCCGGGCAGAATCGTGTTCTCCTCGCGTGGGATCGGCTCATCCTGCCCGGTGGCCGGTCGATCCTGCTCGATCGCCAGCCCGGTGCCGATGCGCGCGGGTTCGCCGGGCTCCAGGACGGCACCAACTATCATTGGGGCAATATGCTCAAGGCCGCGCTGGTCTCGACGTTCCTTGGGATCGGGACCGAGCTTGCCGCCAACAATGATGACGATCTGGTCCGCGCGCTGCGATATGGCAGCCAGGACACGATCAACCAGACCGGCCGCCAGTTCGTCCAACGCGAGGTCAACGTCCCGCCGACCCTGACCATCCGGCCGGGCTATCCGGTGCTCGTAATGGTCACGCGCGATTTGACCCTTGAGCCGACCCCAGGAGACCGCTGATGGCGAAGCTGAAACTCGGCGCGATCGAGGACGAGCGGCCGGTGAAGCTAACGGTGGAACTGCCCGCGGTGGTCCATCGCGACCTCCTCGCCTATGCACGCGCCCATGCGGCGGAAACCGGGCTCGCCGAACCGTTGCCGCCCGAGCGCCTGATCTCGCCGATGATCGAGCGGTTCATGGCGGGCGATCGGGGATTTGTGCGGCGTCGCGGCTGATACCAAGCAACGCCCGCAGCCTCGTCGGGAGCGGCTCCACGATTATAATCCGATTATAAAATAGATCGACGCTCCGCCATCTGTGACGCTCCCGTTGCGACCGGACGAGTCGCATATTTGTAGGAGAACTGTGATGGAACGCTTCGATATCTTGGATGATGTCGTCGATCTCGGCGATGCGGTCGAGTTGACGCGCGGCAATGCCCCGATCGGGGGCGACGACAATGCCGGCGTTCTCTTCAAGGCCGAAGTCCTCAGCCGGGACGACTGACCATGGGCAGAGAGGCGCGCTGCATTTGTACGCGGCGCGCCTCCACTCCAACCGGGAGACAGCCCCATGTATGATTTGGCACTTGGCCTTCATGCCTGCGTTGTGGGAGAAACTCCTATTCTTCTCGATGAAAACAGTGGGCGGTATTTTCTCATCAGGGGCGAAACTGGCGAGCAATTAACCAGGCATCTCCGAAGTTCCGCTGAACCGAGCGATGAACGGATTCTGCTCCAGAAGCGCCTCATTGAACGAGTTGACACGCGCGGCACGCTCGATCGTAAAATCGCCTTCTGCCCACCTTGCCATAGCTACGAGAGCGACCGCGATACATCGATCTCGGGGAGGTTGATGGTGCACGCCGCCGTTGCTCAACTTAATGCCAGGCTGCAAATTCGTCGCTGGCCCCGTGAAAACCTCTTCACAAAAATTCGAAAATTATCCGCTGTCGCCATTGCCGAAAAGCGATCGAGAGCCCGTGTCACCGAAGCTCAGATCGCCAGAACATTTCATTTGCTGCAATTCATCATCCCATCGACCGACCAATGTCTGGCAAGGAGCATTGCGATTGCTCAGATGTTGTTCAGGTCCGGCCATCATCCGTCTGTCGTCGTCGGTGTTCAATTACCGATTGCTGGCCACTGCTGGGTGCAATGCCATGATCGCGTGGTCGGTGACACACTTGAGCGGGTCAGGGCATTTCAGCCCATCTTTGCCACATGACCGCTCCTCGATACTTTGCCGCAATCGCTCAAGATCGGCCGCTGCCGCAGCATTATGCCAGTCAACCCGATCCAGCGTTAAATCGGGTCGACCTCGGCGAAACGGTTTCGCTCTGGACGACCGATCATCTGATTAAGATCGGAGACCGCGGAGCCATCATTGGGCATCTTTTCACCCGTAGCGTTCCGAGCCGTCGAATCTCCATGCTGGATCGGGAAACAGCGCGCCGTATCGTAGAAACAGGCATCGACAGCCTTACCACCAATTTTTGGGGTAATTACGTCGTATTTCTTCGGGACGCCGATAACAACATCACCATCATACGCGACCCGTTAGGTGGTCTTCCTGCATATTGGCGCGAGGACAAGGGCGTAATTCTAATAGCACCTGAGGTTGGAGCCTATCCATTTCGCGCAATTGACGGAGTGACCGTTGAATTCTCGGCACTTGCCGTACACCTATGGGATGTACATGCCGCCGGGCAGCGGACATGCCTCAAAGGCGTAAACGAGCTTCTCCCTGGTCATGCGTTACGTGTCGGTCAGTGCATAACATCGGTGCGATCCATCTGGATGCCCTGGCAATATGCGCGGAAGGCAAAAACAGCCCCTTTTCCCGACCCCTCAGCGCTCACCGCTACGATACTCGATGTCATCTCCGCGTGGAGTGGTTGCTTCGACACGGTGGCGCTCGGGATTTCGGGCGGGTTAGACTCCTCGATTGTCAGCGCCGGCCTGGCACGCGCCGATGGTGCAATCCGCCTATATAACATGGCATGGTCAGACCCCGAGGGGGACGAACGCAACGCTGCTCAACTTGTGGCAGACGAATATGGCGCAGATCTGGAGATTTTTCATTACGACCGCCGTGACGTGAATATATGCGCGCCAAACGTTCCGGGCACAGCACGTCCATTTTTGGCACCATACATTCAGTCGATCGCCAAAGCGCACGACAAGATACTCGAGACATCATCAGTAGATGCGATGATGGACGGCGATGGCGGCGATGCGGTCTTTTGCCTGATGCAATCGGTGACGCCGATCATCGACCGCATTGCCTCAAGAGCGAGTCTTTCGGCCATCTGGACTACCGCCAAAGACCTCGCCTCAGTTACCAACTCGGATATCTTTCGCATTTCTCGATATCTCGCTGCACGAATGTTCAAATATCCTTCCCGCCAATCGTATCCTGGCGACGATACATTTCTTTCCCGCGAACAGATCGATCATGGGCTATCCGCTGTCGATTCACATCCATGGCGCGCGCGCCAAGTCGACCTGTTACCCGGTTCTCAGGCGCATATTTGGATGATCCGCCGCGCACTTGGTAACGATGGGTTCCATAGTAGGCGTACCCATCCCCCGCTAATTTCCCCGTTGCTGTCCCAACCCGTTGTCGAGATGTGCCTGGCCTTTCCGAGCTGGGAATGGATCGCGGGAGGCATCGATCGATCCGTAATTAGGCGTGCCCTCACCGACGTCCTGCCCGCCGCGATCGTCAAACGCCGATCGAAGGGTGGCCCTTCCGGGTTCCTCAATCACCTTTATTGGCTGAACGAGAGCAAGATATTGGCCCACCTGCGCTCGGGCGTGCTCGCCGAAGCAGGCGTGCTCGACAGGGAAAAACTCGATCAGATCGGACGCAATCGCAACGCTATCGCGCCAGGCACCCCTCGCCGGTTGCTTAGCCTGGTGTCGGCGGAGAGTTGGGCGCGGCACTGGATGCCTGCATAGGGTGTGCACCTTGCGCAGACCGGCGCAGCGCTTCCCAACGCTTTCGGCGCTGACCGTCCGGGCCGTCAGAAGGTGCGATTCCCCGTAACCAAAAATCGAACCATTCGACATTCTCGGTCATCGCCGCGAGCCGGTTTGACGGGATATGGAACACATGCGATTCATCCGACGCGGGAGACTCTCCGGGATAGAGCGTCAGCTCCGCAGGCGTCTTGGCCGCCTCAAAAGCCTGAAAGAGATCAATCGCGGCAGGCCGGGGTTCGACAACTTGCTGCAATAATGGGGTGCGCGAATATCGGGCCCTGTAAGAGGGCGCAAAGGCAAGATAGTCGGGATACGCGGCGGCATCGCCGGGTGCCCCACCATAAATTGCTCGATAGCCGCATGGACGGGCTCGATAGAGTTCCGGCTCAAGGTAGCCACCATCGCCACTCGATGCCGCACGGAACAAGCGTGTCTGCGTTATCGCGACATTGGTGACCTGAGATCCATAACTATATCCGGCGATGCCAATGCGCTGGGGATCGATCACACCGGCATTACTCAGCGCCGCGATTGCGCCGCGTAGGCTTTCGACTTCGTTCAACCAGATCAGCTGGCGAATGTCGGCCGGAGCAACACGACCGTCGCAACTACTCCAGGCCGCATTCGCATCCTCCAGCAGTTTGCTTTGCGCGATGTCAGGCTCGTCAACGAGCACGATGACATATCCACGCTCAGCAAGTACCTGGACAGGATAATTCCACTGGAATTCCGAAGCCCCGAAGCGCTCATCGGCATCGCTGCCGTGAGTGACAAAGATTGCCGGGTAGCGCCCACCCCTTCGGAATGTCCGTGGAAGAACGACGAATATCTGGTATTTGAAACCGTTGGCATTTGTCCACCTGTGCGCCTGAATCGTCAAAGGAACGATCCGATCATGCCGAGGCGACAATGAGCGCAGGATTTTAACGCTTCCCGAAGCCGACGAAATCGTGACGAGTTGAGGCGGTAACGCCATCCCCTCGCGCACGCAGACGCCGTTCGACATATCTACAGAGAAGGAACAGTTCCGAAGGCTACCTCGTGTCTGGATGAGTTTTACCCGACCATCGCGACCGATGCGCAGGAGGCCGTATCGCGCACCATCGATGATCCGAACGGCAACGAGCGCAAATGAGCCATCTGGCGCACGCCAAGCCCCCGGCGCTCGCGAATCCGCGATCGACACTCCGCTGATCCCGTAGTCATAGGACCGGCCGGCCGGCACCTGCTCCCTCAATCGGCGTTCACCGCCGATCCGCTCGACGTGCAACGCCCCCCCTCTCGGCCCGATCACCGAGGCTCGCGCGATTTGCTGCCCATTGTCGACCACAGTAGTTTGGTGCGTCTTGAACGACCATCGATATCGCTGCGTATGGGGAACGCTGTTGTTGTCAGTCTGTAAACTGAACTCGATCGAGTCAGGAGACCACTGAGGGTAGCCCCCTTCAAACCGCGCAATCCGATCCTGATCGGATACAGCTATCACCGGAATCCCGACCCCGTCATGCTCCTTGAGGAAGAAACGGACCGTAACAGCCGGCGACCACCGCCGAAAGAGGCTTGCCCGCAACACGGCATCGTTGATCAACGCTCGACGGGCGGATTCCTGAGTTACCAACATCGAATAAAAGAGCCGCTTGCCGTCGGGCGACCAATCATAATAGTTCACACCGAACCGAACCGGATGTGTTCCGTTATAGCCGAACTCGGCGCCATCAGCGTTGCCGACAAGAACCGTATTAGGATTGACGATCAGTGGTCTTGGATCGCTTCGCGCGTCAACTGTGTAGAGTTGGACACCAGCCCCGATATCCGCAAGGATACTCCACCCAGAATTTCCAGGAATTGATTGCAGTCGGTCAATCCATAAAGATCGCATAACGACACGATCGGAATCGCCGACAAGTGGCACAATATGCAGTTCGAACTCGGTTCGATCCGTCGCGATATTTGCCTTGCGGAGAACATACGCGACACTGCGGCCATCTCCTGACAACGCAACGTCGGATACCTCTGGTATCGTAACGATATCGTTGAGCGTCCAATGACGGGCATCTGTCGGTTTCCCGGCAGCGCCTGCGCCAAACGGAACCGTCAAGGCCGCCGATAGACAGCAGGCAAACCACCTGCATTGAATGACCTTCACCATGACTTGCGAAGGCTGACCGAAATGAAACGCCCGACCGCTGAAAAATTGGTGCTGTCATACGGCGTGTCATATCCAGATCCGGTGACGATGATCGGGGGCTTGGCATTGAACAGGTTGTTCACCGTGATTCCGAAGTCGAAACCATGCCCAGCCATAACGGTGGCGGACAGGTCGAAGGTCGACGGACCATTTATTCGATTGGTCGGCGCGGCACGGTTGTCGATCAGCCCCGACGACAGATTCGCGAAGCCGGAAAGCGAATATACCGGCGTCGCGTAGGTGAGGCCGAAACGCCCCCTCAGACGCGGAGGATTGAATAGTACGCCCGCGAGATCGGTCTTCGACAATCCGGGCAACAGTTGCCGGTCGCTACAAATCCATACCCCGTCAAAACTAAAATCCAGCTTCTGATGGGTTGCGTCGCCAAGCATGTAGCGAAACGAAAGGTTGAGACCCTCGTACTTCTCACGCGCGACGTTACGGGTGCGCTCATCGAGAATCGCAACCACGGTCGAGGAATTGTAAGGCGCCCCCGTCCCATTCTGAAGCCCGATAGTCGCACCAGCGGCGAGCGCCTGTTGCAATGACGAATCGGGATTAAGCGTTACGAGGCTCGCATAGGTCGGATTGTTGAGCGCGCCGACCGCCGATAAAATCGGCGCGGCAATGCGATCACGATAATCGAAATGGAAATAGCTTAGAGTGCTGGTGATCCCTGGCAGCGCACGAGGCTGCAGCTCGGCGGAAATCGTCCAGTTCTCTGACCGCTCCGGCTCCATATCGGGATTCGCACCGGCCAAAGCGATGAATGTCGACCCTGCCGGAAATCCTGTCGCATAAGGCGCGACCGAATAAAGTGCTGCAGAGTAGCCGGAATATTGTTCGGCCAACGCAGGCAGCCGAAAGGAGCGCCCCCAACTGCCCTTCACCGTCACTCCTTCTATCGGTTCATAGATGAAGCCCAGCTTAGGAAGCCCTACCGACCCAACCCCGGAATTGGCCTCGTATCGAAATGCGGCCGTCAGCGACAGCGAGCGGCCCAGCTTCGATTCCTGTTCTGGCGACAGAAGCGGAATGAAAGTCTCAGCATAACCGAAACGATTATCGCGATGTCGATCGAATGCCCGAGTGGTAATCCCGAGCGTCATGCTCAGGAGATTAAGGGAGGTGCGGCGATAACCTGCTCCGAATGCCACACGGATCGAACCTGCAGGCAGATCGAAAACCGGCCCTTCGGCGTTCAACTCGATTGAGGTCGCGTCGTTATCATATCCTCGGAAACTGGTTCCAAAGAACGAGCCAAAATAATAGATATCCGAGTTGACGCGGGTCCGATCTCGCCCATAAGAGGATACGAGCCGCGCAGTCCAGTCGCCACCCAGACGCGCGGTGACGGTCGGTGCCACTGCAAACGAGGTGACATCGGCCTGCACATCGCCACCACCGGTCTTATACGGCTGGTCCGTGAAACTCTGGATGAGTCCTTGTCGGAGATTTTTGTATAGTAAATCGACGTTCGCAGTCAGCCCGCCGCCGATCTTCTGAGTAATACCGACAAGCCCACTGTGGCGCTGTAATCTTGGATAGATCGACGAATCCGCCGACATGCTACTGGTATAAGATCTCGTCCCAGCCGCGATGGGAGAGTTTCCAGAATAATCATAAACAGCAAGAATGCTGCCGGTACGCCAGGTCTTGCCGCCGACGGCGCTATATTGCTGCTGAAAGTCACCTCCGTCGGTCGCAGCGCCCAGCTTGGCCCCGACCGACAAGCCGGCGTAATTTTGGCGAAGGATAACATTGACGACACCGGCAACAGCGTCCGATCCGTATATCGCCGAAGCACCATCGGCAACGATCTCGACCCGGTCCACCGCGATAGCAGGGATCGCGCTGATATCGACGGCAGCATTGACGCCGGTATAACTGAGGCGGCTTCCGTCGAGCAGCGTCAATGTAGCATTGGGGCCCAAGCCGAATAGATTGACCGACGACGCCCCATTGACGTTTTCGTTGCCATTCCCTTGGGTCGTCCCGATCCCCGGATTCTGACCGCCACCAAAAGACAACGGCGAACTGCGCAATACCTCCCCCAAGTCGGTTTGGCCGGCCCGGCGCATGTCCTCAGACGTGATCGTTTTCACTGGCGCTGCGGACGGTGCGCCACGGATTCTGCTCCCGGTCACGACGATATCGGAGGGACTCTCTACGGTCGTGACCGCAACCGCTCGCTCCCGAACAATCACCGCTCCTTTGTCGAAGCGGACCGCGAGATCGGTGTCTCGGACAAGTTTCTCGATCGCCTCGCGCGCGGTGAACGCGCCATGCAGGCTCGGCGCGGAAACGCCGTTGATGTCGTCAGCCGACGCGTAGAGTTCCCATCCGGCCTTGGCGGCGACGGCCCGCAGTGCGTCTCCAAGACTCTGCGTCGGAAGATCGAACTGATAGACGTCGCGATCGCCCGCCCAGGCTGGGGCCGGTGCGACAGCACACACCGCACCGGCCATCAACGCCGCCAAAATCTGAAGCCGCCCGCTCGCCATAATCCCCGTCCTTCTCCTGGCGAGCCCGTTCGGCTCGCGTTTGGGGACGGCGTAGACGGGGACGATCCGAACCACCTTAGGGCCCGGATCGACTTTTATCGGCTCAGGTGAATCCCGTCAGCGCGTTTGGTGACCTTGAGACCGAACGGCTCCGCGAGGCGCGAGACGAACAGGTCGGTATCGGTCAGCTTGAAGCGACCGGCGGCCTGCAAGGTCGCGAGGCTGGGATCATCGAGCACGATCGGCACCTTGGCGTAGCGATTGGCCTGCGCGATCAACACGCCGAGCGCGACCGACCGATATTCCACCATCCCGTTAGGCCAATCGCGCGTATCGACCGACGTGTCAGCGGGAGCAGCAAGTGATTTGTCGGGCGCGTAGCTGATGGGCTGGTCGATCACGAGCGTCCGGGCATCACGTCCATCGGTCTGCACGCTCGCCGCTCCGGTCCGAAGCTGGACGTTCGCGCGGCGGGACTGATCGACCTCGACGTCGACCGTCGCATCGTTCGAGACGACCTGCCGGTTCGCGACCTCGATGATGAAGGGCCTGGGATCGGCTTTGACGATGAACCGCGCGCGTCCCTGATGCAGCAACGCATGGCGTTGATGACGATCGATGGTCACCTCGACGCGACTATCGGAATCGAGCTTGAGATCCGTGCCGTCCGCCAGCGAAAACGAGCGGATATCGCCATGTCCGGTCTGGAAGTCTTGCGCGGTCGCCGTGGAAAATAGCGAGCCGTCAGTCAGGTTCGGCAAGAACCCGACGCCCAGAACGATGACCGCCACGGAGGCGGCGGCCGTTATACCGATCAACACGGAAAGCGGCCGACGTTTCAGGCGATCGGACACCGGTTCTGCCGGTGATCGGCGCGGTCCCCATGGTTGAATCGGCGGCGGCGTCTGGCGGGCCTCGGGTTTAGAAGCGCCGACGCCGGACGAACGCGGCATTCCGGGGAAATTTTCTCCCAGGATATCACCGATTCGCTGTCGCTGTTCATCCGACATCGGGGTGGCGAACATTGCGGACTCGAATAGCCTGCGATGGTCGGGCGACGCGTCGAACCATGCCTTGCAGTCCACCAAATCCTTGTCGGTCGGTTCACCCAGGAGACGCGCAAGCCGCGCAGTCGCCTGTTGCATCGGCGACAGCGGCTGCCCGATCCCGTCAGGCCCGGTCTCCTCGCTCATCGATACGCCTCCACCGCCTCTGCGATGACCGCGATCGCCCGCATCATATGATATTCGACAGTGGCCACGCTGATTCCTAGCTCCCCGCTGATCTGCCGATACGTCAGGTGTTCATGCCTACTCATCACGAATACCCGTCGCGTCTTTTCTGACAAGCTTTGAACCGCTTCGTCATAAATCCGCTGGAGATCCCGCGCTTCGATCGCCAGCCCCTGCTCCGGCGGCACGCCGATGTCGCGTTCGTCGTCCAGCGGGAACATCACGACCTTGTTCGCTTGGCGGCTGCGCGCCCTGTCGATGAGCAAATTGCGGGTGATCTTTCTGATGAATGCGGTTGGATTGGCGAGTTGCCCGGCCTGACGGCTCCCGGCCGCGCGCGCGAATACCTCCTGCACAAGGTCAGGGGCCTGATCCCTCCCCACGCGGCGGGCAAGATACCGAAAGAGCCGGTCACGCTCGGCACGGAACGTCTCTTCGAGCGTGGGCACCGGCAGCGGATCAGCCTCCAACTGCGCCACCTGCGACGGGCTGTTGTGGCAGCCGGACGACACCGACAACGGCGGCCGAGCTGGCGATGGCGAGCAAGACGAGGACGTCACGAGCGCAACCCCATGCGGTATCGATCAGACCGAACGGTGTCGGCCTGCCGCAATCCCGAGGCTATGCCACCGTCCGGCGACTATGCGCCGTGATCCGAAGCGGCCACCGAACCTTCATGGCTTGGCGTTCTTGATGCCTGGCTATGGTCAAAGCACCACGCCAGTGCGGCGTGATAGCTGGTCTAGACCATGAGTCATGTCGACCCGAAACGCAAGGGTGGCCGGAGATCCACGCCCCCGATATCGCCTCACCCCGCTATCGCGGATTCCTATTGCTTGGGCGTCACCCACACCGAGACGGGCACGACGACCTTTCCGGGCGCCGGCTTCCCGACCTCCACGCGATCCGCCGTTACCAGTTCACCGCTTTCCAGCGTCAGACTGACCCATGGCTTCGGCATGCGGCCGAAGGTGAATTTTTGAAGTGGCTGACCGGTGGTCGAGTTCATGATGGTCGCAACGATAGGCATGCGAGGCGGTTAGCAACCCCGACTTCAGCATGTCCAGTGACGGCGATCACCACACCCCGTCGGTTGCCGACACGTCCAAACGCAGCGGCCGGCAAGCTATCAAGTCGCGCAATCGCGATGGCGTATATTGCAGTTGCGAAAATTTACGCTGCAATGCACAATAATCATATCTTTCAGGCACCCTCTCCTAAAAACTTTCCCAGGCCGCCTCGTGCGGCTTTTTTTTGTTGCAGCGCCCGCGCCATCGGCGCTGATGGAGACGGAAAGACGACGTCCCGTCGGCCCTCGTCAGGGTAGCAACTAGGTCGATCCATCGCTATGTAGTGGCCATGGTCAAGGCGACGATTCAATCCAGCACGCCGCGCGGCAACGTGAAGGTCATCGTTACCAAGGCGAGGACTGGTGCCGGGCGGATCAGCAAGGTCAAGTTCGGTAATGTCACCGTTCAGGGCGTCCAGCCGAGCAGCACGGTCGTCTCCGCCAATGTCGAGCGCAGCAGCGTCGCGCTGGAACGGGCGATCAAGAAGCTGATCAAGCCAGGGATCGTGCTGCGCGCCAAGAAGGACGTCCCGAAATTCTCGGCGATCGAGGATGAGCCCGGCGTTTTCCTGCGCCGCCTCAACGGTCAGGAACAGCGCGGTCGGCTGGTGAATGGGGCCTTCGAGGTCATCGATTGACCAGCCTCTCCGGTGCGGTCGAGCAGATTCTCACCGCTCAGCGCAAGACCCGCAAACCGCTCGCCATCGTCGTTGCCGGGCATAACGGCTCGGGCAAATCGACGATGTGGCGCAAGAGCCTGTCGAGTCAGGTCCGCATTCCGCTGGTCAACGCCGACCGGATGATGATGGCGGTGCTGCCCGAACCCGGCAGCGACGGCGAGCTGGTCGAATGGGCCCGCCTGCTGCGCGACACCGACGAGGGCTGGATGAAGGTCGCCCGCGAAGGCGTGCAGGCTTTCGTCGGCCACGCGATGCAGGCGAAAGTCCCGTTCGCCTTCGAGACCGTGTTCTCCTATTGGGAGCCGCAGCCCGACGGGTCGGTGCTGTCGAAGCTCGATCTCATCTCCGATATGCAGAAAGCGGGCTATTTCGTCCTGCTGATCTTCGTCGGGCTGACCGACGTCGACCTGTCCGTCCTGCGCGTACAGTCGCGGATCGCCGAGAATGGCCATGCCGTGCCGCCCGATCGACTCCTCACGCGCTTTCCGCGAACGCAGCAAGCGATCAACGCGGCCATCAAGATTGCCGACGCGGCCATTCTCACCGACAACAGCCGCGACGAGAAGCTCGCCTTCACGGTCTGTCAGGTCCAGCTCGGCGATCGGCGGCTTTTCGATATCCGCGATGGCGGTGGCCGCGTTTCCTCGCTGATCACCAAATGGCTGAATGTCGTCAGCCCGCCAAATCAACCTGCCGCCAACAACGCATAGCTCGAAACGAAAGAAGGCAATGTGCGCGTCGCCGCGAACAAAGCCTCCGCAGAACGGCTTAATGCCCCTGCCCCTATTTTTCAACCTCTATCACCACTGCAGCGCGGCAGCACACCTAATGCGCAGCGGCCGCCGCTTCCAACGCCGTGATCCGGTCCGTGCAGATCTGATGGACGATGCGCCCAAGTTCCTCGACCCGCTCGGCCAGCCAGCGCAATTCTTCATCCGAAATCCGATAGTGCTTCGAGTAGCGTGCCTTCACATAGGCGTCCTTGAGCTTCTCCCAGGTCCGTTGCTCGAAACGATTCTCGCGTGGCCAGGCGTCGATGAGCCGATGGTCAAGCTGTTCGGCCTGCCCGCGCAGGAAGCCGATATTGTGGCTGTGCGACGTGTAGAAGGTCGCGACCAGCAGGATGCAATGATAGAGGCTTTCCGTGGTCTGATGCAGGAGAAACGCAGCCTCTTTTGAGAAAACTTGCTCGATTGCATCCTGAGAAAGCTTAAACTTCCGCATCGATGCTGGAAACCACTCATCGAAATATTCCTTCGCCATCTCCAGCGCCTTCGGCGGGGTCTTGGGCTTCGGCAAATGAAGTTCGGTCGGCAGCGTCTGATACAGCGCGATGCCGTCGCGGCGGACATCCATGAAGAAATACCGGCCGTGCGCCAGCCCGTCATTCACCTCATGCAGCGTATGGACGATGAAGTTGACCGGCGTGCGCAGCGACTTGGTGATCGCCAGTTCGCGATACAGCCGATCCTCCAGCGTCAGCCAATAATCCACCCGGTCGGTCAGCCGCTGGTCGTTGACGATGATCAGGATGTCATAATCGGACTGATAGCCCTTGGCAGTGTGCGGCTCGTCGACCCAGCCGCCGCGCGCGTAGCTGCCGTAGAGAATGATCTTCTCGATCCGGCCCTGCTTCTTCCACTTCTGCTTGGCCAGCCCCAGCCGGTCGTTGAATTCCTCGAAGATGATCTCAACGACGCGTTCAAGCTCTCGACGCTTCTGATGGGGCAAATGATCGAGGTCGGTCCGCATGAGAACAGCCTAGCAACATATAGGCGCCGATGCACGTCATAAAGCCGGTTCGCACTGCTTTCCAACCGCGCGAAACCGGCCACCGATCGCATTGAATTAGAGCAAAATTAGCGCTCGATTCGGAACCGATACAACTTGCCCGTTAGCGCATTATGCAACACTCTGCTCACTGCCGCCAGAACCCCCCTTCGGGCGGCATGACCGGGTAGCCGGCGCGCATGTCCAGGCTCGCGCTAAAGGCGTCGGCGCGTGCATCCAACGCATGTTGTCACAGCCCGGTCATTCCCCACGCGCCACACCCTCATTCCTCACTGCGCGTGGCCTGCGCCAGCCGCTCGGCCGCAACCTTGCGACGGCCGTGATAGCGGCCGATCGCCTCCAGCAGCGCCGTGCGCGATCCATCGCCGACCAGCCGCTCAAGGGCAGCCAGTTCCTCTTCGACATCCGGGATCACCGCCGCCTCGACCTGCCGGCAGGGGTTGAGCCGCGCCGCCGCCTGGTTCACCGCCCGGTTGAGTTCGCTGTTGCGCGCCGTCGCCGCAATCGAGCCGAACAGCAGCGCGGTTCGCTCGCCGATCCCGTCATATCCCGGCGGGATCGACGTCGCCGGGAATGGGCCGCCGCGCCAGCGGATCGCCATCGTCATCAGCCGATGATGCCAGGCGAACAAGGTCCGCAAATCACCCGCCTCAAGTCGCGGCACCCGGAACCCCTCCCCCGGCGCGGCATCGACCAGACGTTCCCCCGTCAACCGGCTCAGCGCATCGCGAACCGGCGTGATGCTGACCCCCAGTTCGTCCGCCAGCCGCGCCGCCTCCAGCCGATGCCCCGCCGGCCAGGCGCCAGCGACAAGTTGGCGCCGTAGCGCGTCATAGGTGGGCTCCAGCACATGGGCGGGACTCACGGCGCCAGCCCATCGGCGAAGTCGTCCAGCATCGCCGCCTGGTCAGGCCGCAACGCATCAATCGCGCCGAGATGGGCGGGCACGTCGGCGCCGAGCAGCACCGATGGACATTGCCCCTCGTAATTGCCGAGATTGGGGCGATGCTGGACGTAGCCAACCAACTCGGCCAGCTCGCGCGGGAAGGTCCGCGCGATCGCCGGGGAATAAGCGAGCCACTGGTTTTCATAGGGCTTGAGCCAACCCAGACAGTAACCGATCACGATCCCCCGGCGCGGCAGGTCGGTGAGGTTCGCCCCCGCCCCATGCGCGGTCGAGCCAAGGAAGCAGATCGCCGCACCCGGATCGCATGCCGCCGCGACCGGCGCGCCGAGATCCTCGCGCGCCATCCCCTCGCGGCCGTGGCTGCCCGGATAGATCAGCGTCGCGCCATTCTCCTCCCGGAACGGCGTAAGCGGCCAGATCACGTTGACGAGATATTCGTGCGCGCCCTTCTCGCTTTGCCACATATCATGGTCGCGATGCGGGAATTGCCGCGCCTCGCCCGGATGGATTTCGATCGCCTGCGCGACATTGAGCTGAACCCGGTCGCACGCCGCGCCCAGCACCCGCTCGACCATCGTCAGGATCGTCGGGTTGAGCACCAGCGCCGACGCCCGCGCCGAGCGCCGCAACAGGCTGCCGAACCGCTTGGTCTTCTCGCCATAGAACCGGCCCTGACACAGCGGCGTGGCGCGGAAGTCGTGTTCGAGATCGCGTTGCAAGGCGCTGATGACGGCGCGGGGCAGCGCGTTCGGGATGATGCAATAGCCGTCGCGCAGGAGCTGCGCCGACCAGTCGTTCGGTTCCGGCTGGACCAACGAGAGCGCGTTCATTGGTCGCCTCCCATCGCCGGCATTGCGAGCGCGTAGCGCAGCGGTTCATAGACGCCGCCCTGCCTCAGGCGATCGATCGTGTCGGAGTCGATCGCGATGTGCAGCGCTGTCAGCCATTCCCTGCCTTGCTGCACCGGCTGGCCGAGCGCTGCGCAATTCCAGCCGAACCGGCGAATCTGCTCGAACCAGGCGACCTCAGCCACCCCGGTATAAGCGGTGATGCCCTGCACCAGCGCGTAATCGGCCAGCGCTGACACCAATTGGTTCCGTGCGCTGCGGCGCTCGCTCGCCCGGTGATGACGATCGAGGCAGAAGCGCGTGATCTCGCGGATCGTCGGTCCGGCCGGGACCGGGCCTGCGCACAAATGCGGATACAGATCGCCGAGCAGATGAGGACGATCGGTCCGCAGCAGCCGCGTGGAAGCGCGATGCTCCCGATCGCTGCCCAGTAGAATCAGATAGTCGGCCGCCGGATCGTCGAATTGATCGACCTCGAATTCCCCGGCCAACGCCGGCAAATCCCATTTGAGCAGGTCGATGAACACCTCCTTGCGCGCCCGGAACATCGCCCGCAGCGCGGCGTCGCCATCGATCACCGCCCCCTTTTCAATCGCTCGCAACATGGCACTCTCCCACGCGGATGATCCGCGCACGCAGGAGAGCATCGGTCCGGGCCGGCCGCCCATACCAAAAAATGGGGGGGGGGGGGCGGCCGCAGCGTCGGAGCATCAAGGAATGGCGTTCAATGCGTCTCGCGCCATCGGAAAATATCGGCGAAACTGATCAGCCCATCGAACAAGGCGATCAGCACCAGCGAGGCCCGATTGCGGGTATCGCAGCGCTCGCGCGCCTCCTTGAGATGCGTCGATACCGTGTCCCGGCTGATGCCGAGTATACGAGAGATTTCCCAATCGGTCTTGCCGCGTGCCGCCCACAACACGCAATCGCGCTGACGATCGGTCAGCTTTGGCCGATCAGCCGGCTGCACCCAACCGGTCATCCGATGTGCGCTGGCGATCGCCAGCGCGCCCAACAGTTCGGCCGCGAATAGCATGGAGGCAGGAAGCGTGCAGGCACCGCTGGTGACGAAGCTGCACGACCCGGTCAGTTCGCCCGGCAGATGACGCGGTACGGTATAGCCATCGGCAATCCCGTGCCGGCGTCCGGTCTCGAACATCGTCTGCTCGGCATCGCTGACGGGGATCAGGGTCGATACCGTATCCCAGCGGAATCCTAAAAGACTATGCTCCGCCGCACGCCGGATCGGGTCGCTCGCCCCAAGATTGAAGCCGACATACACATCGGCCCAGGAGTCGGGATAGTTGTGGATCAGCACCGATATCCCGGCCTCGCCGCCAAGGCCGACTTCCAGCGCCAGCGCGAAATGATCGAACCCAAGGTCGTGGGACGATCGTAATAATGCTTCCAGCAAATCATCGGCCGAGGCCGCGGCTTTAATCTGTTCTCCAAGCGTCTCCGTCACATCGATCAACATGGTTCCCTGCTACGGCCGTGGGCGCGTATCCAACCCGCAAGCTCCGTGGCACGCCTTTCATCATCGAGGCCCCGCAGCATCGATTGTCACGTCGCGCGCTAGGGCGAGCCAGTCCGCAAAGACAACAACGCTAGTCACAATGGGGCCGCGGAGAGGCAACCTGAGGGCGCGTCCCGCGCCGCAAGTCACGGTCGGCGCTGCGCGGCAAGCGGAGAGTGCCGAGCAGCAAGGCTCCCAGGGTCAGATACGCATAAACGCCGAGCCCGGTATGATAAGAAAATAGCGGCGTCATGCGTCCTAGTACGCTTGCAAATGAACCTATGCAAACGTAGAATGGTAATTATATCGATTTTTATCGAACTACTTCTGATTATGGACATGTAGTTCCGCGCTTCAAGCTCGGACTGGTCACCACTGCACAACGGTATTTTTGGCCTACTTAATCATACGTTGGACGGCGGCCGATCGCCAGCACAGCGTTTAGCCCTCCAAAAGCGAAACTATTGGACAACGCCCACTGGACATTACTAAGGATTGCCTGATTAGATATAGCACCGTTAAGACAGTCTGGGTCTCGTTCGAGCAGGTTCGCTGTGGGCGGCGCGATTTGCCTTTGTAGCGCAAGAAGGCTGATCGCCGCCTCGACGGCACCGGTCGCCCCAAGACTATGACCCAACACGCCTTTAGTCGAGGATATCAGTACGGCGTCGGCCGCCGTACCGAAAACCGTCCTGATCGCGATCGATTCGACCCGGTCGTTGATGACCGTTCCTGTGCCGTGCGCGTTGATATAGCCGATGTCAGCCGGCGACAGTGCGGCGTCGGCCAATGCACGCCGTATCGCCAGCGCCGCGCCATCGGCGCTCGGCGAAGTCAACCCGCCAGCGTCGGCACTCATGCCAAACCCCTCGATCAAGCCATAGACCTTTGCGCCTCGCCGACGCGCATGATCTAGTTCTTCTAGCACCAATACGCACGCCGCCTCGCCCAGAACGAGACCGCTACGCGTCGCGCAGAATGGGCGGCAGGTGTCACTGGTCAACACGCGCAGCGCTTCCCATGCCTTTATCGTGCCCACCGTCAGGCTGGCATCAACTCCCCCGGCCAATACGACGTCCGCCTGGCCATGGCGCACCAGGTGCGCGGCCTGCCCGATCGCATGGGTGCCCGACGCGCAAGCTGAGGCGATGCAAAAGGCCGGCCCCTGCAATCCCAAGTCCATACTGACATGGCTGGCGGGCGCATTGATCATCGACTTGGGCACAGTCATCGGGTGGGGCCGGCCCAGGCTGGGACCGTAGAAGGTCTGGTAGCTGTTCTCGAGGCTGATCAGGCCACCGACGCCGCTGCCGATCACGACACCGACATTGTTCGGCTCGCGCGTGTCCAGCGCCAGCGCGCTGTCGCCGACGGCATCGCGCGCCGCCAACACCGCAAGCTGCGCCACCCGGTCCATCGCCGCCGCATGACGCTGCTCGAAATGGTCCAGCGGGTCGAAATCGACGATTTCCGCGAGCAGACGGCAGTTCAATCGATCGGTTGGGATGTTGCACACCGGGCCGATGGTACTGTGGCCACCAACGACCCGCTCCCATACCTGCTCGATCGTACGTCCTGCCGGCGTCATCCATCCTATGCCGGTGACGGCAACTTGACGCTGATGGGTCATTTCTTGAGCAGATGGGTGACGGACGCAACGACATCGCCGACGGTATTCAGGTCGAACGCGCCATATGCGTTGGCCTCGAACGGGATTTCGATGCCAAATTTCTCTTCCAGCGCGAATATGATCTCCACGATATCGAGCGATTCGATACCGAGCGCGGCCAGTTCGCTGTCGAGGCCGATCCCGGACGGCTCCCGATTGACCTGGCGCGCCACTATGGTCACAATTTCCCGCTCGATCGTGTTGTCGCCTTCGAAGTTCATTGTCGCAAGTTCTCCATTAAGATCGCGGGATGGGCCTCGTCCCAGTCGATCAAGGTGGTGCATGCTCCCGATCACTAATAGCCGATATCGAAATCGATAGCGTTGCCCGGTTCTCGGCCCTCAATGAACTGTTTGAGATTAATCAGGCAGACGTCCAGCGAATTGGCGATGAAATGATGCTTGTCGTCACCGCTCACATGCGGTGTGACGAGGATACCTGGAGTGTTGTGGACCCGGGCACCGGGTACCGAGGCGCTTGTGCTCACCACGTCCAATACCGCCCCGCCCAACGCGCCCCGCTCGACCGCATCGCACACGGCATCTTCGTCGACGATCGACCCGCGTGCGATGTTGATCAGAAAGGCGCCCGGCTTCATGCGAGCGATCACCGCAGCGTCGAACAGCCCGCGCGTTTCAGCCGTCACCGGGCAGGCGATGACGACGAACTCGCTCTCGCCGATCGCGTTGGCGAGGTCCGACGGCGAGTACATCGCCTTGAAATCCGGATGCTCGCGGCCCGATCGCCGGACGCCGGACACCTCCATCCGAAACGCCCCGCACATCGCGGCTACCGCTCCGCCAACGCCACCGGCCCCGACGATCGTCACCGTGCGGCCGGCCAGCGAGGCGAAGCCCTTTCGTGCGGCCGAGGAGGCGAAATCTCGCTCCCGCCCGTACGCGATGCCGTTGCTCAGCAACAGGAGCGCGGTGATCGCGTATTCGCCGATCGCTCGGCCGGTCGCGCCGCTGTTGTTGACGACATGGGCGCCCGCCGGCACCCAATCGAACGGTGCAAGGTGATCGACGCCGGCAAAGGCGAAGAAGATGTACCTGGCAGCCGTGTTATCCGGCACCACGATGTGTCGCAGATCAGCCCGGCTGCTGACGATGATATCAGCCTCCGCCAGGTGTCCGGCCAAGTCCGCCTCGCTATGGCATATCGTCAGCCGATGCTTCAATTCCTTGAGGCCATTCCTGCCGAGTGCATCGTTCCAATGCTTAGCCGTGATGCTCGAACCGTGTTCCGGCGATCGGGTGAAGATCAGGACGTTCATTGATCAGGCGACGGCGCGATCGGCGACATGGGCGCCGAAGGTCCGCCGCAATACCGCCAGTCCACCGGTGAAATCGGCCGCAGGCTTGAGGAGGCTGATCCGGACGAACGCGTCGACCGGCGCGCGGTCGGCCGAACTCCAGAAGAAATGCCGTCCGGGCAACACGCCCAAGCCTTCGTCCGCCAGCATCCGACAGATATCCAGGTCGATCCGACCGGTATCCGCCACGTTGACCCACTCGACCGGCAGCGGCGACCAGCTCTGAACGGCAACCGGCCTGAGCGGACCGTTGCGCAGCGCCTCCCGCAACATGGCGCGGCGCGTATCGACGAGGTTCCAGAAAAGGCCCTTGGGCCCAGCTTCCCGGGTGCGTTCGAACATCGCGGTGAAGAGCGCGACGGAAAAAAGCGACGGGCCCAGATAAAGTTCGCGATAGATTTCCTGGAGCTTGGCGAGGTGCCGGGGACTGCTGCTCATCAGGCTGAGCTTGAGGTCCAGAGTCGGCCAGCATTTTCCGGTATCTTCGAACGCAATGAAGTCCACACCGGAGCGGATCATCACCGCATAATCGTCGAACAGATTTCGCCTGAACATCCTGAAACTGTTGTCGACGATCAACGTGACGCCGGCAGCTTCGCAGGCACGGCACAGATAGTCGAACGACCCCTCGCCGATCGTATAGCCGGTGGGGTTGTTAGGGTTGACGATGAACAGCGCCTTGGCAGCAGGATTCCGCGCGAAAACCGCCTCCAGGCTGCGTTGGGCAAGGGCATCGGCCAGCGCCGCTTCAGCGAGCGGCCGAATCGACGCCTTGCGGCGGCGGAACAACAGCGCGAGGTTGTCGAACGCCGGCTCGAGCAGCAATGTCTCGATCCCCTCGGACGCCATGTAAGCGCCGACGATGTCGATCGAATTCGATGCGGTCGGTGAAATCATGCCCTGATCGAGCGAGCGCAGTGCATCGGACCCGATCAACGCCCCGAACGACCGGCACAACGCGGACTCGAGGTCTCGTGCGGGCGTCTCGCGGCCGTCGGCCCAGATACGCCCCAGCGAATTCATTATCTCGGCGATCTCGGGCGGGCATTCCTGATCGGCGTGCCCATTGGCGAGATCGAACGGCAGCGGGATGGACAGTTGCTCGAAGTCGGTAAGCGTAGACATATCGTCCTCAACCTCACAGCTTGGGGATTCCGCCGAACCACTGGCCGGATGCGCATGCTCCGCTCGCGATCATCGCATGACTAGATGTAACCTTCGTGCGCCCTAAAAATCTCTATGTTTTCTCGTAATCCAAGGCCGAAATAGGGGTCATTTCGGATTAATTCCTCGAGCTCCGCCTTGCCCTCCGCTTCGACCATCCAGAAACCGCCATAAGGCCTTTCCGGATCGCCGCTCACGTCCTTGAGCCCGCAACTGAAGACGATTCGATCGAAGTTCGTCTGCAGGAAGGAGAAATGTTCCGCGAATCGCTGTTCGCGAATTTGACTGGCCTTGGCTTCCGGACAGTCCTTCAGGATGACAATCCAACGCTGCATATGCTCTCCCGCCCAAGCATCTTGGAGAGCAGGCGGCGAAATTACAAGTAATTCGCGATGTCCGTTCCGGCCTTATCGAACCGTAGCGCGCCGCTAACAATCGTCCGCCGCTGCCAGCCGGCGGAATCCAGCAACGAGATCGGCTTTCAGATCCTCGACAGATTCGAGTCCGATCTGGAGCCGAAGACAAGGTCCGCCCGGATCGAATCGGGTGACCGTGCGATAAGAGCTGCAATCGAACGGCACAATCAGGCTTTCGAAGCCCCCCCAGGAGAAACCCATGCCGAACAGGTCGAGACCGTCGAGCATCGCAGCCACGGCCCGCGGCGACGCGGGGTTGAGGACGATCGAAAACAAGCCCGACGCGCCGAGGAAATCGCGCCTCCAAATGTCGTGACCTGCGAAGGACGGTAGCCCGGGATGGCGCACCTCCTTCACTTCCGGCCGCGCCTCGAGCCAGCGCGCGATGTGGAGCGCTGCGCCTTCCTGCTCGCGCAGACGCAGGCGCATCGTCCTCAGCCCTCGCAGCGCCAGGAAGACATCCTCCGGCCCGGCGCTGATCGACAACGCGTCGAAGGTCTTGCGGAGTGCCGGGAAATGGCTCGCAGTCGCCGAGACCAGACCCAGGAGCAGATCTGAATGGCCGCCCAGATACTTCGTGCCGGCTTCAATCGCGATATCGGCTCCACGCTCGTGCGGCGGAAAGAAGAACGGCGTTGCCCACGTATTGTCGATCAACAACGATGCCCCGTGCGCGTGGGCAGCCGCCGACAGTGCCGGAATGTCCTGCATCTCGAACGTCTGCGAACCCGGAGTCTCCGCGAAGACGACCTTGGTATTCGTGCGCATCAGCCCGGCGATGCCGACGCCGATCAACGGATCGTAATAGCTGATCTCGACTCCGAAGCGCGTCAGCACATCGTCGCAGAATTTGCGTGTCGGCAGGTAGACGCTGTCGGTCACCAATGCGTGGTCGCCGGCTGAGAGACAACTCATCAGCGCGAGCGCGCAGGCGGCGGACCCTGATGGCACGAGCACAGTGCCGGCCGCTCCGGTCAGGTCACTCCACGCCGTTTCCAGAGCTTGGGTGGTGGGGGTTCCCTTGGTTCCGTAGGTGAACGGTGCTCGCCTGGCGGCGAGATCGTCCATCGTCTGATAGAGTATCGTCGAGCCGCGAAAGGCCGGCATGTTGACGAAGCCATATTGAGCCGGCGCATCGCGGCCCAGGGTGATGGCGCGCGTTTGCGCCGAATAGGCTTTCGCGCCGTCGTGGGAATCAGCAGTCATCGCGGCTCCTTTGTTCATGGGCAACGCCGAGCGTCGCCATTCGCCCGGTGCACCTTCGGCTTGCCCGCCCGTTAGGTCGCCGCAATCTATCGCGTCGGCCGAGCATGCCTAGCCGCAACCTCTTCGACACGCGCGTTTTGCGTGTGGGCAGACGGCGACTTGACCGCTACAGCCGCACCGGTGTCCGTAGACAGGAGCGGACGAAGCGACCGCATCGGCACCCTTCGGATTGGGCGCCTCTGCGGACCAATGGATGCGGGGGATCGGGGTGCCGATGAGCAAATTGTGGAGCAGCGGGATCGCGGATCTGGCGCCCTACGTTCCGGGACTCCAGTTGCACGGCCGTGACGTCGTCAAGCTCAACACCAACGAAAGCCCCTACCCGCCCTCGCCGCGCGCCGTGCTGGCCATGCAGGAAGCTGCCTCGGCGAGCCTCAATCTGTATCCCGATCCCAGATCGGCGAAATTGCGAGAGGCCATTGCCGACTATCACCATGTAGCGGTGGATCAGGTATATGTGGGGAACGGGTCGGACGAAGTGTTGGCGCACGCTTTTGTAGGGTTGCTGCGACACGATCTGCCGGTGCTGTTCCCCGATATCACCTACGGTTTCTACCCGGTCTATTGCCGGTTCTTCGGGCTGGCTTGCGAGGCTGTGCCGTTGGCACCCGACATGACGATATCGTTGGAGGATTACGACCGCGGCGACAATCCCGTCGTGTTCCCCAACCCGAATGCGCCCACCGGAGTCGCGCTGCCGCTACCAGCCATCGCCGATTGGGTCCGCCGCCGCAGCGAAAGGCCGGTGGTCATCGACGAAGCCTATGTCGATTTCGGCGCCGAAAGCGCGATACCGCTCGCCGCCGAGTGCGAGAATCTTCTCGTCGTGCGGACCATGTCCAAGTCGCGCGGCCTAGCCGGGATGAGACTCGGCTACGCGATCGGGGCGCCGAGCCTGATCGAGGCCCTGAACAGGGTCAAGGACAGCCTGAACTCATATCCGGTCGGCCGCATCGCGCAGGTGGGCGGAATCGCGTCGCTCGGTGACGAAGACTATTTCCGGCGAACCGTCTCGACGATCGTCCAGGCGCGCGAACAGCTCGCATCGCGGCTCGCCGCCGACGGTTTCGACCTCTTGCCGTCGAGCGCGAATTTCATCTTCGCGCGGCATCCATCGATCGACGGGGCGGCGCTGACGGCGAGGTTGCACGAACGCGGCGTGCTGGTGCGCCATTTCGGCGGTCCGCGCACGAGCGACTATATCAGGATCACGGTTGGCGACGACTATCAAATCGGCAAGCTCACCGAAGCCCTCGCCGCGATCCTGCCGCGATAGGCGGTCGCAAACGTGGCGCGTGGGTTACGCGCCCTCGGATTCCGCGAGGCGGGCCCAGGTCGGTGCTCGATCGGGTTCGACCGCCACGATCCGTGGGCTTGCCCCGCGCTGGTCAAGGTTCAGATCGCGGTAGACCGCATCCGCCAGCGCCCGGTCGCGCTCGTCGCTTTCTTTCTTGTCGATCATCCCGTTCATCACGAACGAGACCACCAGCCCGCTCGCGGGATCGGCGAACGCCACCAGGCCCAGCCCCCCGACATGGCCGAACGTCCGCGGTGAGCAGGCATTGCCGAACAACCGGGGCTCGACCATGAAACCCAGCCCCCAGCTCGCATAGCCGTCATAATGCACGTCGAAGGCGCCGACCCGTTCCCGCTTGGTCAGTGCATCGACGGTCGGTGACATCAGGATTGGCGATTCCGCCCGGCCCGCCTGCGCGACCAGGAGCGCTTCATACACCCGCCCCATCGCCTCGCACGATCCGACGCCGATCATCCCCGGCGCCCGGAAGCTGAAATAGTTGGGGTCGGAATTGACCCTGGAAAATACCGGCGGCGTTTCGCGCATGTCGTAGGTGAGGGAGAATCTGGGCCAGAGCGCCGCGAACTCCTCAGTCGAAAGCGAGGCCTTGAGCTCCGCGCCAGTCGGTCCCAGCACCTCCGCAGCGAGATAGTCTTCGAACCGTCGTCCATCGATCCGTTCGAGCGCCTCGGCCAGCACGAACCAGGCCCAGGCATGGCTATAATAGGCCTCCCAACCAGGCCGGGCGTCCGGCGCCAATTTCGTCCGGCCGAGAATTTCGAGCTGCGCTTCCCGCGGCTCATAGAAGGAGCGGATCAACGGGTCCGGACGCAGCGAGGCGCTGTGCGACAGCAACTGGCGAAAGGTAATCACTTCCTTGCCGCCACCACCGAATTCCGGAATGACGGCCGCGATCGGCAGGTCCGGCACGATTCTGCCGCGTTCCCACAATTGGCCAAACGCGATGGCCAGCAGCGGCTTCACGCAGCAAAGCCAGGAATTCATCGTTCGTGGCGTATAAGCGGCGTCCGCGCGCGCCCAACCGATCGCCAGCGACGCGATCGTCCGGCCATCCCGCGACACGTATAACTGTGCGCCGGGATGCACGCCCCGCGCGATCCAGTCGCACAGCAGAACCGCGGTCTCCGGCAGGGCTTCCGCGCCCATGCCATTGAGCGCCGGCGCCGCGCCCGATGGAAAGGCAAATGCCGCAGGATCGATCGCGAAGCGACCGTGCCGGTCGACGCTCTCTCCCTGGCTCGCCGTGAGGCGCGCGTCGTGGATACGCTCGGTCAATATTGCCCGGCGACGCTGACGTTCCGGGTCTTCCCGCTCCATCTCGCGAGACGAAATTCTGTCGACGATCGGTCTACCCCTTCACGATTGCCGCGGACGATCCTGTCATCGGCTTGTCACCGCAAAAAATTCAGTTTAACCAGCGCAGAGATGGTAGCCGAGATCAAGTGCCATTTACTTCGTTGATGATTGGGTGGTGATTCAGCGGCACCGATGCGAGTAGATGATCGGCCGCCGCATCTGCGTGGCGGCGCGTAGACTTGGGAGCGGATGCGGGAATTGTCCACGAACGAAAAGCCTGAGTCAGCGCCCCTGGATGAAGAATATCTGCGTTCGCTTGTCGTGAACGCGATCGCGGTCGCTCTCGAACGGCGGCCCGAAGACATCGTCCCCACGATCAAGCTCGACGATCTGGGTGTCGATTCGCACGCGCTGACGGAAATCTTCCTGGATCTCGAAGGAGAATTGGGGCGGGAGTTCGCCGGACCCGAGATCGAGGCGCTGTCTAAGGCGGATACCGTCGGCGATGTAATCGAGATCCTGGTGTTCGCGGGCCGGCAAAAACCCTAGCCGATCAGCATGTCCGGAAACCTCGGCCGGGCCTTCATGGCCTTTTGCGAAGCGAAGCCGGACGATGTCGCGCTTGAGACCGCGGACGGCACGATCCGGCTGACACGCGCGGAATATCTGGCATTCGCGACCGCCGCGGCGGAGCGTCTGAAAGACCGGCCGACCGGCGACCGCATCGTACTCGCGCTGCCGAACGGCCCTGAATTCGGCTTTTGGTTCTGGGCCTGTCAGCTACTCGGGGTCGTTGCGGTGCCGATCGAGCCACTTCGCGCGGGTCCGCGCCTGCTCCATCAAATCGACATGACGCGCCGTATCGCGGCGACCGCCGGGGCGGCGGCGATCGTCAGCCCTTCAGGCGAAGCGGCGACCGCGCTCACCGTCGCTATACCGGATCTGGCGATCCACTCCGCCGAACTCGAACCGGCCACCGCGTCGATCAGCCCCACGACGGTGTCGGGGGAGGATCTGGCGTTCATCCAGTTCACTTCCGGCAGCACCGGCTTTCCCAAGGGCTGTGCCCTATCGCACGCGAACGTCATCGCGAACGCGCAGGCGTGCAGGGAGACTTTCGACGTCCAGCCCGGCGATCTGTCTTATGCATGGATGCCGTACCACCATGACATGGGCTTGATGACGGCGATGATCCTGCCTGTATTCGGACGCGGCAGCATCATCATGGACACGCCGCGGGCCTTCGTCCTCGATCCGCTCCGCTGGCTTCGCCTCATCTCGACGCGACCCGAGAACGTGCACGTGAGCGCGCCCAATTTCGCGCTCGCCTTGACCCTGAAATTCTTCGAACGGCGCAAGCCGATGGATCTTTCGCTGGATCGAGTCCAGTCCGTGATCTGCGGCGCAGAACCGATCGACCCCCAACTCGTCCGGCGTTTCTATACGGCGCTCGAGCCGCTGGGGCTTTCGCCGAACAGTTTCTTCGCTTCCTATGGCATGTCGGAGACCGTGGTGCTCGCCGCGACGCAGCCGCACGGGCTGAAGACCTGCCATGCCGACGCCGCCGCGCTCGAACTGGAGGGGCGGTTCATCCCCGCCACGCCGGCGAACCGATCGCGCGAACTGATCTGTCTCGGGCGGCCGTTTCGCGGCGGCGACCTCGAGATACGGGATGGCGATCACGCGCTGCCGGACAGGCGTGCGGGCGAGATATGCCTTCGCTCGACGAGCATCATGCAGGGTTATTACGGCAGCCCCGCCGCCACGGCGGAAGTGTTGCGCGACGGGTGGCTGCGCACCGGCGATATCGGCATCCGCATCGACCGCGAATTGTATTTCGTCGGCCGCCGCAAGGAGATCATCATCGTCTCGGGGCAGAATTTCGATCCGCACGACATCGAACTGCAGATCGCGGAAGACACCGGCCTGGAAGCACGGCGATTATGCGCGGTCAACGTCGACGTCGACGGCAAGGGCAGCAGCCTTTTGATCGTCGTCGAAGATCATCCGGGAACGGCCGAGGCCGAATTGACAGGAACGATCATGGACATCGCTTTCCGGATCACGGGTGTCCGACCGGATGTGACGATCTTGAAGGGACGGCGCCTGCCACGCACCTCCAGCGGCAAGCTGCAGCGGGACGCGGTCGCCGCATGGCACCGGACCGGTGAGCCGGTAAATGAGACAACGGGAGCAAAGCGACTATGAAGTGGCGGTCGAACGGCGATCTGTACTTCAATCCCCGTGCGCTCCAGACCGAGGAGATGCTCGCCGCCGCCTATGGTGAAATGCACGCCCGCGGTGTCGTCCACAAGAGCGTGCTCGGAGGATGGTTCGTCTGCGGATACGACCTCGGACGCAAGCTGCTCGTCTCCTCATCGATCAGTCGGGACCATCCGGCGGTGGAAGACAAAGCCGAAACACAGCATCACCCGTCGCTCGAGTTGTTCGAGGCGTCCCTCTTCGGCATGTCGGGCGGTAACGACACCGCCATCCGCAACACGATGCGCCGGCTGTTCAGCCGGGGGGAACTGACCAAATATCGTCGCAAGGCAAGCGAGCATGCGACGTTGCTGCTGGACGGCCTGCCCCGTGGACGCGAGGTCGACATGATCGGGGATCTGGTCGCGCCGTTCGCGGAGCAGGTCCTGAGCGAATTGCTGGGATTGAAACGAGACCAGGCGGTCGAGCTGCGGGCGCTGGCCGAACGGTGCATCAGGCTGCTCGACGCGCACCCCGCCGCGACCGTCGACGTCCTTGCCGCCGACGCGCTCGTGCCGGCGGCGACGGGCCTGATGCGGCGATCGCTATCGGATGCGCCTGTCGACGGAACGTTGGCGGCTTCGCTGATGCGGATGAGCGATGCCGGCGCGATTTCGCCGGTGGAGGCCGTGGCGAATTTAGGTGTCGCGTTCGCCGCTGGGCACGACACGACGATCGCCCTATTGTCCAACACGTTGAATCTGCTTGCGAATCGTCCGTCGATCGGCGCTGCCGCAGTGACGATGACTGACGGATATGCCCGGCTCGTCGAGGAAGCGATGCGCTTCTTCGCGCCGGTGCAGCTTGTCGCCCGAAGCGCGGCGGATGACATCGACGTGCCGGGCGCGCACATCGAACGCGGAGCGACCGTGATGGTGATCCTCGCCGCCGCGAACCGCGACCCGACCGTTTTCGACGACCCCGACGTCTTCCGCATCGACCGCGTCAACCAGCCGCGGTCGCTGGGCTTCGGACATGGCGTGCATCTATGCGCGGGCGAACACCTGGCACGCCTTCACGCCGAGATCCTCACGGAGGCGATCTTGCGCGATCATCCGGACTTCACGGTCGTGCATGATGGCAAAAGCTGGCGATCGATGGCGAGCTTTCGTTTCCCCGAAAACGTCGCGCTATCGCTCGCATAGCGATCTGGCGCGCATTTCCGCACATCGGTTCAGGCGTCGCCGGCAGCAGCGGACGCCCGGCCGAACAGATATATCAGCACGGCCGCGATCAGCATGCCGCCTGCCGCCAAGGCGAACGGCAACCGCAACAGCAGGCCCGACCCGGCGCGCAGCCCTTCGGAGAAGATCAAGCCGAAGATGGCGGGGCTGATCATCCTCGCCAGGGCCGCCAGTCCTTCGAGCCCGCCTTGCAATTCGCCTTGCTCACCGGCCGGTAACTCGGCGCTCAGGATGAGTTTCAACGTCGGCTGCGCTAATGCGGAGACGCTGATCGCGACGACCGCGACGGCGATGAGCGGTAATGCGGGAGGCGCCGACAACAGCGCCAGGCCGATCGCTCCGGCCAGGAGCGCGGCGGCGCTCGTTCGCGCAACGCCCAATCGTGCGATGAGGCCGGCGGATGCCGACGCCTGCGCCAGGACGTAGATCGTCGCCAGAATTCCGATCGTCGCGCCGATCTGCGTGGCGTTCCAGTTCAGCGCACCCGTCAAATACAGGACGAACGAGGCGGGAAAGAGCGCCATCGCGCATTGGAAAAGGAAAAACGACAACGTTGCCCCGAGGCGCCCAGGCAATCGCGACAACAAGAGGAGCGAGCCCAAGGGGTTGGCGCGGCCCCAGCTGAAACGACTGCGGCGATGGCTAGAATGAGTTTCGGGCAACAGGACCGTGACCAGCACCGCGGTCAGGAGGCTCAGGCTGGCCGCCACCAGATAGGCAAAACGCAGTCCGGACGCCGCGGCGATCCCGCCCAGCACGGGTCCGACGATGAAACCGGCGCCGACGGCGGCGCTGATCAGGCCGAACGCATGGGCCTTGTTGGCCGTGCCCCGCAAATCCGATGCGGTCGCCAGGGCCACGGCGGAGGTCGCGGAAGTGACGCCGGAGACCATGGTCCCCACCGCGAAAATCCAGATGTTGGGTGCAAGCCCGCGAAGGAGATTGGCCAAGGCCAGCCCGGCGACCGATATCCCCAGCACGGGTTTGCGGCCGACCCTGTCGGAAAGGACACCGAACAAGGCGCCGCACAAGAACTGCAAGGCTCCGCTGAGCGCCTGCAATGCACCGGTTACCCAGCCGTAGGCCTCGTTTCCCGCCAACAGGGTCCTCACCATCCCCGGAACCACCGGCATGATGAAGCCGACGCACACGAAATCCAAAAATACGATGACGACCAGCGACCACAAAACCCGATTGTTCGGCGTTGCCGCTTCCGCATCGACCATCGACACCACCCGAATTTCCGTTCGCTGTAGGATTCCACATACTGACTATTCAGAAGTTATCCGAGCGATTCTTTGGATTGCTCCGATAATATCACCCGGCCACTTTGCTCTTTGTAAAATGAGTGGAATCCAAAGTTGACACCTAGGGTCGGAACGGTGATGTTCGATGTCAGGTACCGGCTGGCCAAGGTATAAAATTGCCCCAGCCTTTGACCGCCGGGAGATTTTGGCATGAGCGCGGCCGCGATCCGGAACGAAACCCAACGCGTCGTGCGCGGCGAAGTACATCTTCCGGACAGCGTGGTGGATCTCTATGTTGTGGGGCAGTTGCACGGCGCGCCGGATGCGCTTCGGGCGATCGACGAACGGATCGCTCGCGATAGCGCGTCACGCGATCCCGGCGCGGCGGCCGTGCTCCATGCCGGTGGCTATATAGACAAGGGCAATCAGGTCCCCGAATTGCTGGATCGCCTCGTTCGCCGCGGCGATGTGAGCGGCGTGCCGGTTACGTACCTGCTTGGCGCCCACGAATGGCTGATGTCGCGCACGCTCGATGGCGACCGCCGCGCCGCGCTGAAATGGCTCCTGTCGGGTGCCGAAGCCAGTCTGGACCGCTGGCGCGTGCCGACCGAGGATTGGATCTCGGCGCTGACCGGCATCGTTCCCGGGAATGTTAGCGCCTTCCTCCGCGGGTTGCCGGTCTGCGCGTGGACGGGGCGGCAAGCTTTCGCCTGCGGCACGTTCGCCGATGGCCCGGCGCGTCCATTCGGCCTCCTGACGGATCTCGCGATGCCACATGGCCTCGTTGCCGGGCGGTTCACGCCCATCGACAACTTCACCAGCATCGCGCGCCATGAAACAGCGGTGCCATGGGCAGTCCGGGATCGCTGGGCGGTGAACGGAATCGTCTGCGAGGCCCTCGTCAGGAATCCCGAAGGTGTTGACCTAGCATGATTGAGTTCGACGCAGCGGCCGGCCCCGGTCTTCACCCCGGATTCGAGAACCGGCTGGTCGAACAGCTGCAACCCATCCGTGGCTTCGCTCTTGCCGCGTCGCTGTATCACCTCTTCGATCTCGGGATCGCCGCTGCGTTGACCGACGGTCCGGCGCAACCGATTTCCGGGCTGGCTGATCGGCTTGGATTGGACGCGACGCGGCTCACCGGTTTCCTGCTGTTCCTCCAAGTCGAAGGTTATGTGCGGGTAGACGGCGACACGGTCGGTCCACTCGCAAAACTCTCCGCCTTGCGCGAAGCCTGGCCCTGGTACGAAATGCTGATCGGCGGCTACGCGCAAACCTATCTCGATATGGGCAAGGGATTGCGCGCTGGCAGTGGCGCCCTGTCGCGGAACGGTACGCTCGTCGGCTCGGGCAGCTGCAAGATCAGCCGCTACGATGCCATCCCGCTGACAAGGGCCCTGCTCGACCGGCTTCCGCAGCCGCCCGCCAAGGTGATCGACCTCGGATGCGGCAATGCGCTTTACCTCAAGGAACTCTGCTCGCTGTTTCCCGACCTGACGGCAATTGGAGTCGAGCCCGACTACGGAAGCCATTCGCAATCAGTCGCCAGTACGCGCCGCAGCGCGCTGGACGAACGGATCATCCTCTATCACTCGACGGCGCAGGCGTTCGTCGACAGCACTCACGAGCGCGACGCGGATGTGCTGATCATCGCATTCGTGCTGCAGGAAATATTGGGCCAAGACGGTCGTGACGGCGCCAAGCGGTTCCTCCAGCAGGTTGCCGCCAAATTCCCCGGCGCACATCTCGTCGTCATCGAGGTCGACGACAAGGCGGCCGACACGGCCGCGATGCGCCATCCGCTCGCGCAGGCTTATTACAACCCCTATTACCTGGTTCATTATTTCACGGATCAGCTACTCGAGCGGCGCGATTATTGGATCGAGCTGTTCGAGGAAGCGGGGTTTGAGCTTCTGGCGCAGTCCACGACGAGCGTCGATGTCGACTCGACGGGCTTTGAACTCGGCTTCCTGCTGAAATGCACATGACGCCGGATGCTCGAGCGATGCGGGGGATGGATGCGCTATATTCTTCGACACGATGAGGTTCTGGCGACCTATCCATCGGACGCGTGGCAGAATGCCGCGGCAGTGGACGCATTCGATCACGTGATGTCGAACGCCGGTCGATCGTTTCCATGTCCCTTCGCAGTACGCGCCGCGGTGGAAGGCGGGCTCCATTTTGGCTTCGCCGAGGACGGCCAGGGCAGGAACATCGCCTCGACGCTCACCGAATTTCTTCGTAGTGCCCGCGAAATAGGGCCGTACGCGACCTTATCTTATGTCTTTCCGCCGGAAAACGTCCAGTCGATGGAAGTCTATCATCGCCGCTTCTGGGATGCGCTGAAACGGCTCCGCGCCGCCGACCAGCGGCCTTGGCCTGACGACATCCCCTATTCGTTGACCGATTCCGACTGGACCTTCTGCTTCGATGGCGAAGCCGTCTTTCCGCTGTGCCTCACGCCCGCGCATCGCAAGAAGCGCACCCGCTACGCCAAGAATTTCTCGATTTCATTCCAGCCGCGCTGGACGTTCAAGCATCATCTTCCCAACGCCGAAATCATGCAGAAATATTCGAAGACCATTCGTCGTAAGATCATCCAGTTCGACGATTCCCCCATCTCTCCTTATCTCGGGCTATACGGTCATGGCGCCCTCGATGCCGAGAAATATTTCTTTCACGACGACAATCTTCCGATGCAATTTCCGAGCGCCTGGGACCGATAGGTCGTCGGTCGATCAACAGCAGAAGCGAGCAATTCAGCCATGACCGATCCCAAATCCGCGATAGAGGCCGCCGAGCAAACGCAGACGGCCGAAGAATTCATCGCCACGATCGCGCCGATGACCGCGACGTCCGGCCAGTTGACGATCCTGCGAGACCTCGGTCAGATCACGGATCGTGATTCGATCCTGGAAATCTGGTGCGGTGGAGGCGACCTCACCGCGCAACTGGCCGAGATCGGAGGGCGGGTCGTCGGCAGCGACTATTCCCAGAAGCTGGTCGACGCGGCCCGAACCCGATTTCCGCACCTCGAGTTCGAGGTGTCCGAAGCGGACGATCTGAACTTTCCGGACGCGGTGTTCGATGTCGTCGTCAGCAATTTCATCGCGCATCATTATTCCGACCCAGCGAAGAATTTCGCCGAAGCGAAGCGCGTCCTCAAAGTGGGTGGCCGGCATCTGGTCACGATTCCCGTCCAGTCCAAACGTGTCGGCTTCAACCTCGTGCTGACGGCGGCACGCGAGTTCGTCGACCTCCCGGAACGGCCGGTCAAGGGCGGCCCCTTGCTGGACGCCGAGCATCCGGACGAGATTATCGATCTCATGCGAACCGCTGGCTTCGACGAGGTATATGGCGATCAGCGGTCGAGTTATACGGTCCTGGTGTCAATCGACGCGCTGCTCAACTATACTTGGAAGAAGCTCGGGCTGGACGGTGCCTCGCAGGAGGCCCAGAATCGGATTCGCGTCACATCGATCGAGCGCGCCCAACCCTATCGCACCGCCGACGGATCGTACCATTTTCCCGATCAAATTCTGGCTGTCCGCGGTGACAAGGCGCGGTGACCTATTTACCCATCCCACTATGCTTGCCTCGACGCGATCGGCTAGGCAATCCCCAAGGGAACGCAAGAAGAGGTCACTATAACGAACGTTTCACGTCATCGCGTTGATGGATCGTCGCAACCACCGTTGCGGGACCAATTCAAGGGAGGGTTGAGATGATCGGTGCACCGGCATTGTCGGACGACGAACGAGAGCATTGGAACACCCATGGCTTCCTGCTCCTGAGGAATTGCCTCAGCGACGCGGAGATCGAGACGCTCACCGCGTCGATGTCGGACCTCGCGACAGGCCTGCCATCATGGTCTGAAGAGAAAAAGCTGGCGCACACCAGCACCGCCGGCAACGGCAAACATATCGATATCATCGGCCTGCCGTTCCTCACCGAGGCGGTCCATTCGCTGATGGACCACCCGAACGTCTTCGGCAGGATTCTCTCACTCATGGGGCCGTTCATCTACGTCCCGGGGATGGAATATCTCGAACGGTACAGCCATGGCGAGCAGCTCTTGCGGATGCATACCGATGGCGGGGGAGGCCTGCGGTCGATCTTCCCGTCCGCAGAAAGCCTGGTGCTGCAGCTCAAGGTCCAGTTCTTCCTGACCGACTTGGACGAGGCTGACTCCGGGAACTTCCTGCTCGTTCCAGGCAGCCATAGGAAGCGTTTCCCAGTGGATTCGACAGTGATCGACCAAGCCGCTCGTGACGCCGTGCCAGTGCTAGCGAAGAAGGGCGACGTCCTGATCTTCCCTTGGTCGCTATGGCACGGCGTGGCGGCCAACCGGTCGACGAACACGCGCAAGTCGATCATCGCGCGATACGCGCAATTGTGGATGCGGCCAGTGGAATATGAACGGGCTTCCGACGCGTTCTGCGATGGTTTGGCCCCAAGAACGCGCAGGCTTCTCGCCAATCTACCCGAATGCCGCAGCCAGAACGATTATTATCGCCCCAATATGGACCTGCAGGTCAACACAATGTTCGGCGAGGAGTGGCAGGATCACCCCGAACTCTATCTCTACAACGGCATGAAGAAACCCATCAAGGAGTTGTTCGATCAGTGACGGGCATCCGGCGTGTCTAGCCCCGGTCCGGACGACGATCACGATACCCAGGCGGCGCGCGACGCAGGCCCCCTGACACGCGCGGGATTGCGCGATGGCTCGCTTCTCGCCGCCGCGCGGACCCGGGCCGTCCCGCAATTTCCCGTGCTATCGGACCAGGAAATCGCAACATCGCTCCACGCGACACTCTCCGGACTGTCGCGGGACAAAGATATCTGGGTCTTCGGTTACGGCTCGCTCATCTGGAACCCCATGCTCGAATATGTCGAGAAACGGCCGGCCCTGCTGCGTGGCTGGCACCGGCGCTTCTGCCTCCTGTCGACCGGACGTGGGTCCCCGGAAAGGCCCGGTCTGATGCTCGCCCTGGATGAAGGCGGCGAATGCCGCGGCCTAGCGTTCCGAATCGAAGCCTCGCGGGTCGAAGAGGAATTGTCGATCTTGTGGCACCGGGAGATGTTGAACGGCTCTTATTTGGCGCGCAGGCTCGACGCGGAATCAGAACGAGGAGATATCGAGGTGCTCGCCTTCGTCGCCAACCACGACCATCCACGGTTCACGGGCGATCTCAGCGAGTCCGAAATCGCCGAACGCATCGCCTTCTCCCGGGGTCCGTCAGGCAGTGGTGTCGAGTACCTTCGCAATACGATCGCAAGCCTCGCGGCGCATGGCCTCGACGACGCCGGGCTCGAGCGGATTCGTTTGCACATGGAGGCGAGATTGGCGGGCGCTCCATAACGCCCGTTGCCGGAATCACTTTTGGCCGGAAACGGCGATGATCTTTAATGGGAAGATGTAGTGCTGCTTTTCCCGGCAGTAATAAGCTTGTGCCATTTCCGCGGCATCGGCGTAGATTACCGTACGCAGATCGGATGGCGCAGCGCCGTTTCCGGACTTGTCGACAACTAGATCCACCAGACCCGCCATCGTGGAAACGATCGAAAAACTGCCATAGACTCCCCCCGTGCATCGAGCGAACCCGGCGCGCAGCATAAGCTCCTCGACAGGGGCCGGATCATCGACGTAGAGGAGCGGCCCGCCTGAAAAAGCGGCCGACGCTCCGGCCATATGTCGCTCCACGGCCTCAAGCGCGAGAGTCAGGCCGACACGGTGCGCCTGTATCGGCATGGTCACGACCATTCGACCACCAGGCTTCAAGACGCGGTAGGCTTCCCGAATGTTTTCGGTCGGTTGCTGATAGTGATGAATGGAACTGTTGCTGACCACGACATCGAACATCGCATCGGGACAGGCTATCATTACGGGATCGGATTTGCGGAATTCGACGCCCAGAAACATGGCCTTGGCCTTGTCGATCAGCTTTTCCGAATAATCGGTTGCCGTCACGGAGCCGGCCAGCTTGGAAATGGCGAACGACAGCGCGCCCGACCCGCACCACAAATCAAGGACATCGCTGGCCTTGTCTATCTTGCCCAGCGAAGCGATGAATCCTGCCTGGTCTGCGGTTCCATCGATATCCTTCGCGATATCGACGAAGGCTTCGATCGAAGTATGTTCATCAACTTGGGCAAGTTCTCGATGGACGAGCTTCATGGCCGCTCGCCGTCAGAGATGTGCAACGATCGCGCGGCCGAAGCGCTCGACCTGATCGGGCCTCAGCCCGGCGATGTTGATGCGACCGGGTACCGCCATGTAGATGGCGTCTTCGCTCGCCAGCCGCGCGACGCGCTCCGCCCCCAACGGGAGTGTCGAGAACAATCCACGCTGGGTGGCGACCGGCGCAAGCCGGACATCGATCCCTGCCAGCGTCCGACGCACGTCGTTGATCCGCCCGCGCATCGCCGCAAGTTCCGCCTGCCATTGCGCGGTGAGCGCCGCATCCTCGAGGACCAACCGTACCGCCGCCGCGCCATGATCCGGCGGCATCGACCACATGGCACGGGCAGTAAGCTGCAAATAATCTTGTACGATCCTGCCTTGTTCTGGTGTACCCGCCTTAACGTAAATGGCACCGACGCGGTCGCGATACTGGCCGAAATTCTTGTCGCACGAATAGGTCACGATGGCCTCGTCGACCGCCCCCATGACAATGCGTGCTCCGGCGACATCCTCCTCCAGACCATCACCCAATCCCTGATAGGCGATGTCGACTATCGGCACGAGACCGCGCGCCGCACAAATCTCCGCCACCGCGCGCCACTGATCCATATCGAGATCGGCACCGGTCGGATTGTGGCACGCTGCCTGCAACAGCACCGCGCCACCTCGAGCAGCACCAGCAAGCGCGCCTATCATCGTATCGAACTGGACCGTCTGCGTATCGAGATCGAAATAGGGATAGGTTGTTTCGGTTAGTCCGGTGGCGGCGAGCACCGAGTGATGAACCGGCCACGTCGGCAAACCTAGATGCACAGTCCCATCCGGACGGGCGCGCCGGACCAGTTCGACCGCAAGCCGCAATGCTCCGGTGCCGCCGGGTGTCTGGATGCCGACGATGCGCCGATCGCTCGCAATCGCGGCACCGAAGATCACCGGCCGCAGCAGTTCCGCAAAACGAACGTCGCCGGCAGCGCCGATATAGGATTTGCTCTCCTGCTGTTCGAGCAGGCGCCGTTCAGCTGTCTTGATCGCCTGCAACACAGGCGTCCTGCCGTCAGCGTCGCGGTAGACCCCGACGCCGACATCGATCTTATTCGAGCGCGAATCTCGCCGATGCGCGTCGATAATCGCTAAAAGCGGATCTGCGGGCGGAGGTACCAAATTACCGAAAAGCGCGCTACCGACGTGATTGATGATGGGTGGAAGGGTTCGTTGCAAACCTTTTAGCTCCTGTCTTGCAATCAGCATAAGCGCAATGTCCTTTGACGACCTCATGCCAAATATGGTTCAGTTCGATGAAATCGGACGTCACGGATGCTCTACGACTGATCGATCCCGTATCTATAACCCATACTAATACCAGGTCTCATCGATCGTCACCTAGGGATCGTAGCCCGCTGGTATGCATTGCAGCTCAATTGGAGGTTGTCGAATAAAGCCGCCCTCTCGAAGGCTTTGTCCGATCGAGGTCGACAAATCCACACCGAAACGACCTGCGCGAGTACAAATGCCAGCCCCCGCCCTCCGGCCTTCAATGAATTGCGCAAGGGCAGCTCTCCCCTGCCCCTTTTCCTTCGGCAGGCTTCGCCCGGCGAGCAGCGCGAACCCGGCCGACACCACATAGTAAATCGCGAGAATGATGAACGAATGCTCATCCCACCCTGTCCGAGATCGCTCCAGCCAAAAGCTGCACGCACGCCCCACCGATGATCACGGTGCATATCAGCGCGAGACGTGTGGGCATGCCGATGCCCGCCAGCCCAAACCGAGTCGCGCAGCGATCATCGTAGCGATGAGAACCGCCCTAGGTGCGGGTTGGAGAGGGGAAAGCCTTCCCCTGACGGGGAGCCGCGCTGCGCGCGTCTCCCCGTACCCCTTCTGCGGGGCTGGCCGCCCCGCAACGCCCCGCTGAAGAGGGAGAGGAAGGCCGGTTGGCCGTGACGGGTTGAGGATGGCGAGAGAGGCTCGCTGTCGGCCCGTCGCGGAGACACGCCATGGCACATGCGCGCGCCAACCGCCCGGCATCCGACCGGGCCAACCTCTACGACCAGATCACCAACCGGATCATCGCCGAACTGGAAGCCGGCCGCGTCCCTTGGGTCCAGCCATGGGGCACCAGTCACGCCGCGATCGGCATGCCCTACAACGCCGTCAGCGATCGGCGGTATAGCGGCATCAATATCCTGACGCTCTGGGACGCGATCGTCTCGCGCGGCTTTGCCTCCCATGCATTCCTGACCTTCCGTCAGGCTGTCGCACTCGGTGGTAGCGTCCGGCACTGCGAGCGAGGCACCGGCATCATCTTCACCCAGCGCTTCATCCCCCGCGCCGAACGCGAGCGCGCGGAGCGGGAGGATCGTGAGGCGAAAGGCGGCATCCCGTTCCTCAAATCGTTCACCGTCTTCTCGGTCGAACAATGCGAGGGCCTGCCCGACGGTATGTGCGAACCGCCGCCGCCGATCCCCGAGAATCTGATCCTGCCGCAAGCCGACGCGCTGATCGAAGCGACCGGGGCCGACTTCCGCATCGGCGGCCCATCGGCCTTCTATGCACCCACCCACGATTATGTGCAGGTGCCGAGACCCGACGCCTTTCACGAGCCGATCAACTGGCACCGGACGGCATTTCACGAATTGTCGCATTGGGTCGGGGGTAAGGCACGACTGAACCGCGATCAGACCGGGGCGTTCGGGTCGGTCGCTTACGGCAAGGAGGAGCTGATCGCCGAATTGGCCGGGGCGTTCGTCTGCGCCACCCTCGGCATCGTGCCCACCGTCCGGCACGCCGATTACATCGGATCCTGGCTGGAAATCATTCGCGAGGACAATCGCGCCGTCCTGCGCGCGGCGAGTGCGGCATCGAAGGCGGCCGAATATCTGCTCGCATTCCGGCCCGAATCGGTCGCCGCCGCCAATGACGACGAACCGGATCCCGATCCCGATGGGGCATTGGCGCTCGAAGGGAGGGTCGCGGCATGATCCTCGTCACCCAGGAAATCCGCGCGTTGCTGCGCGCGAATGACGCCGCCCATCGTGCCGCCGTCGCCCAAGGCCAGCGCGAACCCGATCCCGTCCCGGTCGTTCGCTTCTTCAATCCGGTCGGGTCCGCCACCTGGCTGGCCACCGAGATCGACGAGGACGGGATTCTCTTCGGCCTGGCCGATCTCGGGTTCGGCAGCCCGGAACTCGGCAGCTTCGCGCTGGAGGAACTGGAGTCGATCCGGCTCCCGTTCGGGCTCGGCATCGAGCGCGATATCGCGTTCCACGGCGACCATCCCCTCTCGGTCTATGCGCAGGCCGCGCGCCGGGCGGGGTCGCTGGTGCTTGGCGAACGTGCGCTGCGCAAGGCGGCCGCCACGCTGTCGGGAGGCCGGTGATGCGCTTCGCGAAATGGCCCAGGCCCACCCCCTATGTCGAAACCCCGCGCAAGCGCGCGGCCTTCGCCACCAAGCAACGGCGCGAGCGCGAGGCGTTGCCGCTGTTCGCCGACATGATCGCGGCGACCCAGCATAGCGTCGACGAGGAAATGGCCGACCGCGCTATCTGGTGGCCCGAGCGGCAGCGACACCAGCGCGACGAGCGCGCCAAGGTCTGGCGGCGCGCCCGCGCAGACCTGTTCGCCTTCCCCGAAGCACGGCGCCGCTCGATCCGGCGGGCCTGGCGGGATTGTCCCTATCCGGCCGATCCCTACAGCCTTGCCGATTTCCTGCATCAGATCCGCGTCGGGAAGGTCGATCCCGATCGGCCGCCGTGGGAATACCACGCCCCTGCTAAGGCGCGGGTCACGTCTAGTCCGCAGAGCTTCGCCGAGGCGTTCAAGCGGGTCGGGCAACGGATGATCGAACCCGCCCCCGGCCTGCCCAAGGTCGAGGCCCCGCAATATTGCGGCAATCTCGGCAACGGCATCCTGTTCCTCGACGCGGTGCCGCCGGTCCCACCAGAGGAGGCGGTGACGATCCGGGTACGGGGCGTCTGCACCGATGCCGATATCGCGCTGATCGGACGGCTCGCTGGTGTGACAGAGACGTGGCCGGTGAAGGTCGTGCGCGTCGATGTGCCCCAGACCCGCGCTGCCGGGTTCACGCAACGGCTGCTGATTCTCGCCTGCTCGGCAACCAAGCGCCATGACCCTGGCTGGATGCCGGCGTGGGAACGCTATGACGGCCCGCTCTGGCAAACCTGGCGCACGGTCGATCCAGATCGTCGCCTCGCGCGCGTCGGCATCCTGTCGGCGCGCTACGGGTTCCGCGCCGGGAACAGCCCGATCGAGGATTATGACGCTCGGTTGACGGCCGATCTTGCCGACCGGATGATCGCGGGCGGCATGACGACGCGCTGGCCGCGCCCACCCTCCCCACGCAAGCCCGACAATTATGGCTCGCATCCCGGCTGCGAGATCGCCAGCCTCGCCTATCACGGCACCCGGCCATTCACGCATGTCGCACTCGTCGGCGGCGGGCTCTACCTCAAGGTGATGCGGGCCTTTCTCGACGGCTTTCGCGAAATGCGCTGCGTCACCCCCGATGCCGAGATCACCGAGATCAATGCCGGGATCGGCGTCATGCGCCAACGGTTGCGGCTCTGGCTTGAGCAGGGGCGCGCGCCATGATCGGGCAGCCCCCATCGTTCGGGCATAACGGTGGTCCAGCGCTGGACGAGGACGATACGTCTGGTCCGCCCGTTCCCCATTATTGCAAATATTGTCGGCACTGGTCGCCACCCACCGATGAAGAGGTCCGCGCCTATGAATGGTTCCGCCTCGGCCTGTCACGCCGCCGGGCGAAGCGGCCAAGCGGCGCATGCGACCGTGTGCTGATGCGGTCGGGCGGCCCGCTGTCTTTCGCGGCGACCACCGACACGTTCGGCTGCCTCAACTTCTCCGCCAAGCCGCCACCGCTGATCCCACGCGGGCGCGGATTCGTGACGATCTATGAAGGCGACCGAATCGTCTGGCAGGGTCATGAGGAAAACCTGCCTGACGAGTATCGCTAGACGCCTGGCGTCAGCGTTCGCCTCGTCGATCAACCGGATCGTCAAGCCGCGGTCGGGACAACGCTTTGATCCACGCGCGGCTGCCCGCCGTTACGTACCAGAATCTCGAGTTGCTTGGACCATTTGTCCAGCGCGTCTCGCTTCTCAGGGTCATAGCGGTAGAGATTATAGACCCCGGCAACCCCTGCCGTGGTTCCACTGATATGGTTCAGGATCGCCTCCGTCACCTCAACGGGAACGCCCAACGCCTGGAGATTGGTGGTGCCGGTTCGCCGCAGATCGTGCAGCCGCCATCCGGGCAGTTCGACGGTTTCCGGCTCTTCGCCGCGCTTCTCGGTCCGGTCGCGCAAGATCTCCAGCATCTTCTCGTCGAGCGCCTTCTTCATTTTGGAGAACCCCGAAATGCCCGTCTTGCCTGTCGTCGTGAACACGAATCCCTTCGGCGCCACCGATAGCGACCGCAATTCCTTCATCGCGAGCGCATTGAGAGGAATCCGGTGAGGCCGGCCATTCTTTGCTCGCTCGGCCGGAAGCTGCCACATCGCGGCAGCGAGATCGACTTCCGCCCAATCCATGTTCGCGACCTCTTCGCGGCGCGCCATGGTGCAGAGCAACAGCCTGATATAGGGGCGCCAAAGCGCGCCAAGCTCCGCCGCCGCGTGCCATACCGCGATCACCTCCTCCGCGCTGAGCACCCGCCGTCGTGGGGCTACCGCTTTCGGCGCTTTCATCCGGTCGATCGGCGAACGATCGAGATCACCGCGATCCTCCGCCCAATTGAAGAGCTTGCGGAAGGTCGAATGGACGAGTTTCTTCATCCCCGGCCGATCATTGTAGCGGTCGAGGTGCTGGGCAATGTCCGCGCGCGTGATGTCGCGAATGGATTTGTCGAAGTGCGGCTTGGCCGCGTTCAGGAGGCCTTCGGCCGTCTTCCATGAGTCCTGCCAGTTCACCTTCAGGTAGCTTTCGACGAACGTGTCGGCATAGGTGCAAAAGGCATAGGTTTCGGCATCCACCCGACGGCGCGCCTCTTCCTCCTCCCGTTTCTGTTCGGCCTCAACGCGCAACCGCTCCTCCTCGACAGGATCGAGGCCTTGACGAATCTTGATCAACCGGCGCTCGGCTTCCTTGCGCGCGGTTTCCACCGTCCAGGGATTGCCGAACCCGCCGATCGTGACGCGCCGGGCGGGCTTCCCTTTCATGCGGTATTGCAGGACGAACGACTTCACGCCCTTCCGGGTTGTCCGCACCCCGAACCCCCGGAGTTCGGTATCCCATACAAAAATGTCGTTGCCAGCCGGCGTGCCGATCGCGTCAACGCTGGACTTGGTTAGCCTTTGGTTCGCCATCGATCTCACCCTTCCGCATAATCGCTGCGTAATCACATTGACGCGAACAATGGGATACCACAGACAAAAGCGTCGGAAAAGAACTTAGTATTTTCTGTATGTTATCGTAAAATAGCCAAGGATAGAAAACGATGGAAAAGCATTGTCCGCTGACTCTTAATCAGCGGGTCCTAGGTTCGAGCCCTAGTGCGTCCACCAAAATATCCAGTAAAATCAACAGATTAGAACAAGTTGTGTTCGGCATGTTTGCCGAATTTTTTGCAACTGTGCAGCAGACTGTGCAGCAGATTTGAGGTGATGAGGGGTTCCACGATATGCCGCAATGTTCGCCCCGTGACTTCGTCAGATGAAAATTCCGCGGCTTGGGCGATCGCTTGGTTGTCGAATCAACCGGAATTTCAGTGTGCCGCATGGTGGTACGTACCGAGACGTTTTCCGAGTCGGACAGCGTTCGAGATCACGATGCGCGCACC
>Ga0153956_1000207_pt1 | contig 75539 bp, 58 predicted proteins | sample TSFL040MetaG_FD_104704 | JGI IMG/M metagenome (GOLD analysis project Ga0153956, IMG submission 104704) | Attine ant fungus gardens microbial communities from Florida, USA - TSFL040 MetaG | ecosystem: Host-associated > Fungi > Mycelium > Unclassified | place: USA: Florida, Wekiwa Springs...
ATCGAGAAACAACAACGGCTTTCCTCCGGACTGAACCTTTTCGATTTCCTGCCGGAGAAGCCGCCGGTACTGGATGATCGCTTTGTCGGACTGGCCAAGATGCTCACGCGTCCGGTTCTGTATGGCGCCCATCGATTCGACCGCCCACTGGTCATGGACATTAATATCGGCGCCCATTCCGGTGTAGGTTTCGGTCGCCTGCTCATGCGGATCGAAGCCGTAGTCGTTGGACTTGTTCTTGCGCGACTTGTAGTCCGGGAGTTCGTACAGTTCCAGCCGCTGCTCGCGCATCTTCTTCTTGTCCACCGGAGCGGAATAACTGGTGAAAATTGCATACCAGTAGCAGTTCTCGTCATCTACCGGCACGTGCCATTGGGTGATCGTCATTTCCGTGCTCATCGGAATGACGAAGACATGCGGAAACAATTGATTGGTGACGCGCACATGGGTCCGCTCATCGTCAATCTCGCGCAGAGCAATCAATCGCAGCCCGTATTCGGTTCGCTCGACATTGATGATCGGGCGATCGTATTCACGGAGCACTTTAGTCATCGGCATTTCCGAGTCCGCCGAAGCACCCCTGAACTGCTTACCATAGGCGACCGAGGTATCTTCGTCTTCAAAGAAACGATGCAGAAATGACGCGTGTGCAGGATCGATGCCAACTTCGAGCGCCTGAAGCCAGTTGCACGCGATCAGCCCCTTGAATGCGAACGTATACTCGCCGGGCGCCGCGAAGCAGTCGATTTCAGGAAATGCCGGCGGCTCACCCTCGCCCAGATAGGCCCAGAGGATGCCGCCCTTCTCGATCACCAGATAGGCGCGCTGCTTGATATTCTTGCAGAGCGACGAACCCGCGGGCTCGGCCGGCGTCTCAAGACACTGACCGTTGACGTCGAACAGCCAGCCGTGGAAGGCGCAACGCAGACCACCGTTCTCGAGACGGCCAAAGGCAAGGTCCGCGCCGCGATGCGGACAATCGCGATCTATCAATCCGTAGCGCCCATTCTCGTCCTTGAAGAGTACGAAGTTCTCGCCGAGCAGTTTGACCGGCTTGATCGGCCGGCTGCCTTCGAGTTCATCCACCAAGGCGGCGGGCTGCCAATACATGCGCATCAGTTTGCCCGCCGGTGCGGCCGGGCCGATACGGGTGATGAGATCGTTCTGCTCCTGGCTCATCATGGCTTGAGTCTCCTTTGTCATTCCGCGACTGCCGCGCCGAAAGCGTATGAACCTGCCGTTGAAATACAATCCTGCGGGTGCGCCGGCTGGCGCCGTCGCACTTCCGGCCAACAGAGACCGCTGGCGCGATGGCGCTCCCTCAAGTATCGGCCCGCCGAATTATGTTCGATAGACGAACATTCGTCCGAATGATACTAGAATGCTCCTCACCCCTCGGCAATGCAAGCCCCTTCGATGCTGCAAAGCACACAGACGATCTAAGCTGTCGGCCAATCCTGCACGGCTGATTATTGTCTCGACCGTCTATCGAACTTATGTTCTGTAGTTGGGCATTCTTGTTTTCGGAGAGCTCATTATGGCCGGGCTTGTCATCATCGGCGCATCATACGCAGGTATTCAAAGCGCTCTCAGTGCCCGTGAGGCTGGCTATGCCGACGACATCACCGTCGTCTGCGACGAAACCTGGCTCCCCTACCAGCGCCCACCCCTGTCGAAAGACTTCCTGCTCGGCGTCACCGGCGAAAGTCATCTCGTGCTGCGCGACGAGGCCTTCTTCAAAACGGAACGGATCGATCTGGCGCTGGGGCATCGCGCCACCGAGATCGATACCCGAGCGAAACGAGTGCATCTCGATGACGGCGCCGCGCTCGATTTCGACACGCTGGTGCTCGCGACGGGGTCGCGCGCACGCCGGATCGGCGTGCCCGGTGCCGATCTCGACGGCGTCTGTTATCTGCGAACGGTGACGGATGCGCTCGACCTCAAGGCGCGGCTCGCACAAGCATCCAGCGTCGTGATCGTCGGAGGTGGATTTATCGGGCTCGAAGTCGCGTCCTCGGCAGCCAAGCTCGGCAAGAAGGTCACCGTGGTCGAAAGCGTGACCCGCCTTCTGGAGCGGGCGGTGTGCCCGCTCGTGTCCGGATTCCTCCACACCATGCACCTCAAGGCCGGGGTCGAAGTACGCATGGGCGAAAGCGTCGTAGCAATGGAGGGCGACGGCCGCGTCGCCGCGGTCACGCTCGCGAGCGGCACAAAGCTGCCGGCCGATCTGGTGCTGGTCGGCATCGGGGGAATCGCCAACGACGATCTGGCGCGCGCCGCGGGAATCAAGTGCACCAACGGCGTGGCGGTCGACGCGCACGGCCGGACCGAACATCCCGACATCTATGCTGCCGGCGATTGCGCCAACCACTATAGCCGCTTCGCCGATGGCTGGATCCGGCTTGAATCCGTGCAGAACGCGCAAGACCAGGCCAAGGCCGCCGGGCTCGCCATCGCCGGACGCCACGCCCCCTACGACGCTGTTCCCTGGTTCTGGTCCGACCAGTATGACGCCAAGCTCCAGATCGTCGGACTATCGGCCCGTCACGACCGCATGGTGGTGCGCGGCTCGGAAGATGACGGCAAGTTTTCCGTGTTTTTCTACAAGGGCGACGATCTGATCGCCGCCGACAGCATCAACAGACCCGGCGACCAGATGGCTTGCCGCCGTCTCATCACCGCCGGCGTTTCGCCGACGCCGGAGGAAGCGGCCGATCCGTCCTTTGACCTCCGACCATTGGTCCGAGCAGCGGATAAAGCCCGTATCGCACGTTGAAATAACGATGATTCGACAAGCCTGCCCTTGGAGAGGCGTGCCCAGATGCCAAAATTGAAGCGCACGGAGGAAGAGAAGAACGCGCGCGGCGGGACTGAATTCATCGAAAGCCTCGATCGTGGCCTACGGGTGCTGCAATCGTTCGGCATCGAACGTCGCCCGATGACGCTGAGCGACATCGCCAAGATAGCGAACCTGCCCCGCGCCACCGTCCGGCGCATTCTGATGACATTGCAACAATCCGGATTCGTCTCAGGCGATGAGCGGCTGTTTTCTTTGACGCCTCGCGTATTGTTGCTGGCGTCCGCCTATCTGACATCCAACCAGATCAGCACGGTCCTGCAGCCGCTCATGGATGACGTCGCAACCCGGGCCAGGGAGGTTTGCTCCGTCGCGATCCTCGATGAAAACGATGTGGTGTTCATCGCCCGCTCGAGCCCGGCGCGTATCTTCTCCGGCGGGCTGGATATCGGCTATCGCCTGCCCGCGTTCTGCACCTCGGTCGGACGGGTATTGCTCGGCCGCTTCGCCAACGAGGATCTCACAGCCCGGATCAACAGAATGACCTTGACGGCGCAAACGCCGGACACGCTGCTGGACAAGTCGGCGCTGATCGCCGCGATCATGACGGATCGCACCAAAGGATACAGTCTGGTCGACCGCGAGGCCGAAGAGAGCTTTCGCTCGATCTCGGTTCCGCTGCGCCGCTATGACGGAACGATCGTCGCGGCCGCCAACATCGGCGCCCATGTCGACCGCATCAACACGGGCGAAATGATCGACCGTTTCCTGCCGCTGCTCAAGGAGATGTCTGCCGCCGCGCAGCCGCTGCTGGTGTAACCGGCAGGGCAGTCACGGCCGTTCTCGACACCCGCGCGCATCGAACGATCGCGCGCTCATTTCAGCCGCTTCTTATAGGCAACCGGATCCATGTCGCGGATGTCGACGCTGAGACTGACGATCTCCGGACAAGCCTCGATCAGGACTTGCCGCAGTTGTTCGCTCAGGTCGGCCTTCTGTTCCGGCGCTCTACCCGCGAGCAGATAGACCGACAGATGAACGAACGTGTCGTCTTCTCCGGCGACCAGGAAATCGTTGTAGCCCTGCGCCCGCACCTTGATATCCTGCGCCTTCATGACGCCCGTGCGCGCCGCGGCGGCGGCCAGGCCTGCCATCAGATGGCCGACCGCCTCCTTGCTCAGAGCTCCCTGAGAATACTCGATTACGAGATGCGGCATGCTTCGCGTCCTTCCGCCATCGGTCGAGGACAATTCGCCCTCATCGCAACTTCTTCGCGTGATTCACCAGACTCAAATGAGTATTTCAGGATATCCGTTCGCTCGCGGCCTGCGAGCGCTACAAGAAGTGACGCTGGATGGCCACGCGCATGGCGCGAATGATTTTCCTTTTCCGGCGATCGATGTCCTCGATCCAGCCGGATACCCCGATGGCCAGAGACTTCTGGCCGCGGTTTTCCGCCAATGGCAGCCGCATCGAGATATGCCCGCCGCCGGGCGTCACCAACTCGCGCGAGAAAAAATGCCCCTGGCGGCGAAACTCGCGCACGTTTTCGAGAATCTGCTTGATCTCCAGCTTGTGGGTCTGCTGCTCCGCTGCGGTTCTTCGGGCGAGCATCCGGATCTCATCATCGGGAACATCGCGCAGAAGCGCGAAGCCTGCTGCCGACCACACCAGCAAGCGATTGGTCCCGGTCGGGGTATGCAGCCGGAGCGTGCTGTTGGTCGCCTGAATGACGTGGACATACTGCGCATAAATCCCGTTACGCAACGCAACGGTGATCGTCGCGCCGGTCTCGGCGCTGAGTTCGTCCATCAGGCGCCCGACGGTACCGTTTGCGGCATTTCCGTTCGCAATCCATGATCCCAACAGCGCCACCTGCATGGTTGGCGTATAGGATCGGTCGATGGAATCGAACTCGAGGTAACCGAGCTTCGCCAGACTTTGCAGCAGCACCGAGGTGGACGATTGCGGATAGCCCATTCGCTCGGCAATCTCCCCGACCCGCATTCCGCGCTGCACGTCGTCGAATATCGCCAGTATCCGCAATACGCGCGCGGCGGATTTGACGACGGCATGTTTTTCCGTTGTCGCATCGACGACCGAAACCTCGCGCGCCCTGCGGATCATGCATTGGTCCTTTCCGGCGGCCACCTTTCCCGCATCTAAATCCCGGCGAACCCCGCTTCAACGGTCAAGCGAGCCGCGATCGGCAGACCCGCCTCAACGGGAGCCCGTGATCGAGGGCCACAGCGCCTCGCCCCCCTTTGCACAGATCTGTCGGCCGATCCATTCCTGCCAATAGCTTTCCGAGCCGCCCTCATCGCGCCATGACCACAAGCGCCGTGTGGTAAAGTGCAATGCGTGCTCGTGGGTAAACCCCATCGCACCGTGGACCTGATGGCACACCGCGGCGACGTGCCCCGCGGCCTCGCCGCACCGCGACTTCGCAACCGCGACCGAAAACCTGTCACCGGCGAACGCCTCGCCTTCCGCCATGGCATCCGCCACAGCCGACGACGCCGCAAAATGCCCCGCGGCGACGGCCAGCATGTGCTGGATGGCCTGAAACTTTCCGATCGGCCGGCCGAACTGCACGCGTTCGTTGGCATAGGTCAGCGCGTAATCGAGCGCACGCTCCATGCCGCCGACCATCTGCTGCACGCGGATCGCAGCCACGTAACGCAGAAGTCCATCGCCGCTCAGATCGGGTGGCGCCTTGAAAACCGCATCGAGCGGCACGTGAATCCCATCCAACCGCACATTATCGCGCGGTTCGTACGCGACGTTGCGCCGCCGCCGATCGATGGCCACCGCGTCGCGCTCCACGTGAACGAGATAGCCCGCGCCACCCTCGTCCCGCGCAAAAATCACGAGATGGCGGACATCGCCTCCCCAGGGCACATGCCGCGCGATGCCGTTCAGCGTCGCTCCATCGCGGTTGAAGGAGATCGCAATGCCGTCATCGGCGGTGACCGGCGCGAAAGTCGCCGGCCCGTCGAGCGGCAGACCTCCGGCTTCGACCCACAAATGATTGGCGACCATGGTCTCGGCGAGCGGCAATGGCAACGAATGATAACCCATCCGCCGCATCAGACTGGCCGCGTCCGCCGGTGCAAGGCCGAGGCCTCCCGATGCCTCGGCGACCATGGCATGAGGAAGGCCGGCGTCGCTGATCGCATCCCACAACCCTTGCGGCCACTCGCCACGGTCGGCTGCCGTCAGCACCTCCTTGGATACCTGTCGCTCGAACAGGCGTCCGACCTGCTCGACCATGATCTGTGAAAAATCTTCCGACATGACAATCTCCCGGGTCAGCGCAATCCGAGGCCGCGGGCGATCATGCCGCGCAGGATTTCCGGCGTGCCGCCGCGAAGGGTGAACGACGGCGCGTGAAGCAACACATGCGCCAGCGCCTGCGAAAATTCGTCTTCATCATCGAGACTCGACTCGCCGGGCAGAAGACCCCGGACGATTTCGGGAATCTCACGCTCGAACGCGGTCCCGATATCCTTGACCAGCGCCGCCTCCGTGATCGGGCGCTCGCCACGCTCGAGCACGCTCGCGATCGAACTCGACATACGACGCAACGCGGAAAAATGCGCGACACAGCGACCGACAGCGATTGCCTGCCGTTCGGACGGATCGGTCCCCACCTTGTCGATCAGGCCCACCAGAAGCTGAATGTCCGACATGAACCGGTCCGGCCCGGCACGCTCGAATGCGAGTTCGCCGGTGACGTGTCGCCAACCCTCGCCGGGCTGCCCCATGACCATGTCGTCCGGCACGAAGACGTCCTTGAAAAACACTTCGTTGAACTCGTGACCGCCGGCCATGTTGAGGATCGGCCGAATCTCGATACCCTTGGTGTCAGTGGCGACGATGAACTGGGTCAGGCCCGCGTGCCGATCCTGTTCAAGCGGCGCGCTGCGCGCCAGCACGATGAGATAGTGGACACGATGCGCATTCGACGTCCAGATTTTCGATCCGTTGATGGTCCAACCGCCGTCGACCTGCGTCGCCTTGGTCCTGACGGCTGCAAGATCCGAACCGGAGTCCGGTTCGCTCATGCCGATCCCGAAATAGCATTCGCCGGCCGCGATCTTCGGCAGGATCGTCGCACGCGCGCGCTCGCTGCCATGTTTGAGAATCTGCGGTCCCGACTGCCGGTCCGCGATCCAGTGCGCGCCGGATGGCGCCCCCGCCGCCAGCATTTCCTCGGTGACGACAAAGCGCTCAAGATTGGAGTGTTCGCCGCCGCCATACGTCTTCGGCCAGGTCATGCCAACGAAACCGGCCGCGGCGGCTCTGCGGCTAAACTCCGGATCGAACGTCGACCATGACGAGCGATGCGCCGCGAAACGCTTGTGCGCCCGCTCTTCCTGCAGAAAAGCCCGAACCTTCTCCCGCATAACCTGGGCTTCGGGCGGGAGCGAGAGAGCGTCAAAACGAAACGCCTGCATGTTTGAATTCCTCGAGGTTTCGGGATGACGTCGGCCTGGCTGTTCCCTGTCAGACGCCCTTGAACACGGGCTTGCGCTTCTCAAGGAATGCGGTGACCGCCTCGTGCTGGTCGGCCGTGTGCTGGATCAGCGCCTGCATGCTCGCAGCCATTTCGAGATGGGTCGGAAGCCCGATCGCACCGGAATCGCGGACCAGCTTCTTGCACATCCGGATCGACTGCGCCGGATAGGCTGCGATCTGCCTCGCCATCTTCCGCGCTTCCGGCAATAACTCTTCCTTCGGCACCACACTGGAAACCAATCCCCATTGCAGCGCCTTCTCGGCCTTGACGAAGTTGCCGGTGAACGTCATCTCGTAGGCGCGCGACAGACCGACCACGCGCGGCAGAAACCACGCGCCGCCGTCGCCGGACACCAGACCCACGCGCATGAAGCTCTCGGCGAATTCCGCGTTGTCGGCGGCGATCCGAATGTCGCACATCAGAGAAAGATCGCAGCCTGCACCGACGGCAAAACCGTTCACGGCCGCGATCGACGGCACTTCGAGATCGTACATCGCCAGCGGAATCTGCTGGATCCCATGAAGATAGCCGCGGCGGATTTCGGCCGGCGTTCCGCCAAACAGACCGGTGCGATCCCGCATCTCCTTGACGTTGCCGCCGGAGGAAAATCCATCGCCCGCGCCGGTCACGATCACGCATCGCACCGACATATCCCGATTGATCCGGGCGCAATGCGCGACAAGCTGCTCGACGATCGCGGGCGAGATTGCATTGCGGGTGGCAGGCTCGTTCAATGTCAGCGTAACGACGCCGTCGTCCTGCTCGTATTTCACGCTCTCGGGCATTCAATGTTCCTTCTTCTGTCGGCAGGCCGCGGACGTCAGCCGCCGTGCATCCCCCAACGCCGCACCGTCAGGCGCTCGATGGTCTGGAAGATCACGCCTTCGACGAACAGGCCGACGATCATCACGGTAATCAGGCCGGCGAACACGCCGGAGGTTTCGAGCAGGTTGCGCTTTTCAAAGATGTACCAGCCAAGCCCGCCCTGTCCGGCCGAGACGCCGAACACCAGCTCGGCCGCAACCAGCGTTCGCCACGCGAATGCCCAACCGATCTTGAGACCGCTGAGAATGGCCGGAAATGCAGCCGGAATCAGGATACCCGTGACGAAACGCAGTCCGCGCAACCCGAACGTCTGCCCGGCCATCCTCAAGGTGTTGGACACCGACAGGAAACCGGCATGCGTATTGAGGGCGACCGCCCAGAGCACGGAATGCACGATGACGAAGATCAGGCTGGGTACGCCAAGCCCGAACCACAGAAGCGCCAGCGGCAGCAGCGCGATGGCCGGCATCGGATTGAACATCGCGGTCAGCGTCGACAGCAGGTCCGTGGCAAAGCGCGTCGAGACCGCGAGCGTGGTCAGCACCGCGGCCAGCAGAATGCCGAGGCCGTAGCCCATCAGAAGGATGCGCAGCGTGACCTGCAGCCGCTCCGGGATCGTGCCGTTGGCGACGTCGGTCCAGAGCGAGCCCAGCGTTTCGCTCAGCGTGGGAAAGCTGAGCGGGTTATCGAGCCAGCGGCCGTAGGCTTCCCACACAACGGCCAGGATCAGCAGAATAAGCCCACGCCGGACCAGCGAAGAATTCCACATCCGCTGCGTCCACGGCAGCGGCACCTCGATCGTTCCGATTTCCGATACGGGAACAACCTTGCGTGTGAAATCCTGACGTTTCACCGGCGGCGCGACGGACCGCGGGCCTCCGGCCTGTTTGACGTCGATCGAGCCCATCATGCTTCTCCCGCGGCGGGAAACAACAGGTCATGAATCCGCCGGCAGGCATTCTGGAATTCCTCGCCACTGGAATTCGGCCCACCGAGATGATCGACGTTGATTTCGGCACAGACCTGTCCGGGATGCGGCGACAGCACCACCACGCGGCTGCCGACCAGCACCGCTTCCTCGATGGAATGGGTGACAAAGATCAGCGTAAAGCCGACCGCCTCCCACAGCGCCACCAGCTCCTCCTGCATCTTGCGCCGCGTAAGGGCGTCGAGCGCAGCGAAAGGCTCGTCCATCAGCAATATCTGCGGACGCATGGCCATAGCACGTGCGATCGCAACGCGCTGTTTCATGCCTCCGGAGAGCGTGTGGGGATAGGAATCGATGAATCCGGACAGGTTGACACTCTCGATCACCCGCTCGGCTCGCTGGTTCGCTTCTTCCGCAGAAACACCGTTACAGCGCATCGGATACGTCACGTTATGGCGCACTGTCTTCCACGGCAGAAGTTGATCGAACTCCTGAAATACCATCATCCGGTCGGGACCGGGACGCGTGACCGGCGCCCCTCTGAGGTGAATCGATCCTTCGACCGGCCGGATGAATCCAGCGATGGCCTTCAACAAAGTCGACTTCCCGCAACCGGACGGCCCCAGCAGAACCAGCCGCTCGCCAGGGTGGATATCGAAATCCACCCTGTAGGTCGCAGTCACCCGCCGTTCCGGCGTGCGATATTGCAGCGTCACGCCTCTGACCTGCAAAAGCGCTCCGTCGCCAGTTGGACCGTTCACGTCGGGCTGAAGCAAGGCTCGCCTCCGGCAGAGAGATCAGTGGCTGGTGCCGCCGTCGATCGAAAAGAACACGTCCTTCCAGCTTGCCGGCGCTTTCCGCAGCATGCCCTGATCGATCATGAACTTGGCGAACAACTCGATGCCTTCAGGCTCGGTCGAATAGCTGATCGTCCCGTCGGTCAGAATCTTCTGAACGTCCTCGACCGTCATCTGAACCTTTTCCGATTTCAGATAAATCTCCGCCGCCTGCTTCGGGTTATCCTTGATTAGCTTGTCCGCGTCCTGCAATCCGCGCAGCAGCGCCTGCGCGACCTTCGGATTGGCATCGACAAAGGACTGCTGCGCCGTCAGCGTGGCCCCCGTGAGCTTCTGCCCGTCGCTGATGTCCGACGACTTCATCACGATATGTACGTTCGGACTTTTCTGCACCATCTGGGTGAACGGCGGCGTCGCAAAGTAGCCGCCGATCGCCTTTCCGCTCATGATCGCGGCCGACGCATCCGGATGCGGCAGGCTCGCCATCAGCTTGTCCGCCCGCGATGCATCGCCTTCCTTTGCCGCCACGGCTCGCAAAAGAATTGCCTGCGGCGAATTGAAGGCCGGCACGGCGATCTTGTCATCCGGCGTAAAATCCTTGAACGACTTGATATTCTGCCGATTGGTGAACAGCACATAGACGATGCTCGACAATGAACCGATGGTCTTGATCTGCTGCTGTCCGCGGGTCTTGTCCCATGCGATCAAGGCGCCGGCCGTGCCCAGCGTTCCCGCCTCGACGCTCTTCGAAAGAAGCGCCTCGTTCATCGCGGTCGACCCGCTGAAGCGGGTCAGTTCAACGTCAAGCCCTGAGAGCCCGAGAGCCTTGGCATTCTTGTCGAACAGGCCCGCACTCTGGCCGACGACGATCGGAAGATAGGTCAGTCCGTATTGCAGGCCGATGCGCATCTTCGTGACTTCGGCCGCGGCCGGCGCGATCAGCACGCAACTCAGCGCGGCGGTCAAAGCCATCCGTCCAACGATAGACACCATCTGTTCGTCTCCCTGTTTTGCTTGTTTCTTACCGATGCCTTGTTTCGCGGCTGCTCATTCCGGCGCCGCGGCATCGCTTCCCAAGCCGATCTCCTCGAGAATCTCGTCGGTATGCTCGCCCAGGCGAGGCGCATGCCGACGAATACGAAAGGGGGAAGAACTGAATGTCACCGGACGACGGATCGTCTTGTATCGCCCCTCGGTTGGATGATCGGCGTGACCGAACATACCGACGGCCTTCATATGCGCGTCGTCGGGAAGTTCGCCGAGCGTCAGAACCGGCATGCAAGGGATGCTGACGCGATCGCAGAATTCGATCCATTCGGCATTCGTTCGCTTGAGGGCTTCCTCTTCGACAATGCCGTAGAGATATTCGATGTGCAAGACACGCTCAGTGAGATAGTGGAAGCGCGCATCCTCCTTCATTTCCGGACGTCCGATAAAATCGAAGAAATCGCGCCAGTTCCGATCCGAATACGGCAACAGGCACATGTAGCCGTCGCTGGTCTTGAATGGCTTTCGCGTGGGGCTGACAACCCTCGTATAGCCGGGCTCGCTCAATGGCGGATCGAACGCAAATCCCAGCAGATGCTCGATATAGGCGAACTCCGCCGTGGTCTCGAACATCGGAACTTCGATCGCCTGACCGCCGCCGCCCCGCTCGCGCTGGAACAAAGCCGCGAGGACAGAATAAGCGATCGCCTGCCCCGACAGCTTGTCGCACAGGACGGTCGGCATAAACGCCGGCGCGCCCCGTGCCGCCTGATGCAACGCCGCAAGGCCTGCGCCGGCCTGGATGATATCGTCGTACGCGGCCTTGTCGCGATAAGGCCCGGCGCCGCCGAAACCATAGGCGCCACAATAGATGATGTCAGGCCGCAACGTCTTGACCCGATCATAGGTGTAACCGAGCTTCTCGATCGCCCTGGGGCGCAGCGAGTGCACGAACACATCGGCTGTCGCGATCAGCCTGTCGAGCGCCTTACGGTCCTTCGCCGTCTTGAGATCGAGCGCGACGCTGCGCTTGTTGCGATTGAGGTGCAAAAATCCGCCGGCCATGCCCGCATTGCGGTTCGGCTTGTATTTCCTGAATGAATCGCCTTCGGGACTCTCGATCTTGATGACGTCCGCGCCCATGTCCGCCAACACGTGGGTCGCATACGGTCCCATGATGACGTTGGTGAAATCGACAACGCGAATGCCGCCCAGGGGGCCGTCGGCCGGTGTTGTGTCCATCGGGACGCTGCTCTCTGACTGATTTGTTCCGCACAACTCATTACAGCGGCCGGTCGCACGATCGCCGCGTGTCGCCCGATAAACGGCATCGCGCAGCGCGGTAGCAACCCGATTCAGCATCGCAGCCGCATATATCACATATGTGATGTTTTATATCCGATCTTTTCCTTCCGCGCGAGACGTTGTTTGATGACGGCCAGATAAACAAATGCATGAGGAAACGAGAATGCGAGCTCACCGGTTTCGCGTCGCTGCGCTGACAGCTCTTTTCGCCGCTGCGACCTTGTTGCGCTCGGCTCCCGCAGCAACTGCTGCCGAGAACTGGAATATGTATGTTTACAATGCCGTGGCGACGGTCGCCGCGGTAAAGGGCCTCAACTCCGCGATTGAGCAGATCCAGAAAGACACCAACGGCGAATTGAACATTCGCCTGCATCTCGGCGGCTCGCTTCCGATCAACACGACCAATATCACCCCTGCCGTGAGCGACGACGTCGTTCAGATGGGAGACGATGGGTATTTCCTGGGCAATGTGCCGATCGGCGGCGTTCTCCGGTTGCCGATGCTGATCCGCTCCCGGGAAGAATACGACAAGGCCGCGGCCGTCATGACGCCGTACCTCGAAAAAGCCTTCGGACGCAAGGGCCTCGTCGTTCTCGGCCAATATCTCTACCCGTATCAGGTCGCCTATTCGCGCGGCAAACTCACCTCGCTTGCGGACTTCAAGGGCCAGAAGATCCGCGTCACCTCGCCCGAGCAAGGTGAACTCATCAAGCGTCTCGGCGGCATTGCCGTCACCATCGGCGCTCCTGAAGTCCCCTCGGCACTCGATCGAAGCGTTGTCGACGGGGTGCTCACCGCCAATACCGGCGGCGGCAACATCTGGCGCGATCTATTGAAGTCCAACCTCAGGCTCGGCATCAACTATTTCAACTCCGTCGTCATTGTGAACAAGGACCGCTTCGACAAGCTCTCACCCGACGTTCAGGCCAAGGTGCGCAAGGCGTTCGCGGACAATCTTCCGCGCATCACCCAGGCAATGGAAGATGAAGAAGAGGGGCTCACCAAGAAGTTCGCCGAAGGCGGCATGACCATCACGAAGCCGACCGAAGCCGATGTCGATGGAGCCACCAAAGCGATTTCCGGCTACTGGGATCAATGGGCAAAAACCAGGGGTCCCGAGGCGGTCGAAGCCTTGAAGCAGGTGCGCGCCGTTCTGGGGAGGTAAAGTAAACATGTCGGAGCCCACGACGGACGACCTGCCCCACCGCATCGATGCTCCGGTCTCCGGAGCATCGATCCTTGATCGGCTATCCGAAGCTGTTTGCAGCCTGTTCCTGCTCGCGGCGATCGGCCTCATCTTCACGGAGGTGATTGCGCGCAACGTCTTCCATACATCGCTCGAGATGTCCGATGAAGTTGTCGGGTACCTCCTCGTCACCATCACCTTCCTCAGCATGCCGGTCGCGGAAGCCTACGGCGCCTTTCATCGCGTCGAATTGATGCAGATGCGGCTCAGCCGCCGCGGGCAATTGATTTCGCAAACCGTCTTCGATCTGCTGTCCCTCGCGGTTTCGATTGCCGTCACCTGGCAGTTGATTCGTCTTGCCATGAATTCGTGGCGCTCCGCGGACGTCGCTGCGACGCTGCTGCAGACCCCGCTCTGGCTCCCGCAAAGTGCGATGGGCCTCGGCATGGCCCTGCTCTGTCTTGCGCTCCTGCGATCGATCAAGGTCAAGCTCGCGCTCTTGCGGACGGGCGGTGCGGTATGACACCGGGCATCGAACTTCTCATCGTTCTGGCCGTGTTTATCGGTCTGCTCTGCGCCGGCATGACGATCCCGTTCGCGATCCTCGTTCCGTCGATTCTGTACCTGTTGCTGCAATCCGGACTGGCGGGACTGAAGGGCCTCGGTCTGGTGAGCTGGGGCAGCATGAACAGTTTTACGCTGAGCGCGATCCCCCTTTTCATTCTGATGTCGGAAATCCTCCAGGAAAGCCGGCTCAGTCAGCGCGTCTATCGCGGCCTGTCCGTGCTGCTGACCTGGCTTCCCGGCGGTCTGCTGCAAACCAATATCGCGGGATGCGCCATTTTCGCGTCGATCAGCGGATCGAGCGTTGCCACCGCGGCCTCGATCGGCCGCGTTGCGCTGCCGGAGTTGATGCGGCGCGAGTACGACCCTCGCATTTCCGCCGGCTCGCTCGCCGCCGGCGGCACGCTCGGTATCCTGTTGCCCCCGAGCATTGCGATGATCGTCTACGGTACATTCACCGAAACGTCGGTCGCCAAATTGTTCATGGCAGGTGTGATGCCCGGGCTGCTGCTCGCCGCGATGTTCATGGCCTACATCGCGTTTCATAGCTGGCGTTGGCCGCATACGGCGCCGAAAATGGCGGGGCCGAAATCGGGACGCGAAGTCGCCCTCGCATGCGTCGATGTGGTTCCGTTCATCATCCTGATCGGCGGCACGATCGGCAGCATTTATGCCGGTCTCGTCACTCCGACCGAAGCTGCGGCGGTGGGTTGCCTGCTCTCGATGATGCTGGCGTGGTGCTGCGGCGATTTCAATTTCGCCATTTTGAATCGCGCCCTGCAAGCGACGGTCAAGGTCTGCGGCAACATCCTGTTCATCGTCTATGCCGCTTACGTGTTTTCCTATGCGATCAGCTATGCGGGAGTTGGCGAGCAGATCACGCAGTTTCTGGTCGGCCTCCATCTCTCCCGGCTGGAGTTCTTCGTCGCACTATTCGTGCTCTATACGGTGCTCGGCTGCCTGGTCGAAAGCCTCGGCATGATCGTCGTCACCGTCCCCCTGCTCTATCCGGTACTGGTTCAGTACGGCATCGATCCGATCTGGTTCGGCGTAATCCTCGTGCTGTTCATTGAGATGGGGCAGATCTCGCCGCCGATCGGTATCAACCTGTTCGTGATCCAGAGCATCTGGAGCGGCAAGCTGAGCGACGTGGTGATGGGAACGATTCCGTTCCACCTCATCATGTTTGTTTTGCTTGGTCTGCTGGCACTCTTCCCTGAAATCGCAATGTGGCTGCCCGACCGGGTGGCCGCGCTACCCTGAAGGCGCTACTCATGTTTGCTCCGCCCCCCGTCATCGAGACCAAGGTGTTCGCACGGCTTCCGGACAAATTTCGCCGGCAGGACAAGGACAATGCGTGGGCCATCGTCAACCGGCGTGGAATTTCGGCGGATTCCTTCATTGAGGGTCCATCCTTCGACAGGCACGGAAACCTCTACATCGTCGACATCCCGTACGGGCGGGTTTTCCGCATCGATCCCGCCGGCGAGTTCACCCTCGTCACGGAGTATGACGGCGAGCCCAACGGCCTGAAGATCGACAGGAACGGCCGCATCGTCATTACCGACTACAAGAACGGACTGGTGCAACTCGATCCCGCGACGGGGACGATCACCCCGCTGATCGACCGCCGATGGTCGGAGCGGTTCAAAGGCGTCAACGATCTGTTCTTTGCCCGGAATGGCGACATCTACTTCACCGATCAGGGCCAGACCGGCCTGCACGACCCAACCGGCCGCGTCTATCGCCTGCGGACCGGCGGCGAACTCGACCTGATCGTCGGCAACGTCCCGAGCCCGAACGGGCTGGTGCTGAATGGTACCGAACACATTCTCTATGTCGCAGCCACGCGGGGGAATTGCATCTGGCGCATTCCGCTGATGCCGGACGGGACGGCATCGAAGGTCGGCATCTTCGTGCAATTGTCCGGAGGCCTGGGTGGCCCCGACGGACTGGCCATGGACATGGACGACAATCTCGCGATCGCACATGCCGGCCTGGGGACAGTCTGGATGTTCAGCCGGATCGGCGAGCCGCTCTATCGCATCCGCTCCTGCGAGGGCCTTGCCACCACGAACGTGGCCTACGGCGGAGCCGACAACAAAAACCTCTTCATCACGGAATCGGAGAGCGGCTGCGTGCTCGTCGCCGAGCTCCCGACGGCGGGACGCCCGATGCACTCGCACCGCGTCGATGGTACCGGCGCTGGATAGCGCAGACCGGAAGCCGACGACAACATCGGTGATATCCGAACCCGCCTGCCGTGGATCGGACGTGGAAACGACGATCCGAACGGGACGTCGGGCCGGGAGGCCGGGCGCCGACAGCAGCGCTACAGAAACGCCGTCGAGATCGCCGGGAAGAACACGATGAGCGATATCGCGATAAGCAGCGCGATCAAATATATCCAGATCGGCCGCATCACCTCATCGGGTCTGACCCGGCCGATCGCGCACGCCGTGTAGAATCCCACACCGAGCGGCGGCGCAAATAGCCCGATGCTCATGGCGAGAATGACCACCATCGCATATTGCACGTCGTGGATGCCCATGGTCTTCGCAATCGGGAACAGCAGCGGGCAGAACAGAATCAGCGCCGGCAGGCCCTCCAGCAGGCTGCCCAGGATGACAAATCCCACCACCGTCACAAGCATGAAACCCAGCCAGCCGCCCGGAACCTTGCCCATCAATGCAGCCAGTTCGGCAGAAAATCCGGATTGGGCGAGCGCCCAGGCCATGCCGGTCGCCGTCGCCACGATGAGCATGATGGCCCCGGACAGCGTCGCCGTCTCCACGAGAACCCGATAGAGTTCCTTCATCGCTATGTTACGGCGCATCAGAAACGCGACGATGAAGGCATAGGCAATTCCGATTGTCGCGACTTCCGTCGCGGTCGCGACACCTTCAACGACGGCAGTGCGGATCACGAACGGCAGAAGTAACGCGGGCAAGGCGGTCAGGAAGTACCTGGCAACCACCTTCCGAGGCGCGCGCGGCATCACCGGCGTGGACGGATTTCGCGTACGAAAATAGATGACACCAGCCAACACGGCGGCAAGGATCACCGCCGGCAGGATGCCGCCGGCGAACAGTGCGGCGATCGACACGCCGGTGACCGACCCCAGTCCGATCAGAACGATACTGGGCGGGACCGTTTCCGACAGCGCCGCCGCGGCCGCCATCAATGCGACCTGATCCCCCATATCGGCGCCGCGCTTGCGCATCTCCGGCAGCAGCGCCGGGGCAATTGCCGCCATGTCCGCAGCCTTGGACCCGGAGATGCCCGAAACGAGGCAGATTCCGGCGAGCAGCACGTAGGACAAGCCGCCGCGAACGTGGCCCAGCAGCGATGCGAGGAAATCCACCATGGCGGTCGCCATGCCGTTTACGACGATCAGCGACCCCAGGAACACGAACAGCGGGATCGATATCAGAATGCTGTGCGAGAGGCCTTCATCCATGCGTCCGATCAGGACGGTCGAGGGCATGTCCGACCCCAGAATCAGAAACGCCAACGTCGCGATACCGAACGCGAAGCATATCGGAACGCCCATGAAAACCGAACATGCGACGATGCCCAGAAAGAAGACCAGCAAATTGTAGTTGCCGATCGCAGCGAACACCGGCTGGAGCAACCAGAGTGCGGCGACGGCGGCGGCCAGGATTATCAGCCCGATGAAGATGTCGCGCGGCGCGTTGCGTGCGAGCCGGCCAAACGCAACCAGCAACATCAAGAACGAGCAAATCGCGATCGCGACGACACGAAATCCGGCGCTGACGTCAAGCGAGGGCAGCGTAATCATGCTCTCGCTCTCGAAATGCTCGATCGCGGGCGGCAAGATCAAGCCGAGAAAGAGAACAACGATCAGCATCGAGAGCGCCGACGCGATACGCCGGGCTCCCTCGGGAAGCGCCGAGACGATCGTCTTCAAGGCCATGTGTTCGTCGCGCGAAAGCGCCACGATCGAGCCGAACAGGGACAGCCAGACAAAGAGAAGCGAAGCCAGCTCGTCGGCCCAGAAAATCGGAGACATGAACACGTAGCGCGCGACGACGCCGGTGAACAGAAGAATGATTTCCACAGCGACCAATGCCGCCGCGATGATCTCCGAAAATCGGGTGATAACCTGTTCCATCAAAAAAACAGCGCGATGCAACGGCGATGACGCAGCCGGATCAGATCGATCCGCAGTCTCATTCAACGGAACTTCGAGAGCCGACATATCCACCACGCTTCAATCAGAATACGAGCCATCGCTCGAAAGACGCGAATCTGCCGCAGGGACGCGATCTGACGACCGCGCCCCGCGCTTGAATTCAGGTTCTGATGCTCGACACCTTTTCCAGGACGGCCCAGTTCTTGGCCCCCAGCGTTTTCTTCATCTCGGCGTAGAAGCCGCCTTCCTGCAACTTCTTGCGGAAGCTGTCGGTGTCCGGCGTGTTGAACGCCAGGCCCGCCTTTATGAGATCCGCCTTGATCTGCTCGCCCTGCGCGGCCAGCGCCGCGCGTTGCTCGATCGCGGTCTCCTTGAAGACGCGCATGATGATTTCCTGAACATCCTTCGGCATCTTGTTCCAGACGACCTTGTTGATGCACATCATCGGACCGTCCCAGGCGTGATTGGACAGCGCGCAATGCTTCTGGACTTCGTAGATCTTGGCCGACTGGATCAGCGACAGCGGGTTTTCCTGCCCGTCGACCAGCTTGGTCTGCAGCGCGGAATAAATCTCACCGAAATTGATTGTCGTCGGCGATGCACCCATGGTGTGGAACATCGCGGCGTAAATCGGGGATGTCGGAACCCTGATCTTGAGGCCGCTCATATCCGCGACCGACTTGATCTCGACCGAACTCGTCGTGATCTGCCGGAAGCCGGCGTCGAAAACGTTGAGATAGACGATGCCGACCTTGTCGAGCTCGCTGCGGATATGCGCGCCGAGCTCGCCGTCCATCGCTTTCCAGACCTGATCGTAGTTGTCGAACGCAAAGCCGATCGTGCTGAGCGATGCCGCCGGGACCAGCGTTCCCAGCGAGCCGGTGGTGCCGCTGAGCATGGAAAGCGCGCCTGAACGCAATTGCGAAAGCATATCGGCGTCGCTGCCGAGCTGGCTATCGGGAAATATCTTGAGATCGACCTTTCCGTTCGTTTCGCTGTTGATCCTGTCCGCCGCCTTCTTGAGAAAGCTGACCGTGATGATCGAACTCGGCATGCTGGAGCCGAGCTTGAGGGTGAAATCGGCGGCGCTCGCCCGGCGTAGGCCCACGCCGGTCGCGGCGACCACAGCCGCCGATTGCAGGAACGATCTTCGGTTCAGGATTGTCATTTTCTTCTCCCATTGCGGACCGCAGTCCGAGTCTTCTATTTTTCCTGTCGTGTTCGCCGTTAGGCCGATACAGGCAGCAGTTTTGAAAGCGTGCAATACGATGCGGCGTCGCATCGCCTAAATATCATGTATGTGATGCGGCCCTCGCCACGCTCGATTCAGAGCATTCGGCTTCAAACCGCCGCCTTTTCGGCACCGGCGGGCGACGCCTCGCTCCGCAGCCGTTCGGCGCACTCATCCTTCAATCTCCGTCTGAGAATTTTTCCGGTCGCGGTCTTGGGCAGGGACTCGACCACCTCGATCGACCGCGGACGCTTGTAGTTTGCGAGACGTCCCTTGCAGAATTCATCCAGCGCATCGAGGGTGACGGGCTCCCGGCCGCTTTCAATGACGACGGCGTGGACGGATTCACCCCAGACCGGATGCGGAACGCCGATGATCGCGAGTTCCGCGATCCCGGGATGCCGTATCAGGATATCCTCGACCTCCGCCGGATAGATATTTTCGCCGCCGCTCAGTATCAGATCGGTTCGACGATCAACGATATAGATGTAGCCTTCTTCATCGGTACGAGCGAGATCACCCGCGGTGAACCAGCCGTCCCGAAAGGCATGTCGGGTGGCATCCGGCAAGCCGTGATACTCCCGGAAGCACGGACCCAACGAATAGAGCTCGCCCACCTCGCCGGCAGGAACTTCGTTGCCTTCGGCATCCAGAATCTTGACCTGGACGCCGAAGATCGGCTGGCCGACGCAGCGGGTCTTGCGCGCCTGATCGCGAGGCTTGAGGTTCGTAACGATCCCTGCTTCGGTCGAACCGTAAAATTCGTTGAGTTGCGACGACGGAAAGAACTTCAGGATGTCTTCCTTGGTCCGCGTCAGCAGCGGAGCCGACGAGGAGATGAATACACGCATGCTGCTGACGTCGTACCCACGCATGGTCTCATGCGGCAACGCGAGAATCCGCGTGTACATGGTAGGAACCATCGATACGTAACTGAGCCGATGCTGCTCGATCGCCTTGAGCACGAGCTCGGGATCGAAATTGCGCATGATGACGACGGTGTTACCGAGCATCAGTCCCATATGGGTGAACGAAAAGCCGTTGGAATGAAACAACGGCATCACGACGAGACCGACATCGGTATCGCGAAGGCCATATTCGATCGCGATATAGAGCGCCGGCATTGTCCGGGCGCCATGGGTCAGAATAGCCCCCTTGGGAAATCCCGTCGTGCCTGATGTAAAGCCGATGAACCACGGGTCGTCGTCGCCAACCGCAATACCCGGTTCGGCGCCGCTGCTCGATTCCAGAAGCTGCTCGTAGTTGTCCATGCCATCGACGGCGGTGGGGCCAACAACCACGTAGTTGCGAACCTCCGGCAAACGCGCTCGAATCTCTGCGACTTGCCCGGCATATTCGCTTGCGACGAAAAACGCCTTGCAACCCGGCTGCGTGACGACATATTCGATTTCAGGAGAACTGAAACGGAAATTGACCGGAACTGCGACAAGGCCGCATTTGCCGACCGCCATCAGCATCTCCGCCATCTCGTTGCAGTTGCCCATCAGGATTGCAACGCGATCGCCCTTCTGCAGTCCAAGCGCGAGCATGGCGTTGGCGGCGCGGTTCACGCGATCGTTGAACTCGCGATAGGTGAAACGCTTGTCCTCGAATACGATCGCGGTCTTGTCCGGATATTTGCGGACGCTGCTCAACAACGAATCCGTGAGCGTCAAATGCAGGCTCATGGCTTGCCCGGCCTCCATGTCATGATTTTCGCTAGCACGGTGTCGCCTCGTTGCAATGACATTGTCAAAGATCCAGCACCAATCGCTTCGATCTGGCACGGGACACGCAGATCAGCATTTTGTCGCCGGCTTGTCTGTCCTCGTCATCCAGCAGGGAGTCGCGGTGGTCCGGCGTACCCTCAAGGACGGTGCAGAGACACGTGCCGCACGTCCCCTGGCCGCACGAGGACAATGTCGGAATTCCTGCCTCCTCGATCGCCTCGAGGATCGAGCGGTCTTCAGGTACATGAAGGACGGTGCCGGACTGGCGCAGCTCGACCTCGAAACTTGTTGTCTCCGTTTCCGCAACCGGCTTGGGAGCGAAGCGTTCGACGTGAAGGCTGCCTCGCGGCCAGTGTGCGCTGGCGTTTTCGACCGCCGCCAGCAGCGGTTCCGGTCCGCAGCAATAAATCAGCGTGTCCGGCGCCGGTTCGTCAAGCCATCTTCCGATATCGAGCAGGCCGGTTTCGTTCTGCGGAGCGACCTCGACACGATCGCCGTAGCCCTCGAACTCGCGAACGAACGCCATCGATTCACGATCGCGGCCGCCGTACAGCAGGCGCCATTCCGCACCTGCAACCGTGGCAGCACGCATCATCGGAACAATCGGAGTGATGCCGATGCCGCCCGCAATGAAGAGATATCGCGGTGACGGGACGAGCGGAAACAACATCCGCGGCGCGCTGGCGTTGAGCTTCATGCCGGGCAGGATGTTCCGGGCCATATGGCGCGAGCCGCCCCTGCCGTCCACCTGGTCGAGCACTGCGATCTCGTACCGATTGCCGGCCGCGGGATCGCCGCACAAGGAGTAGTGCCGCACCAGACTGTCGGGGAGATCGACCTCCAGATGCGCGCCGGGCTCCCATGCCGGCAACATGCGGCCGTCCGGATGACGCAGCGCGAGACGGACGACGTCGCGCGCGATAACTTCGCGCTGCTCGACGACCAGCTCCATCCGTGCGCGATCCATCTTCAAGAACTTTGATAGTCGTAAAAACCGGCGCCGGTCTTGCGGCCGAAACGGCCCCGCTCCACGAGTTCCCGGAGCGCCTGAGGCGGCGTGAAGCGGTCGCCGCCGTAGTGCTCCGAAAGAGCCGTCGCCGTGTAGAGCGCCGTATCGAGGCCCGCCAGATCGAGCGTCGATATCGGCCCCATTTTGTGTCCGTACATCATGCGCGCGACCGCATCGATGTCGGCGGGCGTGGCGATCCCTTCATCGACGAGCCTGGCCGCCTCCATGAAGAAGACGGTCGACATCCGATTTGAAATGAATCCCGGAACATCCTTGCGGCAAACCACGGAAGACCTGTCGCATGCTTTGACAAAATCCAGCGTCGCCCCAAGCACGTCGTCACGCGTCGCGGGACTGACAATGACCTCAACCAGCATCATCAACGGCGGCGGATTGGACCAGTGCATCCCGATGACGCGCTCGGGATTCTTGCAAGGCTCCGCGATCTGCCCGATGCGGAATTGCGAGGTGTTGGTCGCCAGTATGACGTCCTCGGGACACCAGCCGCCCAGTTTGGCGAACAGGGATTGCTTCGGCTCGAGCGCCTCGACGATGGCCTCGACAACGAGATCGGCGGCGCGCGCGGCCCGCTCGAGATCCAGACCGAATCGGACGCGGGCCAGAACGGCATCCGCCCCGTCCCGGAGTTTTCCCGCGCGCTCCAACCGGTTCAGACTGCTGACGATGCGTTCGCGGCCCTGATCCAGCGCACCCTGTTGGGTATCGACCAGATCGACCTGAAAACCGGACGAAGCCGCAACCTGGGCGATGCCGGCTCCCATCAGACCGGCCCCAACCACCAGCACGCGTTTGACTGCACGCATGGCCATCAGCCGAGCTCCTTGCCGAACAGCCCGATGAAGGAAACGAATTCACCGGGAAGTCCGCCCATGTTGTGGGCAAGACCGATGCGCGGGTCAGGCAGTTGCCGTGCGCCCGCTTCACCGCGGAATTGCAGCCACAGTTCGAACATCATCCGCAATCCGCTCGCACCCACCGGATGCCCGAACGACTTGAGGCCGCCGTCAGGATTGACAGGTAGCCGTCCCTTCAGATCGAACGCGCCATCGAGCACGTCCCTCCAGGCCTCTCCGCGCTTCGAGAAGCCGAGATCTTCCATCAAGAGCAGTTCGGTCGGCGTAAAGCAGTCGTGAACTTCCGCCATCGAGATTTCGGTTCGGGGGTTCGTGATTCCGGCCTGCGCGTAGGCATCGGCCGCGCAAGTCACCACTTCCGGAAAGCTCACATGATGCCGGCCGGCGGTCGCAACGCCGTCGCATCGGCCCGCGTGCAACGACATTCCCTTGAGATACATCGGCTTGTCGGTGTAGCGCTTTGCATCCTCCGCCCGCACGATAATCGCGGCCGCGCCTCCATCTGCAACGCCGGAACAATCAAAGACGCTCAAATTGCCGGCAACGCGGGGGGCGCTGTCGATGCGCTCCTTGCTGACGGGCGCTGCATATTGCGCGCGATCCGGATTCAGGGCTCCATTCGAGTGGTTTTTCCAGGCGATGTGCGTAAGAGCGTCGCGCATGTCGCCCTTATCGACACCAAAGGTCTCCGTGTAGACGTCAGGCAGCATGGCATAGGCGGCCGGGTTGCTGATCTCGGCCGAAGTATTGTCGCCGGGAGGCGCATTCAGCGTCAGGCCGGAGTAACCGCTGTCCTTCAATTTTTCGACGCCCACCGCCATCGCGACGTCATAGACGCCGGCGGCGACCGCAAACGCCGCGTTCCTGAAGGCCTCGGAACCGCTGGCGCAGAAGTTCTCGACCCGGGTGACCGGACGGTCGACCTTGAGTGCCCGCGACAACATCAGTCCGGAATGCCCGGAAGCCAGCGTGGCGACCCAGTAGGCTTCGATGTCTTCCTTGCGAAGACCGGGCACCGACGCGATGGCATCCGACGCGGCATCGATCATGAGATCTTCGGCCGAGCGATCCCAGCGTTCGCCGAACCGCGTACAGCCCATGCCGATGACGGCGATCCTGTCCTTGAGACTCTTGCTCATGTCGATATCCTGTTCAAGGGCCGCGCCTTCCAGAAATAATTGGGCGTGTTGTTGACTTCATAGGTCCGCCGGAACGTCAGTTCGACGGGATCGCCGACCGCGATCTGCTTTGCGTCGGCTTCGGTCAATTCCATCATCACGCGCCCGCCGCCGTCGAAGTCGATCATGGCGGCGATTGCCGGACTGGCGGGACTGTCGGAAACGAGGTCGGTGCTGAATGACGCGATATGTGCGGCCCTGCCGGAGGCATCGTAAGCCTCCAGCCGGTCGATCGCATCGCAGGACGAGCACACCCGCTGCGGCGGAAGGTGAACCTTCCCGCATTCAAGACAGCGCGAACCCCGGAGCCCAAACTTCCAATCGTGATTCCTGAAGCTCGCGGGCGCAGAGACCGACGGGCGGTCAGGCCGGCGCGCCGGCTCGCGCTCCAGCAGTCCGCGCCAGGAAAGATAGTCGACATAGCCGAGATCGATTCCGTCCCCGATCTTCAGAACGCCTGCTCCGTCGCGCAGCACGCGCAACATCAGCGCGTCCGCTCCGCTTCCCGTTCCCACCAGAAGGATCGTGTCTCCGGCCTTAGCCTCGTCGAGCGCGAACGCCAGCAACAGACCGGGATCCGCCGACCCGCAAAAGCCGATGCGTGAACGATGCGACTTCTGAACTGCAAGCCCGCGCGCCGGCCTGAGCGAGGTCGCGGCCGTCAGCGCAAACCGTCCGTTGAGCGCGCTGATCAAGGCATAGGTCGGCGGAGCATTGCTGCCGGAGATCGCGCGCAACGCCTCGGCGGCTTCCGCGATCACGGGCGCCATCACAGTGGAGGCAAAACGCTCCTCCCAGACATAGGACCATTGCGAGCCGGGCACACGCCAAACATCCATCAATTCGACCGGGCGAGACACCGAACCGATCACTTCGGCGACGGCGTTATCCCCTTCGCCGAACAGGAACGCGGCAGCGCCGTCGCCGCCCTCCAGCTCTTCAGACGATCCCGGGCGTCCGGTCCTGATATCGCTGAGGACGGCAATTCCGCCGGTCTCCGACGCCAGTTGCAGCGCCGACAGGCCGGAGCGCAATCCGCCGAGATCGATGCATTGCACGTTGCCGCCGAGACCGCAGGCGACATGGACAAGACCGGCATTCGACTTGTCCCAGAATGGCGGCGTCGAGGTCGCGAGATACAGCCTGCCCTGCGCATTTCGCGCTTCCGGCAAACGCCGCACCGCCTCGACGGCCATCGTAACGACGTCTTCGTCATAGCCTGCGACCGCGCGCTGCCCGCTATTACCGGCGGCAAAAGCCTTTCGCGACAGCGCGTGTCGCGGCACGAAGGCACTGAACGCTTGCAACTTGATTGTCATGCGACATCCATTTTTCGAATAGGCTCGGCTGGCCGGGCCGGTAGACTGTCGAGCCCGCGCAGGATCAGAACGCGCTGCCATTCGAGCGACGTCAGCGGCACGGCCAACTCAAGCCGCGGCATGATCCGAAGGAACGTCGTAAGCGCCGCTTTCATCTGCATGCGCGCAAGCGGGGCGCCAAGACAGAAATGAATGCCGCCGCCAAAGCTCACATGGGGGTTGCGCTTCCTGTCGATGATGAACCGGTTCGGCTCCTCGAAACGGCGCGGGTCGCGATTTGCGGCGCCGGTCACGATGTAAATGCGGCTGCCGGCCGCGATCTTCTGTCCACCGAACTCCAGGTCACGATCCGCGCGGCGAATGATGTAGTGGCCCGGCGGCGCAAACCGAATGCACTCCTCGACACCGCTTTGCGCGACTGAAGGGTCGTTCGCAAGCCGCTCCCAATCAGACGGCAACTGCAACAGCGCCAAAAAGCTGTTGACCAGCGCATATTGAACCGTCTTGTACCCCGCATCGAGCAACAGCATGCAGGTTGCGATCAGTTCGTCGTAGTTCAGCTTGCCACCCTCGTCTGCCGCAGCAACGAGTCCGGACAGGATATTGTCCGCCGGATTCTGACGATAGGCATCGATGTGCAAGCGTAGATAGTTTTCGAAATCGCCCATCGCATTGGCGACGCGCTCGTTTCTCTCGGGATTTCCGAGCGCGCCGTTCATGAACAAGCCCAGTTCCTCTGCCCAGGCCTTCAGCCGCGCACCGTCCTCAACAGGCACTCCGAACATGCCCGCGATAACCTGTCCGGGCAGCGGCGCACAGAATTCCGAGAACAGATCGACGTGATCGGCCCCCTGCCTGAGGCGCTGAAGCATCTTTTCGGACAGCTCCGCCGCTATTCGCTGAGCCTCGTCCTGAAGCGCCTGCACGCGCCAGGGCGTAAATGACTTCTGAACCAGACTGCGCAATCGCGTATGAATCGGCGCGCCGTGAAACAGCAGCATGCTGCCGAGCAGATCGAACATCCGCTTGAACCGATCGCGATCCTGAGGCGCGACCCGGCTTTCCAGATACGGCGCAATGCGATCGGATCCGAACGCCTCATGCTTGAGTGCGGCCGTCACATCATCGTAACGCGTGATCAGCCACGCACGATGACGCTCGCTCCAAAGCACCGGCGCGACTTCCAACAACTCCGCGAACAGCGGAAACGGGTCGGCGCGCAGTTCGTCGCTGAGCAGATCGAGCCGCGCCAGCGTCGCAACCGGCCTCGTCCGGGTATCCAGCGTTCCTGCACTCAACGTCGTTTCCTCAATCGTTTTATCTTTTACGTCTGTTCACATTGCATACGAGCGATCACTCGGTCAAGTGAAATGAGCGACGACCGAATCCTGGAATAGGATTGTCGGCCGTCCATGTCATGACGCAGATCAAAGCATAAACAGCCTTGAATAGCGGGGTTTTCGCTCGCTGGAGTGGACGAAGCAGCATCGATTGGCTAGAAAGGTCCGGTGGCGTCGTATTGAAGACAGCGGAAGCAAGCCGACATGACGCGAGATATATGTAAACACTTAGCCGAACTGGAAAACGCCCGATGGCGCGCGAGCAGGGATTGACGATCGACGGCGCGGCGCTCCGTTCAACGCGTGAGCGCCGCGGCTTCGGATTGCGCCAACTTTCCAAAGATCTGGAAGTCAGCCCTGCGACCCTGGCCGGCATCGAGAGCGGCCGGGTAAAGGTGACGGCATCGCGCCTCGCACGGATCAGCGAGTTGCTCGATTGCACCATCAACGTCTTGATTGAGGCTCCTGCGGGCGCGCCGGCACGACACTGGCGCGAGTATCCCCCGCTTGATTTTGACAAACCGCTGGCCGCGGCTCTCGATGCATTCGTCGAGCTCGGCTATCACGGCGCGAGCACGCGCGACATCGCTCAGCGTTGCGGCCTGTCGGTTCCGGGACTGTACTATCACTATGCGACCAAGCAGGACATGCTGGCCGCGATCCTGAAATACGTCATGACCGACTTGAGCACACGAAGCCGCGAAGCGATCTCGGAGGGACGCTCCCCCGCGGCACGTTTTGCTTTGCTGGTCGAATGCCAGACGTTGTTTCACGCGGCGCGCCGGGATCTCGGATTCATCGGTTCGAGCGAACTGCGTAGTCTGGAGAGTCCCCATGCGGAGGAAAACCGGCGGCTTCGCCGTGAAAGCAAACAAATGTTCGACGACGAAGTCTCGGCCGGCATCGCTTCAGGCGAATTCCGCTGCGGAGATCCGCGGGCCGCGTCGCGCGCGGTCGTCAGCCTCTTCACTGCGCTACCGCTTTGGTTCAGGCCGAACGGGCCGCAATCGCCGCAGGAAGTCGCCGCGCAATATGCCGACTACGCGCTGCTGCTGGTTGGATATGTCGGTTCACGATCAAAACTGCTGCGGTCTCTCAAGATCGGACTTGCCGTCGAAAAACCCCGCGCCACATCGCGGCGGCGCGAAACCACGCGGCGCTGATGTCCGCCTGCGTCGGCGCCACGAAGACGTCGTATGCCCCTATCATCATAGATGTGATTTTTCTCCACGAGCGCGGCGCGACGTTGCGCCTGGAGCAACGAGACGCTTACCGTCCGGGCAAAGACGGCGTTCTGGTTTGCGGCGGCTCCGAAGCGAAATCGAATGAACTAAATCTATCGAGTGAACCAAATCTGGAGAGAGGCTCATGCTCCGAAACCGATGGCGGCTGCAAGCGCGTGCGCAGGAGAACCGCAAGAGACCCTCAGCGATTCCATATTATTCAGCATCCAATGAGTGGCTATTCCCATGCGTGCGGTAGTTCGTAGTTCGGCGAAGCTCGTCGCGAAGGATATAGCGGAGCCGATGCCGGGCTCCGGTCAGGTTCTTCTGCGCACCCTCGCCTGCGGGATCTGTGGTTCGGATTTGCATGCGCTCGTTCATGCCGAGCGGCGCCGCGAACTGGCCTTGCGCGCCGGATTTGCGAACACGATGGACCCCGATCTCGACATCGTATTCGGCCATGAATTCTGTGGAGAAATTATCGGTTACGGTTCCGATACACGTCGCGATCTCCAGATCGGAACGCGGGTCGTCGCCATGCCGCTCGCGCGCGGTCCCGAAGGCATCGAGACCATCGGCTTTTCCAACAATTTCTCCGGTGGTTTCGCGGAACGGCTGATTGCCACCGAAGAACTCCTCAATGTCGTGCCCGATCACGTGACGGATGACCAGGCTGCCATGACCGAGCCGTTTGCGGTGGGCCTGCATGCCGTCAATGCCGCCGAAGCGGACGACGATACCGCCTTTCTCGTCGTCGGCTGCGGACCCGTGGGACTCGCGGTGATCACGGCGCTGCGACTCAAGGGGCACACGCGAATCGCCGCGTCCGATTTTTCGCCGATGCGCCGGTGTGTCGCGCAGCAACTCGGCGCATCCCTCGTCATCGATCCGGCCGAACGGCCTACGGAAAACTGCTGGGCCGAACTGGAGGTGCCAATGCGGCCGGCACCGCCATTTCCGCGCAGTCACGCCAATCACCGGACGCGGCGCGCGATCGTGTTCGAATGCGTCGGCATTCCCGGCGTGATTCAAAAATTGATCGAGACCAGCCCGGTCGGGAGCCGGATCGTCGTGGTCGGGTCTTGTCAGGAACAAGACGCAATCGAGCCATGGATCGCCATTTCGCGCCAGATCGAGTTGCGATTCGTGGTTGGTTACACCGGCGAGGAATTTTCAGCGACGCTGGCGGCGATCGCCGAACAGCGGATCGACCTGACCCCGGTCATTACCGGCCGCGTCGGGCTCGACGGCGTCGCGACGGCATTTGAGCGGCTCGCCAACCCCGAAGCCGACGTCAAGATCGTGGTATGCCCCGCCCTGCCGAACGCGCGGCCTCCGGGCGAGGGGGCGCTAGCATGATGCGATTCAAGGACCGGGTTGTCATCGTCTCGGCGGCAGCCTCCGGCATCGGCAGAGCGATTGCGGATCGCTTTGCCGCGGAAGGCGCCTGCCTGGCCGTTTGCGATCTCAACGCTGACGCACTGCAATCCGCCGCGACGGCACTGTCGGCAATCTCGCCCGGCGTGATGCACGAGGCCATCGACGTCTCCGATTTCCAAGCCGTCCAGCGGTTCGTGGCCAAAACGGTCGCCAGGTTCAGCCGGCTGGACGTCGTCGTCAACAACGCGGGCATTGGCCTGCATGGCGACGTCACGAACATCACGCCCGAACAGTGGCGCCGCGTCATGTCGGTGACGCTCGATTCCGTTTTCTTTTTCGCCAAGGAGACGATCCCTCACCTGGCTGCCGGCGGAGGAAATATGGTCAACATCGCCTCGATCTCCGGGCTGTTCGGCGACTACGGTTTCGCCGGATACAATGCGGCCAAAGGCGGCGTGATCAACCTGACACGAAGCCTCGCACTGGCGCACGCGCCGCAGGGGATTCGCGTCAATTGCGTCTGTCCCGGCCTCACCGATACGCCAGCCACGAAATGGATCGTCGAAGACGGTGCGATCGCAAGCCAGAGCGCCGACCGGATTCCGCTCGGCCGTTCCGCCCGCGCCGAAGAAGTCGCCGCCACCGTGGCGTTTCTGGCATCGGAAGATGCATCCTATGTCACCGGGATCGCCATGCCCGTGGATGGCGGTCTGACCGCGGCCACCGGGCAGCCGAACTTCGCCCGCTTGCGCGGCTGGTAGCGGCCACCGGATTTCCCACCCGTTTCGTCCCAACAGGATCCAGACCATGTTGAACAAGAATCCCACGACCGGCGTAACCGGCGGCGAACTGCTCGCCCGCACACTGAAGCAGGCCGGCGTCACCGACATTTTCGCGCTTCACGGCGGCCACCTGGAAGGCTTCCTTTTTCATTGCGGGCAGGCATCGCTCAACCTGATCGATTGCCGCCACGAGGCGTCTGCGGGTCATGCGGCCGATGCGTATGCCCGGGTATCGCAAAAGCTCGGCGTATGCGCAGTCACAGCAGGCCCCGGATTCACCAATGTCATCTCGGCGGTGGTCAACGCCCAGCTCGACTCGATTCCGACGCTCTTCATTGTCGGCGCCCCACCGCTGCGCGAAACCGAAACAAATCCGTTGCAGGGTGGATTCGATCAGGTCGCGATGGCCGCCCCCGGCGCGAAATGGTCGGTACGCATTACCAACGTCGAACGCATTCCCGATATCCTCGCCATGGCGATCAGGAAAGCGACGACCGGACGCATGGGCGCGGTCGTCGTCGAAGTTCCGATCGATGTCATGCACATGGATGTGGCCTTTGACGAGGTATCGTCGCCTAACGGCTTGCATGTCCGCCCTCGCCCCGCTCCCTCAAAACCGGAACTCGATGCGACGCTGAATATCCTGCGCGCCTCGAAGCGCCCGGTCATTATCGCCGGCATCGAGGCGGCGCGGGGCACGCCGGATCGATGCCTGATGGAATTTGCGGAAAGCCTGGGCATACCGGTCTTCGTCAGCAAGCGAGCGGTCGGCATCATCCCCGCGGGTCACCCGCTCGAAGGGCACGATCAATCGAATCTGGCGGCGCTGACCGGCGACGACCGGCCCGATGCCATCCTGATGCTGGGTGCCCGGATGGGTCTGTATCTTGGCGGCCGACGTAACGGCATTCTGCCAAAAGACGCCAAAATCATTCAGGTCCATTCGGATGCGACGGAGCTTGCGCGGCTCCACGAGATCGCGGTCCCGATCGTCGCCGACGTAGGCGCCGCCATCGAAGCACTCACGGAAGCCGCAGGCGGAATGGCGTGGCCGGACTGGTCGGCTTGGGCACGTAAGGTTACTGCCCTGAAGCAGCGGTATGCGGCGCTCTATCCCCAGAAGGAAGGAGCCAATGGAATTCACCCTTTCCATGCCGCCGCCGAAATCGCGCGGGTTGCCGGTCCGCAGGCGATTTATGCGCTGGATGGCGGCGAAGCCGGACATTGGGCGGCAATCCACGCCCGCACCGACAGGGTCGGCCACCTGCTGGCCACGGGCTATCTCGGCTGCCTCGGCGTCAGCCCCGGCTTTTCAATCGGCGCGCAGATCGCGTCGCCCGCAAGCCGCGTCGTGCTGATTGCCGGCGATGGCGGGATCGGCTTCCATATCCAGGAACTCGACACCATGGTACGCCACAAGCTGCCCATCGTGAGCGTGGTTTTCAACAACGGCATCTGGGGCATGTCCAGAAACGGCCAGCAGATCATGTACGGCTCAAATTACACCAGCATCACCACGCTTTCGGGGACACGCTATTCGGCAATCGCAGAAGCGTTCGGTTGCGTCAGCGAAGTGGTCCGTCGTTTCGACGACATCGCTCCCGCGCTGCAACGCGCATTTGCGTCGAAGGCACCGGCTTTTCTCGAGATCATGATCGATCCGACCGTGATCAATCCCGTAACCGTCGCCTCCGTCGGCAAGCCGGAGGACGACTCCGACCAGATCCTCATCCCTTATTACGAAAACATCAGACGGCACTGACGCGACGTCAGGGATCACTCAGGTCCATATCGGATGAGCGGCGGCACGACCTGTGGCGACGGAAAGTCAGCGTCCGCGCAGCGCGCGTCGAAGCGCGTCGAGATCGATGCGATGCGCCAGCTCGTCCAGTTCGACGGGGAGGCGCCCCCGCCAATTGGGATGCTGATCTGTCGTGCCGGGAATGTTCGGCTGCTCCTTCAGCCCGATCAGATCGTCGAGCGCGACTGAAAGAATTCGTGACGGCGCGCGCGCGAGAAATTCCACCGCACCAAAGAAATCTCTCGGAACGATGTGCTCCTCGCCGAGCTTCCACTCGAACGCGCGGATCGCGGCCGCGCGCTCCTCGCCGCTTTCGCCCGGATCGATTCCCAACTGCCGCTTCACGGCAAGATCGTGGTGCGACCGCCAGCCTACAAACGATCCGAGATCGTGAGTATTGAATGTGGCAAGTGCGTTTTTTGCATAATGCGATGACGGAATGAACGCGCCGTCGTGGCTCCGCTCGAACATCATCACCTTGTAGGACCAGACGCCCCATGCCGCGAGCCTGCCGCGAAGACCATCCGGTACCGTCCCGAGATCTTCCCCGATGGTGATGCAGCTCCAATCGACGCTCTCCTGCGCGACAATGCCGAGCAACGCCTCAAGCGGCATGTCCACATATACGCCGTCTCGCGGCGACATTCCCGATGGAATAAGATAGAGCCGGTCAAGGCCCAAGACATGGTCGAGCCGTATCGCTCCGGCGAAGCGCATGGCGGCGCGCAACATTTCACGAAACGGCGCGAAGTCACGCGCTTCCAGTCCGGACGCATTGAACCCCGCAAGCCCCCAATCCTGGCCGGCGGTGTTGAGCTGGTCGGGGGGCGCGCCAACCGAGAGCCCGCGCGAGATGGCAACCTGCTCATTCCACGCATCGAACCCCCCGGCCTGAACGCCGACGGCGACATCGAGATAGAGTCCGATAGCCATCCCTCGTTCGGCGGCGAGGTCGGCGCAGGATTGCAACTGGCTTGCCGCGCACCACTGAACGAATTCCGTGAATTCGACCTTCTCGCGATGTGGTCCATTCCGGAAATCGCGAATCCCGGCGTCATCCGGACGGCGCCATTCCTGCGGCCATTGCCACCACGGCAATGGTCCAAACCGATGCCGGAGCACCTCGAAACAAGCGAACCGTTCAAGCGACTCCCCCTGCTCTCGCTTGAATCTCTCGAATTCGACCTGAGCGCTTCCCTCCCCCGACCCGAAGGTCTCGAACGCGCGGCGAAGTGCCGCGAACTTCACGTTTGAAACCGCCTCGTAGTCGACAAATATTCCACGGCGCGCCCGCGCGAGCGCGTCGCGGTGCTCCTCCAACCACGCAGGTGGAAAATTCGGCAGTCGCGCGGGATCGATATAGAGTGGGTTGAGAAACAGACGGCTGTTCGGTGCATAGGGACTGCACTCGTGAGGCCGATCATCGAACAACACGTGCAGCGGATTGAGTCCGATGCCCGCGCATCCCCAGCCCGCGGCCAGTTCGATCAGCGCAGCGAGATCCGTGAAATCTCCGATCCCCCAGTTGCGTGGCGAGAACACGCCATACAACTGAACAGCCAGAACCCAGGCGCGATCGACAGAGCCTTGAAATGCGATCGGCGGTGTTACCAGCAACGGGACGGAATCGACGGTTCGACCGTCTCTGTCGTCGAGTTCGAGCCGATAGACACCGACTTCAATCGAATGCGGCAGGTTGATCGCGGCCTCGGCAACCGATCCCCGCGCGCGCGTCTCGGAACCTCTGACGAGCCGCCATCCGATCCCGTTCGTTTCGGGATGGATCGCGAGACTGAAATTCCCGGAGCCCGCCGCGATGACCACCGGCCGCTTCAGATAGGGATGCTGTACGCGCGGCGGCAAGCCAGCGAGGACGCGGCGCAACCGCTCGTCGCTCACCGCATGGTGGTGACCCTGTCCGTCCTGAAATTCGAGTTCGATGCCAAAATCGCGCGCTTTTGAATAGATATCCATCCCCACGCCCCAAAATTCAAGCATCATTGTCCCGACTCTACGGGGCGCGTTTGGCATCGGGAGGATCAACGCCGTGCCAAGCGGACGGTTCCATGCGGAACTTTCCATCGACGCCGGGATTAGGTTCCAGGGTTCTCATTCACACATGGATCGGCAGCGCGGGATGTCCGTATCGACACCGAAAAATATGCCTTTACGGACGAGCGAACGCGTGGCGGGGAGCGCCTTCCACATTGAAGAGGTCTATCCGTCCATCGATGCCGGGCGGTTTCCGGTGAAGCGGCTTACGGGCGAAACCGTTGAGGTCTGGGCTGACATTTTCCGAAGCGGTCACGACATCATCGCCGCGCAACTCATATGGCGTCGCGAGCAAGACCAAGGCTGGCAGACGTCGCCGATGACACTTCACGACAACGATCGCTGGTTCGGCAGCTTTACGCCGGGCCCACCGGGCCGCTACGTCTACGCCATCGAGGCCTGGACCGACGAATTCGCAACGTGGAAGCACGGCTTTCTTCTTAAGCAAAATGCCGGCCAGGACGTCAGCTTGGATGCATTGGAAGGTGCCGCGCTGCTCGCACGGGCGCAATATGGCAGCCACGACTCCACCGCCGTCATCGTGCGCCAGTGCGAGCACTACCTGCAGAACGGCGATGACGCGAGTCTGCTCGTTCCCGACCTCGAAACCGCCATGAGAGAAGGACACGAGCGCGGCGACCTCACGCGATCGCAGCTTTACCCGCTGACGATCGATCGGGAACGCGCCGTCGCAGGCGCGTGGTACGAAATGGTCCCTCGCAGCCAGAGCGCCGTCCCCGGCCGTCACGGAACATTTCGTGACTGCATCGCCCGCCTGCCCGATATCGCGGCGATGGGATTCGACGTTCTGTATTTTACGCCGATTCATCCGATCGGCAGAACGAATCGCAAGGGTCGAAACAACACGTTGACGGCGGCCGACGGCGATCCGGGCAGCCCTTATGCCATCGGCGCCCGCGAAGGAGGCCACGACGCGATCCACCCCGATCTCGGGACGCTGGATGACTTTCGCGATCTCGTCGCGGCCTGCAAAACACACGGCATGGAGATCGCTCTCGATATTGCGGTGCAGTGCTCGCCGGATCATCCCTGGCTGACACAGCATCCCGGGTGGTTCAAGCGGCGTCCGGACGGTTCGATGCGCTATGCGGAAAATCCTCCGAAAAAATACGAGGACATCGTCAACCCCGACTTTGACTGCGACGATGCCGGATCGCTATGGAACGCGCTCCGCGACGTCATCCTGTTCTGGATCAATCAGGGCGTCCGTATCTTTCGCATCGACAATCCCCACACCAAGCCGCTCAATTTTTGGGAATGGCTGATCCGCGAGATCCAGACCAAGGACCCCGGCGTCATCTTTCTCGCGGAAGCGTTCACGCGGCCGAAGGTCATGAAGGGGCTGGCCAAGCTCGGCTTCACCCAGTCCTATACCTACTTCACATGGCGCACGCAGAAATGGGAGATCGAGTCCTATCTCAACGAGCTGACGGGATATCCTGAGCGCGACTTCTATCGGCCCAACTTTTTTGTCAGCACGCCGGACATTCTTCCCTATCACCTCCAGGGCGGCGAACCATGGATGTTCAAATCGCGCCTGGCGTTGGCGGCAATGTTGTCGAGTAACTATGGGATTTACAACGGCTTCGAGCTCCTTGAGCACGACGCCATTCCGGGTCGGGAGGAATATCTCAATTCGGAGAAATATGAGATCAAGACTCGCGATTGGAACGCGCCCGGCAACATCACGGCATATATTGCATCGCTCAATCAGGCGCGCCGTGCCAACCCCGCGCTTCTGCAGACCCGCAATCTGCGATTTCTGCCGATCGATCACAATCAGATCGTCGCATTCGCCAAACATTCCGCCGATGGCAGCAACACCGTCGTGGGCGCGATCGCGCTATCGCACGAGGCTTCCGAATTCTGGCTTCCCCTGGATTCCATCCAAATCCGGACGTCACACGGATCGGCGGCGCCGATTGCTCTGGAAAACCTTCTGACCGGCGAACGCCATGCCATCGGTGGAGGCGGCGCGCGCTTCCGGATCGATCCGCTGCGCGACCCCGCCCTCCTATTCCGCTGCCTGGCGTAACCGACCATGATGAACGAAATGCCTCAGATCGATGTGGAGAGATACGCTCAGGCGGACGACCTCTGGTACAAGGACGCCATCATCTATCAGTTGCATGTCAAGGCCTTCGCCGACAGCAACAACGACGGAATCGGCGACTTTGTCGGCCTGACCAACAAGCTCGATTATCTTCAGGAACTCGGCGTCACGACGCTATGGCTGCTTCCGTTTTATCCGTCCCCGGGCCGAGACGACGGATATGACATCGCGGACTACGGGTCGATCAATCCTGACTTCGGCACGATGAAAGAGTTTCGCCGATTCATCTCGGAAGCAAGGCGGCGCGGCCTCCGGGTGATTACGGAGCTAGTCATCAATCATACGTCGGACCAGCACAAGTGGTTCAAGCGCGCCCAGCGCAGCCCATCGGGGTCGAGCGCGCGGAACTGGTACGTCTGGAGCAGCACCGACAAAAAATACGAAAACACCCGGATTATCTTCACCGATACGGAGAAATCGAACTGGGCCTGGGATGCCGAAGCCAATGCCTACTATTGGCATCGCTTCTTTTCACACCAGCCGGACCTCAATTTCGACAACCCGCGGGTAGTCAGAGCGGTCGTTCAGGTCATGAAGCGGTGGCTTGACGCGGGCGTCGACGGCTTCCGGCTGGATGCCATCCCGTACCTGTGCGAACGCGACGGAACGAACAACGAGAATCTTCCCGAAACTCACGCCGTCATCAAGCATATTCGCGCGGAGCTGGATGCATACGCCAAGGGCAAGGTGTTGCTGGCCGAAGCGAACCAATGGCCGGAGGACGTTCAATCGTATTTCGGCAACGGCGACGAATGCCACATGGCCTACCATTTTCCGCTGATGCCACGCATCTATATGGCGATCGCGCAGGAAGATCGTTTCCCCATTACCGACATCCTGCGGCAGACGCCGGACATCCCCGAAAACTGCCAGTGGGCGATGTTCCTGCGCAACCACGACGAACTGACGCTCGAAATGGTGACGGACATCGAGCGGGATTATCTGTGGTCCACCTATGCCGCGGATCCTCGCGCCCGCATCAACCTGGGCATTCGCCGCCGCCTCGCCCCCCTGATGGATAACGACCGACGGAAGATCGAGCTGATGAACTCACTGCTGATGTCGTTTCCAGGTACTCCGATCATCTATTACGGTGACGAGATCGGAATGGGCGACAACATCTATCTCGGCGACCGCAACGGCGTTCGTACCCCGATGCAGTGGACGCCCGACCGCAATGGCGGCTTTTCGCGATGCGATCCCGCGCGGCTCTACGCGCCCCCGGTCATGGATGCCGTCTACGGCTATGAATCCGTTAACGTCGAAGCCCAGTCGCGAAGCCTGTCCTCGCTGCTGAACTGGACGAAGAAGCTGATCTCGGTTCGCAAATCCAACAGCGCCTTTAGCCGGGGCACGATATCTTTCGTTCGTTCGTCAAATCGCAGCGTTCTTGCCTATCTGCGACAATATGGCGACGAGATCCTGCTTTGCGTCGCCAACCTGTCACGCTCTGCGCAAGCCTCCGAACTCGATCTGTCGCAATGGAAGGGACGCTCGCCCCAGGAAATGCTTGGCCGCACGGTATTTCCGGATATCGGGGAGCCGGCGTATCTGATCACGCTCGCGCCTTACGGCTTCTACTGGTTCCACCTGACGGAAAGGCCGCCGTCGCCGAACGTCGCGACCACCGTGGTTCCGGACTACGAAACCCTTGTCGTTCCGCTCGGTTCGACCTGGATGTCGCTGGCGCGGACTCGCGCGATCTTCGAGCGGGATGTCCTTCCTTCGCATCTCGCGCGGGCGCGCTGGTTTCCGGAGCGGTCGGCCGATGCAATCACCGCGAGCGTTCCCGCCGCAATTCCTCTCATGGAGGACATGAATTCGCGGCCATGGCTGATGGTTTTCGACGTCAGCGCCGGGGAAAAATCGGTGCGTTATGCGATGCCGATTCGAATCAAATGGGATCGGCTGGACCGGCGCGAGTATGACGCCAGGACCATCGCGGCCGTGCGGCAGGGATCGCGTGAAGGTACGCTGATCGATAGCGCTTCTGAAAAGGATCTGATTGCCGGCATCATCGACAATCTGCGACGTAGCGCGGTTTTTGAGGAAAACGAACTGCGGCTGGCCTACATCCCCACGGAACGGCTGGCCGCCACCGCGGACGATCCCATCGACAACGTCCGCGCTGTACAAACCGAGCAGTCCAACAGCACCGTGCTGGTCGACGACAGGTTCGTGGTCAAGCTCTACCGCAAGCTCGAGAACGGCATCAATCCGGAAATCGAGGTCGGACGTTTCCTCACCGATGTGGCCGGCTTCGCCAATACGCCTGCCCTGCTCGGCAGCGTCGAACTATCCGGGCCGGATACGGATGCCGCCGTTGCCATCGTCCATGCGTTCGTGGGCAATCAAGGCGATGCGTGGACTGTCACCGGCGCGGCACTGGACCGGTTTGTCGACGAGCAACGGCTGGTCGGAGCCGCGGAGTCGACACCTGCTCTGGAAGAGAAGGCGTTGTACCAGCGCCATATGTCGCAAACCGGCAAGCGCGTCGCGGAAATGCAGATGGCGCTGGCCAGCCGCGAGGACATCGATGACTTCCGACCCCAGCCGCTCACATCTTCGGACGTCGAGCGGCTGATCGATCGCCTGATGGTCGGCGCGGAACAGACGTTCGATCGCCTCGCGAAAGCCAAACTTCCCGAACCCGACAGGCTTCTTGCCGATGAGATCCTCGGCATTCGCTCGATGCTGCACGGCCGCTTGATCGAACTGTTGCCGACCACGATCCGGATGCACAACATCCGCCATCACGGTGATTTCCATCTCGGTCAGATTCTGGTGGTTCGGGACGACGTTTTCATCGTCGATTTCGAGGGTGAACCTCGCCGGAGCCTCGCCGAGCGGAGGATGAAAGCACCGGCGGCGCGCGATGTCGCAGGGTTGGTCAGATCAATCGATTATTCCGTCACTTCCGCTCAAGAACGCGCGCTCAAGACTGTTACGGACGATGAAGGCCGTTTGGCCGAGGCGTTGTCTGTATGGCGCGACGAAGCAACCCACACGTTCCTCACGGCCTACCGTGACGCGATGTCAGATCCACGGCTCTGGCCACAGGGCGAAGATGCCGCCGACAAGACGTTGCAATTTTTCCTTCTCGAAAAGGCCTTTTATGAAATCGACTACGAACTGGCGCACCGGCCTGACTGGCTTCGTGTCGCATTGGGCGGCGCGCTTCGCGTGTTGCGCAAATAGGACCGGGATAGCGTATGATTGAGCTCTCATCCGAAGGCCGCGCGATCGTCGAGGGACGTCACTCCGACCCCTTCCACTATCTCGGTCGTCATCGCGAAAACGACCGGCAAGTGGTTCGGGCCTATCTACCCGAGGCATCCGAGGTGCGAGTCATCGATGAGCTCGGCGGCGAAACCGCGTTGACACGGATTCACGACGCCGGACTTTTCCTGGGCGACCTTCCCGCCGGCGCCGAACGATATCGCCTTCGCGCCCGTTACGGCGCCGAAACGGTCGAGATGGAAGACCCCTATCGCTTTCCACCCGTCCTCGGCGACTTCGATCTCCATCTGCTCGGCGAAGGCACGGATCAGCGCCTTTATGACAAGCTCGGCGCCCACCCCATGACGATGGACGGTGTGGATGGCACGGGATTCGTGGTTTTCGCGCCTAACGCCCGTGCCGTCGCAATTGTCGGCGATTTCAACCTTTGGAACCGGCGCCGGCATCCCATGCGCGTGCGGGGCGGCGGTTATTGGGAATTGTTCATTCCCGGAGCGAGAGTCGGCGACCGCTACAAGTTCGCGATCACGGATCGCGACGGAGGTCTACTCCCGCTGAAATCCGATCCGATGGCGTTCGCCGCGGAAGTACGGCCGAACACCGCGTCCATCGTTTTTGATGAGGCGGCGCTGCCCCGCCCCTCGCCCGCTGCCGACACGATCAACGCACGGAACGCTCCGATTTCGATCTACGAGGTTCATCTTGGATCGTGGCGCCGCGCGGACGGCAATCGCTGGCTGTCGTACCGCGAACTCGCGGACACCTTGCCACGCTACGTTCGCGACCTCGGCTTCACTCATATCGAGTTGATGCCCGTGAACGAGCATCCGTTCGACGGATCGTGGGGCTATCAGCCAACCGGTCTTTATGCGCCGACGAGCCGATTTGGCTCACCCGAGGACTTCGCGCATCTGGTCGATGCATGTCATCGCGCTGGGCTTGCCGTTCTCCTCGATTGGGTGCCGGGCCACTTCCCCGACGACCCGCACGGCCTCGGCCGTTTCGATGGCACCGCGCTTTATGAGCATGCAAACCCGTTACAGGGCCGCCACCTCGACTGGGGTACACTGATTTACAACTACGGCCGCACCGAGGTCGTCAATTTTCTCGTCGCCAACGCACTGTTCTGGCTGGATCGCTACGGCGTGGACGGACTTCGCGTCGACGCCGTCGCCTCCATGCTCTATCTCGACTACAGTCGTCCCGCCGGCGGCTGGATTCCCAACAAACACGGAGGTCGCGAGAACCTCGAGGCGGTCGAATTTCTGCGCCGATTCAATCGTGAAGTCTTCGGAAAATTTCCGCACGCGACCACAGCCGCCGAAGAATCGACGGCGTGGCCCCAGGTGTCACGGCCAGTCGAATTCGGCGGATTGGGTTTCGGCTACAAGTGGAATATGGGCTGGATGCATGACACGCTGAATTACATCGGCAAGGATCCGATCTACCGCAGCCATCACCACGGCCAGATCCTGTTCGGACTGCATTACGCATTTTCCGAGAATTTCATCCTCCCGCTATCCCACGACGAGGTCGTGCACGGCAAGCATTCCATTCTCGGCCGGATGCCAGGCGATGACTGGCAACGGTTCGCCAATCTCCGCGCCTACTACGCGTTCATGTTCGGTCATCCCGGAAAGAAGCTGATGTTCATGGGCGCGGAATTCGGCCAGGAGCGCGAATGGAACCACGACCATCCGCTCGACTGGCATCTTCTCGATCAGGCCCGGCACCGGGGAATCCATGCTCTCGTTCGCGATCTCAATGCACTCTACCGGGACGTTGCGGCGCTGCACGAACTGGATTGCGATCCGGCCGGATTCGAGTGGATCATCGACAACGATGCGGATCGCAGCGTTTTTGCCTGGATGCGCAAAGGTGAAGGCGGACGAGCGCGCTGCCTGATCGTGGCTAATTTCACGCCCACCGTCCATCACGATTACCGGGTGCGCGTGCCATTCGCCGGGAGATGGCGCGAGGTACTCAATACCGACTCCACCCATTACGGCGGCAGCAACGTCGGGAACAGCGGCCGGATCGAAACAGCGGAAGGAACCATCCCCGAACTGAGCCTGACGCTCCCGCCGCTTGCCGTGATCTTTCTAGTGCCGGAATCGTCATGATGAGGCTCTCGGAAGGTACACATACCCGCCTCGGATCGAATTGGGATGGGCGCGGAACGAATTTCGCTCTTTTTTCCGAGCATGCGGAAAAGGTCGAACTCTGCCTGTTCGACAGCCATGGACGACGCGAGATCGAGCGTGTCGCGCTGCCGGAACGCAATGAAGGCGTCTGGCACGGCTATCTGAACGACGTGTCACCCGGCCAGCTCTACGGCTATCGCGTTTACGGCCCTTACGATCCCGAACGCGGACATCGGTTCAACGCTCACAAGCTGTTACTCGACCCCTATGCGAAGGAAGTCAGCGGCCGGCTGACCTGGACCGATGCGCACTTCGGCTATCGCGCCGGCAGCCCGCGCGAAGACTTGTCTTTCGATCGGCGCGACAATGCACGCGCGATGCCGAAAGCAACAGTGATCGATGAAACATTCAACTGGGGCCGGCGCGAGCCGCGGCCCAGCATCCCCTGGGAACGCACTATCATCTATGAGGCACATGTCAGGGGACTGACGAGATCACGGCATGATATTTCCCCTGAATTGCGCGGCACGTATCGCGCTCTCGCCGCCCCCGCGATGATCGACCATCTGCGGCGGCTCGGCGTCACGACCATCGAGCTTCTCCCGATTCACGGTTTCATCGACGATCGGCGACTTGTCGAACGAAATCTTCGCAACTACTGGGGGTACAATTCGATCTCGTTCTTCGCACCGGAACAGCGCTACGCCCAGCACAGCGCACTGGACGAATTCCGCACGTCGGTCGCCCGGCTTCACGACACCGGCTTTGAAGTCATACTTGATGTCGTCTACAATCATACGGCCGAAGGCAACCATCTGGGTCCGACGCTCTCGTTTCGCGGCATCGACAATGCCTCCTATTACTGGCTGATGCCGGACAACGCGCGCTTCTATGACGATTTCACCGGGACAGGAAATTCGCTGAACCTCACCCATCCGCGCGTCCTTCAGATGGTAATGGATTCGCTGCGCTACTGGGTTGAGGTCTGTCACATCGACGGATTCCGTTTCGATCTCGCCAGCACGCTGGCGCGCGGCGCGCAAGGCTTCGACCGGAACGGCTCGTTCCTCAACGCCATCCGCCAGGATCCGGTTCTGGCGAACGTCAAGCTCGTCGCCGAGCCATGGGACGTCGGCGCCGGCGGCTATCAGGTCGGTAACTTCCCCTCGCAATGGTCGGAATGGAACGATCGATATCGGAGCACGATGCGCCGGTATTGGGCCGGCGAAGGAAATCTGATCGGCGATGTCGGTGGGCGCATGACCGGGTCTTCCGACCTTTTCAATCACGACGACCGCTCGCCGCGCGCCAGCATCAATCACGTCACCGTCCACGACGGTTTTACGCTTGCCGATCTGTTCTCCTACAGTGAAAAGCACAACGAAGAGAACGGCGAAGACAATCGCGACGGCTCGAACGACAATTACAGCAACAATTGCGGCCACGAGGGACCGACGGACGACCCTGAGATTCTTGTGCTTCGCCGCCAGCTTCGCAAAAACCAGCTCGCCTGTCTGCTGCTTGCACAGGGTGTTCCGCTCCTGCTTGCCGGCGACGAAGTGGGCAACAGCCAGAATGGAAACAACAATGTTTACTGTCAGGACAACGAGACCGGATGGGTCAACTGGGGCGGACTTGGAGCCGACGCCGATGACATGACGGACTTCGTCGGCCGTCTCGCCGGGATTCGCAGACAGTTTCCCCAGATCGGGGCTCGGCAATGGGTGGTCGGCAAGAAGGAGGACGGCTCCTATGGTGTACTCTGGTTGACACCCGATGGCGGCGAAATGACAGAGGCGGACTGGAATTTTCCGGAAGGCCGGTTTCTGTCCTATGTGCTGGGGCCCATCAAGCGCGGTCGGCAAGCTCTCTATGTCGTTCTGAACGCGGCGCCGGAGCCGATCGAATTCAGGTTGCCAGAGATCGGCGGCTCCCAGAGGTGGATTGTATTGATCCACACAACGGAGAACAATGCTGAAGGCAGAACGCACCGGTCAGATGCGACGATGCAGGCGCCGCCGCGCTGCGTGATCGCGTTCGCGGGCGAGTCATGAGCGCGCCGCCGCTGGTTTGGCGGCCACCGACGGCCACACCATTCAGACCGCGACAACTGCAAGGCGGCGCGCCTTAATCGCGGAAGGAATGGGAGTTCCGCGAGGGAACTCACCGCTCGATCGCGGGACAAGCGCCATTGGGACAGGACTGCTGCCCCGTCCCGGATGACACAAGCGATCGCATCCTTTTAAACTCCGGCAGGCATGCGAGTCGCAACCGATGCCGGCCACAACAGGAGATTTCAGATGGTCTTCGAACTCTCCCCCAGGCGACATCGAGCCGCCGAATACGACGTTGCCGCACGGCACTCCGAACCCAAAGACAGCAATATCGTCGCGGATATCAAGAACGCGATGCTTTCGAAGATCGTTCTGGTCACCGGAAAAGACGTCGACCGCGCCAATATCCATGACTGGTACGTCGCCGCGGCGCTGACATTGCGCGATCGCATCGTCCACCGATGGCTTCGATCCGATCGCGCGGCTCGCAACCACGGCGACAAACGCGTCTGCTATCTCTCCCTGGAATTTCTGATTGGACGGCTGTTGACGGATGCTCTGACGAACATGTCCCTGATGGAGCCGTTCCGCGTCGCCCTCGACGATCTCGGTATCGACTTCGCGGAGTTGCGCGAGGTCGAACCCGACGCCGCCCTCGGCAACGGCGGCCTGGGCCGGCTTGCTGCGTGCTTCATGGAAAGCATGGCCACCCTCGCCATTCCGGCGCGGGGCTACGGCATTCGCTACGAACACGGCTTGTTCCGGCAGATTATCGCCAACGGATGGCAGAAGGAGTTTCCGGAGCAATGGTTGCGGTCCGGCAACCCATGGGAGTTCGAACGCAACGACGTGGTCTACGATATCATCTACGGCGGACGGCTTGAACGTGTCGAAGAGGCCGGGAAACCGAACCAGACGCTCTGGATTCCGGACGAGACCGTTCAGGCTGTTGCCTACGACACACCGATTGTCGGCTGGCGTGGCCACCACGTCAATGCACTCCGCCTGTGGTCCGCGCGAGCGATCGACCCGATGCGCCTCGATACCTTCAACAGCGGCGACCACCTCGGCGCAATGTCGGAGACGGCACGGGCGCAGGCGATCTCGAAATTCTTATATCCAAGCGACGAAACGCCGGCCGGCCGGGAATTGCGCTTGCGCCAGGAGTATTTTTTCGTCTCCGCATCCCTGCAGGACATCATCGATTGTCATCTGCGCAGCGGCGGCGATATCCAGTCGCTGTCGTCCCATGCGGCGATCCAGCTCAACGACACCCATCCCAGCCTCGCCGTTCCGGAGCTGATGCGACTGTTGGTCGACAAGCACCATGTCGACTGGAACGATGCCTGGGAGATCACCACCAAAACCATCTCCTACACCAACCATACGCTGTTGCCGGAAGCACTGGAAACCTGGCAGATCGACCTGTTCGAACGCCTGCTGCCGCGACACCTGGACATTATTTACCGCATCAATGTCGAGCATCTGGCCGCGGCCGAAAAGCATGCCAACGCCGATGACCGCTATCGCGCCTCGGTATCGCTGATCGATGAGACCGGCGGCCGCCGTGTCCGCATGGGGCACCTCGCCTTTGTCGGCTCCCATCGCATCAATGGCGTTTCCGCCATGCACAGCGAACTCATGCGCGAAACCGTATTCGCCGACCTGAACAGCCTGTATCCGGGGCGCATCACCAACAAGACCAACGGCATCACATTTCGCCGCTGGCTGCATCAATGCAATCCAGGGCTCACCTCTCTATTGCAAGGCGCCTGTGGCGCGGCGGTTCTCGACGAGCCCGAGCGGTTGCGGATGCTGGAGCGGTTGTCCGACGATCGCTCCTTCCAGCAACAGTTCCAGGCTGTGAAGCGGGCGAACAAGGTCGCCCTGGCCCAGATCATCGCGCGGCGGCTTGACGTCGCTGTCGACCCGGCCGCGCTGTTCGATGTTCAGATCAAGCGTATCCACGAATACAAACGGCAGCTTCTCAACGCCCTCGAGACAGTTGCGCTTTATCAGGCCATTCGCACGAATCCGGCCGGCAACTGGACGCCCCGCGTCAAGATTTTCGCAGGCAAGGCGGCGGCGAGCTATCATCAAGCCAAACTGATCATCAAATTCATCAACGATATCGGCAACGTCATCAACAACGATTCCAGCATCAAGGATCTTCTCAAGGTCGTTTTCATCCCGAACTACAATGTCAGCGCCGCTGAGATCATCGTTCCCGCGAGTGATCTGTCCGAACAGATTTCGACCGCCGGCATGGAAGCCTCCGGCACTGGCAACATGAAGCTCGCGTTGAACGGCGCGATCACCATCGGAACGCTCGATGGTGCCAACATCGAAATTCTCGAACATGTCGGAGACGATAATATTTTCATATTCGGCATGAAGGCCGACGAGGTTCGCCGCCGTCGTGCCGGGGGGCTGGATGCCACCGACATCATTTCATCGTCACCCGCGCTCGCCGACGCGATTGACGCCATCGAAAGCGGTTTGTTTTCCCCGGATGACCCGTCCCGCTTCGTGCCGATCGCCGACGCGCTTCGTTTTCACGATCCATATCTGGTTTCAGCGGATTTCGATGACTATTTCCGCGTGCAACGCACCACCGATGAAAAATGGCCGACATCGGACTGGACGCGCTCGAGCATTCTCAATGTCGCACGCACAGCGTGGTTCTCATCCGACCGCACGATCCGCGAATATGCCGAAGATATCTGGAACGTCCCTGTTGCCTGACATTCCGGCCTTTGCGGCAGATCGTTTCGCCCAGGAGAACCATTGGCTCACACGCGTACGTGTTGCCTTTGAATCCATGCATATTTTGCACTTGCAGCACCGCGCCGACCTCATCCGAAGGACCAATGTCCGGGGTGTCATGGGGTGTTGATGCGAGGGCGCATCATGGTATCCTCTCAAGGCAATTGGTCCGACACGAGACCGATCTGAGGGAGGAAAATATGCGCAGCATGCGAATGCTCGGCGGTGTTATTTTGTCTTTACTCATGGCCAGCGATGCTGGCTTTGCAGCGGAGAAACAAGGGGGCGTCCTTCGGATCTACCACCGCGACAGCCCTGCCAGCGCATCGATTCACGAAGAAGCAACATACTCGGTGAACGTCCCCTTCATGGCGGTGTTCAACAACCTTGTCATATACAAGCAGGATGCCGCGCAAAACAGCCTGGAGTCGATCGTCCCCGAACTCGCGACGAGTTGGGCCTGGAGCGACGACAGGAAAAAGCTGACATTCAAGCTACACCCGGGCGTCAAGTGGCATGACGGCCAGCCGTTCACCGCTGCCGACGTCAAGTGCACGTTCGACATGGTCATGGGCAAATCGCAGCAGAAATTTCGCAAGAATCCGCGCAAAGCCTGGTTCGATCAGGTCGATAACATCACGACGAATGGAGATCTCGAGGTCTCATTCAACCTGAAACGACCGCAACCGGCATTGCTGGCGCTGCTCGCTTCCGGATATTCTCCGATCTATCCATGCCACGTTTCGCCGGCGCAAATGCGCACACATCCGATCGGAACCGGTCCCTTCAAGTTCGTGGAATTCAAGGCCAACGAGTCGATCAAACTGACTCGCAACACCGATTATTGGAAAAAGGGTCTGCCTCACCTCGACGGCATCGAATATACCATCATTCCCAATCGCTCCACGGCGATCCTGGGATTTGTGTCGGGCAAATTCGATATGACATTCCCGACCGAAGTTTCGATTCCGCTTCTGAAAGATGTCAAAACGCAAGATCCGAAAGCGATCTGCGTGGTGGCGCCGAACAACGTCAGCACGAACATCATCGTCAACCGCGCGTCTCCTCCATTTGACAACCCAGACATCCGCATGGCCATGGAGCTCGCGCTGGATCGAAAGGCTTTTGTCTCGATCCTGTTCGAGGGCCAGGCCGACATTGGCGGCACCATGCTGCCTCAGCCGGACGGTATCTGGGGCATGCCTAAAGACATGCTCGAGAGCATTCCGGGATACGGCTCCGATGTGAAGGCCAATCGCGAGAAAGCCCGCAAATTAATGGAAAAGGCTGGCTACGGCCCGAACAAGCATCTCGCTGTGAAGGTTTCGACACGCAATATCGCCGTCTATCGCGATCCTGCCGTCATCCTTATCGACCAACTCAAGGACATCTACATCGACGGCGAACTGGATGTCGTTGAGACCGCGAACTGGTTTTCCAAGATCGCGCGCAAGGATTACGCCCTTGGCCTCAACCTGACCGGCAACGCCGTCGACGATCCCGATCAGGCCTTCTACGAGAATTATTCGTGCAACTCGGAACGAAACTACACCAAGTACTGCAACCCGGCGATCGAAAAGCTGTTCGACCAGCAATCTCTCGAAACCGATCTGACCAAGCGAAAAAAGCTGGTCTGGGAAATCGACAAGCAACTCCAGGAGGACGTGGCACGGCCGATTATCTATCACTCGCGCACCGGCACATGCTGGCAGCCTTACGTAAAGGGCGTCACCGTCATGGTGAACAGCTCCTACAACGGCTACCGCTACGAAAATCTGTGGTTCGATAAATAGCCGCGGGACTACACGGGAAAAACCGTATCGCGACCGACCAACCGGAGCAGTCGGGTGCTTGGATATATTGTTCGTCGGCTGGCATTGATGCTGATCACCCTGTTCGGGATATCGGTCATCATCTTTGTTCTGTTGCGAATCGTCCCGGGCAACATCGTCGACATCCTGTTCGACGCGGCCGGCTTCGTCGATCCGGCCGACAAGGCCAATCTCGAGCGTGAGCTCGGGCTCGATACGTCGATCGTGGTGCAATATCTGCACTGGATCGGCGGCTTGCTTCACGGTGATCTCGGATACTCCTATGTCTCCGAGAAACCCGCGCTGGACGAAATCCTGCCGCGCATTCCGATCACCGCGCGGCTGGCCGGTCTTGCTCTTTTGTTTTCGACGGTGATTGGCGTCCCGCTCGGCGTCCTCAGCGCTCTCAAGCAAGGCAGCCGGATGGATTATGTGCTGCGCGCCATCAGCCTCAGCGGCCTGTCCCTTCCCCCGTTCTGGCTGGGATTGCTGATCCTGATGGCCTCTGTTTCGTTGTTCGGGACGATGCCGATCTACACACCCAACCCGCAGAGCTTCGGTCAGGCTGTTGCCATCTATTGCGTTCCCGCGCTGGCAGTCGGGTTTCGCAGCGCTGCGCTCGTCATGCGCATCACGCGCTCCTCGATGCTCGAGGTTCTGCGGCAGGACTATATCCGTACCGCACGAGCCAAAGGCGCCCCGGAAGCCACGGTCAACTTCCGCCATGCGCTGAAAAACGGGATGCTTCCGATCATCACGGTGATCGGGATCGAAGCAGCTTTTCTTTTCGGTGGCCTCATCGTCACGGAAACCGTTTTCAACATTCCGGGGATCGCGCGCTTCCTCGTGGAAGCCATTCGCTGGCGCGACTATCCGATCGTTCAGAACCTTGTGATGTTCTGCGCGCTCATCGTCGTCCTGGCAAACTTCACCGTCGACATGCTCTACGCGGTGTTCGATCCCCGGATCAGATACAATGATTAACCCGGCACTCGAGGTCTACCGTTGAACGCGATCAATTACGACGCCGAACTGAGACGTGCTGGCGCTCATGCGACGCGGGGCTGGCGCAAGTACGCCTTCATGGCGGGGCGAAATATGCTCGGCACGATCGGCCTTGTCATCACGGTCGCTTTCGTGCTGGCCGCGATCTTCGCCAACGTCATTGCGCGCTTCGACCCGCTGGAGGTGGATTCCGCCCACGCCCTCGCCGCTCCCGGCGCAAAATACTGGCTGGGTACCGACGCGTTCGGGCGCGACGTTTTCAGCCGCATCATTCACGGCGCGCGTATCTCTCTCGCCGTCGGCCTCGGTTCGACTGCCCTCGGCGGGTCCATCGGGGTCGTGATCGGTCTCGCCTCCGGTTATCTCTCGGGTTGGGTCGATCTGGTGTTCCAGCGTGTCATCGACATCCTGCAGGCCCTGCCGCTGCTGGTTCTGGCGCTGGTGATGACCGCCGCTCTCGGCCCATCGCTCCAAAACGTGATTATCGCGATCGCGATCCCTCTCGTTCCCTCCGTTGCCCGCGTGATACGCGCCAATACACTGGCCCTACGCGAACTGCCGTTTGTCGAAGCCGCCAATGCCATCGGCATGAGCCAGATGCGCATCGTGTTCCGGCATATCCTGCCGAACACGCTTGCCCCGCTGATCGTGCTCGCAACGGCCCAGCTGGGTTCCGCCATTTTGACCGAGGCTTCGCTGTCGTTTCTCGGGCTTGGCATTCCCGAACCCTACCCGTCATGGGGACGCATGCTGTCGGAGTCGGCGGCCGAATATGTGCGCACCGCACCTTGGCTCGTGATCTTCCCCGGAATCGCAATCAGCCTTGCCGTATTCGGAACCAATCTCTTCGGCGATGCGCTTCGCGATATTCTCGATCCGAGGCAGCGCGGCTGATGGGTATCTTGCGGAACGGAGAAACGGTTCTTGAAGTGAAGAACCTGCGCACGGTTTTCTTTACCAATTCCGGGCTGTTCAAGGCTGTCGACGACATCTCGTTCTCGGTCCGCCGCGGCGAGACCCTGGCGATTGTCGGGGAATCCGGCTGCGGCAAAAGCGTGACGGCGCTTTCCATGATGCGGCTCGTGCCGGAACCGCCAGGCCGCGTGGTCGGCGGGGAGATCCTGCTGGAGGGCACCGATCTCCTTACGCTTGATGATGCGGGGATCAGAAAGATCCGGGGCTCCCGCATTTCGATGGTCTTTCAGGAGCCGATGACATCCCTGAATCCGGTCATGCGGATCGGGGATCAGATCGTCGAGACGATCCGGCTGCACCGGACCATCAACGCCAAGGATGCCTGGACGCAAGCCGTTCAAATGTTGCGCCTTGTCCGCATTCCGGAGCCGGAACGGCGGGCAAAGGAATATCCGCACCAGCTTTCGGGCGGAATGCGGCAGCGCGCGATGATCGCCATGGCGCTGGCATGCCGGCCCGCGCTGCTGATCGCCGACGAGCCGACAACCGCGCTCGACGTCACCATTCAGGCCCAGATACTGGCCCTCATGCTGGACCTGCAGAAAGAGTTCGGCATGGGGCTCGTTCTGATCACGCACGACCTTGGCGTCGTTGCCCAGACGGCGCAGCGCGTCATCGTCATGTACGCGGGGAAGAAGGTCGAAGAGGCTTCGGTCGAGCAGTTGTTCGAGGATCCGAGGCATCCCTATACGCAAGGCCTGCTCGCTTCAATTCCGGTAGTCCCGTCGGAAGAAGCCTCCGATCAGGCGCGGCTGGTGGAAATCCCTGGAACCGTGCCCTCGCTGACGCGACTTCCAGCCGGCTGCGCGTTCGCACCGCGTTGTCAATTTGCGTTCGCCCGCTGTCATGAGGAGTATCCGCCATTGCTGGAGCTAACTCCCGATCATACGGTCGCGTGCTGGCGGGCGGCCGAAACTGGAGGCGCGCCATGAGCGACAGCCGGCCGCTTCTGGAAGTCACCGACCTCACCAAGCACTATCCCGTGCGCAGCAGCATCCTGCGGCGCACGGTCGGCAAGGTCTACGCGGTGGATGGCGTCAATCTGACGCTCGGCGTCGGTGAAACGCTCGGGCTTGTCGGAGAATCCGGCTGTGGGAAATCCACCGTCGCACGCAGCATCATGCGGATCGTTCAGCCGACCTCCGGCACCGTCCGCCTCAACGGTGACGACATCACCCGACTGGGCAGGGCCGCGATGCGGCCATACAGGCGTTCGATGCAGATCGTCTTTCAGGATCCCTTCGCGTCGCTGAATGGGCGTATGAGAGCCGGCGATATCGTGGCGGAGCCGCTCGAGGTGCATGGCATCGCTACAGGCCGTGCCAGGCAGGAACGCGTTGCGGAGCTGTTTGAGCAAGTCGGACTAAGACCCGACCAGATGCAGAACTTTCCGCATCAATTTTCCGGCGGCCAGCGTCAGCGTATTTGCATCGCGCGGGCGCTCGCCCTGGGTCCAAGCCTGCTCGTATGCGACGAACCGGTATCGGCGCTCGATGTGTCGATCCAGGCCCAGGTCATCAACCTTCTGATCGACCTTCAGCGCGCCAAGGGCCTGTCCTATCTCTTCATTGCGCACGATCTGGCTGTCGTGGCCCACATCAGCCACCGCATCGCCGTGATGTATCTCGGGCGCATCATCGAGATCGCCGACAAGGCCGACTTGTTCGCAAGTCCCAAGCACCCCTATACGCAGGCGCTTCTCGCCGCGGTTCCGATTGCGGACCCCAAAAAGAAAAACATCGCTCCGGTGCTGGAGGGCGATGTACCCAGCCCGATCAATCCGCCCTCCGGGTGCGCCTTCCACACCCGTTGCCGCTACGTGATGGACCGTTGCAGGATTGAGACGCCGAAACTCAAGGAAACAGGCCCCCGTCACCAGGCGGCCTGCTTCCTCAATGAAGGCGTTTAGGCGAGTTCAACCCGCCTGCTGCACCGCGCGCTGCGCCATGACCTTGATCAGATTGGCGCGATAAGCCGCGGATCCGTGGATGTCCGCAATCAGGCCGGCGTCCGGAATTTTGATCTGATCCAGCGCGGAAGCCGACCAGTTGGCCTTCAGTGCCGCTTCGATCGCGCCGACGCGCATCACGCCGTTTTGCGACGCGCCCGTGGCAGCCACCCGCACGTCGCCGGATTTGGTCCTGGCGACGAAGACCGCCGTCAGCGCGAAACGCGAGGCCGGGTGCCGCATCTTGGCATAGCCGGCCTTCGCAGGGACCGGGAACGACACCGCAGTGATGATTTCCCCATCCTCCAGAGCCGTCGTGAACAACCCCTTGAAGAAATCGTCGGCCGCGATGCTTCGCTTGTTGGTCTTTACAGTCGCGCCGAGCGCCAGTGTCGCCGCCGGATAATCCGCCGCCGGATCGTTGTTGGCGATCGAGCCCCCGATGGTGCCGCGATGGCGCACAGCCGGATCGCCGAGCACCGACGTCAGATGAACAAGCGCCGGAATTGCCTTCTTCACGTCCGCATTGCTCAGGATGTCGTAATAGGTCGTCGCGGCCTTGATCGTGAGCGTATCCCCGGACACCTCGATGCCGACCAAATCCTTGATCCTGGCCAGATCGATGACGTCAGACGGCGCCGCCAGCCGCTGCTTCATGACCGGCAGCAAGGTGTGGCCGCCGGCGAGATATTTGGCTTCGGAGCCCTTGGCGAACAGCGAAGCGGCTTCGTCGATGCTGGAAGGACGATGATAAGTGGTCTGATACATGATGATATCTCCCTGTTGCCGCTTAGCCGTGGATCGCGTGCCAGACGCGGTCCGGTGAAGCCGGCATACTGAGATTGTTGTTGCCGATGGCGTCGGTGATGGCGTTGATGACCGCGGCCGAAGCGCCAATCGCACCCGCCTCCCCGCAGCCCTTCACGCCCAGCGGATTGCCGGGGCACTCCGTCATGGTGTGCTGCACCTTGAACGACGGGAGATCCTCAGCCCGAGGCATCGCATAATCCATGAAGGACGCAGTCAGAAGCTGACCGCTCTTGTCATAGACCGCGTGTTCCAGCAGCGCCTGACCGATCCCCTGGGCGAGACCGCCATGAACCTGGCCTTCCACGATCATCGGATTGATGAGCCGCCCGAAGTCGTCGGCGGCGACGAAATTGACGAACGTCGTCTTGCCCGTGCCGGGATCGACCTCCACCTCGCAAATGTAGGATCCCGCCGGGAACGTGAAGTTGGACGGATCGTAGAATGCGCTCTCCTTCAGGCCGGGCTCCATGCCGTCGGGCAGGTTGTGCGCGGTGTAGGCAGCCAGCGCCACCATCGGCAATGCGATGGCCTTGTCAGTGCCCGCGACCTTGAACTGGCCCTCCTCGATGACGATGTCGTTCTCCGAGGCTTCGAGCTGGTGAGCGACGATCTTCTTCGCTTTGGCTTCCACCTTCTCCATCGCCTTCACGATGGCGGAAAGCCCAACCGCCGCCGACCGCGAACCGTAGGTGCCCATGCCGAACTGCACCTTGTCGGTGTCGCCATGAACGATCTGGACCTGATCGATCGGGATGCCGAGGCGGCCGGCCACGACCTGCGCGAACGCCGTCTCATGACCCTGACCGTGACTGTGCGAGCCGGTGAGGATTTCGATGGTGCCCACCGGATTGACGCGAACCTCCGCGGATTCCCACAACCCGACGCCCGCGCCGAGGCTGCCGACCGCTTTCGACGGCGCGATGCCGCACGCCTCGATGTAGCAGGACACGCCGAGGCCGCGCAGCTTGCCCTCGCTCTTCGCCTTGGCCTTGCGCGCCGCAAATCCCGCGTAGTCGATCGACTTCATCGCCGCGTCGAGCGAGGCGTTAAAATCGCCGATGTCGTAGGCCATGATGACCGGCGTCTGGTGCGGAAACTGAGTAATGAAGTTCTTGCGCCGCAATTCGGTCGGATCGACCTTGAGCTGCCGCGCCGCCGTCTCCAGCAGCCGCTCGACCACGTAACTCGCCTCGGGACGGCCCGCGCCGCGATAAGCATCGACCGGCGTCGTGTTGGTGTAGACGCTGATCACCTCCGCGAAGATATTCGGGATGTTGTACTGACCCGACAGCAACGTCGCGTACAGATAGGTCGGCACCGACGACGAAAACAGCGACATGTAGGCGCCGAGGTTGGCGTAGGTCTTGACCCGCAAGCCGGTGATCTTGTTGTCCTTGTCGAACGCCAGCTCGGCCTTGGTCAGGTGATCGCGGCCATGGGCGTCCGTCAAGAACGCTTCGGTGCGGTCCGAGGTCCACTTCACCGGCCGGCCCGTCTTCTTGGAGGCCCACAGCGCCACCATCTCTTCCGGATAAATGAAAATCTTCGAGCCAAATCCGCCGCCGACGTCCGGCGCGATCACGCGCAGCTTGTGCTCCTGCGCGACGTTATAGAATGCCGAGAGCACCAGCCGCGCGACGTGCGGGTTCTGCGAGGTGGTGTGGAGGGTGAAATGCTCTTCCGCCGGATCGTATTCGGCGACGGCGGCACGCGGCTCCATCGCGTTCGGCACCAGGCGATTGTTGGTGATATCGAGCGAAACCACGTTCGCGGCCGCCTTGAAAGCCGCGTTGGTCGCTTCTTCTTCGCCAATGGTCCAGTCGTAGATGACATTACCCGGCGCTTCCGGATGAAGCTGCGGCGCGCCTGCGGCAATGGCATCGCGCATATCGACGACGGCAGGCAGTTCCTCGTAGGTCACGGCGACCGCTTCGGCTGCGTCGCGCGCCTGATTGCGCGTTTCGGCAATGACGACAGCGACGGCCTGACCGACGAAACGCACGGTTTCCGGCGCCATCGCGGGCCATGCGCCCATCTTCATCGGCGAGCCATCCTTGGAGTGGATCATCCAGCCGCAGATCAGATTGCCGATCTTGTCGTCAACGAGTTCCTTGCCGGTGAGAACGGCGACGACCCCAGGCATCTCCAATGCCGGCGCGGTATCGATCGCGGTCACCTTGGCATGGGCGTGAGGGCTACGGACGAATGCGGCATAGGTCATGCCGTAAATACGAATGTCGTCGACGTAGCGGCCCTTGCCGGTAATGAAACGCTTGTCTTCCTTGCGCAGCGCGCGAGCGCCAATCCCTTCGATTCCCATGACCCATCTCCCTGTCGGAGTTCTTCTGCGCCGTTTCCATCGAAATGCGGCGCCGTTGTTTTCAGGCGTAACGCAGACGTTATTCGGCGGCCTGTGCCACCTTCATGCGGCCGGCGGCGTCGAGCACCGACTTGACGATGTTGTGGTAGCCGGTGCAGCGGCAGATGTTGCCTTCCAGCTCCTGCCGCAACGTCTCTTCGGTCAACTCGCTGCCGTGCCGGCGCACGATGTCGATGGATGCCATGATCATGCCGGGCGTGCAGTAGCCGCACTGCAGTCCATGATTGTCGCGGAACGCCGCCTGCATCGGATGCAGTTCGTCGCCCCCGGCGATGCCTTCGATGGTCGTGACGGACGATCCGTCGGCCTGCCCGACCAGCACGGTGCAGGATTTGACCGAGCGACCGTCGATATGGACGGTACAGGCGCCGCACTGGCTGGTATCGCAACCGACGTGAGTGCCGGTCAGGCCAAGGTGATCGCGCAGCAGGTGAACAAGAAGGGTGCGGTCTTCAACGTCGGCCGAAATCGGCTTTCCGTTGATCGTCATTTTGATCGCAGGCACAAGATCCTCCCGGGTCGTTTTTCATTGGTCTAATTCAAATAGAACCACGCCCGGAGAGGTTTGTAACTGTAATTTTCGTCGCATGGCCTTTTGGGCAATGCCCTGATTACCCTGATATTTACGCCATCGCCCCCTGGCCCCGCGCACGCGGCACAGGAATTTGATGATCCGTTGCCTGGGTCATTTCCCGAGCGCGGCGCAACTGGCGGGCGCGCCACTCCTGCGCGCCCAGCGCCCGTACCAAAAAACAAGGGCCCCGAAGGGCCCCTGCATCACACCGCGTCTTTCGCCGCTTTGACCGGGCGGGCCCGGACGATTTTCCGGGCCGGTTTCGCCTTGAACATCATCGGTTCGCCGGTGAAGGGGTTGGTGCCCTTCCGCGCCTTGGTGGCGGGCTTCTTGATCACGACGAACTTGGCAAAGCCCGGCACAAGGAAAATGCCGTTCTTCTTGAGCTCTTTGTAGCCGGTCGTGGCGAGCGCCTCGAGGACGCCCTTGACGTCCTTCTTGGCGAGATCGGCCTCGGCGGCGATTTTCTCAATCAATTGCGACTTGGTCATCTGGGTAGCCATTTGAAAATCCTGTTGGTTGATTCGGCCTGAAGAACAATATTTGGAAATCGAGCCAAAAAAACACGTCTTCTGGGGATTTATACAGCTTACTTCGCCGAATCCCCGCCCAGAACAAGCAGATTCAAGCGTTGAACGCGCCATCCGGCTCAGTCCAGGCAGCCAACCTCCGCTCCGCCAATTGGACCGAAGCGATAACATCGGCAGCGATCCAGACCCCGCCCGTCAGAACCTGCCGCTCTGGACAGACCCGTCCCTATCAATCCAGCGCGGCCAGAACCGCCCGGGCGGTATCGACGGTGCCGCTGCGCCCGCCAACATCGAGCGGGCGAATCCCGTCCGCATAGGCATTGTCCACCGCTCGCTCGATGCGTTGCGCGGCTTCGGCAGCGCCATCATGACCATGCTTGTCGGCCAGCCAATCCAGCATCATCGCCGCCGACAGGATCATGGCGGTCGGATTGGCCTTGCCTTGCCCCATGATATCCGGCGCCGTGCCGTGACACGGCTGGAACACCGCGTGGCGGTCGCCAATATCCGCCGATGGCGCCATGCCCATGCCGCCGACAAGCCCTGCGGTGAGATCGGACAGAATGTCACCGAACATGTTCTCGGTCGGCATCACGTCGAAATCCCAGGGCCGCTTCACCAGCATGGCCGCACAGGCATCGACGTAGATGCGCTCGGTCGGCACGCCGGGATAGCGTGCGGCGGTCTCGTCAAAGATGCCGCGGAAGAAGGCGAACGCCTTGAACACGTTTGCCTTGTCGACGCATGTGACCATGCCGCGCTTGCCCTGCGCCTTGCGGCGTTGCGCGAGCCGGAATGAAAAATCGAACAGCCGTTCGGAGGTCTTGCGCGTAATCACCATCGTCTCGCGCGCGTCGTCATGGGTGACAACGCCCTTTCCCATCGAGGCAAACAGGCCTTCGGTCGATTCCCGGATCAGCACGAGATCGATGCCGTGCTCGGCCGCGCCGACGATCGGGCTGGGAACCCCGGGAATGAGACGCGCCGGGCGGACGCCGGCATAGAGGTCAAACAGAAAACGCAGCTCGACCTGCGGCATGATTTCGGTGTTGTCAGGGTAACGCACGCTGGGCAGGCCGCAGGCGCCGAGCAGGATCGCATCGGCCTCGTCACACAGCCTGACGGTGCTCTCGGGCATCGACTTGCCGGTCTCACGATAATTGTTGGCACCGGCCGCGGCTTCGGTGAAGCGGAATTTCAGCTTCGAGGTTGCCTCGACTTTTTTCAACGCCTCCAGCGCAGGCGCCATGACCTCCGGCCCGATGCCGTCGCCGGCCAGCACGGCGATATGAAACGTGTCGTTGGCGGACATGACAACCTCACTGGAGATTTGAAGAGATCGGGACAGGCGTGGCCGGTGGTGCCGGAATGTGGCGCGACCGCCGGGCTATTGTTGTTTTTGAAACTCCGCGGCAGCCTTCCTGATCCAGACCTTGTTATCGTGAAATGCCGCGCCGCCGACCGGCGCGACAGCATCGGCGCCCGTCAGCATGTTGATGCCGCGGCCGCCGATATGAGAACGGTTGGGATGCACGGATTCGGCAATCAGGACGCCCCGCAGCACGCCATCGAACAGCTTGGCCGTCAGCGTCGTCTCGCCGCGGGTATTGCCGAGCGTCACCGCATCGCCATTGGCAACGCCGACAGCCTTCGCATCGTCCGGATGGATCATTACGGACGGGGCACCCTCGCGCGCCTGCGACGACGGCGTTTCATTGAAGGTCGTATTGAGATAACTGCGCGATGGGCTGGTTGCGAGGCGGAATGGATGCTCGGCATCCGCTTCCTCGATTGTACGGCAATGATCGGGGAGCGACGGCAATTCAGTCCATCGTCCCATCATTCCCGCGTGTCCCATCGGGACATGCTCCCAATCGGCCTTGAAGTGAAACTTCCGGTCCGAATGCGCAAATCCTTCGAGATAGTGCGAGGTCCGGAAATCCGGCTGCAGATCGCGCCACAACTCGGCCTGCAGCGTCTGGATATCGCCATGTCCGCTCTTCTTCAGGGTGGCGTCGATCAGTTCGCGGGATGTCATCGCGAACCCCGGGTGACTGATACCAAGACGGCTTGCCAGTCCCTGCAATACCTCGTGATTGGAGCGGCATTCGCCGGGGGCGTCGATCAGCTTCGCGCCCACCGAGATATGCTGGTGACCGCCGCCATAGTAGAGATCGTCGTGTTCCATGAACATCGTGGCCGGCAGCACGATGTCAGCCATCTGCGCGGTCTCGGTCATGAACTGCTCGTGCACGACCATAAACAGATCCTCGCGCGCAAATCCCTGCCGCACCAGCGCCTGCTCCGGTGCGACCGTCATCGGATTGGTGTTCTGAATCAGCATCGCCTTGACGGGAGGGCCTCCATGCAGCGCGTCCGGGTCGCCGGTCAGAATGCGGCCGATCTTCGATTGATCGAGCCGCCTGGTCTTCGGATCGATCGCATCGTGACCTTCGATAATGGATTCATCGAAACGCCATAGTGCGTAATTGTTGAAGAAGGCGCCGCCGCCTTCATATTGCCAGGCGCCGGTCACGGCGGGAATGCAGAGCGCCGCATGCATCTGCGCGGCGCCGTTGCGGCTGCGGGTAAAGCCGTAGCCCATGCGGAAGAATGTGCGTTTGGTCTGCCCCACGGCGCGGGCGAATGCCTCAATCTCCTCGACCGGCACGCCGCAAATCGCGGAGGCCCATTCCGGCGTGCGCGTCGCCAGATGCGCTTCGAGTTCACCGGGGCAATCGGTATACTTGTCCATGTAAGCGCGATCGGCAAAACCTTCGCGAAACAGCACATGCATGACGCCGCAGGCGAACGCGCCATCGGTCCCGGGACGCAGGATGATCTTGATATCCGCCTGCTTCATGGTCTCGTTGTTATAGATATCCACAGCCGCGATCTTCGCGCCGCGCTCCTTGCGGGCGCGGGAGGCGTGGGTCATCACATTGACCTGAGTGGAAACCGGGTTGGTGCCCCAGATCACAACGAGATCGGACACGCCCATCTCACGCGGATCGACTCCCGCGATCCGCCCCGTCCCCGCCACGAAGCCAACCCGCGCGACGTTTGCGCAGATCGTGCTGTAGAAGCGCGAATACTTCTTCACATGAGCAAGACGGTTGATGCCGTCGCGCTGCGCGATGCCCATCGTGCCCGCGTAGTAATAAGGCCAGACCGACTCGGCGCCGAAGTCGCGCTCGGCCTCATCGAACTTCGCCGCGATTTCGTCGAATGCCTCATCCCACGACATGCGCTCGAACTGACCGGACCCTTTGGGGCCGGTCCGGCGCAGCGGATGGATGACACGATCGGGATGATGAATACGCTCGGCGTAACGTGCGACCTTGGCGCATACCACGCCGGCCGTGTAAGTCTGAACCTTCGAGCCGCGGATCCGGCCGATGGTCGCCCCGTCGATCACCTCGACATCCAGCGCGCAGGCGGATGGACAATCATGTGGGCACGTCGAATGGCGGATATCGATCTTGGCGCGCTGGTTCATAACCGAGGAATATCACCAAATAGGCGGGCTGAGAACGGCATATTGCGGCCCGTACCGGCCGGATGGAGTTCCGGCGGGCGCGCATCGAATCATGCTGATTTCAGCATCCATCAGTAAATGGCAGGCTCGCTCACCGGGCCACCGAATCCGGTTTCCAGGAAATCGAAATCGCAGCCTTCGTTGGCCTGACGGATGTGGCGCGTGAACATCCAGCCGTACCCGCGCTCATAGCGCGGCTCCGGCGCTTTCCACACAGCACGCCGCTTCGCAAGCTCCGCTTCGGATACGTCGAGGTTGATGGTCCGCGCCGCCACATCGAGCGTGATCATGTCGCCTGTCTGCACCAGCGCCAGCGGGCCGCCGATATAGGACTCTGGCGAGACATGGAGAATGCACGCACCGTAGCTCGTGCCGCTCATACGTGCATCCGACAGCCGCACCATGTCGCGGACGCCTTGCTTCACCAGTTTGGTCGGGATCGGCAGCATCCCCCACTCCGGCATGCCCGGGCCGCCCTGCGGTCCGGCGTTGCGCAGGATCATCACATGATCGGCCGTGACATCGAGGTCCGGATCATCCACCGCCTTCTTCATCGACGGGTAGTCGTCGAACACCAGCGCGGGCCCGGTATGTTTCAGGAACCGCGGCTCGCACGCGCTCGGCTTGATCACGCAACCATCCGGCGCGAGATTGCCTTTGAGCACCGCCAGCGCCCCCTCGGCATAGATCGGATTCTCCACCGTGCGGATCACATCGTCATTGTAAACTTCGGCGCGCGCGATGTTCTCGCCAAGCGTCTTGCCGGTGACCGTCATGACATCGAGATGGAGACGATCCCTGATCCGCATCATCAGGCCGGGCAATCCGCCGGCATAGAAGAAGTCCTCCATCAGATAGGTGTCGCCGCTCGGCCGTACATTGGCGATGACAGGAACCTTGCGGCTCGCCTTCTCGAAATCGTCCAGCCCGATATTTTGCCCAGCCCTTCGCGCCTGCGCGATCAGATGGATGATCGCGTTGGTCGAGCAGCCCATCGCCATCGCCACGGCGATGGCGTTCTCGAACGCCTTACGGGTCTGGATCTTCTGCGGCGTCAGGTCTTCCCAGACCATCTCAACGATGCGCCGGCCGCATTCCGAACTCATCCGGATATGATTGGCGTCCGCCGCGGGAATCGAGGACGCGCCGGGCAACGACATGCCGATGGACTCCGCAATCGCGGTCATCGTCGAAGCCGTGCCCATGGTCATGCAGGTGCCATAGCTGCGCGCGATGCCTGCCTCGACGTCGACCCAATCCTTGTCGGAAATCCTCCCCGCACGCCGCTCGTCCCAGTATTTCCAGGCATCGGAACCGGACCCGAGCGTCTTGCCCTTCCAGTTGCCACGCAGCATCGGCCCCGCCGGCAGATAGATCGTCGGCAGCCCCATGCTGGTCGCGCCCAACAGCAGCGCGGGCGTTGTCTTGTCGCAGCCGCCCATCAGCACGACACCATCAACCGGGTGACCGCGCAGCAATTCCTCCGCGTCCATCGCCAGCAGGTTGCGATAGAGCATCGTGGTCGGCTTGAGGAGCGACTCCGACAACGACAGCGCCGGCAGTTCGATGGGAAATCCGCCCGCCTGCAACACGCCGCGTTTGACGTCATCGATACGCGATTTGAAGTGCATATGGCACGGCTGCGCGTCCGACCACGTATTAAGGATCGCGATCACCGGGCGGCCGACCCATTCCTCCGGCGCGTAACCCATCTGCATGGCACGCGAGCGATGCCCGAACGCCCGGAGATCGTCGGGCGCGAACCAGCGGGCGCTGCGCAGGGTGTCGGCGGGCTTCCTCTTCATCTCCGTCATTCCCCGCCCTGTCCCGGCGTAAAGCCGAATGTCTTCTCGAAGCGCGTCGCGTAGACCGGCCACACATCGGGGTTGACGAGACGCGGCGGGCGCTTTCCATCGAGTGCACCCAGCATCTGCTCGGCCGCGATGCGGGCCATATTGGTGCGGGCCTCAATGGTCACGCCGGCCGTGTGCGGACTGGCCAGCACGTTGTCGAGCTGCAGCAGCGGATGTTCCGGCGGCGGCGGCTCCTTGGACCAGACGTCAAGCCCGGCGCCGGCAATCTTCCTTCCGCGCAAGGCGTCGAGCAGCGCGGCTTCATCGTGAATGAATCCACGGGCCGTCGTCACGAAATACGCGCTCGGCTTCATCAGCGCGTATTCACGGGCGCCGATCATGCTGCGGTTCTGCTTGGTCAAAGGGCAATTGATCGAAACGAAATCGGATTGCCGCAGCAGTTCGTCAAGCTCGACCTTGCGTGCACCTCGCGCGGCCGTCTCTTCCGCCGACACATAGGGATCGTAGGCCAGCACGGTCATGCCGAACAGCCCCTTGCAGAGTTCGGCCAGACGGCGGCCGACATTGCCGATCCCGATGATACCGATGATTTTACCGTAGATTTCGTTGCCGATCAGGGAATTGCGATCGACATTGGGCTGGCGCCGCAGCAGGCGATCCGACTGGATGATCCGCTTCGACAGCGTCAGCATCATGCCAAGCGCATGTTCGGCCACCGAGTGCGCGTTGCCGCCGGACTGGTTGACGACCGCCACGCCGGCGTCGGTGCAGGCATCGACATCGACGGTGTCGAAGCCCGCGCCGTTGCTGGACACGATCAGCAGGTTCGGCGTCCGTTTCAGGAAATCGCGATCGACCTGAAACCGCTCCATCTCATCTCGCGCCGCACCGATCTGATAGGCATGAGCGGCAGCGAGAATGGGCGCGGCAATATCGTCGGGACTATCCGTTTCGAGCCGGTCGAGTCGCACATCGGGGCGCGCTTGCAGGATTTCAGCATAAATCGGGCTTGCCAGATATTTGACGTAGAAGACTCGCTTGTTGTTGACCGACATGGACTGACTGACCTTCAGTTTTTATGCGAACCCGTAGAGTCGGGCCGGATTGTTGACGAGAATATGTTGCCGAACGGCGGCGTCCGGTGTCCACTCCTGAAACAGTTCGAAGAGATGGCCGACGTTGGGCATCTTGCCCTCGATCCGCGGATGAGGCCAGTCGCCGCCCCAGACCAGACGCTCCGGATTTTCACGCACCAGGGCTTCGTGAAATGCATGCGCCTCCGGATAGTCGGGCGCATTCTGGCTCAGCCTGTGTGCGCCCGATAGTTTTGCCCAGCACCAGCCCTCCCCGACCGCACGCAGCAGACTCTGGAAACCGGCGGTTTGAATGCCCGCGCGGGCGTCGGTTCGCCCCATGTGATCGACCACGACCGGCAAGCCAATCTCCTTCAACAGCGGAACGGCGTCCGGCATATCCTTGACATCGATCCAGAGCTGGAGATGCCATCCGAGTTCGGTCATAACCGGTGCATGAACCTTCGCGACCGCGAGCGGAACGCCGCCTTTGTAGTGCAACTGCCCGCCGCGAAAGAAGTGATTGAAGCGAAGTCCGCGAACACCGATATCGTGCATTTTGCGCAAGACATCGGCGGAAACATCCGCGTCGGCCACGGCGACGCCGCGCAAACGGTTGCGATGATTGGAAAGCGCATCCAGCATCGCGGAGTTGTTGCGGCCGTGGGCGCTGCCCTGAACCAGCACGCCGCGATCGAACCCGACCGTATCGAGCATCGCGAGATACTTTTCGCACGACGCGTCGGGCGGCGTGTAGCTGCGGTCATCGGCATAAGGGAACCGGTCGGCGGGTCCGAAAACATGCGCGTGGGTGTCGCAGGCATTCGGCGGCGGCGGCACACGAGGCCGCCTGGGTTCGAGCGGCGGCGGACACGCCGGGATTTCAGAAACCATCGCCGCCTACTCGATCTTCATGCCGGCGGCTTTGATGATCGGGCCCCATTTGTCGTAGTCGGCCTTGATTTTCGCCGTGAACTCCTCCGGCGAACTTCCGATCGGCGTTGCGCCGAGAGGCCCAAGACGATCCTTGACGGACTGAGATTTCAAGGCGGCGACAAAGTCATGCGACAGTTTCTTGACGAGGTCGGGCGGCATTTTGGCCGGCCCCAGGACACCCCACCACACCTCGGTGTCGTAACCGGGGACACCGCCTTCCGCGATGCTGGGTACGTCGGGCAAAAAGGCCGCGCGCTTCGCGGTCGTGACGCCAAGCGCGCGAACCGTTCCGGCCTTGATCTGCCCGACCGATTCCGGACCGTTGTTGAATGACATCGGGATCTGGCCTCCCAACAGATCGTTGATCGCCGGTGCGCCACCCTTGTAGGGAATCGCAGCCATGTCGACCTTGGCAAGGCTCTTCAGCAATTCTCCGGCGAGGTGCGTGGATGTGCCGTTACCGGCATGCCCGAAGGACAGGCTTCCCGGTTTGGCGCGGGCCTGCGCAAGCAAATCGGCGAGCGTCTTGAACGGCGAGTCCTTGCGCACCAGCAGGACGTTCGGCGACGACGCCAGCAGCGAGATCGGCGTGAAATCCTTGAAGGTGTCGTAGGGAATCCTGGGATAAAGAAAAGGATTGGTGGCGTGGCCGCTGGCAACGACGATCAGCGTGTAGCCGTCCGGAGGCGACATGGCGAGCGCCTGCGATGCGACGACACCGCCTGCGCCAGGCCGATTTTCAACGACGATCGACTGCCCCCAGTCCTTCGACAGCGCATCGCCCAGGGTGCGTGCGAGAATATCGACGCCCCCGCCGGCCGGATACGGAACGAAAATATGCACGGGCTTCGACGGAAATGCGGGTTGCGCAACGGCAGCCGAACCGCATGATGCAACCAGCGCGACGGTTGCGGCGAGCATCCCCAACATTTTGCGCATGACCCGATACCTCCCTGATTGTCTTTTTTGTAACCGGCTGACCGGATGCGTTCGCTAAACCTTCAATCTCCCGCTATCCCACTTTCAGCGCGATCGCCTGCCTGAGGGCGCCAATCACCCCGCCCATATGTTGACGCATCGCTGCCTCCGCAGCGAGTGCATCATGCGCACATATGGCGGCGACGATCGCCGCATGTTCCTGAACCGAAGTCCTGGCACGCCCCGGCAAAAGAATCGCCCGGTATTGCTGGCGCACGATTTGCGACCTGAGCATCTCGAGCAGGCGCGTCACGGTCGCATTGTTTGCGATACGCTGGATTTCCGCGTGAAGCCGGCCGTTCAGAGCCGAGATCGCCAGATAGTCCGCGCTCGCATGAGCCTTTCGCATGTCCGCGATCATGCCGCGCAGAACGGTGCAGTCCGCTTTCGATGCGCGCTCCGCCGCCTGACGCGCAACCAGCGCTTCAAGGGATTGCCGCGCCTCGGCAATCTCGATCGCCTCGGCATCCGAGACCAGCCGAACACGGGCGCCACGATTGCGCTCGCGGACGACCAATCCTTCTTGCTCGAGCATCGCCAACGCCATGCGCACGTTGGCGCGATTGGCACCCAATGTTTCGGCGAGATCGGTTTCGATCAGCCGCTCGTTCGGCATGAAGCGGCCGCCGGTAATCCACTCGCGCAAACGGAGGGCGGCATCCTGTCTCCGGTCATCTTCGGGAGCGTTCGCTTTCATGGAAACCGGCTGCTGCAAGGGCGCCATCCACATCGCGGGGACCGGCGCGTCGATCAGATAACAGGATTGTTGACAATCCTGTCGATCCCGTCAAGTTTCGATCTGCGCGACGCGATCGGCTCTCGCAGACGAAGATGTCGCGGCCGACACAGACGGAGACCGCGATGGCGAACGCCGAGGAACAAAAGCCTTCAACCCGCGCCTGGCATGAGATCGTTCTGCAAACGCTGAAGGCGAACAACATCCGGCTCGTGCCCTATGTACCCGATCGCGTCCTGACCACGCTGATCAACAACATTCATGCCGATCCGTTTTTCACGACGTTTCCGACCGCGCGGGAGGAAGAAGCGATCGGCATCGTATCTGGCGCCTGGATGGGCGGCATGCGCGGCGCGGTGCTCATGCAGACCAGCGGCTTTGCGACGCTGCCCAATGCGCTTGCGTCGCTGGCAATGCCCTATCAGATTCCGCTTGTCATGCTGGTGTCCGAGCGCGGAACGCTCGGCGAGTTCAACTACGGGCAGTCGCTGGTCTGCCGCACCATGCGGCCCGTGCTCGATTCCCTCGCCATCGAACATCATACCCTGACCCGCCTCGACGAAACGGAATTCATCGTAGACCGCTCCATCAAGCAGGCCATCGCCACACAGGCGCCGGTCGCGCTGATCCTGTCGCCGCTCCTGACCGGCGGCAAAGTATTTGCCGCGTGAGGATCGCATCATGAACAACATTCCCACCGCGCCGGCCCGCAATACCAAGGTGATGAACCGCTTCGATCTCACGAAGCGACTGGTCGCCAGACTGAAAAGCGAAGAGGCCGTGATCGGCGGCATCGGCAACACCAATTTCGACCTCTGGACCGCCGGCCATCGGCCGCAGAACTTTTACATGCTCGGCAGCATGGGGCTCGCTTTCCCGATCGCGCTCGGCGCGGCGCTGGCACAGCCGGAGCGGCGGATTTTCGCCCTCGAGGGCGACGGATCGCTGCTGATGCAGCTCGGCTGCCTCACGACCATCGCCGCGCTCGCGCCGGAAAACCTGACCATGATCGTGATGGACAACGGCATGTATCAGATCACCGGCGCGCAACCGACCCCGGCCGCGGCCGTGTCGGACATTGTCGCGATTGCCGCCGGGTCCGGTCTCAGCCAAAGCACTTGGGCTGCGGACGAAGATGATTTCGAACGCCTGATCGATAACGCCCTCGTGAGCAAGGGTCCGACCTTTATCGCCGTGAGAATCGACGATAAGCCCGGCGCCGGCACGACCGACCGCGATCCCGTTCAAATTCGTCAACGCTTCATGCTCGGTCTTGGCGTGCGCAAGCAGATTTGAAGCGCGGCAGGGTTCATCCGACCTTTGTCTCGCGGCAAACTGTGCTATGCGCCGGGGATGAAGATTCTGCTCCGTATCGGCGCGGCCATCCTGATCGCCGCGGTGGTGTTCGCCACCCTCGGCCCGCCGCGCTATCGCCCCCACTCTCCGCTCGGCCAGGACGGCGAGCATGCGCTTGCCTTCGTCCTGGTTGGACTCGCCGTCGGCCTCGCATTTCCGCAGCGCAGGTTGCTTGTCGCAGCGGTATCTGTCGTCCTGATCGGCCTGCTGGAGCTCATGCAACTATGGGCGCCGGGTCGTCACGCACGACTTGAGGATTTTGTGGTCGATGCGGTGGCAGCTTGTGTTGGGCTTGCCGGCGCGGCGCTGATCGGGTGGCTCACCGCGCGTTGGCGCGGGCCGGAGCCCCAATAGGCGACGTTACCGCGCACGAAAAATGCCGCCCGGCGGACCGGGCGGCATCGGTCTTCGGCTCGTTATGCGGCAGGTATCAGAGCAGGCCCGCGCCGCGCGCCCACTTGTATTTGGCCGCCAGAACCTCGACCGGAATCTCGGTGGAGTAGGCATAGGCCGGGATGCCGTTCTGGTAGAGATATTCGGCAGCCTCTTCCACCTCGATATCGCCGGCGAGCGAGGCCACCATCGGTTTCTCGATGCCCTTGGCCTTCATTTCGTTCTTCACGTCGACCATGTTCTTCGCAAACACCATCGGCGGCGTGACGATGGTGTGCCAGTAGCCGAGGATCAGCGAATGGATGCGATCGTCGGTCAGGCCGAGCTTGACGGTGTTGACGTAGGTGATCGGCGGCTCGCCGCCGGTGATGTCCACGGGATTGCCGGCCGCACCGAACGGAGGAATGAATTTGCGGAACGCCGCGTCGAGATCCTTCGGCATGGCCATCAGCGACAACCCGTTGTCGACGACCGAATCCGACAGCAGCACACCGGAGCCACCGGCACCTGTGATGATGAGGACGTTCTCGCCTTTCGGCGTCGGCAGCACCGGCACGCCGCGCGCGAAATCGAGCAACTGCCGCAGCGACCGCGCCCGAATGACGCCAGACTGCTTCAGGACGTCCTCGTAGATCTTGTCGTTGCCGGCGAGCGCGCCGGTATGCGAGGCAGCAGCCTTGGCGCCCGCGGATGTGCGCCCGGCTTTCAGCACGATGACGGGCTTCTTCGCCGCCACGCGTTTGGCCGCCGTGGCGAAGGCGCGCCCGTCCTTCAAGTCCTCGCAATGCATCGCAACGACGCTGGTGTTCGGATCCTGCTCGAAGAACGCCAGCAGATCGTCCTCGTCGAGATCGGATTTGTTGCCGAGGCCGACGATGGCAGAGACGCCCATCTTGGCCGAGCGCGAGAATCCGATGATAGCCATGCCGATGCCGCCCGACTGTGACGACAGCGCGGCCGAACCCTTCACGTCGTAGGCGGTGCAGAAGGTCGCGCAGAGATTCGCGGGCGTATAGTAGAAGCCGTAGATGTTCGGCCCCATCAGGCGGATGTCGTATTTCTTGCCGACTTCGACGATTTCCGCCTGCAACTCGGGCGCACCGGCCTCCGCAAAGCCCGACGGAATGAGGACAGCGCCCGGAATTTTCTTCTCGCCGCATTCGGTCAGCGCGCCGGCGACGAACTTCGCGGGGATCGCGAACACCGCGACGTCGATCACGCCGGGCACATCCTTGACGCTCTTGTAGGCCTTGCGGCCCATGATCTCGTCCGCCTTGGGATGGATCGGATAGATCTCGCCCTTGTAGCCACCGTTGATGAGGTTCTTCATCACGGAGTTGCCGATTTTGCCGTCTTCCGACGACGCGCCGACGACGGCAACCGATTTCGGCATCATGATGCGATTCATCGCCGCGACGGTTTCGGCGGTCGGGCGCGGCGCCGGCCGCGGCTTGTAGTTGAAGTCGACGACGATACGAACGTCGGCAGCGATAGCGTCGCTCTTGGTGGCGAAGACGGGATTGAGATCGAGCTCGACGATTTCCTGAAAATCCGTGACGAGCTGCGAGACCTTCACGATCACGTCCGCCAGCGCCTCGCGATTGACGGGATCGCCGCCGCGCACGCCTTTGAGCATTTCCTTGGCCTGGATGCCGTCGAGCATCGACAGCGCATCATTTTTTGTAGCGGGCGCAAGGCGGAAGGTGACGTCCTTCAGCACTTCGACCAGCACGCCGCCGAGACCGAACGCCACGAGCTTGCCGAACGAACCGTCAGTGATCGACCCGACAATGACCTCGGTTCCTCCGGCCAGCATCTGCTGGACCTGCACGCCCTCGATCTTGGCATCCGCCTTGTACTTCTTGGCATTCGCCAAAATCGTGTCGTAGGCCTTTTCGGCATCCGCCGCGGTCTTGACGCCAACAATGACGCCGCCGGCTTCGGTCTTGTGCAGAATATCCGGCGAGACGATTTTCATCACCACCGGAAAACCCATTCCCCCCGCGAGGGTCGCCGCCTCCGATGCGGATTTCGCCAATCCTTCCTTGGGGACGGGAATGCCGTAAGCATCGCAGACCAGCTTGCCTTCCGGCGCGGTTAAACTCGTCCGGTTCTGTGCCCTGACGGCATCCAGAATCTTGCGAACTGCATCCTTGGATTGAGACATGCTTCCTCCTTCGCGTTCTTTCTTCTGTCGGCCGCGCCGCGAGCGCGCGTGAATCCGGACCGGAGGCCGTCCAGCGAGCCGAGACCCGCAATCGGACCGGCCGCAGTCCACCGTCGGCCGCAATGAGTGATGGCATTTGGTATGCCAGACTGCGGCTTGTCAAGATCGCACACCGGGTCTGTGCGTAGAAACATGGGCGCCTTGACATTCTGGCATTTGGCATGCCAAAAAATGGCGCAGATGGATGCGGCATAACAAGGCTCCCGCCAAGGAAAAATTGTCATGCCCCACACCAACCCGAACAAGGTACCGCTTCCAATGGCTGAGGCAGATATCGCCATCGTCCGGATCGCGCCGGAAACGAGCTTCAAGAACAAGGCATACGAAGCCTTGAAGGAAGCCATCTTGAAGATGGATATCTACGCCACGCCCGAGCAGGTGATGCTGGACGAGCGGGCGTTGTCGGAGCGGCTCGGTGTCAGCCGCACCCCGATCCGTGAAGCCATCGCGATGCTCGAACAGGACGGTTTCGTAAAGACGGTTCCACGCCGGGGCATCGTCGTGGTTCGCCGGACCAAAACCGAAATCGTCGACATGATCCGCGCCTGGGCCGCGCTCGAAAGCATGGCGGCCCGGTTGATTACGACCACCGCGCGCAAGAAAGACATCTCGGCGCTGCGCGACTTCTTCAAGAATTTCAACAAGGACCGTCTGCCGCAGGATCATGTCGAGGAATACTCGAAGGCAAACATCGCCTTTCATCAGGCGCTGATCTCGTTGAGCGAGTCGCCGACGCTGGTCGACATGACCAACGATATCCTCCTGCATGTGCGCGGCTATCGCCAACTGACCATCGGACGCACCGACCGCACCGCGGTCTCGCTGCCCGAGCATATGGCGATCATCGAGGCGCTTGAAGAACGCAACACCGACCTCGCCGAAAAGCGCGCGCGCGACCACACGCTCGGACTTGCTGCCTACGTCGAGGCCCACGGGCAGGAGCTGTTTGCGTAACGGCTTGCAACAAGAAGACGACGAACTCGTCCACGATAAAGATCAGGGAGAGAGCGGAATGTCCGCAACCGTACAGAGCATCACCGCGAATGCCGCCGAAGCCGAGCGTGAACTGACCGACGGCTTCAACCTCATCATCGACGCGCTCAAGCTCAACGAGCTCACCACGATTTACGGTGTGCCGGGTATTCCGATCACCGATTTCGGCCGGATGGCTCAGGCCGCGGGCATTCGCATTCTCTCGTTCCGTCACGAGCAGAATGCCGGCTACGCCGCGTCGATCGCCGGCTTCCTCACCAAAAAGCCAGGCGTCTGTCTCACGGTTTCGGCTCCGGGCTTCCTCAACGGCCTGACTGCCCTCGCCCACGCCACGACCAATTGCTTTCCGATGATCCTGATTTCGGGCTCGTCCGAGCGCGAGATCGTCGACCTTCAGCAAGGCGACTACGAGGAGATGGACCAGCTCGCGATCGCAAAACCGCTATGCAAGGCGGCGTTCCGCGTGTTGCACGCGCAAGACATCGGCATCGGTCTCGCCCGCGCGATCCGCGCCGCGGTGTCCGGCCGTCCCGGCGGCGTCTATCTCGACCTGCCGGCAAAACTGTTCGGCCAGGTGATGGACGCCGAAGCCGGCCGCAAGTCGCTTGTGAAAGTGATCGACGCGGCTCCCGCCCAGCTTCCCGCACCGGATTCCATCCGCCGCGCGCTTGACGTTTTGAAGAGTGCGAAGAAGCCACTGATTATTCTCGGCAAGGGCGCGGCCTACGCACAAGCCGACGATGCGATCCGACAACTGATCGAAAAAAGCGGCGCTCCATTCCTGCCGATGAGCATGGCGAAGGGGCTTCTCCCCGACACCCACCCGCAGTGCGCCGGCGCGGCACGCTCCACCGTGCTCAAGGAGTCCGATGTCGTGATGCTGATCGGGGCGCGGCTGAACTGGCTGCTCTCGCACGGCAAGGGCAAGACCTGGGGCGAAGTCCCGAAGAAATTCATCCAGATCGATATCGAGCCGAAGGAAATGGACTCGAACGTCGAAATCGTGGCGCCGGTGGTCGGCGATATCGGATCCTGCGTCTCGGCGCTTATTTCAGGTATGGGCAACAACTGGTCCGTGCCGCCATCCGATTGGACCGGCGCGGTCGCGAAAAAGCGCGAGGAGAACGTCGCCAAGATGGCGCCGCGCCTGATGAACAACAATTCGCCGATGGACTATCACGGAGCGCTCGGCGTGCTGCGCACCATCGTCATGGAACGGCCCGACGCCATTCTGGTCAACGAAGGCGCCAACACCCTCGATCTCGCCCGCGGCGTCATCGACATGTATCAGCCGCGCAAGCGCATCGATGTCGGCACATGGGGCGTCATGGGCATCGGGATGGGCTATTCGATCGCCGCGGCCGTCGAAACCGGCAAGCCGGTGCTTGCGGTTGAAGGCGACAGCGCCTTTGGCTTTTCCGGCATGGAGATCGAAACCATCTGCCGCTACAAGCTGCCGGTGTGCATCGTCATCTTCAACAACGACGGCATCTATCGCGGCACCGACGTGAACAAGGCAGGCTCCGATCCGGCCACCACCGTCTTCGTCAAGGGTGCGCGCTACGACAAGATGATGGAAGCCTTCGGCGGTGTCGGCGTCAATGCGACCTCGCCGGACGAACTCAAGCGTGCGGTCAACGCCGCGATGGATTCGGGCAAGCCGACGCTCGTCAATGCGGTGCTCGATCCGGCCGCCGGCAGCGAAAGCGGCCGCATCGGCAATCTCAATCCGCAGAGTCAGTTGAAGAAGAAATAGCAACCCGCCGACGCGGTCTGCGAGGCAGCGCCGGGGTAACGACACATTCTCGATATCTGGAGATAACTATGGCGAAGGCGCTTGAAGGCATCAAAATCCTCGACTTCACACACGTTCAGTCCGGACCGACCTGCACCCAACTGCTGGCGTGGTTCGGAGCTGATGTCATCAAGGTGGAGCGGCCCGGCGTCGGCGATATCACGCGCGGCCAGCTCGTGGACGTGAAGGGCGCCGACTCGCTCTATTTCACGATGCTCAACCACAACAAGCGTTCGATCACCGTCGACAGCAAAAACCCTCAGGGCAAACGCGTCATCGAAGAGCTGATCAAGACCTGCGACGTGATGGTCGAGAACTTCGCGCCCGGCGCGCTCGACCGCATGGGGTTCACCTGGGACCATATCAGCAGCCTCAATCCGCGGATCATCGTTGCCTCGATCAAGGGCTTCGGACCGGGACCATACGAGGATTGCAAGGTTTACGAAAACGTCGCGCAGTGCACCGGCGGCGCAGCCTCCACCACGGGCTTCCGTGACGGCCTGCCGCTCGTAACCGGCGCACAGATTGGCGACAGCGGCACCGGCTTGCACCTTGCGCTGGGCATTGTCACCGCGCTCTTCCAACGCACCCACTCGGGCAAGGGCCAGCGCGTGAGCGTCGCGATGCAGGACAGCGTGCTCAACCTTTGCCGCGTCAAGCTGCGCGATCAGCAGCGTCTCAAGGCGGGACCGCTGACCGAGTACAGCCAGTATGGCGAAGGCATTCCGTTTGGCGACGCGACACCGCGTGCAGGTAACGACTCCGGCGGCGGCCAGCCGGGCCGCATCCTGAAGTGCAAGGGCTGGGAGACGGATCCCAACGCCTACATCTATTTCATCACGCAGGCGCCGGTGTGGGAAAAGATCTGTGACGTGATCGGCGAGCCGGGTTGGAAAACCCATACGGATTACGCCAAGCCTGCGGCACGCCTGCCGCGGCTCAACGAGATCTTCGCGCGCATCGAGCAGTGGACGATGACCAAGACAAAGTTCGAGGCGATGGATATCCTCAACAAGGACGACATCCCCTGCGGCCCGATCCTGTCGATGAAGGAACTGGCCGACGATGCTTCGCTGCGCGAGACGGGCACTGTCGTGGAGGTCGATCATCCGACCCGCGGCGCCTATCTCTCGGTCGGAAACCCGATCAAACTTTCGGATAGCCCCGCCGACGTGAAGCGTTCGCCGCTTCTGGGCGAGCATACCGATGAAATCCTGCGTCAGGTTCTGGGCTTCAGCGACCATCAGGTCGCGGAAATTCACGACTCCGGCGCGCTCGATCCCCCGCACAAGCAAGCCGCTGAATAATCGAAATTTTTCTCGATTTTAAGCAGAGGCCGCCGGTCACCCCGGCGGCCTTCTTTCGTGCGAGGCAGGTGCCGCGACGCCACTTTGGTGCGATGCAAAACAACTAATGCTGCCATGCAAACAAATGAATTGTTTCTGGTATCTGGTATACATAAATTGATCCCAGATCAGAACGCAGCGTCGCGCTGTCATCCGAAAGGGAATTCGATGTCCGACACCACCTCCACCGCCTTTAACGCCTCTCCGTCGATTTTCGCCCGTTTCATGGCTTCCCTCGACCGGCTCCTGCTGGCTTGGCACGAAGCCTCCGTGCGCAACGGCGATATTCCCTATTTCGGTCTGTAATTTTCGCAGCTTCGGCCGCTCCTCAGGTGGCCTGTAGACTGTCCGGCAATTTCGAGCCGAGACGCTTCAGACTTTCCTCCCAGATTTGGCCCCGGTTTTTTTCCGGGGCCTTTTTCTTTTCCTGATGCCCTGTGAATTTTCGGGCCGACTCCTCCTGCGACATTTGCGCACGGGCGATGTTTCGACGCTGGAAGCGCTTGAAACGTGGCATATCGCATACCAAAATCGCCGGCTAGCGCTCGCATTCAACCAAAACAGAAGCGCGTCCGGGGAGTGACAATGACAGATACGACTCATGGAGCAGCGCCCTCTTCCGCGCGCGTCAGCGACGGCTATCGCTGGACCCAATTGGTCATCGGCGTCGGTGCGATGGTGATGATCGCCAACTACCAATACGGCTGGACGTTCTTCGTCCCCGATATTCAGAAAAAATTCGGATGGGATCGCGCCTCGATCCAGTGGGCCTTCACGCTCTTCGTGCTGTTTGAAACCTGGCTCGTTCCGGTCGAAGGCTGGTTCGTCGACAAATACGGTCCCCGCCTCGTCGTTCTGGTCGGCGGCATCCTCTGCGGCGCGGGCTGGGCCATCAACGCTTATGCGACAAGTCTGAGCGGCTTTTATTTCGGGATGATCATCGCCGGAATCGGCGCCGGTGCCGTGTATGGAACGTGCGTCGGCAACGCGCTGAAATGGTTTCCCGACAAGCGCGGCCTCGCGGCAGGCATTACCGCGGCAGGTTTCGGTGCGGGCTCCGCACTGACCGTTGCGCCCATTCAGGCCATGATCAAGAGCGACGGTTTCCAGAGCACCTTCCTTCACTTCGGATTGGGCCAGGGCATCGTCGTCATCATTCTCGCGTTCTTCCTGGTCGCGCCGAAAGCGGGACAGGTGCCGGAAGCGCTTCAGACCGCCACCATCATGCAAAGCCGGCGCAGCTACGGACCCTCCGAGGTCATCCGTCAGCCGATCTTCTGGCTGATGTACTTGATGTTCGTGCTGGTCGGCGCCGGCGGATTGCTGGTTACCGCCAACCTGAAGCCGATAGCGGCCGACTGGAAGATCGCAACGATGCCGGTCACGCTCATGGGCGTGACGATGACCGCGGTAACGTTCGCCGCCACGATCGATCGCGTGCTCAACGGCCTGACCCGGCCATTCTTCGGCTGGGTCTCCGACAAGATCGGGCGAGAGAACACGATGTTCATTGCCTTCGGCTTAGAGGGCATCGGCATCTACATGCTCTACCTGTGGGGCCAAAGCCCGGTGATGTTCGTGATCCTCTCCGGTCTCGTGTTCTTTGCCTGGGGTGAGATCTATTCGCTCTTCCCGTCAACCTGCACGGATACGTTCGGCGCAAAGTTCGCGACCACGAATGCGGGCCTGCTCTACACGGCGAAAGGCACCGCATCGCTGCTGGTGCCGTTCGGCAACTACATGCAACAGTCGTCGGGAAGCTGGGACAGGGTGTTCCTGCTTGCCGCGGCGGCAAACATTCTTGCTTCGCTGCTGGCCCTCATGGTGCTGAAACCATGGCGCAAAGCGGTGGTTGCCAAGGCGGCCGCCAGCTAGTGTCCCGATTCCGAAGTTCGCATGTCCTTGCGGCGACCTTTGATGCGAACTTCGGAATTAAAGGGACACCAGCAAGTTTATGATTCTCGTGTGGTTCAGGTTCAGAAGTCCGCTTCAC
>Ga0153956_1000208_pt1 | contig 74908 bp, 74 predicted proteins | sample TSFL040MetaG_FD_104704 | JGI IMG/M metagenome (GOLD analysis project Ga0153956, IMG submission 104704) | Attine ant fungus gardens microbial communities from Florida, USA - TSFL040 MetaG | ecosystem: Host-associated > Fungi > Mycelium > Unclassified | place: USA: Florida, Wekiwa Springs...
CGAGCATCGAGGCTCCCTCCCGGAGTCGGCGGTGACACAGAGCACCGCCGACTTCGACCCGCTGTCTTATGTCCCCTGCCAGCCCCCTCGCACCTCGCAAGCCGTGGCACTACTCATCTAGCTGCGGGACCGTCCGCGCCGGCCTGGCGCGGACCGTTCACCCTTGGTCCGCATCCGGACCGAGCAGTGCGCGGCGCAGCGCCGCCGGCTCGACGCCTTCGACGCGCACGAGCTTCTCGCGCGCGGTCTGGCCGCGGACGACGGACACGCGCGACCGCGCCACGCCGGCCGCGCGCGCGACGAGAGCGCAGAGCGCCGCGTTGGCCTTGCCGTCGACCGGCGGGGCGCTGACGCGGATCACGATCGAGCCGGCGCGCTCGCCGACCACCTCGTCGCGCCGGGCGCGCGGCTGCAAGCGGACATGCAGGTCGGTGTGAAGCACGAATGCCCGGGGTGGGATTCGAACCCACACGCCCCTGCAGGGACAATCGGGTTTAAACCGATCGCGTCTGACCGCTTCCGCCACCCGGGCAGGCGAGGCGATCGTAGCCGCCGTCATCGCGTGGCCTACTAGGCTGGCTTAGGCCGCAACTTCGCGGCCCGCCGCAGGTTGCTGCCTGTGGCATCGCACAACGCCGCTCGCTCTTCGTTGGAAGCCTCAGCCCTTCATCACGCCGGCACCGGCACCCTCCACGGCCGCTCGCCGTTGCTGCGCCTGCAGTCCGACGAGCGCCTGGTCGCGCTGATCCGGCGCGGCAACCAGCACGCGTTCGAGGCGCTCGTCGCGCGCTACCAGTCGCGGCTGCTGGCCTTCTGCCGGCACATGCTGGCCTCGCGCGAGGACGCCGAGGATGTGCTGCAGGAGGTCTTCGCGGCGGCCTTCAACGCGATGCTCGCGGACGAGCGCGAGATCAACGTGCGGCCGTGGCTGTACCGGATCGCGCGCAACCGCTCGCTCAACCACCTGCGGCGCGCGCAGGCGGTCGGCATGGACTCGATGGACGTGCACCTCGCCGAGGGCGGCCAGACGACGGCCGACAAGGTGCACAAGCGCGAGGAGTTCCGGCTGCTGATCGCCGACGTGCAGGATCTGCCGGAGACGCAGCGGACGGCGCTGCTGCTGCGCGAGATCGACGCGCTCTCCTACGACCAGATCGCGCAGGTCATGGAGACGACGGTGCCGTCGGTCAAGTCGCTGCTCGTGCGCGCCCGCGTCTCGCTCGCCGAGGCCGCCGAGGCGCGCGCGCTGTCCTGCGAGGAGGTGCGGCTCGAGCTCGGCCAGGTCGCCGAGGGCCTGCGCCGCACGACCGCGCCGGTGCGGCGTCACCTGCGCAGCTGCGACCGCTGCACGACCTTCCGCAAGCAGCTGCGCGCGAACAACCGCGCGCTGGCCGCGATCTACCCGATCGGGCCGCTGCTGCTGGCCAAGAAGCTGCTGATCACGCACCTGGGCGCGAGCGCCTGGGCGAGCGGCGGCTCCGCGGCCGCGGGCGCCGCCGGCGGTGGCGCGGCCGCCGCGGCGAGCAGCGCCGGCGCCGGCGCGGCGCTGCAGGTCGGCTTCGGCACTGTCGCCTCGAAGGCGGTCGCCGGGCTCGCCGCCGCGGCGATCGTCACGGCCGGCGCCGTCGAGGTCCAGCACGCCTCCACCCCGCGCACGGCGCACCACCACGGCAGCGTCCTCGCGCGCGTGACGCCGACGGTCACGCCGACCGCGACGGCGGCCGCCGCCACGCCGGCGCCGCCGGTCCCGCTCTCCTCGACGCCGCAGCCGACCGCGCACCGCCGCCTCGCCCGCGGCGCGGCGCCGGGCGTGCACCGCGCCGCGAAGAAGGCCGACGCCGACGCGAAGCCGACGCCGAGCGCGAGCGCCACGCCGACGACGACGCCGGCCGGCACGCCGGACGCCGACGGCGGCCAGCGCCGCGACGGCGACACGACGACGCTGCCGACCGACACGCAGGGAACCGCCCAGCCGGGGACGGGCGGCCTGGCGCCGGTGCCGACCGCGACGCCCGGCGCGAGCGGCCCGGTGCTCGCCAGCGTCCCGCCCGAGCAGCCGGCGGACACGCCCGAGCCGACGGCGACGCCGGCGCCGGTCGAGACGCCGACCGCCACGCCGACGCCGGTCGCCAGCGCGACGCCGACCCCGACCGCCAGCGCGACGCCGACGCCGGTTCCCAGCGCGACGCCGACGCCCGTCGCCACGGCGACCGCGACGCCCAGCGCCACGGCGACCGCGACCGCGACGCCCGATCAGTAGATCCGCGAGCCCAGCGGGACGTCCGAGCTGGGCTTGAGCAGGATCACGCGACCCTGCTCGTCGCCGGCGCCGAGCACCAGCACCTCCGACATCACCGGCCCGATCTGGCGCGGCGGGAAGTTGACCACCGCGACGACGAGCCGGCCCTCGAGCTCTTCGCGCGAGTAGTTCGTGATCTGCGCCGAGGAGCGCTTGACGCCGATCTCGGGACCGAAGTCGACGCGCAGCTTCCAGGCCGGCTTGCGCGCCTCGGGGAACGCTTCGACCGCGACGATGCGGCCGACGCGCATGTCGACCTTGGCGAAGTCGTCGTAGGCGATCACGGGCCGGTCGTGCCGAAGCGGAAGGAGCGGAACGGCGTCTTCAGCGCGCCCTGCGAGCCGACCTGCGAGGCGACGTCGGCGCCGCCGCCGGCGTGCGGCGAGGAGTACAGCTCCAGCGTCACGCCGGCGCGCGCGCCCGGCTGGTCGAGCGGCAGCATGATCACGCGGCCGTAGCGGCGCGGCGAGCGGCTGACGCGGAAGACGATCGAGTAGCCGGCGACGGCGTTGACGCGCGCCTTGCCCTCGGAGACGAGCTCCAGCGACGGGAAGCGCGCGCGCAGCGCGGCGATCTCCTGCGCGGCGGCGATCGGCAGGATGCCGACGACGTTGCCGCGGTACGGCGGCAGCCGCAGCGGCTTGACGACGAGCTCGTCGGCCGGCGAGCCGGCGCCCTCGAGCCGCAGCAGCTCGCCGCTCTGCGCCTTGGCGACGTGCAGCGAGCCGGTCGAGCGCAGGTTGAACGCGATCGGCGAGGAGCGCACGATGTGCGTGCCGCTGGCCTTCGTCTCGTGGTGCGCGGCGGCCACGATCACGGCGGCGACGATCAGCGCGACGATCGCCGCCAGCGCGACCTTGACGCCGCGCGGCGCCGGCGCCAGCTCCTCGCCCAGCGTCGGGCGGAACTCGTCGGCGACCAGCTTCGGCACCCGTCAGCCGCCGATCGAGAAGAGCGCTTCCAGGTCGTGCTGCGAGAAGACCTCGAACGCGACCATCGTCTGCGTCCGCTTGATCCCCTCCAGCTCGGCGAAGCGGTGGGTGACGACGTCGGCGACCGCCTCGGGGTCGCGCACGCGCAGGATCGCGACGAAGTCCCAGTCGCCGGTGACGGAGTAGGCCTCGGCGACGCCGTCGACGTCGGCCAGCGCGCCGCCGAGCGTCGCGATCGCCGCGCGCTCGGCCTCGATCAGCACGACCGCGTGGGTCATCGCAGCGTGTGCGCCTGACCCGGCTCGAGCACCAGCACCTCGGCGAAGCCGGCCTGCTCGACGTCGGCCTTGAAGGCCTGCGCGTCGGTCTCGATCGGCGGGAAGGTGCCGTAGTGGATCGGGATCACCTGGAACGGGTTGACCAGCTCGACCGCCGTGACCGCGTCGTAGCGGTCCATCGTGTAGTGGCCGCCGATCGGCACCAGCGCGAGCTCGACGCGATCGCCGCGGCGGCCGATCAGCTGCAGATCGCTGAACAGCGCCGTGTCGCCGAGGTGGTAGATGACGTGGCCGCCGTAGGAGATCAGCAGCCCGGCCGGCGCGTGCGGCGTCCCCGCCGGCGAGACCGCCGTGTGCCAGGCGGGCACCAGCTTGACCCAGCCCCAGTCGAACGGGACCGTGCCACCGTAGTTCGGGTCGATCACCTTCTCGAGGCCGTTGCCGCTCAGCTCGGCGGCGAGCTCGACGATCGCGACGACGCTGGCGCCGGTGCGCGTGGCGATGCCGACGGTGTCGCCGAGGTGGTCGCCGTGCCCGTGCGTCAGCAGGATCACGTCGGCGCTGAGCTCGTCGGCGCTGACCGTCGCCTTCGGGTTGCCGGTCAGGAACGGATCGATCAGCACGTCGGCGCCGCCACCGCTGAGGTGGAACGCGGAGTGCCCAAGCCAGCGAACGTCAACCGCAGTCATCAGCTCGTCTCCTTCTCGATCAGCTCGTGAGCAAGCTCGTAGCCGATGGCGACGCCGACCAGCATGCTGACCTGCGTCTCCTCGGCCAGCAGCGTGCGGACCGCGCGCAGCCGGGCGTCGATGTCAGCCGTGCCGGCGGCCTCCAGCACCTGCGCCTGGTGCGCGGCGCCGAACCAGTCGGCCTCCTCCAGCGCCTGGTTGAGGATCCGCTGCAGCGCCGGCGCGTTGGCCGCCACGACGCGCTGCGCCTCCTCCAGCCGGGTCGCGTCGGCGAGCGCCTGGATGGCGGCTTCGACCTCGGCGTCGGTGTAGGCGCGGCGGGCGGCCACTGCCCAGGCATCATACGAACCGCCGCCGGGCGCGATCAGCGCTCCGGCAGGCGCGCCAGGCCGAGCCCGATCAGCAGCCCCAGCACGCCGCCGGCGATGCCCGCGACGCCGCTGGCCTCCTGCGAGGCGAGCGGCAGCAGCACGAGCAGCGCGGCGATCGCGAGCACGCCGAGCAGGTCGCTGTCGTCAGGGCGGCCGGCGCGGCGGCCGAGCACGTCGCGCATCGCCCAGGCGGCGAGCATGCCGAGCGCGGCGCCGTTGGCGCCGAGCACGACGCTCTCGTCGGCGACCGCGATCGCGAGATAGGCGCCGCCGGCGCCGCAGACGACGAAGACGAGCAGCGGCGCCCAGGCGCCGTGGCGGCGCTCGAGCAGCCAGCCGAACAGCGCGATCGCGGCGACGGCGGCGATCTCGTAGGCCGTGTGCGTGTAGGCGAACAGCGAGCTGAACGCGCGCCACGGCTCGTCGGCGATCTGCGCGTACCAGAAGTCCCAGATGTGCAGCAGCCCGGACTTCAGCCCGATCGTCACCAGCAGCGAGGCCAGCACGAGCGCCCAGCAGGCCCACGGCCGGTGCTCGGCGCGGATCCCCGGGATCTCGCCCGGGCGCAGCCGCGGCAGCTGCGGCCGCGAGCGCTTCTGCTGGCGCGGGATGCCGCCGCGATCGAGCTTCGGCGCCCGCTTCTGCACGCGCGCGCCGCAGTACGGGCACTCCGTGATGTACGGGGACACCTCGGAGCCGCAGCTCTTGCACACCAAGGAGAGCTCGGGGCCGCTGGACATGAGAGGGTTCAAGTCTACGCCGAGAAGGCCGTCCGCTCGACCCGGCAGATGGGTGTCCGCGTAGAGTTAGCCGCGTCCGACGGACCCACGACGCGAGGTGTTTCGACGATGGCCCTTGGCTACGACGGCACGCTGTACATCCTGGCCTTCGACCACCGAGGGTCGTTCCAGAAGAAGATGTTCGGGATCGAGGGCGATCCGACGCCCGAGCAGACCGCCACGATCGCCGACGCCAAGAAGCTGATCTTCGAGGGCATGGAGATCGCCGTCGAGCGCGGCGTCGACGCCGCCGCCGCCGGCGTGCTGGTCGACGAGCAGTTCGGCTCGGACGTCCCGAAGCTGGCGCGCGCGCACGGCCTGGTGCTGTCGATGCCGGTCGAGAAGAGCGGCCAGAACGAGTTCGACTTCGAGTACGGCGAGGACGGCTTCGGCGAGCACATCAGCGCCAACGCGCCCGATTTCTCGAAGGTGCTCGTCCGCTACAACCCCGACGGCGACGCGGTGCTGAACGAGCGCCAGCTCGGCCGCCTGAAGCTGCTCGCGGACTGGCTCCACGACCGCGACCGCAAGTTCCTCTTCGAGCTGCTGGTTCCGGCCGAGCCGGCGCAGCTGGAGTCCGTCGGCGGCGACGGCGACCGCTACGACGCCGAGCTGCGCCCGGAGCTGATGCGCCGCGCGATCGAGGCGATCCAGGACTTCGGCATCGAGGTCGACATCTGGAAGATCGAGGGCGTCGACCGCCGCGAGGACGCCGCGATGCTGTCCGCGCAGGCGCGCTCCGGCGCCGGCCGCGAGAACGTCAAGAGCGTGCTGCTCGGCCGCGGCGCCAGCGACGCGAAGGTCGAGCACTGGCTGCGGCAGGCGGCGCCGGTCGAGGGCTTCGTCGGCTTCGCGATCGGCCGCACGATCTGGTGGGACGCGCTCAAGGGCTTCCTCGACGGCTCGCTCGAGCGCCGCGCCGCCGCCGAGCGGATCGCCGACAGCTACCTGCGCTTCATCGAGGTCTACGACGAGGCCGCCCAGCACGCGGGCGTCTGACGCGCGTGCCGCGGGGGCGAGCGCCGCTCGCCCCCGGGCCGCCGGCTACAGCGCCGCCTCGGGCTGGCGCGCGGGACGCCCGCGACGGGCGACGCCGGCGGCGATCGCCGCGGCCGCGACCGCGTCGGCGACGGCCGGCGAGACGGCGCGGTTGAAGACGCTCGGGACGATGTACTCCGGCCCCAGCTCGTCCGCGGGGATGACGCCGGCGATCGCCCGCGCGGCGGCCAGCTTCATCGTCTCGTCGATCTTGCGGGCGCGCACGTCCAGCGCGCCGCGGAAGACGCCCGGGAAGGCGAGCACGTTGTTGATCTGGTTCGGGTAGTCCGAGCGGCCCGTCGCCATGATCGCGACGTCGTCCCAGATCTCCTCCGGCTGGATCTCCGGCGTCGGGTTGGCCATTGCGAAGACGATCGCGTCGCGCGCCATCGAGCGCACGCCGGCGACCGAGATCGCGCCGGGCGCCGACACGCCGACGACGACGTCGGCGCCGACCAGCGCGTCGTCGGCGACACCGCGCAGGCCGCGCGGGTTCGTGCGCGCCGCCATCGCCGCCAGCTCGCCGTCGATGCCCGGCCGGTCCGGGCAGACGATGCCGTCGATGTCGCAGACGACGAGGTCGCGGACGCCCTCGTTGAGGATCATCTTCGCGCAGGCCAGCCCGGCCGCGCCGGCGCCGACGATCACGACGCGCGCGTCCGGCACCGACTTGCCGACGACGCGCAGCGCGTTCAGCAGCGCCGCCAGCACGACGATCGCGGTGCCGTGCTGGTCGTCGTGGAAGACCGGTACGTCGAGCGTCTCGATCAGCCGCCGCTCGACCTCGAAGCAGCGCGGCGCGGCGATGTCCTCGAGGTTGATGCCGCCGAACGTCGGCGCGACCGCCTGGACGACGCGCACGATCTCGTCGACGTCGGTCGTCTCCAGGCAGAGCGGGAAGGCGTCGACGCCGGCCAGCTCCTTGAAGAGCATCGCCTTGCCCTCCATCACCGGCATCGCCGCGGCGGGGCCGATGTCGCCGAGGCCGAGCACCGCCGTGCCGTCGGAGACGACGGCGATCGTGTTGCCCTTGATCGTCAGCGCCCAGGCCGAGTCGGGGTCCTCGTGGATCGCCGACGACACGCGCGCGACGCCGGGCGTGTAGGCCATCGAGAGGTCGTCGCGGGTCTTGATCGGGACCTTCGGCGTGACCTCGATCTTGCCGCCCTTGTGCATCAGGAACGTGCGGTCGGAGACGCTGACCACCTTCAGGCCGTCGAGCGCGCGGACCGCGTTGACGACGTGCTGCCCGTGCTGCGCGTCGCGGCAGGAGATCGTCACGTCGCGGATGACGGCGTCGCGGTCGACGCGCACGAGGTCGATCGCGCCGAGGATCGCTCCCTCCGCGCCGATCGTCGCCGCGACCTCGGCGAACGCGCCAGGGTGCTGGCGCAGGACCAGGCGCATGGTGAAGGAATAGGACGCCGACGGCTGCAGCGCCGACGTCCCGTGCAGGCTCGACATCATTGAGATCGTACGGGGGGCGAGGCGGCGCCGCCTCCCACCTATGAGCGGCATGCACGCCATTCGCCGGATCGCCGTCCCGCTGCTGGTCGTCGCCGGCGTCGCCGCCGCGACGCTGCTCGGCCGCTCGGGCGGCGCGGGCGAGTCGAGCGGCTTGCGGGCCGGCGGGACGGCGGCGACGGTGACGCGCGTCGTCGACGGCGACACCGTCGTCGTCCGCACGGACGCGGGCAGCGAGCGCGTGCGCTACATCGGCATCGACACGCCGGAGTCGGTCAAGCCGGGCACGCCGGTGCAGTGCTACGCGCACGCGGCGGCGAACGCGAACCGCCGGCTCGTGCAGGGCCGGCGCGTGCGGCTGGTCGGCGACGTCGAGTCGCACGACCGCTACGGCCGCGCGCTCGCCTACGTCTATCGCGCCGACGACGGGCTGTTCGTCAACGCCGAGCTGGTGCGCCAGGGCTACGCGCGCACGCTGACGATCCCGCCCAACGTCGCCCACCGCGATGAGCTCGCGACGCTTGCCGCGCAGGCACGCAGAAGCGGGAAGGGGTTATGGAGCCACTGTTAGGCTTGATCGCATGCGGATGCGCCAGAGCATCGCGGAGATCGAGCAGGCATTCTTCGAGGAGGTCGAGGAGGACCGCGAGCAGCGCGATCGGATCCGCCGCCAGGCCGAGCGGCGGATGCGCAAGCGCGACGCGCAGCGCCGCAACCGCCAGGGCTCGATCCGCTTCGCCGCGCTGGTGCTGATCCTGCTCGCGACCGCGCTCGCCGTCACGATCGCGATGTTCGAGACGCTCTCGCGCCTGCTCGGCTAGCAGCCGGGCCTCGCGCCCCCGGCCGGTCGGTCTGGCAGCCGGGCTTCGCGCCCCCGGCCGGTCGGCCTGGCAGCCGCCAGGCCCGCTTTCGCTCGCGCCGCCAGACCGGCGTTGGCGGCGACCGGCCCCGCGCCCGCCGCGGCTCAGCTCGGGTTGTGGCTCAGCCGCTTGAGCGCGTCATCGACCTCGGCGCGCGCCGAGGCCCCCGCCGCGACGTTCTCCTGCTGGATCTCGAGGTAGACCTCTTTGCGGAAGACCGGGATGTCCCGCGGCGCCTGGATGCCGATGCGAACCTTCTCGCCCATGATCGACAGCACCGAGACCTCGATGTCGTCGCCGATCATGATCGACTGGTTGGACTTGCGTGTCAGTACCAGCATTGACGCCGCCTCCCTGGCGATTCCAGACCCGGACTCCCTGGTGGACGAGCAGCCGCCCGCCGGGCCGTGACTGGTGAGGCTACTGATGTCTGCCGCCCAGGACAATAGGCCCTGCCACCAGAGTTCTGGACGTGTGTTGCTAGGCTCCGGCCTTCCCATGAGCCGAAGGTCCCTGCGTCCCCAGCTTAACCAGATCCGCGGGTGGGTGCGACAGGGTCGCACCGACGCCTGGATCGCCCACCAGCTCGAAGTCACCGTCCAGCAGATCCAAGCCTTCAAGCGCGAGCAGGGCCTGGAGCCGGACGGCGACGAGGCCGCCACGGCCGTCGAAGAGGTCGACCTCCGCGCGGAGGACGATGCCCAGATCGCTGCCGAGCTCGAGGCCGAGGCCGCGCGCAAGGCAGAGGAAGAGGCGCGCCGCAAGGCGGAAGCGGAGGCTCGCGCCGCCGAAGAGGCCGCGCGCCGTGCCGCCGAGGCCGAGGCTGCTGCGGCAGCCGCCGAAGCCGCGGAAGAAGACGACAAGCCCAAGCGCTCGCGCCGCCGCGGCGGCCGCTCGCGGCGTCGCAGCAGCGTCGCCGAGGCGCTCGAGGGCACGTTCGACCACGGCGAAGAGGGCTACGGGCTCTGGCTCGACCCCGCCGTGCAGGATGATCCGATCTACGCCGAGCACTGGGCGGGTCACCGCCCGATCGAGATCACGATCGAAGAGGACCAGATCGTGATCCGCCGCGCAGGCGGCGAGGACGACGGCGAGGACTGATCCTCGCTCCGAGGCGGTCGCCTGGCACCGCGCCCAACAGGCGCTGCTGGCGACCGGCCTCGAGCGCTGGGCGCACGGCACGGTCGTGCGCACGGCACTGGCGCCCGACTGGTGGGACGCCAACGCGGTGCGCGTCGAGGACGGCGCCGAGCGGCTGGACGCCGCGACGCTGCTGGCCAGCGCCGAGCGCCTGCAGGACGGCCTGCGCCATCGGCGCGTCGAGGTCGAGGACGAGCGCGCCGGCGAGCGGCTGCGCGCGCCGTTCGCGGCCGCCGGCTGGCTGACCGAGCGGCACGCGTTCATGCGCCGCGAGGGCGACGCGATCGCCGCGGCGGCGCCGGTGCGCGAGGTGCCGTTCGCGCGTACGCGGGCGCTGCGGCTGGAGTGGTATCGCGCGGCGGACTGGTGGAGCGAGCGGGAGGCGCCGCTGCTGGACTCCCAGCAGGCGCTGGCCGAGCGCAACGGCACGCGCGCCTTCATGGCCGGCGAGCAGGGCTTCGCCTGCCTCTGGACGCCGCCGGGCCGCACCGCGGGCGAGATCGAGCAGGTCTACGTGACGCCGGCCTGGCGCGGGCGCGGCCTCGGCAGCGCGCTGGTCCGCGCCGCGCTGGCCGCCGGCGCGCGGCGCGTCAACTGGATCGTCGCGGACGACGAGGATCGCCCGAAGCGGCTCTACGAGCGGCTCGGCTTCCGCACCGCCTGGGTGCTGCACCTCTTCACGCGGCTGCCTAGCGATTGACGCGCCGGCCGCCGGCGTAGTCGACCGCCGCGCGCTGGTAGCGCGCGAAGGCCGCGTCGCCGACCAGCCGCGCATCCCACGCGAACGGCTCCTCCGGCGCGAGCTCGACCGCCAGGTCGGTGACCCAGCCGGTGCCCTCGTCGTAGCGGTCGACCAGCTCCTGCACGGTGAAGGCGCCGCCGAGCTCGCGGCGCAGCTGCGCCTGCACGGCGCGCGTCACGCGCTCGAGCGTCGCGAGCTGGCCGGCCGGCGCCTCGTCGAGGCGGCGCAGGCCGGCGTCCCACTGGTCGCGTGCGCTCTCGTACGGCATCGGCGGCCCAGGCTAGACGGTCGTCCGGCCCGCTCCGCGGCGCTGGACGCGCGAGACACAGGCCGGGCGGCGCACAGCGCGGCGACACCGCACGAGGCGAACGGCGACGCGGCGGCGCGCAGCGCGGCGCCGCCGGGCGGCAGGCGGCTACTTGATGCCCTGGATGATGTAGGCGCGCTCGCCGGCCTTGACCATGCCGAGCTCGCGCGCCTCGTGCTCGAGCGCGCTCCTGGTCTGCAGCGTGTCGCGCTGGGCGCGCAGCTTGTCGTTCTCGACGCGCAGCTGGGCGACCTGCTCGCGCTGGCGTCCTGCCTCGCGATAGGTCTTGACCCAGTTGATCGCCGGGCCGATGTACAGGTAGAGCACGAGCGCGAAGACGCCGATCAGCGCCCAGCGCCCCAGGCGATCCCAGCGGATCCGGGTGCGGCCGTCCATACCTGGGGCGTTCGTTCGACGCCCCAGGCACCCTTCCTCTGCAAGCGAACCGTCAGGTCAGGAGCGGAAGACCGAGCGGCCCGGATAGCTCGCGGCGGCGCCCAGCGCCTCCTCGATCCGCAGCAGCTGGTTGTACTTCGCGACGCGATCCGAGCGCGACGGCGCGCCCGTCTTGATCTGGCCGCAGCCGGTCGCGACGGCCAGATCGGCGATCGTCGTGTCCTCGGTCTCGCCGGAGCGGTGGCTCATGACGGCCGTGTAGCCGGCCGCCCGCGCCATCTCGATCGCCGCCAGCGTCTCCGTCAGCGTGCCAATCTGGTTGACCTTGATCAGGATCGAGTTGGCGACGCCGGCGTCGATGCCGCGCTTCAGGCGCTGCGTGTTGGTGACGAAGAGGTCGTCGCCGACCAGCTGGACGCTGCCGCCGATGCGGTCCGTCAGCGTCTTCCAGCCGTCCCAGTCCTCCTCGTCCATGCCGTCCTCGATCGAGAGGATCGGGTAGCGGCCGGCGAGGTCGGCCCAGTAGCCGGCCAGCTCGGCGCTCGCGAGCGTGCGGCCCTCGTGCTCGAGCTCGTAGGCACCGCCCTCGAAGATCTCGCTGGTCGCCGGGTCGAGCGCGATCGCGACGTCGTCGCCGGGCTTGTAGCCGGCCGCCTCGATGCCCGCGACCAGCGCCTCCAGCGCCGCCTCGTTGGACTCCAGGTTCGGCGCGAAGCCGCCCTCGTCGCCGACGGCGGTCGCGAGGCCGCGCCCCTTCAGCGTCGCCTTCAGCGCCTGGAAGACCTCCGCGCCGGTGCGCAGCGCCTCGGCGAAGGTCGGCGCGCCGACGGGGACGACCATGAACTCCTGGAAGTCGACCGAGTTGTCGGCGTGCGCGCCGCCGTTGAGCACGTTCATCATCGGCACCGGCAGCACGTGCGCGTCGGCGCCGCCGAGGTGGCGCCAGAGCGGCGCGCCGCTCTCGGCCGCCGCGGCGCGCGCGGCGGCGAGCGAGACGCCGAGGATCGCGTTGGCGCCCAGGCGCGACTTGTTCGGCGTGCCGTCGAGCTCGATCATCGCCTGGTCGAGGCCGGCCTGGTCGAGCCCGTCGCGGCCGACGACCGCCTGCGCCAGCTCGCCGTTGACGTTCGCGACCGCCGTCGTGACGCCCTTGCCGCCGTAGGCGCTGCCGCCGTCGCGCAGCTCGGTCGCCTCGAACTCGCCGGTCGAGGCGCCGGACGGGACCGCGGCGCGACCATGCGCGCCGGACTGCAGCGTGACCTCGACCTCCACCGTGGGGTTCCCGCGCGAGTCGAGGATCTGGCGGGCGTGGACCGATTCGATCTGGCTCATCGGCGCGCCACGATACTCACTCGGCGCCGGCCAGCCGTGCCCGCGCGTAGTACTGCAGCTGCGCGTCGGCGTCGAGCGCGTCCCACTCGCGGCCCTCGCTCGCGGCGAGGTCGGCGGCGCTCTGGACGCGGCCGCGGAAGCGCTGCGAGGCGGCGCGCAGCGCCAGCTCGGGGTCGACCTTCAGCTTGCGCGCGACGTTGACGGCGGCGAACAGCACGTCGCCGACCTCGTGGAAGCGCGCCTCGCGGTCCGCGGCCGCCTCGAGCTCGTCCAGCTCGCCGCGCACCGCGTCGTAGGGGACGTGCTCGAAGTCGAAGCCGCTGGACGCCGCGCGGCGCTGGACCTTGCGCGCGTAGAGCGGGCCTGGCAGGTTCTCCGGCACCTCGCCGAACAGCCCCGGCTCGCGCCCGGCCTCGGTCTTCTTGATCGCGTCCCAGTTGCGCAGCACCGCGCCGGCCGAGTCGACCTCGACGTCGCCGAAGATGTGCGGGTGCCGGCGCACGAGCTTGGCGTGCACGTGGTCGGCGACGGCCGCCAGCGAGCCGGCGCCGCGCTCCTCGAGCAGCAGCGCCAGGAAGTGGACCTGGAAGAGCACGTCGCCGAGCTCGTCGAGCAGCTTGGCGTCGTCGTCGCCGTGCGCGGCGGCCGCCAGCTCGTAGGCCTCCTCGACCGTGTGCGGGACGATCGAGCGCTCGTCCTGCTCGCGGTCCCAGGGGCACTCGACGCGCAGCCGGCGCGTCAGCTCGTCGAGGCGCCGCAGCGCCTCGACGTCATCCGAGGGACCCGGCACCGGGCGCCCCGCCGGCCCTACTGGCCCGTCGCCGTCGGCGTCGGCGTCGGCTTCGGCCCGTTGCTGCAGTCGCTCGTCTTGTAGCCGGTCGAGCAGGTCGTCTTCGCGCGCCAGCGCTTGGTGAAGTCGCCCACGAAGGCGTTCAGCGCCTTCTGCTGGGCCTGCGACTGCAGCGTCTGCTTGATCGTGTCCTGCGCCTGCGCCTGCGTCTGCTGCGAGGCCGGCGTGATGCCCGTGACCTCGTAGACGTACCAGCCGAACTGCGTCTTCGTCGGCCCCTCGAGCTTGTTCTTGGGCGCGCTGAAGACGGCGTCGGCGAGGCCCTTGTCGAGCGCCTCCTTGGTCTGCGCCGGAAGCTCGCCGCCGTTGGACTTCGAGGCGTCGTCGGTCGAGTACCTCTTGGCGACCTTCTTCCAGGACTCGCCGTTCTGGAGCGCCTTCAGCGCCGTGTTCGCCGTCGCCTCGTCAGTCGCGAGCACGACGCGCAGGTCACGCTTCTCGGGCGTCGCGAAGCGCGCCTTGTTCTTCGTGTAGAAGTCGGCGATCTGCTGCGGCGTGACGGTGTCCTTGCCCTTGATCGCCGCGTCGCGCAGCTTGTTCGAGAGCAGGTCGAGCCTGACGCGCTGCTTGATGTCGGCCTCGCTCTCGCCTGACTGCTTGAGGAACTTCGTGTAGTCGGCGGCCTTCGGGAAGCTCTGCTTCTTCTGGTCGTTGAACGACTTCGTCACCTCGGCGTCGGTGACCTTAATCCCCTGCTTGTCCGCCTCGCCGCTGATCCACTGGTACTGGATCAGCAGCTGCATGACCTGGTCGCGCAGCTGGTTGTACTCCTGGACGCACTGCGTCTTCAGCGCCGCATCGGTGACCGGCGCCACGCCCTTGGCGGGCTTCGGCGTCGCCTTGCGCTTGGCGGCGATGCAGGCGGTGTACTCCGGCGGATCCGGGACGACGGCGTTCTGCTGGCCCGACGACTTGGCCGCGATCGTCAGCCAGTGATCGAAGTCGGACTTCGTGATCGTGGTCCCGTCGACCGTCGCGACGGAGTTGCCGGGAACGCCACCGCAGGCTGCGACGACGGCGCTGACGCCCAGCAGGGCACAGACGCTGAGGATGGAACGGGCAGCCTTGTTCATGGCAGATGAGAAGGGGACGTTGACGAAGGCGCCGGCGCGCTCGGACGCGGCGTTGGAGATGACCTTCTCCCGGCCGGGCATCCTAGCCGGAAGCGCCGCACGACGCCGGATCTCTTCAGTCGGCCTTTATTGCGACGGCGCCGCGCGTCACGGCCAGCAGCACGTCGGCCGCGGCGACGACGGCGGCGAAGCGCTTGGCGGGATCGTCGACGACGCGCAGCGAGAGCTGCGAGCGCCCCGCCTCGTAGAGCGCTCCGGGCAGCTCCTCGCGCAGCTTGCGCGCGGTCGCAGCGTCGAGCTCGATCGGCGTCACCGCGAGCCGGCCCTGGCGGAAGCTGACCGTCTGCGCGCCCGCCTGGCCGAACTTGATCCGCGCCTGCTGCAGCGCGATCAGGTTCTCGAGCGGCTCCGGCAGCTCGCCGAAGCGGTCCTCGAGCTCGCCGCGCAGCTCCATCAGCTCGGACACCTCGCGGGCGCCGGCGATCCGCCGGTGCACGTCGACCTTCGCCTGCTCGTAGGGGATGAAGTCGGCCGGGACGTAGGCGTCGACGTTGACGTCCAGGCGCACCGGCTCGGGCTGCTCGGCCCCCTCCTCCTCCGGGTCCAGCCGCCGCACCTCCTCGTCGAGCATCTGCATGTAGAGCTCGAAGCCGAGCGCGGCGACGTGGCCGGACTGCTCGTCGCCGAGCAGGTTGCCGGCGCCGCGCAGCTCGAGGTCGCGCATCGCGACCTTGAAGCCGGCGCCGAGCTCCGTGTAGTCGGACATCGCCGCCAGCCGGTCGCCGGCCTCGGCGGTCAGCGCCGCGGCGCTCGGGTAGAGCAGGTACGCGTAGGCGCGCTCGCGCGAGCGGCCGACGCGCCCGCGGATCTGGTAGAGCTGGCTGAGACCGAAGCGGTCGGCGCGATCGACGATCAGCGTGTTGGCCTGCGGGATGTCGATGCCGGACTCGATGATCGAGGTCGAGACGAGCACGTCGGCCTCGCCGCGCAGGAAGCCCATCATCCGGTCCTCGAGCGTCTTCTCGTCCATCTGGCCGTGCGCGACGGTGAAGCTCAGCCGCGGGCAGAGCGCGCGCAGCCGCTCGGCCGTCTCCTCGATGTCGTCGACGCGGTTGTGCAGGAAGAAGGCCTGGCCCTCGCGCGCGTGCTCGCGCTCGAGCGCCTGCTTGACGAGCTGCTCGTCGTACTCGCCGACGTAGGTCTTGACCGGGCGCCGGCCCTCCGGCGGCGTCTCGATCACGGAGATGTCGCGCAGGCCGGCGAGCGACATCTGCAGCGTGCGCGGGATCGGCGTCGCCGACATCGCGATCACGTCGACCTTCAGCTTGAGCTGGCGCATCAGCTCCTTCTGCTTGACGCCGAAGCGCTGCTCCTCGTCGACCACGAGCAGACCGAGGTCCTTCGCGCGCACGTCGCGCGAGAGCAGCCGGTGCGTGCCGACGAGGATGTCGACCTTGCCCTCGCTGAAGCGCTTGATCGCATCGCGCTGGTCGGCCGCCGGGCGGAAGCGCGAGACGTGCTCGATCTCGAACGGGTAGTCGCGCAGGCGCTCCGCGAAGGTGCCGTAGTGCTGCTGCGCGAGGATCGTCGTCGGCACCAGCATCATCACCTGCTTGCCGTCGCTGGCGGCCTTGACCGCCGCGCGCAGCGCGACCTCGGTCTTGCCGTAGCCGACGTCGCCGCAGATCAGCCGGTCCATCGGCCGCTCGGACTCCATGTCGGCGATCACCGCGTCGATCGCGTCGCGCTGGTCCGGCGTCTCGCGGAACGGGAACGCGGCCTCCAGCTCGCGCAGCTCCTCGGAGTCCTCCGGGAAGGCGTGGCCGCGGCGGCGACGGCGCTCGGCGTAGAGGTTCAGCAGCTCGCCGGCCAGCTCCTGCGCCGCCTTGCGGGCGCGCGCCTTCATCGTCTCCCAGCGCGTGCCGCCGAGCTTGGAGAGCGGCGGGTGGCCGCCGTCGGCGCCGACGTAGCGGGAGATCTTCGCCAGCTGGTCGACCGGCATGAAGACCTTGTCGTCGCCCTGGAACTCGAGGTTCAGGTAGTCGCGCGTGACGCCGGCGACCGTCTTCGTGTCGAAGCCGGCGAAGCGCGCCAGGCCGTGGTCCTCGTGGACGACGATGTCGCCGGTGCGCAGGTCGGCGAAGCTGCGCAGCGCGCCGCGGGCCGGGCGCGAGCGCGTCAGCCGCGTCGAGGCCTTGCGGCGGTGGATCAGCCGGCTCTCGGGGAAGGCGGCGAGCTTGAACGAGGGCGCGACGAAGCCGTCGCGCAACGTCGCCTCGGCGAAGATCAGCCCGTCAGTGCCGCCGTCGAGGTTCGCGCGCAGGCGCGCGAGGTTGTAGGCGGCGCGCTCGGCGGCGCCGCGCTGCGGCCAGGTGACGACGGTCGTGTAGCCGGAGCGGGTCAGCTTCTCCAGCTCGGACTCGGCCTCGGCGAGGTTGCGCGCGGCGAAGTCGGCCGCCTGCGCGCGCAGCTCGATCGCCTGCCCGGAGGCGATCGAGGAGAGCCGGTAGGCGGCGCGCTGCGCGAGCGCCTCGAGGATCCGCGGCGAGGGCACGCAGAGCTGGCTCGGGTCGTCGTCGGCGAAGGTGGCGCAGGTGTCGTCCCAGTGGTCGCGCAGCGCCGGCTCGACGTCCTCCTCGGCGGCGACGAGCACGCAGACGTCCGCGGGCAGCAGGTCGAGCAGCTCGCGGAACTGGTCGACCGGCAGCAGCTCGGTGATGTCCGGCCGGTTCTCGGCCGCCTCCGCCGCGGCCAGCTCGGCCAGCTCGCGGTGCTCGAGCGCGAGCTCGGCGGCGGGCGCGATCTCGACCCTGTCGGTCTCCCCCAGGCTGCGCTGCGTGAAGGTCGAGAACCAGCGCAGCGCCTCGACCTCGATGTCGAACAGGTCGACGCGGACGGCGCGGTCCTCGGTCGCCGGGTAGACGTCGAGCAGACCGCCGCGGACGGCGAACTGGCCGCGATCCTCGACCTGGTCGACGCGCTGGTAGCCGGCCGCGACGAGCTGGCTGGCGGTCTCGTCGAGGTCGAGCAGGTCGCCGACCTTGATCTCGAAGCCGTGCGGGCGCAGCGCCGGGTCCGGCACCTTCTCGGCGAGCGCCGCGGCGCTGATCACGACGACCGGCGGCTCGCTGCCGGCGGGCGTGTCCATCAGCGCGTCGAGCGCGCCGACGCGCAGGCCGACGAGGTGCGCCGGCGGCGTCAGGTGCGACTCGTAGCCGACGCCGCGGCTCGGGTAGTAGCGGACGCGCCGCGGCCGCAGCCAGGCGCGCAGATCGGCCGCCATGTCGCGCGCGCCGCGGTCGTCGCCGACGACGATCACGGCCGGCCGGCGCGGGTCGAGGTCGGCCAGCGCGGCGACGACGAACGGGCGCAGGCTGAGCGAGACGAAGGCGCTGCCGCCCTCGCTCGCCAGGCGCGCCGCGCCGGGGTCGTGATCGAGGTGTCCGAGGAAGGATCTGAGCATGCCGAGCGTCCGCGCGGGACAACCGGCGGGGGTGCCCTCGAGTCTAGGACGCGGCGACGAGCCGCTCGGCCTCGTCGGCCGCGCGATCGACCAGCTCGGCGACCTCGCCGGCGCGCTGGCGCCACTTGCCGAGCACGAACGCGGCGACGATCTCGGGATCTGTCGAGTCGGGCCGGCCGACGCCGATGCGGACGCGGTGGAACTCGGCGCCGCCGAGCTCGCGCTTGAGCGACTTGAGGCCGTTGTGGCCGGCGAGGCCGCCGCCCTCGCGCACGCGGATCTCGCCGAACGGCAGGTCGATCTCGTCGTGCAGGACGAGCACGCGGTCGAGCTCGAGCTTGAGCGCGCCGCGTGCGGGGCCGGCCGAGCGGCCGGCGTCGTTCATGAACGTCTGCGGCTTGAGCAGCGCGACGCGCGGGCCGCCGGGGCCGGTGCGGCCTTCGGCCAGCTCACCGGCGTACTTCTTGCGCCACTTCGGCAGCTCCCAGCGGCGCGCGAGCGCGTCCGCGACCTTGAAGCCGACGTTGTGCGGCGTCTCGGCGTACGCCGGGCCCGGATTGCCGAGCCCGACGATCAGCCAGTCGACCGCTGCGGAGGCGAAGACCTTCAGGACGCTTCGGGCGCCGACTCGCCGACGACCTCGGTCTCGGTCTCGATCTCCTCGTCGACCGACTCGACCGTGGGCGGCGTGACCGTGGCGACGACGGTCTCGGCGTCGCCGATCACGGCGACCTTGTCGTCGGACGCGAGCGCCGACAGCAGCAGGACGCCGTTCATCTCGACGCCGGAGACGTCCAGGCTCAGCGAGTCCGGGATGTCGGCCGGCAGCGCCTCGATCGTGACCTCGTGCAGCTCCTGGCTGAGGACGCCGCCCTCGACCACGCCCGGCGCGCGATCGGCGCCGACGAGCTCGAGCGTGACCGTGGTCTGGATCTTCTCCTTGAGGTCGACGCGCAGCAGGTCGACGTGCATCGCCTCGCCGCGAACGGGATGGCGCTGCACGTGCTTGACCAGCACGGGCGCGGCCGTGCCGCCGTCGAGCGAGATCTCGAGGATCGCGTGGGCGTGGGCGAGCGTGTTGCGCAGGATCCGCCCGTCGACGGCGAAGTGCGTGGGCTCAGCGCCGCCGCCGTAGATGACGCCGGGCACGAGGCCGTCGCGGCGCAGGCGGCGCGCGGAGCGCGAGCCTTCAGGCGAGCGGGCGGTGAGAGAGAGCGTGGAGGAAGTGTCGGCCATGATGAAGGGATCGACGCCGCGGGCAGGGGACATCACAGCGCGACGAGCGGGCGATCGATTCTAGCGGAACATGGCGTCTGAGCCCTCGCCTCGACGGGTATGACTTCCGATGTGGGGCCGGACACGGAGCTGATCGTCATCTTCGGCGGGCTGCATCTCGTCGCGTTGACGCTCGGCGCGGTGCTCTTCGTCATGTTCCTGCGCTCCGACGGCGCGTCCAACTGGCCGAACGACGACGATGACGAGAGCGGCGGTGGCGGCGGCAACGACCGCGTCTCGGACAAGCCGAAGACCTCGCCCTCCGGCGGCATCCCGCTGCCGAGCGCGGTGCAGTCGTCGACGCGCCTGCGCGTCGCGCACGACCGGCTCGCCGACCCGAGCCGACGCCGCGTCCGCCACACCCGCACGCGCGAGCCCGCACGGCCCGCGCGGCGGCGCGTCACTCGCTAGCGGACGCAGCCTCGCCGGCCGCGTCCGCCCGCCTCGCGGCCGCGCCGGCCGCGCGCTCTCGGCGCGCGCGGCTCCCGGCGCGGCGCGGTTGGCGCTAGGTCCCCGGCGCCGCCGTCGGCGACGGGTCGATCGTCGGCGACGGGTCGACCGGCGCCGGCGGCGTCGCCGGCAGCGGCGTGCCCGTCACCGGCACCGGCGCGGGCGGCGGCAGCGGCGTCGTCCCCGGCGGAATCAGCTGCTGCGTGCCGGTGTACCAGTGCTTGACCACGTCGTAGGCCGGCTTCTCGACGCCGTCGTAGGTGACCAGGCCCTTCTGGAAGACGGGTGGCTGCGGCCGCGGGTTGCCGCCGTCCCAGCCCGGCCGCACCCAGAACTGGTTCAGCGCCCAGTAGATCGCGCCGGAGAGCCACGGCTTGGTCGCGAAGACGCCGAGGTTGAAGTTGACGAAGTCGCTCTGGAAGGCCCACGTGCCCTTCTCCTCGACGGGGCCGTCGCGGTTGGACTCGGCGCCGAACTCGGTGACCATCAGCGCCTTGTCCGGGTAGCACTGGCGCGCCGCGTCGAGGTAGCCGGACAGCAGGTTGCGATCGAAGATCTGGCCGCTCGGGCCGGGGTACCAGCCGAAGTAGTCGTTCAGGCCGAGCACGTCGAGCGGCTTGTAGGCGGCCGCCTGGCAGAGCGAGGACGGGTAGGCCGCGACGGCGAGCCCGACCGGGCGCGTCGGATCCGCCTGATGCGCGTACTTGGCGGCGGCGGCGATGTACGCCTCCTGCACCGGCCCGGGCTGCGAGCTGAGCTCGTTGCCGATCGACCAGAGCAGGATCGACGGGTGGTTCTGGTTGGTCGCGATGCTGCGCGCGAGCTCGTTGACGGCCGCGTCGCGGACCGACTTCTCCTTCAGGTACTGGGTCTTGACGCTGTAGACCGGGACCTCGGACCAGACGAGGATGCCGAGCTTGTCGGCCAGCTCGAGCGTGTACGGCGCGAGCGGGTAGTGCGTGCGGATGACGGTCGCGCCGAGGTCCTTGACCTGCTCGAGCAGCTGCCGCCGGCGCGCGTCGTCGATCGCGAAGCCCTGCGACTTGGAGTCCTCGTGCAGGCCGACGCCGCGCGCGTTCAGGAACTGGCCGTTCAGCACCAGCCGGCCGCCGACGACCTTGATCGAGCGGATGCCGCTCGAGAGGTCGTAGCCGGAGACCTTGCGGCCGCCGACGCTGACCGTGAAGTGGACCTTGTACAGATGCGGCGACGCCGGCGACCAGAGCTTGGGCTTGGGCACCTTCAGCGCGTCGCCGAAGGACGCCACCGCGCCCGGCGCGAGCGTCTTGGTCCCGAGCTTGAGCTTGGACGCGCCGAAGCTGCCGGTGACGGTGATGCGCTGGCTCTTGCCCGTCACGTTGCGCAGGTCGACCTGGCTGTCGACGGTCGCCGCGCAGGTCGCGCAGGGAAGGTTCGGCCGCACGATCACCTGCTTGTAGGCGACCGTGTCGAGCTTCTCGAGGTAGACCTCGCGCTGGATGCCGCTGTAGTTCCACCAGCCGCCGGTCGGCACGCCCTCGGCCGTCAGGCCGCTCGGCGGGAAGTCGGTCGGCCGCCGCCGTGAGTCGACGCGGATCACCAGGTGGTTGGTCCCCGTGCGCTTGAGCGCGCTCGCACGCAGCATCAGCTCGAACGGCAGGTAGGCGCCGGCGTTCTTGCCGACCTCCTTGCCGTTCAGCCAGACCTCGGCGCGGTAGTTGACCGACTCGAAGCGCACCGCCCAGGCCAGCGCCTTGCTCGCGCTCGGCAGCGCGAAGTCCTTGCGATACCAGCCGATGCCGCCGGCCATCGACGCGGTCGACGGATCGCCGAGGTTCCAGACGTTCGGCACCGTGACGGCCTTCCAGCCGCCGCGCGAGGCCGACCGCTCGAAGTGCTGCTTGAGGCCCTTGTCGTCGCTGTCGAGGCGGAAGAGCCACTGCCCGCCCAGCAGGTATCTGCCCTCGGGGCCGTCCGAGTAGAGCACCTTGCTGGACGGCTTGCTGGCCGCGTGCGCCTGGCTCGGAAGCACCGCCAGGAGGGCCAACGCGGCCATGAGGAGTGGGATTCGGGCACGCATCACGGGCAATGTCAACACAGCAGGCGGCGGCAAGATGCGCTGCGAATCACGAGCTGCAGCTCGCGTCGCGCCGCATCGGCGCCGAGATCGACAGCAGCCGCACGCCGTTGCCGGTCAGCGGGCCGTCGCGGCGGACGCGCACGCACTGCACGACCGAGAGCCCGGTTCCCGCGCGCCAGGCCAGCCGGCCGCTGCCGGTCGTGCGCGTCAGCGTCATCTGCACGGACGGCTCGTACTGCAGGATCTGGACCTTGCCGGCGTGCGCGAGCGCGGGCACGAAGCCGCGCACCGTCGCGGCGCAGGCGGGCTGGGCGGCGCAGGCCGGCGTCAGCCGCAGCACGGCCGCGGCGTCGCCGCGCGCCTCGGCCACGGCGACGTCGAGCACCCGCGTGCGCTCGGTGCCGGACGCCGTCAGCGCGCGCGCCAGCAGCGCGCTGATCGCCAGGAAGACGAAGACGACGAAGCCGATGACGACGAAGAGCGAGGACCGGCGCACGAGCCGGCCAGCTTACGGATCGAGGTCGTCTCCCGATAGCTCGAGGAAGCGCTGCACCGACGTCTCCTGGCGCCCGAGCTGCTCGGCCATCGCCCGCGCGTGCTCGGCGGCCAGCGCGAGGAAGTCCTCCAGGCAGCGCTCCGGGTCGTCCGGCAGCGGATAGACGCGCGCGACGTCCTGCTGCGCGCAGGCGATCCCGAGCGGCGGCCGGCCCTCGTTCAGCGCGCGGGCGCCGCAGACCGGCGCGACGACGAGCCGGCGCTCGGGCGCCAGCAGCGCGGTCGGCATCAGCCGGTGCGCCGGCAGCCGCACGTCCAGGCGCACGCTGTGATCGATGCGCACGCGCGCGTGCGCGAGGTCCTCGAGCGGCTGGCGCCAGATGTCGAGCACCGTGTCGGCGCCGACGATCGCGTCGCGCAGCGCGCCGGCCTGCTCGGCGAACAGCCGCTCGGCCTCCTCGCGGTCGCCGGCCTCGGCGAGGTCGAGGTCGCAGGGGACGCGCATCAGCTGCTCGCGGCCGACGGCGTCGCCGGGGCCGTGGCCGCCGTTGGCGACGTAGGTCTGCACGGTGCCGAGGTCGCGGCGGCCGTGGAAGACGACCGTCAACGTCCGCGAGAGCGACAGCGGCGCGACGCGCAGCGCGACGGACGCGGACGCCTCGGCGTCGATCAGCGCGCGTCTGAGCAGCTCGTCCGCACGATCTTCACCGTCCATCTTCAGATGGTGGCTCCTCGGCGCGCGCTTGTCCACCGGCATCCGTCCCCGGCGACGACGCCGCCGTCCGAGCGGGTAGGGTCGCGGGCGATGCGACTGATCTACAAGCCATTCGGGATCGTCCTCGGCATCCTCGCCGGCGTCCTCGGCAAGCGCGCCTTCGACCTCGCCTGGAGCCGGCTGGACGAGGAGGCCCCGCCGCAGGCGACGACGCTGCGGACCTCGTGGGCGAAGGTGCTCGGCGCCGCGGCGCTGCAGGGCGTGATCTTCAAGACCACGCGCGTGGCGGTCGACCGCTACGGCGCGATCGGCTGGCACTACCTGACGGGCGCCTGGCCCGGCCCGAAGGCGCCGAAGCCGAAGAAGAAGGGCTAGGCGCCGCCACCGCCGCGCAGCACGAAGCCGCGCTCGGCGAGCTGGCCGAGCGCGTCCTCGAAGCCGGCGAAGTCGTGCGCCAGCAGGCGGTCGAGCGGCCGCCCGCCCGGCCCGGCCGCCCGCAGCCAGCGGCGCAGCGTCGCCGGCGAGGCGTGCTCGCCCGCCTCGACCAGCAGCACGAGCAGGATCCGCAGCTCCAGCCGGTCGTCCTCGGCGCCCGTGATCAGCGCCAGCGCGTCGCTGTCGAGCACCCGCAGCAGCTCCTCGTCCGACAGCCCCAAGAGCGTCTGCAGATAGGCGGCGCCGCCGCTGACTCGCTCGGACGACATGACGGACCAGAGGCTACGCGAACCGGGCCCGCGTCTTGACGGACTCCGTGCCCGGTGAAAGGGTCGAGCCGGGCGGTCTCGCCGGGGCGAGCCGCCCGGGTCTGCAACTCAGATGGGGGGAGAGACGTGCGAGTACGCACACTGCTGCGCCGTGGCGGGTTGACCGCCGCGGTGGTTCTGGCTGCCTGCGGCGCGACGGGGCTGAGCAGCCCGGCGGCGCAGGCCGCGGCCTGCGTCAACGGCGCCGGCGACATCGGCGAGACCTACTACCCGGGCCTGGGCAACGGCGGGTACGACGTCTCCCACTACGACCTCAAGCTCGACTACACGCCGACGACGCACCAGCTGGTCGGCACGACGACGATCACCGCCGCCGCGACGCAGAGCCTGTGCCGCTTCGACCTCGACCTGCGCGGCATGACCGTCGCGTCGGTGACGGTCAACGGCGCGCCGGCGACGTTCACCCGCGACGGCCGTGAGCTGATCATCACGCCGAGCGCGCCGCTGCCGGCGAGCGAGAAGTTCGTCACCGTCGTGCAGTACTCCGGCGAGCCCGGACCGGCGCCGGTCGACGTCGACGGCTTCATCGACGGCTGGAACTACACCGAGAACGGCTCCTACACGTCGACGCCGCCGGCGGGCGCCGACACCTGGTACCCGTCGAACAACACGACGCAGGACAAGGCGACCTTCACCTTCACCGTGACGGTGCCGGCCGACAAGCAGGTGATGGCCAACGGGCAGCTGATCAGCTCGACCGTCGACCCGATCGCCGGCACCTCGACCTGGATCTGGGACGAGACCGACCAGATGCAGACGTACCTGGCGACCGTCAACATCGGCAACTTCACGATCTGGACCGACACCAGCCCGTCCGGCATCCCGATCATCAACGGCGTCCGGCCGGACCAGCTGACCGACGCCTCGCGCGCGCAGCTGGCGACGATCGGGCCGATCATCGACTACTTCGGGACGCTCTTCGGCCCCTATCCGTTCGCCTCCTCGGGCGCGATCGTCGACGTGACGAACGCCGGCTACGAGATGGAGACGCAGGACCGGCCGGAGTTCGTCTCCGCGCGCGGCCTGAGCGCGCTGGCGCATGAGCTGGCGCACCAGTGGTTCGGCGACAACGTCGCCTGGCGCCACGCCAGCGACGTCTGGCTGAGCGAGGGCTTCGCGACCTTCGCCAACTGGCTCTGGGTCGAGCACACCGGCGGCACGGCGGCCGAGACCTCGTTCATGAGCCTCTGGAACCGACCGGCCGACAACTCGCAGTGGAAGAACACCGTCGAGGACCCGGGCCCCGCCAACCAGTACCAGAGCTCGACGGTCTACAACCGCGGCGCGATGACGCTGCAGGCGCTGCGCAACCGCCTCGGCGACGGCACGTTCTTCGCGATCCTGAAGGACTACCAGGCGACGTTCGGCGGCGGCACCGCGTCCACGCAGGACTTCATGAACGTCGCCCAGCGCGACTCCGGCCAGGACCTGCGGCCGTTCTTCCAGGCCTGGCTCTACAGCGCCGGCAAGCCGAACGCGCAGTACTGCTACTGCGAGACGCCGACCGGGAGCACGCTGCCGGTCACCGCCGAGGTCACGCCGACGCTCTCGCTGACGCTCGCCGGCGCGGCGACCTTCGGCGCGATCACTCCCGGCGTGACGCTCGACCACACGGCGAGCACGACCGCGACCGTCGTGTCCAGCGCGGCCGACGCGAAGCTGAGCGTCGCCGATCCCAGCGCCACCGCGCCCGGGCACCTCGTCAACGGCACGTTCGTGATGCCGGCGGCGATCCAGGTGCGCGCGTCCGACGCCGCGACGCCGGCGCCGGCGTTCGCGCCGGTCGGCGGCGCCACGAGCCCGACGGCGCTGCTGACGTGGGCGGCGCCGATCGCCAACGACGCGGTGACGCTCGAGTTCAAGCAGCCGGTCAGCGGCACCGACGCGCTGCGCAGCGGCGGCTACTCGAAGCAGCTGACCTTCACGCTGGCGACGACCACGCCGTAGGCGACCGCTGCGGTCAGCGCCGCCGGTGGGCGGCGCCGACCGCGTGACGGCCGCTCGTCAGCGCTTGTGCAGCGCCCGCGTGCCGAGGCGGGCGCTGCGCGTCGTCGTCTTCGTGCTGTCGGCCGTGTGCGCGCTGAGCACGACGGTCAGCGTGATCGCATGGCCCGGGTACCGCTTGCGAGCGGCGCGCACGGCGCGGCGCAGCGCGAGCGTCGTCGGCAGGCGCAGGCGCGCGACCTGCGTGGCGGCGAGCGTGCGCGTGGCCGAGGTCAGCCGCCAGCTGCGCTTGGCGCCCGGCAACTTGACGGTGGCGGCGAGCCGGACGCTGCAGGCGACCGGACCGCAGCCGGCGAGCGCGGAGACGCTGCGGCGGTCGCTCAGCAGCTGGGCGCCGCCGGTGCTCAGCTCGAGCTTCAGCGTCGGCTCGATCGCCGGCGCCGGTGCCGGGCCGCTCGGGGCGGGGCTGGGCGCGGGCGTGGCGGACGCGGTCGGCGTCGGGGTCGGTTCAGGGGTCGGCGTCGGCGTCGCTTCAGGCGTCGGCGTCGGCGTCGCGACGGGCTTGAGCGCCGTCGTGATCGCGCAGCTCGTCGCCGCGGTCGGCGTGATCGTCAGGACCCCGTCGGCCGCCGCGCCGCCGCCGCAGTCGATCGTCGTGGCGTAGTCGTCGCCCACGGTGCCGCCCGCGCCCGTGTCGCTCAGCGTCACCGGCGTCCCCGGAGCGACGGGAACGGTCGCCGTGCCGCCGGAGAGCGCGATCGTCGCGCTGCCGACGTGGACGTCGAAGCTGCCGCCGTCGGGCGTGGCGAGGCTGATCGCCAGCGGCACGGACAGCTCGACCGCGCCGACGTCCGCGCCGCCGTCGACGGTCTCGCGCGGCATCCCGCGCTGGTCGGAGGTGAGCTGGTCCGGGTTGGCGCCGGCGTCGATCGCCGGGCTGCCGAGCGCCGGCGCCAGCGTCTGCGTCGGGCCGCCGTCGTCGGCCAGCGGGCCGAGCAGCGGGTCGCCGGTCAGCGCGTCGCCTGCCGGCCGCGTGCAGCCTTCAGACGCCTGGACGAGGTTGGCGGCGCCGTCGGCGATCGTGGCGCGGCAGTCGTTCGCCGGGGTCCCGTCGGCCGCGCCGACGCTGCCGGCGAGGATCGTGCTGGTCACGCCGGCGTCGCCAGCGATCGCGCCGCCGCCGACGCTGCCGCTCGCGCCGACGGCGCTGAAGTCACCGCCACCGCCACCGCCGCCACCGAAGCGGCCCGCGCTCGCCGCCGTCTGGTAGTCGCCGCCGGCGCCGCCGAAGCCCGCGCCGCCGGGGTCGCTGGGCTGCCCGTCCGCGCTGCCGCCGTTGCCGCCGCCAAAGCCACCGCCGCCGCCACCGCCGTCGCCGACACCGCCGTCGCCGGCACCGCCGCCGCCGGCACCGAAGTTGACGCCGCCACCGCCGCCACCGCCGTCGCCGGGACCGCCGCTGCCGCCGGCGCTGACCGCGCCGCCACCGCCGCCACCGCTCCCCGAGGCCGTCGTCGGTCCGGAGCCGGCGCTGGCGCCGCCACCGCCGTGGCCCGTCTGGCCGCTGCCGCCGGCCGCGCCCGCACCCGCGTAGCTGCCGCCACCGCCGCCGCCGGCCCCCGGACCAGCGCCGCCACCGGCGCCTGCCAGATCGGTGCCGCCTACGCCGCCGGAGTCGCCGCCGTCACCACCGCGCCCGGCGCGGTTGCCGGCCAGCGTCGAGTTGCGCACGACCGCCGTGCCGCCCGACGTCGCGATCAGCGCGGCGCCGGCGGCGCCGCCGCCACCGCCGCCGCTTTCGCCTGCCGTCGCACCGCCGTCGCCGCCGTCACCGCCGACGTCGCCGCTGAGCGTGCTGTCGGCGATCGACAGCGTCGCGCCGGCCGCGTTCGTCAGCGCGCCGCCGCCGGCACCGCCGCCACCGGCGTTGAAGTCGACTGAGCTGCCGCCCGCGCCGCCGTCGCCGCCGGCATCGCCGCTCAACGTGCTGGAGTCGATCGTCAGCGCGCCCGCGTTCAGCACGGCGCTGCCACCGCCGCCACCGCCGCCGGCGCCGGTGCGCGCCGCCGCGCCATCGCTACCGGCGCCGCCGTCGCCGCCGCGGCTGTCGCGCAGCGTCGCGCGCCGCAGCGTCAGGCTCGCGCCGGTCTCTACGAAGATCGCCGAGTCGCCGCCGTTGCCACCCACGCCGTTCGTGCGGGCGGCGCCGTCCGCGCCGCGGCCGTGGGCGAGCGTCAGCGAGTCGAGCGTCACGTCACCGTCCACCACATCGAGCAGCGCGCTCGTACCGCCGCCGTCGATCGCGATGCCCGGCGCCTGCGAGCCGTCGACCGTCAGCGTCCCGCTGTCGTTGAGGACCACCGGCGTGTGCAGCGCGATCGTCGCGCCCGCGAGCGCCGACGCGAACTCGATCTCGTCAGCGCCGGGATTCGCCGCCGCCTGCCCGATCGCGCCGCGCAACGTGCCCGCGGTGGAGGCATCTCCGTCGGCGCTCGTGACCGTGAACGTCGCAGCCTGTGCCGTCCCGGCGAGCCCGAGCGCCGTGAGCGCGCAGGCCCCCGCCACCATCGACCATCGGCGCATCCATCTTCCCCTTCATGAGAACCGGCGATGAATGCGGGAACGTAGTCGACCCGCGGAACTTTTGGTTCGCCGAGCCAACATTTCGCGGGGTACGGCGCCACCGCGTCAGTCGGGCAGCTGCACCGCGAGCGTCAGGCGCGTCTCGCGGCGGCCCCAGCGCTCGATCTTGCCGGCGACCGTGGCCGCCTCCTGCGCCGCGGGCGCGGCGACGTGTCCGACCTCGGCGCCGTCCACGAGCACGCGGAAGCGTCCCGGCCCGCCCGGCTCCAACCGCACCGCGATGACCGCGCCCTGCGGCAGCGGCACATCGCTCCGCCGCCGCGCCCCGTCGAGGATCGACGCCGCCGCCGAGTCGAGCTCGACCGCCTGCCACGGACGGCCGCGGACTGGGAGCACCGTCGAGTCCGGCAGCTCGCCGCCGAGCATCCGCTTCAGATCGCGCGCGGTCCGGGCCAGCTCGCGCCAGGACGCCTGCGGCCGCCCTCGTGCGGATCGCGCTCGCGCGCCTTGCGGAGCGACGTCTTGAACGCGCCGACCCAGTCGAACGGCTCCGGCGTGTCGATGCGCTCACCCGCCAGCCAGCGATCCAGGCGCTCCGCGAAGTCGCCCGGCACCGCACGCGCCCGCTCGCGTGCCTCGGCCACGCGGCCGCTGACCGCGAGCACCACCGGGACGGCGATCGCCGCGCTTTCGCGCGTGTCCTCGCGCGTCGCGACCGCCTCGTTGAACGCGTCGACGGTCGCGCACGCCCGCAGCCGCTCGGCGGCGGCGCCGATCCGCGCGACGACGTCGCCGGCCACCTCCTCCACCCGCTCCGGACGCTCGACCGCGATGTCCTCGGAGAGCGGATCCTCAACGATCCATGCCGCGATGTCGCCCTCGCCCAGTTCCTCGAGCGCCTGGTCGACGGCGTCGCATTGCAGCGTCACCTGCGCGGCAACGAGCACCGGAGCGTCGTCGACCCAGAACTCGGCGGTCAGCCCGAATGGGGCCGGGACGACCCGCTCGTAGACATTGCCGTCGTTAGCGAGCCACCGGACCCGCGTCCAGCCCGCAGCTCGCATGGCACGGTCGAGGGCACTGCTGGTGAGGGTGGCGAGCTCAGCGATGGGACTTGGTCCTCCACGCAGGCCGTGCGCCCCCGCCGGGCACGGCCGGATCAGAAGAGCTGGTTCTCGCCGCCGAAGACCTCGGCGACCGAGTCGTCGGTGAAGATGCGGCGGATGCTGTCGGTCAGCAGGTCGGCGGCCGAGAGCACGACGATGTTCTCCGGCGCGCCCGGCTGGACGGGGATCGTGTCGGTGACGACGATCTGCTCGAACGGGCTCGCGGCGAGGTTCTCGAAGGCGTTGCCCGACAGCACCGGATGGGTCGCCGCCGCGAAGACGCGGCGCGCGCCCTCGTCCTTGACCGTCTCCCCCGCGGCGCGCAGCGTGCCGGCGGTGTCGATGATGTCGTCGACGATCACGGCGGTCTTGTCCTGCACGTCGCCGATCACGTAGGAGATCTCCGCCACCTGCTGCGCCGGGCGCTCCTTGTTGAGGATCGCCAGCTCGGCGCCGAGCTTCTCCGCGAACTTCTGCGCCAGCTTGACGCGGCCGGCGTCAGGGCTGACGACGACCAGATCCTCGAGCTGCTGGTCGTTGAAGTACTGGGTGAGGATGAACATCGCCGTCATGTGGTCGACCGGCTTCTCGAAGAAGCCCTGCACCTGGCCGGCGTGCAGGTCCATCGTCAGGACGCGGTCGGCGCCGGCGGCCTCGAGCATGTGCGCGACCAGCCGGGCGCTGATCGGCTCGCGCGGCGCGGACTTCTTGTCCTGGCGGCTGTAGCCGTACCACGGCGTGACCGCGATCACGCGGTGCGCCGAGGCGCCGACGGCCGCGTCGATCATCACCAGCAGCTCCATCAGCGCGTCGTTGGCGTTGATGCCGGTCGCCGCGTTGGCGCAGGTCGGCTGGACGATGAAGACGTCGGCGCCGCGGATCGACTCCTCGTAGCGGCAGTAGACCTCGCCGTTGGAGAACGTCTTCAGCGTCACGCCGCCGAGGTCGACGCCGAGCTTGCCGGCGATCTTCGCGGCCAGCTCGGGGTTCGCGCGGCCGCTGAACAGCATCAGCCGCTTCTCGTAGCCCAGCTGGATGGTGGAGGTGGAGACCGGACGGGGCGTCAAGGAACTCACGACGGGCCGAAGTCTAGGCGCCGCAAGCGTCGGAGCGGTCAGTCGCGACGCCGATCGGCGTATCGCTCGACGTTCGTTTGACGCGCCCGGGCGATCCCTAGCGCACCTGCAGGAACATCCTCGGTGATCACGCTACCGGCGCCGGTGTAGGCGCCGTCGCCAACCGTCACCGGCGCCACGAAGGCGGTGTCGACGCTGGTCTTGACGTTGCTGCCGATCCGCGTCCGGTGCTTGCGCTTGCCGTCGTAGTTGGCGGTGATGTTGGAGGCGCCGATGTTCGTGTTCTCGCCGATGTCGGCGTCGCCGATGTAGCTCAGGTGCGGCACCTTCGTGCCGCGGCCGATCGTCGAGTTCTTGATCTCGACGAAGGCGCCGGCCTTGGCGTTCGCGTGCAGGTGCGCGTCGGGGCGCAGGTAGGCGAACGGGCCGATCGTGCCGTGGTCCTCGACGTGCGCCTGGACGAGGTAGGAGTGCGGGACGCTGACGCCGTCGCCGAGCGTCGCGTCGATCAGCGTCGTCAGCGGGCCGACGACGCAGCCGGCGCCGATCCGGGTCGCGCCGCGGATGAAGCTGCTCGGCTCGATCACCGTGTCCTGGCCGATCTCGGCGTCGACGTCGATCAGCGTGCTCGCCGGGTCGACGATCGTCACGCCGTTGCGCTGGTGGCGCTCGTGGATCCGGCGCTGCGCGATCGCGCGCACGGCGGCGAGCTCGACGCGGTCGTTGACGCCGAGCGCCAGCGTCGGGTCGGCGAGCTCGTGCGCGTGGACGGCGTGGCCGGCGGCGCGCAGCGGCGCGAGCACGTCCGGCAGGTAGAGCTCGCCCTGCGCGTTGGCCGGCTCGAGCTGCTGGAGCGCTTCGGCGAGCAGCGCGCCGTCGAAGACGTAGATGCCGGCGTTGACCTCGCGGATCGTCAGCTGCTCGGGCGTCGCGTCGCCGGGCTTCTTGGTCTCGACGACGCGGTCGAGCCGGCGCGTGGCGGGGTCGCGGACGATGCGGCCGTAGCCGGTCGGGTCGTCGAGCTGCATCGAGGCGAGCGTCGCGGCGGCGCCGGCCGACTCGTGCGCCTCGATCAGGGCCTTCAGCGCCGCGCCGGTGATCAGCGGGACGTCGCCGTTGACGACGACGACGGGCGCGCCGGGCTCGAAGTGCTCGGCGGCGGCGGCGACGGCGTCGCCGGTCCCGCGCGGAGCCGCCTGGATCGCGACGACGACGCCCTCGGGCAGCTGGTCCTGCAGCCGGCGGCGCGGGTTGTCGACGACGACGACCTTGGCGGCGCCGGCGTCGAGCGCCGCGCGCACGGGCCAGCCGATCAGCGGCCGGCCGCAGAGCGGGTGCAGGACCTTCGGCAGGACGGAGCGCATGCGCGTTCCTTCGCCGGCGGCGATGATCACGACGGTGGGCGCGGGCACGCCCGGCATCGTAGTATCGGCGCTGTCGTCGAGCCGCCTTCGACTGCGCGCTCGTCGATGCACTGGGGAGTGGTGTAATGGCAGCACTGGTCGTTTTGGCCGATCCGGTCCTGGTTCGAATCCAGGCTCCCCAGTGAGCCACCCGTCCGACGGTGATGCGAACATGTGTTCGTGCCACGGTATGGCGAGGACGAACTCCGCGACGCGGTTCGATCCAGCTCCAGCTTGAGCGACGTGCTGCGCCGCTTCGGCCTGCGCCCGGCCGGCGGCAATCACCGGCAGCTGCGGCGCTGGATCGAGCACTGGGGCATCTCGACTGACCACTTCACCGGCGTGCCGGCATCACCGCCCCGGCGCGAGCGCGTGCCTCTCTCGCAGGTGATGGTGCGCGGCTCGTCGTACAGCCGTGGCCACCTGAAGGCGCGGCTCTACGACGAGGGGATCAAGCAGCGTCGTTGTGAGCTCTGCGGGCAGGACGAGCTGTGGCGCGGCGAGCGCATGGCGCTGATCCTCGATCACATCAACGGCGTCGCCGACGACCACCGGCTCGAGAACCTCAGGATCGTCTGTCCGAACTGTGCGGCGACGCTCGACACCCATTGCGGGAAGCTGAACCGGATCCCCGACGAGGAGCGAGCATGCGCGCGCTGCGGCGAGTCGTTCCGCGCCAAGAGCGCCACGCAGCGTCATTGCTCGCGCCACTGCGCATCGCGGCACGACCGCAGCGGGAAGCCGCGGCCTTCGACCCGGCGGGTCGAGCGGCCGCCGTACGAGCAGCTCGTCGCGGAGGTGCGGGCGACGAGCTGGTCCGCCGTCGGGCGCAAGTACGGCGTCAGCGACAACGCGGTGCGCAAGTGGCTGCGCGCCTACGAGCGCGAGCGCGCCGAGCCCTCCCCATCCATGGACGCCGCGCGCGCCGCGCTCGCGTCGTCTCGGCGGCGCAGCGCCTAGGCTGGCGGGCACATGCGCATCCACTCGCTGGCCGCCGCCGTCGCGGCGCTGCTCGTGTCCGCCGCGCCGGCGTACGCGGGCGATCCGACGATGCCGCTCGACCAGGTCCAGTCCGGGATGCAGTGCACCGGCTACACCGTCGTGCGCGGCACCGACATCAGCCCGTTCGCCGTCCAGGTGATCGACGTCGTCGACGGCAGCCCCGATCTGTCAGGTCCGCGCATCCTCGTCTCGGTGTCCGGGCCGGCGGTCGACAAGACCGGCGTCGCCGAGGGCTTCTCCGGCTCGCCGATCTACTGTCCGGGCGCGGACGGCGTGCCGCGCGTGATCGGCGCGATCTCCGAGTCGACCGGCGAGTACGGCGGGGCGACGGCGTTCGCGACGCCGATCGACCAGGTGCTGGCGACGCCGACCGACCCCCTGGTCGAGCGCACCGGCAGCGGCGCGAAGAAGGCGAAGGCGGGCGCCTCGGGCCGCGGCGCCGGCGCGAAGGCCACGGCGCTCGACGGGCGCCGGCACGCGGGGACGAGCCGCGGCGCGAAGGCCGCCGCGCTCGATGAAAGCCGGCGCGCGGGGACGGCCGCTGGCGCGCTCGGCACGGCGCGCGCGACCTGGGCGCGCTCGCTGCTGGCGCACGCGCGGCCGCTCGACGGGCCGTTGACGATCAGCGGCGTCAGCGGCACGGTCGCGCGGGCGCTGACGGCCGCCGCGGCGAAGTCGGGCCGCCAGGTGCTGTCGGTTCCGGCCGGTCCGCTCGGCTCCTTCCCGCCGCAGACGCTGCGGCCCGGCAGCTCGGTCGCGACCGCGTACTCGACGGGCGACCTGCGCTTCGGCGCCGTCGGCACGGTCACGTACACCGACGGCGACAAGGTCTGGGCGTTCGGGCACCCGCTCGACGACGTCGGCGCGCGGGCGCTGCTGCTCCAGGACGCGTACGTCTACACGGTCGTCAACAACCCGATCAACAGCGGCAGCCTGGTCAGCTTCAAGCTCGCCGGCTTCGGCCACGACCTCGGCACGCTGACCGACGACGGCACGAACGCGGTCGCCGGCAAGGTCGGGCCGCTGCCGCACACGGTTCCCGTGACGGTCACGGCGCGCGACGAGGACACGCACAAGTCGAGCACGATCGCGACGCGCGTCGCCGACGAGGCGGCGGTCGACCTGCCGGCGGGCGGCTCGTGGACGAGCTCGGTCGCGCCGCTCGCGGTCGTCCAGGCGGCGACGAACGTGCTCGGCAGCACGCCCGGTCGCGTGACCGGCACGATGTGCGCGCGCATCACGCTGGCCCAGCGCAAGACGCCGCTGCGCTTCTGCGACCGCTACGTCTCGACGGCGCAGACGCAGGCCGACGACGGCAGCCTCGGCAACGCGGTGACGACGGGCGCCGCGAGCGACCTCGCCTCGGCGCTCGCGGACGTCGACGCCTACACCGGCAGGCCGCCGACCGTGACCGGCGTCGCCGTCAACCTGAAGCTGCACGGCAGGGCCGATCAGGTCTACCTGCGCCATGTCAGCGCGCCCGCGTCAGTCCACCCCGGGCAGCGGATCCGCGTGACGGCGACGCTGCAGGCGCTGCGCGGCGGCACGTTCAAGCGCCGCTACACGCTGCGCGTCCCCAGCGGCCTGCGCTCCGGCCCGCTGACGCTGCGCCTGCTGGGCCGCGACGCGGACGCCGGCGACGACTCGCTCGCGACGACGATCGTGATCGGCGACGACTCGCCGAGCGCGGCCACCGGCGACCCGGGACCGACCTCGCTCGCCCAGCTCGCCGCCGACGTCGCCGCGCTGTCGCGCTACGAGGGCGTGACGCTGCGCATGAGCGACAAGTCCGCGCCGGCCTTCCGCGACCCGGACTTCCGCATCTCCGGCCGCGCCGAGCTGCGCCTGCGCGTGACGAAGCGGCGCTGAGCCCGCGCCCGGCGGCGCGGTGAACGGCGCCACCGCCGCGGCGGCACGCGGCGAGTGGCGCCGCCGGTGCGGTCGCGGCTAGGAGTCCGCGATGCGGTAGACGACGCCCGGCGGCTGCGGAGCGGCCGCGGCCGCGAGCGGTGCCGCGGCGGTCAGCACGGCCGCGAGCGCGGAGGTCGACGCCGCGACCGCCGCGATCAGCTCCGCCGGCGGCGTCGGCTCGGCCTTGACGCCGTTGGCGTAGTCGGTCAGGTAGCCGAGCAGCGCGTACGGCAGCGCGAGCTCGCCGCACAGCACCGTCTCCGGCCCGGCCGTCTGCGAGACCGCCGTCACGCCGCAGGCCGCCAGGCCGCGGATCTCGGCGCGCGTGTTGAAGCGCGGGCCGTCGACGTGGCCGTAGACGCCGCCGTCGCGCACCGGCTGGCCGGCGGCGCGCGCGCCCTCGAGCAGCGCGTCGCGCAGCGGCGCGGCGAACGGCTGCTCGAAGATCCAGTGCGCGCGGCCCTCCTGCCCCGGCGCCTCGAAGAACGTGCAGAGGCTGCCGTCCGGCAGCCGATTCGAGAGGAAGTGCAGGTCGTCGAAGCAGACCAGCGTGCCGAGCTCGACCTGCGGGTCGACCGCGCCGCAGACCGTCACGGCGAGCACCGCCGTCGCCCCGAGCTGGTGCAGCGCCGCGATGTTGGCGCGATGCTCGACGTGGTTGGACAGACGCGCGTGGCCGGCGCCGTGACGCGAGACGTGCAGCGTCTCGACGCCGGCGAAGCTGCCGCGCGAGACGAGCACGTCGCCCCAGCGCGTCGCGACCGGCTCCGGTGCGCCGCCGTCGAAGCCCGGCAGCGCGTAGGTGCCGGAGCCAGTGATGATCCCGATCGGCATTGCGCGCCAACGGTATAGATTCGCCTGATGCTGTTCGCAGCGCTCATCAACGTCCCGCCGAACGTCGGCTACGCGCTCGTCTTCGCGCTCGTGGCCGTCGAGACGATGGGCATCCCCGTGCCGGCCGAGACCGCGCTGGTCGCCGCCGCGCTGCTGGCGCACGACCATCAGATGAACATCGTCGCGCTGATCGCGATCGCGTCGGCGGCCGCGATCATCGGCGACAACGTCGGCTTCACCATCGGCCGGCTGGTCGGCCGCAGCGTGTTCCTGAAGCCGGGCCCGCTGCTCAAGCACCGCCAGAAGATCATCGAGGTCGGCGAGCCGTTCTTCGAGAAGCACGGCCCGAAGGCGGTGTTCCTCGGCCGCTGGGTCTCGGGCCTGCGGATCGCCTCGGCGTGGCTCGCCGGCATCAACAAGATGCACTGGGCGACCTTCTTCTTCTGGAACGCGCTCGGCGGCATCGCCTGGGCGACGAGCGTCTGCCTCTCGATCTACCTGCTCGGGCACGTCGCCGAGAAGGCGATCTCGAGCGTCGGCATCGCCGCGGCGGGGGTCGTCGTCGTCGCGCTCGTCGCCTACCTGGTCTGGCGCTGGCGACGGCACCGGCGCGCGTCGGTCACGGACGCGGCGCCGACGCCGACGTCCACGAGCGAGGACGAGGCGCCCGAGCACGTGTCGAACGCCTCCTGATCAGCGGTCCTTGGCCTCGCGGCGCACGCGGCCGGCGCCGGCGCCGGCCTCCGTCGCCGGCCCGCTCGGCGCCGCGATGCCGAGCACGCGCATCGCCTTCAGGCCGAGCCCGAGCCGCTCGCGCCCGTCGGTCGAGGCGATGTCGAGGCCGGTCAGGTCGCGCACGCGCTCGAGCCGGTAGCGCACGGTGTGCCGATGCGTGAACAGCCGCGCGGCGGTGCCGGCGACGTTGCCGTCGGCGTCCAGGAACGTCTCCAACGTCTGCACGAGCCCGGTCTCGTACTGCTCGTCGTAGGCGGCGAGCGGCGCGACCGTCTCGGCGTAGAAGCGCTGCAGCTCCGCCGGATCCTCGCTCATCGCCGGCAGCAGCAGCCGGTAGGCGCCCGTGTCCTCGAAGGCCAGCGCGCCGACGTCCCCCTCGCCGGCCGGCCCGGCGGTCGCGACGTTCGCCGCCAGCAGCGCCTCGTTGCCGGCGCGGTAGAGGTCGGCCGCCGCGCGCGCGACGCGCGAGTGCCCGACGGCGAACGTGAAGCCGTGGATCGACGCGTGCAGCTCGCGCGCGACGCCGTCCGCGACCCGGCGCACGGCGTCCGCCTCCGCCGCCGGCAGCAGCACGACGACGACGTCCTCGACGAGCCCGGCCAGCGCGCCCGGCGAGCCGACGTGCGCCGCGCGCCCGGTCGCCGCCAGCACGCGCGCGCGCCAGTCGTCCTCGGCCGGGCCGTAGTGGTGCGCGCGCACGACGACGACCGCCCCGCCCTGCTCGAGCGCCGCGCCCAGCTCGGCGCCGCGCCGGACGATCTCCTCGCCGTCGGCCAAGCGCCGCTCGAGCAGCGCGGCGAGGAACAGCGCCTGCGCCGCCTGCGCGGCGCGGTCCGGCGCGCGGACCCGCTCGACCTCGGAGGCGATCATCGTCGTGGCGATCCGCAGCAGCGCCGGCGCGACGCTGCCGCCGCCGCGCACGCGCAGCCGCAGGCGGCCGACGACCGCGTCGCCGACGCGCAGCTCGTGCGACTCGACCCCCGCCGCGTCGCGCAGCAGCGCGCGCTCGTCCGCGGTCGAGCGCGCGGCGACGGCGAGCACCGCACTGGCGCGGTCGGTCAGGACGAGCGAGGCGTCGAGCGCGCGGGCGGCGGCGCGAACGACCTCCGGGAGCCCGAGCCCGGCCTCGATCGCGTCCGAGATCTCGCCCAGCGCCGCGAGGCCGGCCGCCGTCGCCTCCTTGCGCGCCGGCGACGTCACACGACTTAGCCGAGGCGGTCGGAGAAGTACCAGAGCGCCGCGGCGCCGACGCCGGCGCCGGCGAGCAGGAACGCGGCGAGCACGTAGACGCTCAGGACGGTCGCGACGAGCCGGTCGCGCAGGCGCCAGTAGGACTTCCACGCCGGCACCACGACGAGCGTGAGCCAGGCGATGAGCGAGATCGCCGCGGCCCCGCCGGCGATGAGGTAGGTCTTCTGATCGTCGTCGAGCGTCATGGCAGTGCCGCACCATTGTGCCGCACGCGCCCGGCGAGCAGCGCGAGCATGCCGGCGATCGACCAGACGGCGAGCCCGCCGGCGATGCCGCCGAGCACGTCCGTGAGGTAGTGCGCGCCGAGGTAGACGCGCGTCGCGGCGACCAGCGCGACGACCGCGATCGCCACGCCGACGGCGAAGATCCGCGCCGCCCAGCCGACGCCGCCGCGCACCAGCATCGTCGCGCAGGCCAGCAGCGTGACGACGTAGGTCGCGTGGCCCGAGGGGTAGGAGGAGAGCGCCGTCTCGACCAGCGAGCCGCCCGGACGCGGACGGTCGTAGGCGGCCTTGCCGACGTGGACGAGCGCGTAGGCGAGCACGAGGCCGACGACGAGCGCACCGGCCTCCTCGTAGCGCCGGCGCATGAGCGCCCAGACCCCCGTCAGCGCGGCGGCGACCAGCGCCGCGGCCAGCGAGCCGAGCGGCGTGACGACCTTGGCGACGTCGTCGAGCGCCGGCGTCCGGATCGCGTCGACGACGTCCGCCGCCCAGCGGTCGATGCGCGGCGGGCCGTCGGCGACGATCCCGCCGATCAGCAGGAAGGCGTAGGCGCCGCTGAGCACCAGCGCCAGCAGCGTCGTCAGCTCGAGGCCGAGGTTGCCGGGCGTCAGGCGCTCGGCGCCGAAGCGCGCGAGGCCGTCGGCGACCGCCGAGACGGGGCGGCCGATCAGGTGCCACGCCGGCCGCGCGACGCGCGCGAGCAGCCGCCAGCCGGGCTCCTGCGCACGCGCGTCGAGCCAGGCGCCGGCGCGCGCCCGCGCCTGCGGGTCGCGGCGCAGGCGGATCAGCACGACGATCGCGGCGATCACGACGACGAGCGTCCCGAACGCGAACAGGCCGCGCGAGACGTAGGTCGTCAGCTGGTCGATCGAGCGCCAGAAGACGTAGCCGAGGACGCAGAACGCGATCGACCAGAGGCCCGCGGCGAGCACGTCGTAGGCGACGAAGCGGCGCAGCGGCATCCGCGACGCGCCGGCGATGAACGGCGCGATCGGCCGTACGAAGCCGAGGAAGCGGCCGATCAGGATCGTCGCGCCGCCGCGCTTGGCGAAGAAGCTCTCGACCTGCTCGAGCCGCGCCTCGGTGATCTGCAGGCGCGCGCCGTGGCGCAGCAGCCACTCGCGGCCGAGCCGGCGGCCGAGCTCGTAGGACGTGAGGTCGCCGAGCACGGCGCAGGTCCAGACGATCGCGATCAGCCCGAACAGCGAGATCCGCCCCTGGCCGGCGACGAGGCCGGCGACGATCACCGCCGTCTCGCCCGGCGCGATGAAGCCGACGAAGGCGCCCGTCTCGGCGAACGCGAGCAGGCCGACGACGAGGTAGGTCCACTGGCCGAGCGCCGAGCCGGCGTCCTCGAGCAGCTGCTCGACGTTCGGCAGCCGGACGACGCCGAACCCGACCAGCGCCGCGGCGACGATCGCCAGCACGAGCACGGCCTGGAACCAGCGCTTCTGCTTGTGCCGGCGCACGATCAGCCAGCCGGCGATCAGCGCCGCCGCCGTCAGCCAGGTGAACTTGACCTTCACGGCGCCGGCGGCACCGGCGGCGCGGCCGGCTCGGCGGTCGCGGCGAGCGCGCGCGGGTAGCCGCGCTCTCGCAGCCGCGCCGCGACGGCCGGCGCGTCGGCGGCGACGCCGAAGACGGTCGGTCCCGAGCCGCTGACCATCGCGCGCGCGGCGCCGGCGGCACGCAGCGCGGCGAGCGCCGGCGCGATCGCCGGGCAGAGGTCGACGGCCGCCGGCTCGAGGTCGTTGACCGCGAGCTCGTCCGGCAGCGGCGCGCCGGAGCGCAGCAGCGCGGCGGCGCGCTCGAGCCGCTCCGGCGAGCGCGCGGCGCCGAGCTCGTCGAAGCGCCGGTAGACCGCACCCGCGGCGAGCGCGGCGGCCAGCGGCACGAGCACGAGGCCGAGCGGCGTTCCGGCCGCGGCCGGCTCGGTGGCGAGCGGCGCGGCGCTCGGCAGCGGCTCGACGTGCTCCCCCGCTCCGGTCATCAACGCGCGCACGCCGCCCAGCATGACCGGCACGTCGGCGCCGAGTCGCATCGGCAGCTCCGGCGGGATCGGCAGGCCGGACGCGCGCGCCGCCAGGCGCAGCGCCGCGGCGGCGTCGGCGGAGCCGCCGGCCATGCCGGCCGCGATCGGGATCCGCTTGGCGATCGTGAGCCGCTGCGGCGGCGCGTCCCAGCCCGTGCCGGCGCGGAACTCGGCCAGCGCGCGCAGCGCGAGGTTCTCGCCCGCGACCCCGGGGCACTCGACGACGTCGCGGTCGCCGCCGCTCGGCGCCAGCGCGAGCTCGTCGGCGAGCGACACCGGCTGGACGACCGAGACGAGCGGATGCAGGCCGTCGGCGCGCGGCGCGCCGACGAGCAGGCAGAGGTTGACCTTGCCGGGCGCGCGCGTCGTCAGCGGCGGCTGGCTCACCGGACCGGCTCCCGATCCGGTGGGGCGCACGCGCCGCTCACCGCAGCCGCTCCCAGAGCGCGGCCCAGTCCGCCGGCGCGAGCGTCTCGGCGCGCGCGTCCTCGGGATGGCCGAGCTCGGCGAGCGCGGCGCGGGCGCGCTCGCGGACGTCGCGCGCGCTGCCGGGCGCGAGCGCGAGCGAGCGGGCGAGCGCCTTGCGGCGATGCGCGAAGCCCTGCTGGACGAGCGTGCGCAGCCCGGGCTCGGGCGCCGGGCCGTGGCGGCGCAGCCCGACGAGCACCGAGTCGACGTTCGGGACCGGCGAGAAGACGGTGCGCGAGACGCCGCGCAGCACGCGCACGTCGCAGGCCAGCTGCGCCAGCACCGACGGCACGCCGTAGGCGGACGTGCGCGGCGCGGCGGCGAAGCGCTCGCCGACCTCCTTCTGCACCATCGCGACCCACAGCTCGACGCTCGGCAGCAGCTCGACGGTGCGCAGGATCACGGTCGCGGCGACGCCGTAGGGCAGGTTCGCGACGACCTTCGTCGGCGCCGGGTCGAGCGCCGCGAGGTCGAGCTTGACGGCGTCGCCGAGCTGCAGCGTCGCGTTCGGATGCGGGTCGAGCGCGTCGCGCAGCGCCGGCTCCAGCGTGCGGTCGATCTCGACGACGTGCACGTGCGCCGCGCGCTCGGCCAGGTACTCGGAGAGCACGCCGAGGCCGCCGCCGACCTCCAGCACGACGTCGCCCGCGTCGAGCTCGGCGGCGCGGCCGATCACGTCGAGGATGTTCGAGTCGACCAGGAAGTTCTGCCCGAGCTCGCGATTGGGCCGGATGCCGAACTGCTTGAGCCTGCGCAAGCTCGGCTGCGTGCTCACCAGCCGAACAGGGTCGCCGCGTTGGCGTCGACCGCGGCCTCCAGCTCGGCGTAGTCGATCCCACGCCGCTCGGCGATGAAGCGCGCGGTGTGGGCGACGTACGCGGGACGGTTGCGCTCCTTGCGCACGATCTGCGGCGTCAGGTACGGAGCGTCGGTCTCGACCAGGATGCGGTCGAGCGGGACGCGCGCCGCGGCCTCGGCCAGCGCGGTCGACTTCGGGTAGGTGACGTTGCCGGCGAACGAGATCCACCAGCCGTGCGCGAGGCACTCGTCGAGCCGCTCCGGCATCGAGAAGCAGTGCAGCACGACCTGCAGCCCGCGCGCGTCGCGTTCGAGCGTCGCGATCGTGCGCTCCTCGGCCGCGCGCGTGTGGATGATCAGCGGCTTGGCGACCGCGTGCGCAAGCTCGATCTGCGCCGCGAACGCGCGTTCCTGGTCGGCCCGCGGCGCGTAGTCGCGGAACTCGTCGAGGCCGGTCTCGCCGATCGCGCGGCAGCGCGGATGCCGGGCGAGCTCGCGCAGCTCCACGGTGACCGCGTCGTCGTAGCCGGTCGCCTCGTTCGGGTGCCGGCCGACGGCGGCGAAGACCTCGGGATGGGTCTCGGCGGCGCGCAGCGCGGCGACGCAGGACGGCGAGTCCATGCCGATCGTCAGGATCCGCCGCACGCCGGCGGCGCGCGCCTGCTCGACCAGCTCGCCCTCCGGCGCCGGGCCGCGATCCAGATGGGTGTGGCTGTCGATCACTCGGGCTTCGGGAACAGCGGCGCCAGCTTCTCGACCGTCTGGCCGCCCGCGTGCGCGCCGTAGCGGGCGCAGTCGAGCGAGGTGTCGGTCGCGCCGAGCGCGGCAAGCAGCTTCGCCGCCGAGTCGGGGATGTACGGGGTCAGCAGCACCGTGACGACGCGCAGGCCCTCGGCCAGCGATCGCAGCGTCATGTCGAGCTCGCCGGCCTTCGCCTCGTCCTTGGCGAGCTGCCACGGCGCGCGCTCCTCGACATAGCGGTTCAGCCGCCGCACGCGCTGCCAGATGCGGTCGAGCGCGGCGGTGATCTCCGCGCGCTCGAGCAGCGAGCAGACCTGCTCGGCCAGGCCGTCGAAGTCCACGTCCAGCGCCGGGTCGACGGCGACCGCGGGCACCGTCGCGTCGCGGTAGCGCGCGATCATCGCCAGCGTGCGGCTGGCGAGGTTGCCGAGCTCGTTCGCGAGCTCGGTCTCGTAGCGCTCGCCGAAGGTGATCGTCGAGACGCCGCCGTCCTGACCGAACGAGACCTCGCGGAAGCAGTAGTAGCGCAGCGCGTCGGTGCCGAAGCGGTCCATCACCTCGAACGGGTCGAGCACGTTGCCGAGCGACTTGGACATCTTGTGCTCGACGCCGGTCGCGTCGCGCATCAGCAGGTAGCCGTGGCTGAAGACCTGGTGCGGCAGCGCGATGCCGGCCGCCATCAGCATCGCCGGCCAGTAGATCGTGTGGAACTTGAGGATGTCCTTGCCGATGATGTGGAACTGCGCCGGCCAGAACGTGTCAGTCAGGTCGACGCCGTCACGGGCGAATCCGGGCGCCGTGTAGTAGTTCAGCAGCGCGTCGAACCAGACGTAGAAGACGTGCTCGGGATCCCACGGGACCTGCACGCCCCAGGTCAGCTTCGAGCGCGACAGCGAGATGTCGTTCAGGCCGCCCTGGATGAACGCGAGCGCCTCGTTGTAGCGCTGGCGCGGGAGCACGAAGTCGGGGCGCTCCGCGAACAGCCGCTCGAGCGGCTCCTGGAAGCTGGAGAGCCGGAAGAACCAGTTCTCCTCCTTCTCGCGGTCGAGCGGGATCTTGTGGATCGGGCAGGTCTGCTCGGGGCCGATCTCGGCCTCGGTCTTGAAGTCCGCGCAGCGCGGGCAGTACCAGCCCTCGTACATGCCCTTGTACGTGTGGCCGTTGTCGTGGATCCGCTGCATCACGGCCTGGACGCGCTGCTTGTGGCGCGGATCGGACGTGCGGATGAAGAAGTCGTTGGAGGCATTGACGCGCGGCATCAAGGCCTGGAAGCGGGCGGCGTTGCGATCCGCGAGCTCCTTCGGCGAGATGCCCAGCTTCTCCGCCGCCTGGGCGACCGGCTCGCCGTGCTCGTCGGTGCCCGTGAGGAAGAAGACCTCCTCGCCACGCTGGCGCATGTGCCGCGCCAGGATGTCGGCGCCGATGGTGGTGTACGCATGGCCGAGGTGCGGCGCAGCGTTGACGTAGTAGATCGGCGTGGTGACGTAGAAGGTCATGCGGGCGTCGAAGGCTAGAGCACCGCTGAGTGCGGACGAGACTCACGCCGCGCCGCCGGCGCGGCCGCCCTGCGACGGCGGATCCGCAGCCGGATCCCGCCGGTGCCGCCGAGCGCGAGCAGCGCCAGGCCGAGCCACGCGGGCAGCGGCAGCGCCGGCCCGACGGACGCCGGCGCGTGCGGCGCGCCGACCGACGGTGCGTCCGCCGGCGACGCGCCAGCCAACGGCGCCGCGGCCGGCGTTGTGCCGACGGGCGGCACGCGTGGGCCGCGGCGTGGGACGCCCGGTGACGGCGGCGTCGAGCCGCCGGTCGGCAGGAAGCGCAGCGGGTCGACGTAGCCGAAGCGATCGCCGGCGCGGCGGACGCCGAGGTGCAGGCCGCGGTGACCGCCCGCGCGGCCGAGCCTGCCGATCCTGGCGCCGGCGTGGACGCGCGCGCCGACGCGGACGGCGACGTGCGCGAGCGGCAGATGCGTCACGCGCCAGCGGCCGCAGCGGACCGTGACGACGTTCCAGCCCGCCGCGACGACGGTGCCGGCACAGGCCGCGCGGACCGCCGCGCCGACCGGCGCGGCGAGGTCGACGCCGCGATGCAGCCCGCGCGCGAACGGGTCCGGCCCGTAGGCGAACGGGCGCGCCACGGCGCCCGGCACCGGCCGCGCCCAGGTCGCGGCGCCGGCCGCCGGCGCGAGCGTGAGTGCGGCAAGCAGCGCCGCGACAGCCGCGTGGCGCACCGCGACCGGTCGCGCGACGCGCCGGCGCTGCCCGCCGGAGGTGACGACGCCCCCACGACGACCGCCGCGCGTTGCCGCGGTCGGCGCGGGCCGGCGGCGTCGCGTGCGCGATGACCAGTCGCGCTGCGCGGCGCCGCCGGGTGGGTCCTCACGCGCTTCCCCGTCCACGCCGGCGACGCTACGCGCCCACCGGCCGGCGAGCACCGGAACTCACACTTGCGTCGAGGATCGGCGCGGCTTTTGTGGCATTCCTCCCGCCTTTGGACGAGGGTCGCCCCTCACGGAAGGTTCAGCTGCGCTCGGCGAGCGTCGCACGGTAGAGCGCGTTCGCCGGCGCGCCGGTCAGCTCGGCGACGACGCTCGCCGCGGTGCGCGCGCGAGCGCCCGCCTCGACCAGCGTGCGGACCGCCGCGACGGCCGCCGGATCGACGCCCTGCTGCGGCGGCGCGCCGCCGATCACGAGCACGACCTCGCCGCGCGGCCCCTCCTCGGCGTAGCGCTCGGCGAGCTCGCCAGCGCTGCCGCGCACGACCTCCTCGTGCAGCTTCGTCAGCTCACGGCAGACCGCGACCGGCCGCGACGTGTCCAGCTCGGCGAGCACCGCCAGCGTCGCGCCGACGCGGCGCGGCGACTCGAACGCCACGACCGTCTCCGGCGAGCGCAGCACCTGCTCGAGCACGCCGCGCTTGCGCGGCAGGAAGCCGGCGAAGCGCCAGGCGTCGGCCGGCAGCGCGCTCGCCACCAGCGCCGCCAGCGCGGCGCTCGGCCCGGGCAGCACCTCGACCGCCAGCCCGGCCGCGACGCAGCCCTGCACGAGCACGTAGCCGGGGTCGCTGACCAGCGGCATGCCGGCGTCGGAGACCAGCGCCACGACCGCGCCGGCGCGCATCCGCTCGACCAGCTCGGCGCTGCGCTCGCGCTCGTTGTGCTCGTGGTAGCTGACGAGCGTCGCCGCGACGCCGTAGCGCTCGAGCAGCAGCCGCGTGCGGCGCGTGTCCTCGCAGGCGACGACGTCAGCCGCGCGCAGCGCCGCGAGCACGCGCAGCGTCACGTCCTCGAGGTTGCCGATCGGCGTCGGGCAGACGACCAGGCGCCCGCTCACGTCCACGTCCCCTCGCGCGCGCCGACCGATGGCGAGCCGGCGACGACGAGCCGCCCGCTCACGCCGGCCGCCCCTCGATCGCGCCGGTCGGCCGCCCCGCCGCCAGGTCGCGCGCCAGCAGCGCCGCGCCGATCATCCCCGCGTCGGGGCCGAAGCGCGCCGCCTCGACGCGCACGACGTCCTTCGCCGGCGAGAGCGCGCGGCGTCGCATCACCTCGCGCGCGGGCGCGAGCAGCAGCTCGCCGGCGCCGATCACGCCGCCGCCGATCACGACGACCTGCGGGTTGAAGATGTTCAGCAGGTTCGCGATGCCGACGCCGAGCGCGCGGCCGACCGTCGCCAGCGCCTCGAGCGCGACCGGATCGCCGCCGTTGGCCAGCTCGGTGATCAGCGGTCCGGTCAGCTCGCGGCCGGCCTCGAGCGCGCGCCCGAGCGCGGTGTTCGGCTGCTTGGCGACCGCGAGCGAGGCCTCGCGCACGAGTGCGGTGCCGGACGCGACCGACTCCAGGCAGCCGCGGTTGGGGCAGTTGCCCTGGCACGGCCGGCCGTCCATGTCGACGACCATGTGCCCGAGCTCGGCGCCGCCGCCGATCCAGCCGCGGTAGACCTCGCCGCACAGGAACAGGCCGCCGCCGATGCCGGTCCCGAGCGTCATCAGCACGACGTCGCTGGCGCCGGACGCGATCCCGACCGTCGCCTCGCAGTAGATGTGGCAGTTGGCGTCGTTGTCGACGACGACCGGCACGCCGAGCCGCGGCGCCATCACGTCGGCGAAGGCGATGTCGTGCAGCGGCAGGTTGACCGCCTGGATCGCCATCCCCGTGCGCAGGTCGAACGTGCACGGGATGCCGAAGCCGACCGCGTCGATGCCGCCGCCGACCGCGACCGAGATCTCCTGCACCGCGTCGGCGACCATCTGCACGAGCTGGTTCTGCGTGAGTCCGAGCACAGGACGGCTGGTACGGTGGATCACCGTGAGATCGTCGGCGCCCAGCGCGCCCGCGAGGAGCTTGGTACCGCCGAGATCGACGCCGATGACGTGGCGGGCGGCCATGGTGCCGGCGCACGATACCGCGAGCTGACATGGCCGACCCACGGGACGACGAACAGCCGGAGTACACGCTCTACCGCTCGCGCCGGCGGCCGTTCGGCCGCGGCGGCAAGGCCACGCTGGACCCGCCGCCGAAGCAGCCGCAGCCGCAGCCGGCGCAGCCCGAGGCCTACGACCGCCATCCGTGGGACGTCCCGCCGCCGGAGCCGCCCAAGCGCACGCGCCGCCGGCGCCGGCGGCTGTCGCCGTGGCGGCTGCTCGCCTACCTGGTCGCCGCGGTCGCCGGCTGGCTGCTGATCTCGCTCGTGCTGTTCCTCGTCTCGGCGCAGATCGAGGCCTCGAAGGTCACGCACGGCGCCGACGCCGAGCTGACGAGCGCCGGCTTCCCGCTGACCTCCGCGAACACGATCCTCGTGCTCGGCTCCGACGCGCGCGTCAAGGGCACGCACGAGGCCGGCGCGCAGACGATCGGCCAGCCCTCGCGCTCGGACTCGATCATGCTGCTGCGGATCGGCGGCGGCCACAACGCGACGCTCTCGATCCCGCGCGACACGGTCGTGCCGATCCCCGGCCACGGCAGCGACAAGATCAACGCCGCCTACGCCTACGGCGGGCCGGCGCTGGCCGCGCGCACCGTCGAGCAGTTCCTCGGCATCGAGATCAACCACATCGTCGAGGTCAACTTCGAGAACTTCCCGCAGCTGATCGACGCGCTCGGCGGCATCACGTACAAGGGCGGCTGCGTCGTCGGCCGGCTCAACGGCGGCTTCAAGAACGGCGGCTACACGCTGCGGCTGAAGGCCGGGACGCACAAGATCGACGGCAAGCAGGCGCTGGCGCTGGCACGCGTGCGCGAGAACCTCTGCAACCCGAAGGAGACCGACCTCACGCGCGAGCACCGGCAGCAGAAGATGATCACGTCGATCAAGGACCAGGTGAAGTCCTTCTCGACGTTCATCCGCCTGCCGTGGGTCTCGTGGGCGGCGCCGAAGGCGATCCGCACCGACATGGGTGGCCCGTCGCTGCTCGGGCTCGTCGGCGCGGAGCTGACGGGCGGCAGCGCCGAGGCGCAGGTGCTCAAGCCGACCGGCACGGTCGTCACCGCCAGCGGCGGCGACGGCCTGACCGTCAGCTCGTCCTCGGTCCACCGCGCCGTCGCGGCGTTCATGAAGGGCTAGCGCCGCAGCTTCACCGTCGCGCTCTGGCGCTCGCGGCCGCCGGCCTTCGTCGTCGCGACGATCGTCAGCGTCAGCTTGAGCGAGCGCAGCGTCGTCAGCGGGCGCTTGGCGCGGCTGGTCAGCTTGAGCGTGAGCTTCGCCTTCGCGTGCGCCTTCAGGCTGCGCGCGGTCGAGCCGACGGCGGTCGACTTGCCGAGCGCGAGCCGGCGCGCCGTCGCCTTGTCGACCTTGCCGGCGACGCTGACACGGCAGGCCCGCGCGCAGGAGACGGTCACCGGGATCCCCTTCGCGCGCAGCGTCGCGAGGTTGACGCGGCGGATCGACGCGTTCAGGCCCGGCCGCGGCGCCGGGCGGTGGCCGCCGCCGCTGCCGCCGCCGATCCCGCCCGCGTCCCCGCCGCCACCGCCGCCGTCGTCGCCGCCCGAGCCGGGCGCCGGCGTCGGAGCTGGCGCCACGGACGCGACCGGCGGCGGCGTCGACGTCGGCGTCGGTGCCGGCGTGTCGCCGCCGCTCTCGGTCGGCGTCGGCGTGACCGTCGCGGTCGGCGTGGCCGTCGGCGTCGGCGTGCCGCTCCCCTGCGCGACCTCGATCGCGACGTAGGCGATCGCCGCGTCGCCCGCCGCGCTGCGGACCTTCAGCCCGACGAGGTGCCGGCCGGGCGCCGCGAACGTGACGTGCGCGCTGGCGTCGGTGCCGTCGTCGAACGCGCCGTCGTCGTCCAGGTCCCAGGCCTGCGAGGCGATCGCGCCGGTCGAGGTCGACGTGAAGGTCACGTCCTGCCCGGTCTGCGGCGCGCTCGTCGACGCGCGCAGCGACGCGACCGGCAGGCTCGTGCCGACGTCGAACGTCCGCGAGACGGTCGCGGTGGCGCCGCTCGCGTCGGTCGCCCGGACGGCGATCGTGTAGCGCCCGGCGGTGTCGAAGGTGATGTCGAACGCGTCGCCCTCGCCGTCGTCGAAGGCGCCGTCGCCGTCCGTGTCCCAGGCGTACGCGATCCCGGCGGCGCTCGAGCCGCCGGCGTCGGTCGCCGACGCCACGAAGGGCACGGTCGCGCCGGCGACGATCGCGCGCGTGTCGGCCCGCAGCGTCAGCCGCGGCGGCAGCGTCGTCGCGCTCGGCGTCACCTGCAGGCTGCGCACGGACGAGCGCCCGAGCGCGTCGGTCGCCTTGACCGAGATCGTGACCGGCGTCGTGAACGTCCAGGAGGAGCCGCCGGGGACGGCCGCCGGCGTCTCGTCGAAGACGCCGTCGCCGTTCATGTCGTAGGTCAGCGTCAGGCCGCCGGGCACGCCGTCGCCGGCCGTCGCGTCGACCGTGAAGACGGACGGCACGCCGGCGCGCACCGGCGCCGCGAAGCTGATCGCGGCGATCGCCGGCGGCACGCTCGTCGCGGCCTTGATCGTCAGCGTCTGCGTGAAGATCGTCACGCCGCCGAAGCCGTCGCTCGCGCGCACGCGGATCGGGTAGCTGCCGGCGGTGCCGAAGGTCTGCGTCGTCGTCGCCGCGCCGTCCGCGAACTGGCCGTTGCCGAGGTCCCAGGCGTAGCTGACCGGATCGCCGTCGGGATCGCTGGCGACCGCCGACAGCTCGACCTGCGCGCCGGTGCGCGCGACGGCCGGGATCGCGAGCGTCGTGAAGATCGGCGCGTGGTCGTCGGCCGCCGCGCGCACGTCGACCAGCGTGCTCGCCGTCGCCGTCGCGCCGCCGGCGTCGGTCGCGACGACCGTCACCTCGTGCAGCCCCGGCGTCGTGAAGCTCGGCGACGCGCTGATCGCCGTCGGCCCGCTCGGCCCGGCGCCGCCGTCGTAGGACCAGGCGTAGCGGGCGATCGGGTCGTCGCTGACGATCACCGCCGCCGTCAGCGGCACGGCCGTGCCGAGCGCCGCCGTGATCGTGCCGTCGGCGAAGCGGTCGTTGTAGATGCCGATCTGCGGCGCCCGGTTGGCCGTGCCGACGAGGATCGTCGCCCACTGGACCGCGACGGCGCCGTGGCGGTCGGTGACCGTCAGGGCGACGACGTGGCTGCCGGTGGTCGCGAACGTCGGTGCGATCGTCGCGCCCGTGCCCTCCGCGCGGCCGTCGACCGTCCAGCTGCGCTGCGAGATCGCGCCGCCGTCGACGACGCTGGCGTCGGTCAGCGTGAACGGCGCGTCGAGGCGCGCGACGAGCCCGTCGGAGGCGATGATCGCGACGGGCAGCGCCGTGCCGGTCGCCGGCGAGACGTCGATCGTCGTCGCGCCGGTCACGACGCCGCCGTGCGAGTCGCGCAGGCGCACGCCGACCGTGTGCGGGCCGGGCGTGGCGAAGCCGGGCGCGGTCGCCGACAGGGCGCTGCCGCCGTCGTGCTCGTAGCTGCCGTCGCCGTCCAGGTCCCAGGCGACGTCGCTGACGTCGTCGCCGTCCGGCGCGACGCTCAGGCCGACCGGCGCGCCGACGCGCGGCGGCAGCGGCGAGAAGGAGATCCGCGGCGGACCGGACGCCGCGGCGACGACGGCCACGTCGCGCGAGGCGATCGTCGTCGCGCCGCCGCTGTCGGTCACGCGCGCGGCGATCCGCAGGTGGCTCGGCGCGCTCAGCGGCAGCGTGACGACGGCGCTGCCGGGCGCGGCGGCGCCGTCGTCGAAGCGGCCGTCGCCGTCGAGGTCCCAGGCGTAGCTGTCGATCGACCCGTCGGCGTCGCTGGCGACCGCGACGTACTGACGCGCCGTGCCGGTGCGCAGGATCCGGACGTCCGGCGGCAGGTTGCCGGCGACGACGTGGACCGTCGTGCGCGTCGTCGCGACCGCACCGGCGGCGTCGGTCACGCGCACGCCGACGACGTGGTCGCCGGCCGTCGCGAAGCTCGTCGTCTGGCGCGCGCCGCCGCCGGTCTCGTAGCTGCCGTCGCCGTCGAGGTCGTAGCGATAGTCGGCGATGCTCCCGTCGGGGTCCGTCGCCGCCGCCGCGAGCGTGACCTGCGCGCCGACGACCGGCGTCTGCGGCGTCGTGGTCAGCGAGACGACCGGCGGCAGGTCGTCGGCGTGGACGTCGAGCGTGACGCTCGAGCTGCTGGTCGCGCCGTCGTCGTCGGTGAAGGTGGCGGAGATCGTCTGCGTGCCGAGGGCGGCGAACGTCGGCGTCGAGACGAGCGTCGCGTCCTCGCCGGGGCCGAACCAGCGCGAGCTGCCGGCCGCCGTGCCGGGCTGGATCTCGATCCGCCCGATGCTGCCGTCGGCGTCGCTGCCGTGCGCGGTGATCGTGATCGGCCGGCCGGCCAGCGCGCTCGTCCCGGTCAGCCGCAGCGTGCCGGTCGGCGCGATGTTGCCCGCGTGCGCGGTCAGCGATTGCGAGCTGACGCTGCTGCGCCCGTCCTCGTCGGTCGCGCGCACGGCGACGACGTGCGCGCCCGGGCTGGCGAAGCTGGTCGTCGCGGTCGCGCCGCTCGCGTCGTCGAACTGACCGTCGCCGTCGAGGTCCCAGGCGTAGCCGATGCCGCGCCCGCCGCTGCTGGCGGTCAGCGTCACCGTCGCGCCGACCAGCGGCGTCGCCGGCGCCGCCGCGATCGTCGGCAGCGGCCGGCCGGCGTCGCAGGCGCTGCCGGGCGCCGGCGGCGGCTGGCTCGCCGACGAGCAGCCAGCATCATCCGCGCGGGCGGCGGCGGGAACGGTGCAGAGCGCGATCGTGCTGAGCAGCGCCGCAGCGATGCGGTGAGCGGGAACCGGCATCGGGCCTCCTCCGAAGGGGAAGCACTCACCGTAACGCACACAGCACAGCGCGGTGCAGCAGTTCGTGCGCGGCTCAGGCGGCTTCGGTGACCGCCGGCTCGGCCGCCGGGGCGCTGCGCCGCGAGGCGATGAAGACGCCGCCGAGGATCAGCACCAGCCCGGCGATGCCGGCCGCCGTGATCGCCTCGCCGCGGAAGATCGCGCCGTAGAAGATCGCGACGCCGGGCGCCAGGTAGGAGACCAGCGAGGCGCGCGCGCCGCCGATCTCCGCGATCAGCTGGTAGAAGATCACGAACGCCGCGGCGGTCCCGACCGCGCCGAGGCAGACGAGCGCGGCGATCGAGCCGAGGCCCGGGCTGTGGCCGGGCGTCGTCGCGACCGCGACCGGCAGCATCGCGAGGCCGGCGACCGTGACCGAGATCCACGAGGTCTGGACGGACGCGAGCGCGCCGTAGCGGCCGCGCACCACGAACGTCGAGAGCCCGTAGAAGGCCGCCGCGAGCACCATCGCCAGCGCGCCGAGCACCTCGCCGAGCGTCGAGACGGATTCGATCCCGACGACGAGCGCGACGCCGACCAGCCCGATGCCCATGCCGAGCCCCTGGCGGCGGTCGATCCGCTCGCTCGGGTCGATCAGCGGCGCGAACAGCGCGACGAACAGCGACGCCGGCGAGACGAGCACCGCCGTCAACCCGCTCGGCACGACGTGCTCGCCGAACGTGATCAGCGTGAACGGGACGGCGACCGCCGTCAGCGCCAGCACGAGCGCCCACTTCGGCCGCGCGCGCAGGTCCGCGAAGGCGCCGGCGGTCAAGCCTTGCGCGCGCAGCGCCGCCAGCAGCACGGCGGAGGCGATAAGGCAGCGCAGCGAGACGATCGCGGCGGCCGAGAAGCCGTCGAGCGCGTACTTGATCAGCAGGTAGGAGCCGCCCCAGATCGCCGACAGCGCGGCGAGCAGGGCGACGTGGCGAGCGGACATCGGCCGCCAGTCTGGCAACGCGCGGCGATCAGCGCCAATGCGGATCGCTGCGACGCGCCATCAGCGCCGCTTATGCGACTACTTGTCGGACTTCGACGCGGACGAGCTGCCGGCCGCCGAGCCGGAACCGCCGCTCGCGCCGCCCGACGACGACGACGAGCCGCCGTCGGAGGAGGACGACGAGCTCGCCGAGCTCGCCGACGAGTCCGACGACTTGGCCTTGGACGCCTCGCTCTCGCGCTTGCGGCGAGCGGTGCCGTAGTCGGTGTTGTAGAAGCCCGAGCCCTTGAAGTGCACGGCGACGGGATGGAAGACGCGCTGCACGCTGGCGCCGCACGTCGGGCAGGTCGTCACCGGGTCCTCGGTGATCTTCTGCATCACCTCGAAGAGGTGCCCATTCTCACAGCGGTACTCGTAGATCGGCATTGCGGAGGGCGAGTATAGGCGGGGCGGGCCGGGGCCTCTCGTGAACCCATCCGTCTCATAGACTGCCGCGCCATGCCCGCAGCCACGATGGACGAGGTCGTCGCGCTCTGCAAGCGCCGCGGCCTCATCTTCCCCGCCTCCGAGATCTACGGCGGGATCGCCAACACCTACGACTACGGGCATTACGGCGTCCTGCTCAAGAACAACGTGATCGGCGCCTGGTGGCGCGCGATGGTCCAGGAGCGCGACGACGTCGTCGCGCTGGACTCGGCGATCATCCAGCACCCGCGCACATGGGAGGCCTCCGGCCACCTCGCCGGCTTCACCGACCCGCTCGTCCAGTGCCTGGGCAAGTGCAAGCGCCGCTTCCGGCTCGACCACCTGCAGGAGGCGGCGGTCGCGCGCGGGGAGGATCCGGCGGCGGTCGTCTGCCCCGTCTGCGGCGGCGAGCTGAGCGAGCCGCGCGCCTTCAACCTGATGTTCGAGACGACGATCGGGCCGGTCCAGGAGGCGGGCGCGAGCGTCTACCTGCGGCCCGAGACGGCGCAGGGCATCTTCCTGGACTTCAAGACGACGCTGCAGTACGCGCGCAAGCGGCCGCCGTTCGGCATCGCGCAGGTCGGCAAGTCGTTCCGCAACGAGATCACGCCCGGCAACTTCATCTTCCGCACGCTCGAGTTCGAGCAGATGGAGATGGAGTTCTTCGTGCCGCCGGACGAGGCCGGCCGCTGGTACGACTACTGGCGCGCCGAGCGGCTGGACTGGTACACGCGGCTCGGCATCGCGCCCGAGCGGCTGCGGCTGCGCGAGCACGACGCCGAGGAGCTGAGCCACTACTCCTCCGGCACCGCCGACGTCGAGTACCTGTTCCCGATCGGCTGGTCCGAGCTCGAGGGCGTCGCCAACCGCGGCGACTTCGACCTCACGCAGCACGCCAAGCACTCCGGCGAGAAGCTCGAGTACAAGGACCCGCAGACCGGCAAGGGCTACATCCCGCACGTGATCGAGCCGGCCGCCGGCGTCGGCCGCACGATCCTGGCGCTGCTCTGCGAGGCCTACGACACCGATGAGCTCGGCGGCGAGGCGCGCACCGTGCTGCGCCTGCATCCCACCGTCGCGCCGGTCAAGGTCGCCGTGCTGCCGCTGCTGCGCAAGGCCGGCCACCCAGAGCTCGCGCGCGAGATCTACACGGACCTGCGCAAGCGCTTCAGCGCCGAGTACGACGACGGCGGCGCGATCGGCCGCCGCTACCGGCGCCAGGACGAGATCGGCACGCCGTACGCGATCACCGTCGACTTCGAGTCGATCGAGGAGGGCACGGTGACGCTGCGCGACCGCGACACGCTGACGCAGGAGCGGCTGCCGATCGACGGGCTCGGCGACGAGCTCGCGCGGCGGCTAGCGAGCTGACACGCGGCGGTAGCGCAGCACCGCCAGCGGCACCGCGGCGAACAGCAGCCCGAGGCCCCAGGCGGCGGCGCCCCAGACCGCGTTGTGCGCGGGCGTGCCGAGGAACAGCGCGCGGATCGCGTCGACGGTGATCGTGAACGGGTTCACGTCGGCGATCGCGCGCAGCACGCTCGGCATCGAGGCGACCGGCACGAACGCCGACGAGATGAAGGTGAGCGGGAAGACGGCGATGAAGCCGAACTGCTGCGCGGACTCCGACGAGCTGGCGTAGAGCCCGATCAGCGCGAAGATCCACGAGAAGGCGAAGCCGAACAGCAGCAGCAGGACGATCCCGAGGATCACCCGCACCAGCGTCGTGTCGTGGAACGAGAAGCCGACGATGACGCCGACGATCAGCATGATCGCGATCTCGAAGCAGTTGACGACGACGTCGGCGAGCGTGCGGCCGGCGAGCACGGCCGAGCGCGCCATCGGCAGCGAGCGGAAGCGGTCGATCAGGCCCTTGTTGAGATCCTCGGTCAGCCCGACGGCGGTCAGCGCGCCGCCGAAGCAGATCGTCTGCACGAGGATGCCGGGGATCAGGAAGTCGACGTAGTCGAGGCTGCCGGTGTTGATCGCGCCGCCGAAGACGTAGACGAACAGCAGCACGAACATGATGGGCTGGACCGTGTAGCCGATCAGGATCTCGGGCTGGCGCAGGAAGCCGATCAGGTTGCGCTTGAGGATCACCTGGGCGTCGGCGAGCACGTCAGGCATCGGCGGCCGCCTCCTCGGACTCGGCCTGGTGGCCGGTCAGCGTCAGGAAGACGTCGTCGAGCGTCGGCCGGCGCACGGCCAGGTCGTCGATCGCGATCCCGGCGGCGTCGAGCGCCCGCACCGCGTTCGCGATCGTGCCGTCCTTGAGCGTCGGCAGCGCGACGAGCCTGCCGTCGGCGTGCGGGCGCTCGCCGTCGGCCAGCGACACCAGCGCGGCGATGGCGCGCTCGGCGTCGAGCTCGTCGCCGATCCGCAGCTCCAGCCGCTCGCCGCCGACGCGGCGCTTGAGCTCGTCCGAGGTGCCCTCGGCGATCAGCCGACCGTGGTCGATGACGGCGATCCGATCGGCCAGCCGGTCGGCCTCGTCGAGGTACTGCGTCGTCAGCAGCACGGTCGTGCCGGCGGCGACGCGATCCTCGATCGCCTGCCAGAGGCCGGCGCGGCTGCGCGGGTCCAGGCCGGTCGTCGGCTCGTCGAGGAACAGCACCGGCGGGTGCGCGACGAGCGCGGCGGCGAGGTCGAGCCGGCGCCGCATGCCGCCCGAGTAGGTCTTCGCCGGGCGCTTGGCGGCGTCGGTCAGGTCGAACTGCTCGAGCAGCTCGGTCGCACGCCGGCGCGCGACGGCGCGGCCGAGGTGGTAGAGCCGGCCGACCATCTCCAGGTTCTCGGCGCCGGTCAGGTTCGCGTCGACGGCGGCGTACTGGCCGGCGAGGCCGATCCGCGCGCGCAGCGCGGCCGCGTCGTGGACGACGTCGAGCCCGGCGACGCGGGCGCTGCCGGCGTCGGGCACCAGCAGCGTCGTCAGGATCCGCACGGCGGTCGTCTTGCCGGCGCCGTTCGGGCCGAGCAGGCCGAGCACCGTGCCGGCCTCCACCTGCAGGTCGACGCCGCGCAGCGCCTGGACCTTGCCGTAGGACTTCGCGAGCCCCTGCGCGATGATCGCGTGCTCCGCTATGCCGCGGCACCCTAACGAACGCGGGTCCGGCGTGGGCTCGGTTTGGCACACTCAAGTTCCGTGCGAGTTCGAATCCTCGGCACGCTCGCGGCGCTCGCCGTCGCGGCGCTGCTCGTCGTCCAGGCGAGCGCCCGCGCCTCCGGCAGCGCGACCGCGACCGCCAGCGCGGCCGTCGTCGCCGGCACGCTCGGCGCCGTGACGTCGGTCGACGCGACCGGCGACGCCGACGAGAGCCGCAGCGCGCCGTCGAAGACGCCGAAGGGGATCGAGCTGGCCGGCGGCGGCTCGGCGAGCGTCTCGTCCTCGACCAAGGGCGGCGACGGCACCGCGCTGGCGACCGCCGAGGCGCTGCAGGTCTCGCTGCTCGACGGGCTCGTCACGGCGGCCGACGTGCGTCGCAGCGCGACCGCCGACGGCAAGGGCGACGCGAGCTTCGACGGCGTCGTGCGCGAGCTCGTCGTCGGCACGACGACGATCGGCGACGTGCGCTCGCGCAAGACCTACGAGCTGCCCGACGGCGCGGGCAGCGTGGTCGTCAACGCCGACGGCGCCGGGCTGACGGTCAAGCTCGACAAGGCCGTCGGCGACTACCCGGCCGGCACCGAGGTGGTCGTCGCGCAGGTCGCCGCCAGCGCGACGGACGGCGCGCCGACGCCGACCGCCACGGCGCGCGCGACCGCGACGCCGACGCGCACGGCGACGCCGACGACCGTCGCCCCGCGGCCGACCGCGACGCCGACGCCGACGCCGCACAAGCCGAAGCCGCCGGCCTGGAAGCGGCGGCTCATGTCGAACCAGTTCCTCTTCCCCGTGCGCGGCCCGACGACGATCGGCGGCCCGTTCGGCGCCTACCGCGCCGACACCGGCTTCCACGAGGGCAACGACCTGTTCGCGAGCTTCGGCACGCCGGTCGTCGCCGTCGCCGACGGCACGGTCGAGAAGGTCGGCTCGCTGCACATCTCCGGCAACCGCCTGTGGGTCTACGCCGACGGTGGCGACCAGTTCTTCTACGCGCACCTGTCGGCCTTCGCGCCGGCCGCGGTCGACCACGCGCACGTCGCCGCCGGCACCGTGCTCGGCTACGTCGGCAACACCGGCGACGCCGAGCCGACGCCGCCGCACCTGCACTTCGAGATCCACCCGAACGGCGGCGCCGCCGTCGACCCGCACCGGTTCCTCGTCGTCTGGCAGCGCCGCGCCGGCACGGTCGCCGGCGACACCGCGCAGCGGCCCGGCGCGCTGGTCGAGCTGCGCGACCTGATCGGCGACGGCTGACGCGCCGCGCGGCGCTCGCGCCGCGCGGCGCGCGAGCGCAGCCGCGGCGCACGGCCGCCGCGGGTCGGCCGCGCCGCGGCCGCGCAGCTACGCGTCGTACGCCGAGGCGGCGGTTAGCCGCGCCAGCTCGTCGGCGCCCAGCGTGAGCCCGTCGACCGGCAGCAGCGCCCGCAGCTGCTCGGTCGTGCGCGCGCTGGCGATCGGCGCGGCGACCGTCGGCTGCGCCATCAGCCAGGCGATCGCGACGGCGGCCGGCGTGCTCGCGCGCGCGGCGGCGACCGCGTCGAGCGCCGCCAGCACGGCGACGCCGCGCTCGTCCAGGTAGGCCGAGGCGCCCTCGGCGCGGGCGCTCTCGACCTTCGCGCCGCCCGGCCGGTACTTGCCGGTCAGGAAGCCCTTGGCGAGCGCGTAGTAGGGCAGCGAGACGAGCCCGCGCGCCGCCAGCAGCGGCGCGTACTCGCGCTCGTAGTGCGAGCGTTCGACGAGGTTGTACTCCGGCTGCAGGACCGCGTAGGCGGCCAGCCCCTCGCGCGCTGACGCGTCGAGCGCCGCGGCCAGGCGCTCGGCCGTGAAGTTCGAGGCGCCGAGGTGGCGGACCTTGCCGGCGCGGACCAGCTCGTCGAAGGCGCGCAGCGGCTCCTCGACGCTCCGCTCGCTGTCGTCGCGATGCGCGTAGTAGAGATCGATCCGGTCCGTCTGCAGGCGCTGCAGCGAGGCCTCGGCGCGCGTGCGGACGTTGTCGGCGCCGAGCCCGCCGATGCCGCCGACCTTGGTCGCGATGACGAGCCGGTCGCGGTTGCCGCGCGCCCGCATCCAGCGGCCGATGATCGTCTCCGAGATGCCGACGTTCGGGCGCTTGTAGGTGTCGGCGGTGTCGATGAAGTTGCCGCCGGCCTCGACGTAGGCGTCGAGCAGCGCGAAGGAGCCGCGCTCGTCGGCCGTCCAGCCGAAGACGTTGCCGCCCAGGCAGAGGCGGGAGACGTCGAGGTCGGTGCTGCCCAGGTTCGCCATCGGTCGAACCTAGCGCAGACGACGAGGGCGCCGCGCGGGCGCCCTCGTCCGAAGGCTCAGTTGGCGGCCGGCGGCGGCGCGGTCGTCGTCGAGCTGTACTCGAACTCCTCCTCGGCGCCGAAGAGCGCGTCCAGCAGCTTCTTGCGCAGGTCCTCGGAGACGGCGAGCGCGATCGCGCCGCCGACGATGGCGAGCAGCAGCACGCGTCCGAGGCCGCGCTTCTTCTTCGGCTTCTCGGGCTCGGCCAGCGCGCTGCCGACCTCGCGGACGTGGTCGGCCGCGTGCTTGACGTGCTTGTGCAGCTTCTTGTCGTGCAGCAGCTGGTCCTTCGACGGCAGGCCGTTGCCGAGCCGGCCGTAGGCCTGCTGCAGCGAGTTGTAGGCGTCGCCGATGTGCTGGCGCAGGTCGTCGTCCTCGAGCAGCCGATGCAGATACGGGTTCTGCCGCGCCGCGTCGGCCACCTGCCCGGCCTTGGCCACCTTCTTGCTTGCCATCGCTGCCTCCTGGGGATCAGTTCGGAAGTTCGCCGCCCGGCGGTCCGAGCATACCCAGCGTCGCCGCGGCCACGTGGGAGGCGAAGCCGCTCAGCGGGCGAGCGCCGCGACGGTGTAGACGGCGCCCTCGCGGGCGATCTCGACCGGGCCGTCGTAGGCCGCGGCCGCCTCGGCGAGCGCCGCGTCGGCGTCCAGCTCGTCGCTGATGTGCGTGAGCACGAGCGACCGCGCCCGTGCGCGGGCGGCGTGCTCGCCGGCCTGGCGCGGCGTCAGGTGCCCCGCCGCCGGCTCGCGGATCGTCGCCTCGGCGAGCAGCAGCTCGGTGTCGCGAGCGAAGTCGACGAGCGCGTCGTTGGGACCGCAGTCGGCCGAGAAGGTCAGGCGCGCGGCGCCCTCGTCGACCTCGATCGCGTTGCAGGTGATGAAGTGCGGCACCGGCGCGAAGCGCAGGCCGAGCTCGCCGATCTCGAGCCGCTGCGCCGGGTCGTAGATCGTCAGCTCGAAGGCCAGCTCGACGTGGTCCTCGGCCATCGCGCCGCCGCGGCACAGCAGCGCCAGCTGCTCGCGCGCGCCGGGCGGCGCGTACAGCCGCGGCCGCCCCTCGCGCGGGCCGTAGCGCAGCGCCGAGGCGTAGGTCACGAGGTCGAGCACGTGATCGGCGTGCAGGTGGCTGAGCACGATCGCGTCGACGCGCTCGTACTCGGCGTGCTGGCGCAGCTTCGCGAAGACGCCGGGGCCGCAGTCCAGCAGCACGGTCGCGCCGCCGCCCTCGACCAGGTAGCCGGAGCAGGCGCCGCCGGCGTCCTGCCAGGAGGGTGACTTGCCGAGGACGACGATCCGCACGGTCGCGGGCCACCCTAGCGAGGCGCCCGGTCAGGCGTGCAGCCGCGCCTGCTCCTGCGCCGTCGGGAACGCCCAGGCGGCCTGGCGCCGGCGCTCCTGGCGGAAGACGAAGCGCAGCTGCCGCGGCGGCCGCAGGCCCTCCGGATGGTCGGGGCGGAACGTCGCGCAGGGTTCGTCGAGAGAGAGCGCGCAAAGCCCATGGCGAGCGAAGAAGCACTCCTCGCACGAGACCTTCCGCTTCGCGCTGCTACGTGATGCGACGACTGCTGCTGACAAGCTCTCCAGGCCCCTTCGTTCACGACTCCGTCACAGGACGGCGAGGACTCAAGCGCAGCCTCGGCGGCCTCGCAAGGGCCGCCGGCTCGTCACTGTCGCAAAACGCAGGGTCTTCCGCATTCCCCCCGCAAACTCCTTCCAATCGCAGGTTTTCGCCGGCAAATGCGGGGTCGAAAAGCCGCTCGGAGCGAGTCCGGCAGCACACCGGCGATGCCACCATGGAGCCACGTGCTGACTCTCGTCACCGGTGCCTCGGGCTACGTCGGCGCGGCGCTCGCGCCGCGGCTGCGACGCGACGGCCACAGCGTCCGCGGCTTCGCGCGCTCGGCCGAGCGCGTCGCTGCCGCCGGCACGCCGCTGGACGAGCTCGTGCTCGGCGACGCCGACAGCGGCGCCGGCCTGGCCGCGGCGCTCGACGGCGTCGAGGTCGCCTACTACCTGATCCACGCGATGGAGGGCGTCGCCGGCGGCGGCTTCGAGGCGCGCGAGCTGGCGCAGGCCGAGCGCTTCGCGGACGCCGCGCGCGCCGCCGGCGTCCGCCGCGTCGTCTTCCTCGGCGGCCTCGTACCGCAGGACGACCCGCCGTCGCGCCACCTCGCCTCGCGGCTGGCCGTCGAGCGGACGCTGCTCGCCGCCGCGCCGGAGTCGATCGCGCTGCGCGCCTCGATCGTGATCGGCGCGCGCTCGCGCTCCTTCCGGCTGCTGGTGCGGCTGCTGGACCGGCTGCCGCTGCTCGCGCTGCCGGCCTGGCGGCGCAACCGCACGCGGCCGATCGACGGCCGCGACCTGCTCGAGCTGCTGGCCCGCGCGGCGACGCTCGACGGCGCCCACGCGGGCCGCTCCTGGGACGTCGCCGGCCCCGACGAGCTGAGCTACGGCGAGCTGCTCGCGCGGCTGGCCGACGCGATGCTGATCGAGCGCCCGCGCATCGGCCTGAGCCTGAACCTGACGCCGCTGGCGTCGGTGCTGGCGGCGGTCGTCGCCGGTGAGGACGTCGGCCTCGTCGAGCCGCTGATGGAATCGCTCGAGCACGACCTGCTGCCGCGCGACGAGGACGCCGCCGTCACCTTCGGCGTCCGTCTTCACACCTTCGATGCAGCGGTCGAGCGTGCGCTGCGCGAGCTGGAGGCGCTCGAGACGGTGCGCGCACGATGACCGTGGTGGCCGCCACGATCGACATCGACGCGCCGCCGGAGACGGTATATGACGTGATGCTCGACCCGGCGCGCCTGCACGAGTGGGTGACGATCCACCGTCGAGTGGACCGCGCCGATCGCGGGGCGCCGCGACGCGGATTTGAGATGGATCAAGTGCTGTATCTGCGGCACGTGGACTTCAAGGTCCACTGGACGCTGACACGCGCAGAGCGCCCGCGCGCCGCGACCTGGGAGGGCCACGGACCGGCCGGATCGTACGCTCGCACCGCCTATCTGCTCGAGCGCACCGACGACGAGCGCACGCGATTCAGGTATGAGAATGAATTTCGCCCGCCGGGTGGACTGATCGGGCTCGCCGCGAGCCATGTGATCGTTGGTGGCGTGCCCGAACGGGAAGCGAATCGGTCACTGCGCAACCTGAAGATGCTCATCGAAGGTTGAGGTCTGCGTGCATCGGCGCGCCCATCGCCGCCGCGCCGGCTCGATGTAGGGTAGATTCCGACCATCGTTCACTCTGACCTACGGAGTCACACTCACATGGCCGACTTCCTCGACGCCAAGCGCCAGGAGATCCAGGCGCGCCTGGAGGAGCTCAAGCCGCTCGTGGAGGAATACCGCCTCCTCGAAGCGGCGGACCAGGCGCTGGGCGGCATCGCCGTCGAGCCGCCGGCGGCGAGCGCGCGCCGCGCCAGCGCGCCGCGCACGGGCGGCGGCGGTGGCCGCGGCCGGCCGCGCGGCTCCGGCACGCGCGCCGCGCAGGCGCTGGCGCTGGTGAAGGGCCAGCCCGGCATCACGATCCCGGAGATCGCGCAGGCGATGGGGATCCAGCAGAACTACCTCTACCGCGTGCTGCCCGGCCTCGCCGAGGAGGGCAAGGTCGTCAAGTCCGGCCGCGGCTGGCACGTCCGCGAGGGCGCCGTCGACTAACGCGGCGGCGCGCCTCGCGGCGCAGGCCTAGATCAGTCCGAGATCCTTGACGGCGTCGCGCTCGCCGACCAGTTCGGCGACCGTCCGGTCGATCCGCTCGCGGGAGAACTCCGGCACGTCCAGCCCCTGGACGATCTCGTAGCTGCCGCCGGAGATCGTGACCGGGAACGACGAGATGATCCCCTCCGCGACGCCGTAGGAGCCGTCCGACGGCACCGCCATCGAGACCCAGTCGCCGTCGGCGGTGCCGTGCACCCAGTCGTAGACGTGGTCGATCGCGGCGCTGGCGGCCGAGGCCGCCGAGGAGGCGCCGCGCGCCTCGATGATCTCGGCGCCGCGCTTGCCGACGCGCGGGATGAACTCGTCGGCGACCCAGGCCGCGTCGGCGACCGCGTCCCAGGCGCGCTCGCCGCGCACCTTGGCGTTGAAGAGGTCCGGGTACATCGACGGCGAGTGGTTGCCCCAGATCGCCATGTTGGTGATCTCCTCGACGCTCGCGCCGGTCCTCGCCGCCAGCTGCGCCTTGGCGCGGTTGTGGTCCAGGCGCGTCATCGCGGTGAAGCGCTCGGCCGGCACGCCGTCGGCGTGGCGCTGGGCGATCAGCGCGTTCGTGTTGGCCGGGTTGCCGACGACGAGCACGCGCACGTCGCTGGCCGCGCCGGCGGCGATCGCCTCGCCCTGCGGCTTGAAGATGCCGCCGTTGGCCTCCAGCAGGTCGGCGCGCTCCATGCCCTTCGTGCGCGGGCGCGCGCCGACCAGCAGCGCGACGTTCGTGCCCGCGAAGGCCTGCCTGGCGTCGTCGTAGATGTCGATGTCGGCGAGCGCCGGGAAGGCGCCGTCGAACAGCTCGAGCGCCGTGCCCTCGGCCGCCTTGACCGCCTGCGGGATCTCGAGCAGCTTCAGGTGGACCTTCTCGTCAGGTCCGAGCAGCTGCCCGGAGGCGATCCGGAACAGCAGGGCGTAGCCGATCTGGCCGGCGGCGCCGGTCACGGTGACGGTGGTGGGCATCTGTCGTTGGGCTCCTCGATGCAAGCGGGACTTCGAATTGCGCCGCGACGCCGGGCGTCGCGAGCTTCGGCGAAGCGGGTCAGCGCGCGATGCTATGCCACCATTGGCCTCTGATGCTCGGCGGCGGTTCCTCTCTGCAACTGGCGCGGATCGCGGGCATCCGCGTTGGGCTCAACTCGTCGTGGTTCCTGATCGTGATCCTCTGGGTCTACTGGCTGCAGGGGTCCTTCGCCGACGCGCTCGGCAGCGACGGCCAGGGGTTCACCGCCGCCGTGCTGGCCGTCGCGCTGTTCTTCGGCTCGATCCTGCTGCACGAGCTCGGCCACGCCTTCGCGGCGCGCCGCGAGGGGATCGGCGTCGAGGGCGTCGACCTGCTGTTCTTCGGCGGCGTCACCTCCATGGACCGCGAGAGCCGCACGCCCGGCGAGGAGTTCCGCGTCGCCGCGGCCGGCCCGGCCGTGACGCTGCTGCTGGCGGTCGCGTTCGGGCTGGCGAGCGCGGCGAGCGGCGGCACCGACGTCGTCTCGAACGCGCTGCACTTCCGCGTCGGCGGCGCGAGCATGACGCAGATGGTGCTCGCCTTCAGCGCCGGCGCGAACGCCGTCCTGTTCCTCTTCAACCTGCTGCCGGCGTTCCCGCTCGACGGCGGCCGGATCACGCGCGCGATCGCCTGGCGGCTGACCGGCGACCGCCACCGCGCGACGCGGCTGAGCGGCATGCTCGGCCAGCTGCTGGCCGTGCTGCTGGGCGCCTTCGGCCTCTATCTGATCCTCGCCCGCAGCGACTTCGGCAGCGGCATCTGGTCGCTGCTGCTGGCCTGGATGATCGGCGGCGCGGCGCGCGCCGTCGTCGCTCAGAGCACGTTCACGACGCGCCTGGAGGGCGTCACGGCGGCCGACATCATGGACAGCGAGCCAGTGACGATCCCCGCCTCGCTGCCGGTCGCCCGCGCCTACGAGGAGTTCTTCCTGCGCTACCAGGGCTGGCCCTGGTTCGCGGTCGTCGAGGACGACGGCCGCTTCGCCGGCCTCGCCCACCGCGCCGCCGTCGAGCACGCGGCGCAGGCCAGCACGGCGACGCTGGCGATCCGCTCGCTCGCGGCCGACGCCGGCCAGACCGTGACGACGACGGCCTCGCTGGAGTCGCTGCTCGCGTCCGAGGCGCTGCGCCGCGTCGGCGCGCTGATGGCGGTCGACGCCGAGGGGCGCCTGCGCGGCGTGATCACGCTCGAGCAGGTCTCGCGCGCGCTGCAGGCGCGGCTCGCCTGAGCGCGCCGGCGTCCGCCTGATGACGATTCGCACACGGCGAGTCACGTGGCGATCCGCACAGATATTGTGCGGATATGCCTGAACACGACGTCCTGATCATCGGCGCGGGCTTGGCCGGTCAGCGCGCGGCGCTGGCGGCGGCGCGCACGGGGGCGACCGTGGCCATCATGAGCAAGGTCCATCCCGTTCGATCGCACTCCACCGCGGCGGCAGGTGGCATCAACGCCGCACTGAACCCGGACGACTCGTGGGAGTCGCACGCCTTCGACACCGTCAAGGGCTCCGACTACCTGGGTGACCAGGACGCGATCGAGATCATGTGCCGCGAAGCTCCCAACGAGGTGCTCTGGCTCGAGCACTGCGGCGTGACGTTCCACCGCGACCCCGAGGGACGGCTCGGGACGCGCGCCTTCGGCGGCGCCTCCGCGGCACGCACGTACTACATCGCCGACATCACCGGCCAGGCGCTGCTGCACGTCCTCTACGAGCAGCTGCTCAAGCACCACGAGCAGATCGACCGCTACGAGGAGTGGTTCGTGACGTCGCTGGTCCAGGACGTCGACGGCACCTGCTGCGGCGCCGTCGCGCGCAACATCCGCGACGGCTCGACGGAGCTGTTCTCGGCCAAGTCGACGATCCTCGCCTCCGGCGGCGCCGGCCAGTGCTTCAAGCCGACGACCAACGCGCTGATCTGCACCGGCGACGGGATGGCGCAGGCGTTCCGGATCGGCGCGCCGCTGATGGACATGGAGATGGTCCAGTACCACCCGACGACGTTGGCGGGCAACGGCATCCTGATCACCGAGGGCGCGCGCGGCGAGGGCGCGCACCTGTACAACGCGCTCGGCGAGCGCTTCATGGAGCGCTACGCGCCGAACAAGCTCGAGCTCGCCTCGCGCGACGTCGTCTCGCGCGCCGAGCAGACCGAGATCGACGAGGGCCGCGGCTTCCCCGGCGGCACCGTCGCGCTCGACATCACGAAGGTGCCGCGCCAGCGCACGCTCGAGGCGCTGCGCGAGATCGTCAACATCGGCAAGGACTTCGCCGGCGTCGACATCACGCGCGAGCCGATCCACATCCGCCCCGGCTGCCACTACATCATGGGCGGCGTCAAGACCGACAGCAACGGCGCGACGGCGATCGACGGCCTCTACGCCGCCGGCGAGGTCGCCTGCATCTCGGTCCACGGCGGCAACCGGCTCGGCGCCAACTCGCTGCTGGACACGCTGATCTTCGGCCGCCGCTCCGGCGAGCACGCCGCGCAGCGCGCGCTGCACCGGCGCGCGCCGACGCCCGACCGCGCGTCGGTGCACGCCGAGCAGGCGCTCGTCGCCTCGATCCTGCGCCGCGAGCGCAGAGACGGACGCCGCGTCTCGGAGATCAAGGACGAGCTCGGCACGATGATGAACGCCAAGTGCGCGGTGTTCCGCGACCAGGCGGGCCTCGAGGAGGCCTACGCCACGGTCAAGCGGCTCAAGGAGCAGGCGGCGGTGGCGGCGATCGACGACCGCGGCACCGTCTTCAACCAGGACGTGCTCGGCGCGATCGAGCTCGGCTACATGCTCGACGTGGCCGAGTGCATCGTGCTCGGCGCGATCGAGCGCAAGGAGTCGCGCGGCGCCCAGGCGCGGACCGACTACCCGAAGCGCAACGACGACGAGTGGCTCAAGCACATCGACCTGTCGCTGAACGGGGACGGTGAGCCGGCGATCTCGTACTCGCCCGTGACGATCACCAAGTGGCAGCCCCAGGAGCGGACCTACTAGCGGCTCGCGCCGGGGAGGAGAGAGACATGTCGGAGTACACGCTGCGCATCCGCCGCTACACGCCCGAGTCCGGCGAGGCGGCGCGATGGCGCGACTACACGATCGACCTCGACGGCCACCGCTCGGTGCTGGACGGGATCCTGCAGGCGCGCGACCGCCAGGACGGCACGATCGGCATCCGCTGCTCATGCCGCGCCGCGATCTGCGGCTCCTGCGGCGTGCGCATCAACGGCAAGCCGGCGCTGGCCTGCCACACGCACCTCGACCGCGCCCTCGCCGGCGCGAGCGAGGGCGTGATCACGGTCGAGCCGATGGGCAACATGCCCGTCATCAAGGACCTGATCGTCGACATGGACGCGGTCCACTGGAAGAAGATCCAGCGCGTCACGCCGTGGCTGCTGCCCGAGGGCGACCCGCCCGAGCGCGAGTACATCGTGCCGCCCGAGTCGATGATCGACATCACCCAGACGATGGCCTGCATCCAGTGCGGCGCCTGCGTCTCGGACTGCCTGTCGATGGAGGTCGACCCGCTGTTCGTCGGCCCCGCGGCGCTCGCGAAGGCCTACCGCTTCGTCGGCGACCCGCGCGACGGCCAGCACTACGAGCGGCTCTACAACCTCGCCGAGGACCCGCACGGCATCTACAGCTGCACGCACTGCTTCAACTGCATCGAGGCGTGCCCGAAGGGCGTCGCGCCGATGAGCCAGATCATGCGGCTGCGGCGGCTCGCTGGCTCGCGCTTCGCGATCGACGACGAGAACAACGGGCACCGCCACGAGCTGGCGTTCGTCCACAACATCGCCAAGAACGGGCTGCTGCACGAGGCGGACCTGCTGCCGGACTCCTACGGCGGCAAGTTCCACCCGCGCGCGGTGCCCGAGCTGCTGGACTCGCTGCCGGTGATCCTGCGCGCGCTGGCGCGCCGCAAGGTCACGCCGGCGGGCGCGCTGCTGCACCGGCACAAGGCGCCGCCGGAGGTCAAGCGGATCTTCAAGCAGGTCCACGACGCCGAGTCCAGCTACGAGCTCAACCTCTACGTGACCGGCGTCGAAGAGCAGACCGAGGAAGGGAGCGTGCACTCGTGAAGGTCGCCTACTGGCCCGGCTGCGTCAGCCGCGGCTTCACGCCCGAGCTGCACGGCTCGATGGCGAAGATCGCGCCGCTGCTGGACATCGAGCTGGTCCAGCTCGACCGCGCCTCCTGCTGCGGCGCCGGCGTGATCGCCGAGCACGACCAGGAGCTGGCGGACACGCTGAACGCGCGCACCTTCGCGCTCGCCCAGCAGGAGATCGCCAACGGCGCCGAGCTGATGATGAACATCTGCTCGACCTGCCAGGGCGCGCAGACCGAGTGCCAGCAGCGCCTGGACGCCTCGACGCCCTACCGCGACCACGTCAACGCGACGCTGGCCGACGAGGGCCTGCGCTACGAGCGCGGGATCACGAACAAGCACCTGCTCTGGCTGCTGGTCGAGGAGATCGGGCTCGACGAGGTCGCGCGGCGCGTCAAGCGGCCGCTGACCAACCTGCGCGTCGGCCCGTTCTACGGCTGCTACATCGTGCGCCCGACGGCGCGGCTCGGGATCGACGACGCGCACCCGCGCGACCGCTACCTGGAGCTGCTGATCGAGACGCTCGGCGGCACCGTCGTCGACTACGCCGGCTCGCACAAGTGCTGCGGCTTCCCGATCATCACGATGAACAAGGAGGCGTCGCTCAAGCAGGCCGGCCGCAACGTCGGCGACGCGATCGACGCCAACGCCGACTGCATGGTCACGCCGTGCCCGCTCTGCCACCTGAACCTCGACCTGCAGCAGCCGCTGGCGGCGCGCGCCGTCGGGCGCGAGCTCGGCATGCCGGTGCTGCACCTGCCGCAGCTGCTCGGGCTGGCGCTCGGGCTGGAGCCGAAGGAGCTCGGCTTCGGCAAGCACGTGGTCAAGCCGTCGACGGTGATCGACTGGTCGACCTCGGTGGTCGCGGCGGCGGCCTGAGCCGCCGCCCTCGCCCGCGGCCTGGCGCGCTCGGGCGCGTCAGGCCGCGGCCGGGACCTTCACGAGGCCGCGCTCGTGCAGGGCCTCGGCGATCTGCACGGCGTTCGTCGCCGCGCCTTTGAGCAGGTTGTCGGCGACGACCCACAGCTGCAGCCCGCGCGGATGCGTCGGGTCGCGGCGCAGGCGGCCGACGAAGACGTCGTCGTGGCCGGCGGCGGCGAGCGCCGTCGGGTAGCCGTGGCTCGCGGGATCGTCGATCAGCGTCAGCCCCGGCTGGCCGGCGAGCAGCTCGCGGGCGCGCTCGACCGAGAGCGCCTCGCGCGTCTCGAGCGTGACCGACTCCGAGTGCGAGTTGCGGACCGGGACGCGCGCGCAGGTGACGGCGATCGCGATCGCGTCGTCGGCGAGGATCTTGCGCGTCTCGAACATCAGCTTGCGCTCTTCGTCTGTGTGGTCGTCGCCGTCGACGAAGGTGCCGGCGCCGCCGAGCACGTTGAAGGCGATCGGATGCGGGTAGGCGGCCGGCGCCGGCAGCGGCTCGCCGGCGAGCGCCGCGCGCGTCTGCGCCTCGAGCTCCGCGACGGCCTTGACGCCGGTGCCGGAGACGGACTGGTAGGTCGAGACGTTCAGCCGCGCGATGCCGGCGGCGTCGTGCAGCGGCTTGAGCGCGACCAGCAGCTGCATCGTCGAGCAGTTCGGGTTCGCGACCAGGCCGCGGTGCGCGTGCAGCGCGTCCGGATTGACCTCGGCGACGACGAGCGGCACCTCGGGGTCCCTGCGCCAGCGCGAGGAGTTGTCGACGACGACGGCGCCGGCGCGCACGAAGCGCGGCGCCCACTCGCCCGAGGTCGCGCCGCCGGCGCTGAAGATCGCCAGGTCGAAGCCCTCGATCGACTCGTCCGAGAGCGCGCGCACGACGCTGCCGTCGGCGAGCGTGCGGCCGGCGGAGCGCTCGGACGCGAACGGGACGATCTCGGCGGCCGGGAAGCCGCGCTCGCGCAGCTTGGCGAGCATGACGGTGCCGACGGCGCCGGTGGCGCCGACGACGGCGACGCGGTAGCTCATGCCGGCGTGCCCCCGAACGGATGCTCGACCTGGACCTGGTCGGCGCCGAGCTCGAACGCCTCGTGCAGCGCGCGCACCGCGCGGTCGACGACGTCGGCCGCCACGACGCAGGAGATCTTGATCGGCGACGTCGAGATCATCTGCAGGTTGATGCCCTGGTCGCCGAGCGTCGCGAAGACGCGCGCGGCGACGCCGGGATGCGTCTTCATGCCGGCGCCGACGACCGACACCTTGCCGAGCTCGGGATCCTCGGCGATCTCGCGGATGCCGACCTCACGCGCGACCGGCTCGACCGCGGCGCGCGCGGCGCGCAGGTCCGAGCGCGGGACGGTGAAGGACATGTGCGCCTCGCTGCCGTCGAACTCCGGCTCGTCCTGGATGATCATGTCGACGTTGACGTTGGCGTCGGCCAGCGCCATGAAGATCCGTCCGGCGACGCCCGGGTGGTCGGGCACGCCGAGCAGCGTGAGCCGCGCCTCGTCGCGCGAGTGCGTGACGGCGGTGATCAGCGGGCGTTCCATCATCTCCTCTTCTCCGACCACGAAGGTCCCTGGCTCCTCGGTGAAGGACGAGCGGCAGTGGATGCGCACGTCGTGGTTGCGCGCGTACTCGACCGAGCGCAGCTGCAGGACGCCGGCGCCGGACGCGGACATCTCGAGCATCTCCTCGAAGGAGACGAGCGACAGCATGCGCGCGTCCGGGACGATCCGCGGATCGGCGCTGAAGACGCCGGCGACGTCGGTGTAGATCTCGCAGACGTCGGCGCCGATCGCGGCGGCCAGCGCGACGGCGGTCGTGTCCGAGCCGCCGCGGCCGAGCGTCGTCACGTCCTTCGCGGTCGAGACGCCCTGGAAGCCGGCGACGAGCACGATCTTGTCCTCCTCGAGCGCGGCGCGGATGCGGTCCGCGCGCACGTCGAGGATGCGCGCCTTCGTGTGCGAGGCGTCGGTCACGATGCCGGCCTGCGAGCCGGTCAGCGAGATCGCGCTGTGCCCGAGGTCGTTGATCGCCATCGCGCACAGCGCGCAGCTGATCCGCTCGCCCGTCGAGAGCAGCATGTCCAGCTCGCGCGGGTGCGGATCGGGCGATACCTCGTCGGCCATCGCGATCAGCTCGTCGGTCGTCTTCCCGCGCGCGGAGAGGACGGCGACGACGTGTCGGCCCTGCTCGCGCGCGGCGACGATGCGCCGCGCCGCGCGCTTGATGCGCTCAGCGTCGGCGACCGAGGTGCCGCCGAACTTCATGACCACGGTTCCGGACACCCGTCGGAGTCTACGGACCCGCTCCGCGATCGGGACGGCGGCGCCCGGCGCGGCGCTCGGGCCGGCGCGGCGCTCCGGCCGGTGCGCCGCTCGCTGCGGTGCGCCGCTCGCGGCGGTGCGCGGCTACAGCGCGCGGCGGCCGGAGAAGGCGCGACCGAGCGTGACCTCGTCGGCGTACTCGAGGTCGCCGCCGACCGGCAGGCCGGAGGCGAGCCGCGTCACCGCGACCTCGGGCGCGCGCTCGTGCAGCGCGGCGGCGACGTGCAGCGCGGTCGCCTCGCCGGTGGTCGTCGGGTTGGTCGCCAGCACGACCTCGCGGACCGGCTCGGCCGCGTTCGCGACGCGCGCGTAGAGCTGCGCCAGCCGCAGGTCCTCCGGCTCGACGCCGTCGATCGGCGAGAGCGCGCCGCCGAGCACGTGGTAGCGGCCGCGGAACTCGTGCGTGCGCTCGATCGGGATCACGTCGTTGGGCTCCTCGACGACGCAGAGCACGCTCGTGTCGCGGCGCTCGTCGAGGCAGATCGCGCAGCGCGGGCCCTCGGCGAGGTTGAAGCAGACCTCGCAGAGCGTGATCTTCTCCTTGACGTCGACGATCGCCTGCGCGAGCGCGCGGGCGTCCTCCGGCGACGTGCGCAGGACGTGGAAGGCGAGCCGCTGCGCCGTGCGATTGCCGATGCCGGGGAGCTTGGAGAGCTCGCCGACGAGGCGCTGCAGCGGCGGCGCCAGCACTCCCGTCAGCGCTTCTTGCTCGCGCGGCGCGCCGCCCGGTTGGGCGCGCCGCCGGGGAGGCCGCCGGGCATCCCACCGCCGCCGCCCGCGCCGCCGAGCCCGCCCATGCCGCCGAGGCCGAGCGCGTCGAGCGCGCTCATCGGGTCGAAGCCCTCGGCGCCGCCGGCCGGGCCGAGCTTGCTCTGCTGCAGCTCCTCGGCCTTGCGCAGCGCCTCGTTGAGCGCGGCGACGACGAGGTCCTGGAGCATCTCGACGTCCTCGGGGTCGACGGCGTCCGGCTCGATCGCCAGCGACTCGACGCGCAGGTCGCCCGTCAGCACGACCTTGACCATGCCGCCGCCGGCGCTCGCCTCGACGCGCTCGGACTTCAGCGCCTCCTGCGCCTCCTGCTGGGCGGCCATCATCTCCTGCGCCTGCGCGAGCATCTTCTGAAGGTTCGGGGGCTGGGGCATCAGGTCTCCTCGGGCTCCTCCGGAGGGAGCTCCTCCGCGTCGAACTCGTCCTTGAACCGCTGTATCAGATCATCCTCGGAGAGCGCCGGAGCGGCGGCCGCGACGGGCGCGACCTCGTGGTCGCCGCGCAGCTCGAAGCCGAGCCGCAGCGAGCCGCCGGTGACGCCGCGGATCGCCGCCGCGATGCGGTCGCGGTTGGCCGGGTCCTCGGCCTTGCGCTTCATGAACGCGGACGCCTCCGACCAGGCGAGCGTCAGCGTGCCGTCCTGCAGCTTGGCGGGCCGCGCCAGCTCAAGCGTCGCGGCGAGCATCGGCGACTCGGCGCGCAGCGCGTCGACGACGGCGGGCCAGACGTCGACGAACTCGGCCAGCGAGTCGACGCCCGCCGGCGCGGCCGCGCTCGGCTGCGGCGGCGCGGGCGCCTCGGCGGTCGGCGCACCGGCGGCCCCGTTCGCGGCGGCCGGCGGCGCGGCGACGGGCCGCGCGGCGTCGGGCGGCGAAACGGCAGCGGACGGCGAGACGCCGGGCGGCGAGGCGACGCCGGACGGCGAGACGCCGAGCGGCGGGGCGACGCCGGACGGCGAAGCGGCAGCGGACGGCGAAGCGGCGACGCCGTTCGTGGCGGCGGCGTTCGCGGGCGCGGCGGCCCGCGGCGCGGCGGCGGGCGCGGACTGGCCCGCCGTGCCGTACGGGCGCGGCGGCGCGGCGCTCGCGGGCGCCTCGCTCGCGCTGGGCCGGTCGTAGCTCGCGCCCGCGGGCGGCTCGGTGCGCGGCGCGGGCGGCTCCGCCGGGCGCGGCGCCGCGGACGCGCGGCCCGCGGCCGTCTCGGGCACGAGGTCGTGGCTCGGGCGCGGCGGCGCCGGCGGACGCGCCGACTCGAGCCGCTCGAGCCGCGACTGCAGCGCCTTGACCGACGGCTCGAGCGCCGGAGTGGCGGCCTTGACGAGCGCCAGCTCGAGCTGCGTGCGCGCGTCGGCGCCGTCCTTCATCGCGCGCAGCGCGGCGGCGATCAGCTCCAGCAGCCGCACGACCTCGGCCATGCCGACGCGGCCGGCCTGCTCGGCCAGCCGCTCGTCCTGCTCGGGCGTGACCGAGAGCTCCTCGGGCACCTCCCCCAGCACCTGCACGATCATCAGCGCGCGCGCATGCGCCTCGAGGTCGCCGAAGAAGCGGCCGACGTCGCGGCCGCTGTCGGCCAGCCGCGCGGCGGCCAGCAGGCCGCTGCGCGCGTCGCCGGACGCGACGGCGTCGACGGCGCCGAACAGCAGGTCCGCGTCGGCGGCGCCGAGCACCGCCAGCACGTCCTCGAGCGCGATCGTCTCGCCCGCGTATGCGAGCAGCTGCTCGAGCGTGCCGAGCGCGTCGCGGAAGGAGCCGGTCGCCGAGCGGGCGACGAGCGCGACCGCCTCGTCGGGGATCGTGATCGACTCGGCGTCGGCGGCGCGGCGCAGCACGGTCGCGATCTGGGCGACGCCGGGGCGCGCGAAGTCGAAGCGGTGGCAGCGGTCGACGACCGTCGGCAGCACCTTGTTGGCCTCGGTCGTCGCGAGCACGAAGATCGTGTGCGGCGGCGGCTCCTCGAGCGTCTTCAGGAACGCGTTCCATGCCGCCGTCGTCAGCATGTGCGCCTCGTCGAGGATATAGACCTTGTGGCGCCCGGCGACCGGCGCGTAGGCGACGCGCTCGCGCAGGTCGCGGATGTCGTCGACCGAGTTGTTCGAGGCGGCGTCCATCTCGACGACGTCGAGCGAGGTCGCCGCCGCGATCGCACGGCAGGACGCGCACTCGCCGCAGGGATCGGGCGTCGGGCCGCCCGGGCCGTGGCCGCCGCCGGCCTCCCCCTCGCAGTTCAGCGAGGCGGCGAGGATCTTCGCCATCGACGTCTTGCCGGTGCCGCGCGAGCCGACGAACAGGTAGGCGTGGTGCACGCGCCCCTGCGCGACCGCGTTGCGCAGCGTGCGGACCACGTGCTCCTGCCCGACGACGTCCGCGAACGTGCGCGGACGATGGCGGCGGTAGAGGGATGGCGCGGCCGACGACACGAGGGCTTCAGCGTACCGTCGCGACCGGCCCGCTCCGCGGCCGGTCGAGCGAAGCTCCCACGCCGCGCCACTACCTTCTCGGGCGTGACCGTGGTCGCCGCCAGGCCGCGCGTGCGCCATGCGCTCGCGCTGCGCGCCGCCGTGCTCGTCCCGCTCGGGGCGCTGCTGTGCTGGCTGCTGATCGACGCCGGCTTCCTGAACTACGACACGGCGTACTCGCTGCTCTGGGGCGGCGACCTCCTGCACGGGCGGCTGCCCGACTGGCACGTCACGCTGGCGCCGACCGCGCACCCGCTGGCGGAGCTGCTGGGCGCGATCCTGACGCCGTTCGGCGGCGCGGCGCAGCCGATCTGGGTCGTGATCGCGTTCCTCGCGCTCGGCGCGCTCGGCTGGCTCGCCTACGAGCTCGCGGCGCACTGGTTCGGGCCGGCCGCCGGCGCCGTCGCCGGCCTCGTGATCGTCACGCGGATCCCCGTGCTGTCCTACGGCGTGCGCGCCTACGTGGACATCCCCTACTGCGCGCTGGCGCTCGGCGCGATCCTGATCGAGGCGCGGCGCCCGCGGGCCGGCGCCTGGCCGCTCGTGCTGCTGGCGCTCGCCGGGCTGCTGCGGCCCGAGGCCTGGCTGCTCTCGATCGGCTACCTCGCCTGGCTCTACCTCGGCGGCGAGCGCGACGCGCGGCGGCTGGCGCGGCTCGTCGCGATCGCGGCGGCGGCGCCGCTGCTCTGGGCGTTGCGCGACCTGATCGTCACCGGCGACCCGCTGCACTCGCTGATCGGCACGCGCGAGGGCGCGCAGGTGCTCGAGCGCACGACCGGGCTCGGCGCCGTGCCGACCACCGTGCCGCGCCGGCTCGGCGAGATCCTGCGCGAGCCGGGGCTGTTCGGCGCCGCCGCCGGCGGCCTGCTCGTGCTCTGCCTGATGTGGCGCCGAGCGCGGCTGCCGATCGCCGCCGGCTTCGCGTCGATTGCCGCCTTCTGCGTGCTCGCGGTCGCCGGGCTGCCGATCCTCGGGCGCTACCTGCTGCTGCCGGCGACGCTGCTGGCGGTCTTCTGCGGCGCCGGCGTCTTCGGCTGGCTGGCGCTGCCGCGCGAGCACTCGTGGCGGCGGCGCTGGGCGGCGATCGGCGCGCTGGTCGCCGTCTCGTTCGTCGTCTTCGCGCCCGGCCAGGTGCAGCGGATCCGCAGCCTGCGCCACTCGATGCAGATCCAGGGCCAGATCCTCTCCGACCTGCACGCGATCACGCGAGCGCCGGCGTTCACGCAGGGCTGCCGGCCGGTCGCCGTGCCCAACCACCGGCCGGTGCCGCACATCGCGCTGTGGGCAGGGATCGACCCCGGCGACGTCGTCTCCGCGCAGCAGACGAAGCCGACGCACGGGCTCTACGTGGACCCGGCCAGCGCGCGCGTCGAGAAGAACTTCACGCTCGACCCGAACGACCCGCATCCGCTGACCGCGGCGGTGCCGGCCGGTTACCGGCGGGTCGCGGCGAACCGGTCGTGGATCCTCTTTGAACGTTGCTGAGGCCCTAGCCTGCCGCTTCCGAAGAGAGGTTTCGCCCTCCGGTCACCGGTTCAGCGCCGCGGCGAAGACGGAGCTGGTGCAGGCCGGTGACCTGCGGAGAACAGGTTTCGCCCTCCGGTCACCGGTTCAGCGCCGCGGCGAAGACGGAG
>Ga0153956_1000209_pt1 | contig 74674 bp, 67 predicted proteins | sample TSFL040MetaG_FD_104704 | JGI IMG/M metagenome (GOLD analysis project Ga0153956, IMG submission 104704) | Attine ant fungus gardens microbial communities from Florida, USA - TSFL040 MetaG | ecosystem: Host-associated > Fungi > Mycelium > Unclassified | place: USA: Florida, Wekiwa Springs...
TGATCAAGGTTTTCTATTTGCCGGCCTATTCGCCGGAGCTGAATCCAGATGAGTATCTAAACGGCGATCTCAAGGCTGGTGTGCATAATGGAAAACCGGCACGGAACAAAGAACAATTGAAAGGGAAGGCATCGAAACATATGCGCATGTTGCAGCGGAAACCCCATCGCGTGCGAAAATATTTCAAACACGAGAAGATCCGCTATGCCGCATAACAGATATATATCTATGCCGAGTTAATGGCTGCGACTGGATTTACTGTGGGTGGAGTTTTGAGTTCTGTTGGGCCCGGCATTGATGTTTTCCCGTTGGAGTGTTTACGCCAACGCCCGCGATACTGTTATGCCCCGCCAGTGGTTTAATTGCGATAGATGATAGGCATTATGCTGCATGGATGGCGGTTAATTGGTCGCCATTTATCTTTGCGTATGATTATAATTTGGGATGTGGGCTCGGAGCCTGATCATGGGAAACTATCAATGGGTCATCTATTTACTGCAGTAAAACTCTTGGTGTTGGCTGTACTCCTTGTGCCCTGCGCACAGGCAGCTGGTTTAAATAGCACTAATTACGTGGTCTACTCAAAAAGTGGCGCGCTCTACATTGTTCCCAAAAAGATTGTTCTGATCATTTTTAGCGACGTCGATATCCCCATCGCCTTTACGCCGGCCGTACCTGCTTTTCGTGTTGAGACCTCTACCGGCGCTCTGTCCGCTATCACGCTGACAGCCAGCAATTTGAAGAACGATGCCAGCTATTCGTTGGTGGGCTATAAAGTTCATCAAGGCGACTTCAATGGGGACGGCAATACAGACCTGTTCCTCCAGGCCCCTAATGCAAGCTCTGACTCCTACGTTTTGATTCCCTCGCTGCCCATGGCAGAATCGCTCTCAGATTTAACGAGGGGTGACATTTTTGAGGTGAGAATCAGCGACCAAAATGTCGATGGCCGCGCTGATATCAATATCTATCGTGATGGTGTTTACGTCAGAACACTAATCGCGAGTAGTACGGGTGATTTTATCGCGGATGATGGCGATGAAGGCGAGGACAGCAAAAAAGCCTCTATCAATATCTGCTGGAACCAGTTTCGCGCAGCAATGTTGGCAAATAACCGAGCGGAGATGGAGAAATCCATACATTTTTCTTCAATGGCAAGGTTTAGCAATATATTTGACGAACTAGGTAATCAAATACCACAAATTGCCGCGCAAATGGGAGCGATGAAGCCACTCGAAATTCGAGGTAACGTGGCGACCTACTTGGTCGAAAAGCAGGGCGATAATGGAAGTCTCTATATACACACTGTCACATTTGTACGCACCTGGGATGGCAGCTGGAAACTCCTGCAGTTATGAAAACTAGAGCAGGTTTGGCACTGGTTTTCTGTATACCAGTTCTCTCATTGCTGATTATTCCGTTGATGCCCCGGCCGCTTTTCTATATGCAGCCTCCCATTCGTGACACGGTCGTGGATGATCGTGGGAAAAGCGTCGCGGGTACTGTGGTGGTCGCTATCTGGCGGGCTGAAGAAGGTTGGTTTCAAGCGCATGGCGCGCGTCCTCTCGACAGGCAAATGGCTATTACCGATGACAAGGGTGAGTTTACGTTGCCGGGATGGACCAGGCGATGGAATGCGTGGGGGCTGAACAGGCGCGTCCTGAAAACGGATCAACCCGAAATCGTCATGTATAAATTCGGCTACGTCCCAACCCTCGTAGTGAATAATCTCAAAAATACTTCCAAATCCCTATTGATATGGCAGATAGAAGGCCCCCTGGTACTCAAGACGCTGACCGGTAGCCCGACTGATGCCTATAAAGCATTTTCCGATCATGTCGGCGTCCTGAATCCGACCATGCCCTCGCTGTTCATCGGATGTGAATGGCAGAAATTTAAACCCTTGTTCGTAGAGTTTGATAAGCAGGAACAAGTCGCCGAACAGCTGGGTTTGATTGTCCGGCTGGAAGGGGAGCCTGTGCGTCCTTGGTACGCGAAGGCGGAAGATAATTTTAAACTTCAATTCCCCGACAGAAAACCTGACTGCCCAGGTGCAACAGAATGGCTAGAATCGGAAAGGCTAAAACGAAAAAATGGAATGTCGAGTGACTGAAATAAAAATAGCTTGGATGGTGGGTTTGCTGGGGCTGCTGCCCGCAACAGGGTTTTGCTACAAGCCTGGACTCCACACCTATATGACGGAAGCGGCGGCTAAAAATTCTGTCTTGGCCACTCCGGGATTATGGAGTGATTGGGGGTACACCGGGGGCATTCCCAAATTGCCGCCCATCTACTTGCCATCAGATACCTATGATGCCAAAGGGCGGTCGTTCAATGTCGATTGGGACTACTACTATGTGATGGGTTTCGGGGCTGATATTGAAGATACCGGGCTCGATGTCGCGTGGAGCCGCGCCTTCAACCATTTTTACAATCCGCAGCCGCCGGGTGGCGAGAAATTACCTTCCTATTTCACCGCGAACCAGCAAAATTTCTCGTCCCCGGATTGGGCGCTGGGCGTGTACGAAGCCAACGGAAGTACGATAGCGGACTCTTCAGGAAGCATCCAACGATGGTCTTATCAAAATGCAGGCGAACATTTTTATAATGCGTTGATATTGCCCACCCCTGCATCCCGCATTCTTGAATTATCAAGAGCTGTGCAGAGCCTGGGACACGTGGTGCACCACATTCAAGATATGGCGCAACCACAACATACCCGCATCGATGCGCATTGTGACGCACCGATATGTATGGCAATCAACCCGGATGACGTCAGTGTCTATGAGATTTGGACCGAGGAGCTGTTACATCAGGGCGTGATCAATCAAAACACTCTTGCCGGTTATCCGACGGTTGCTCTGAGCCAGCCGCGAGACTATTGGCATACTTCATCATTTCAGGGGCTGGCTGACTTTGCCAGTCGAAACTTCGTCACCACAGATACCGCTTTCTCATATGATGCTTGTACGCTGGCATCAAACTGTCAGTTCGTATTGGGTGCACTCGGTGGTCACAGCAGTAGCTTGCCTCTGCCGGACGGTAATCCCACCACCACGTGGGTGACAGAGGTGCCCATCAGCCAAGTTGTCCCCAATGTGCCCGCAGGGTTATCGAACGGCAAAATGCTATTTATTGGGCAACGCGTCACCGATAAATACACCAATCAACTCATTGACGTTGACCGTATCGCCACTTTCTCCGTATTTTCCGAAAGACTGACTAAAGTTAACCGCAATGCAGGCTTCACCTTCGAGAATGTATTTACAGTCAATAAATTCAACCTTGAAAAGCAGTACGAGCTGTTGTTGCCCAGAGCCGTGGGCTATTCAACCGGGCTGATCAACTATTTTTTTCAGTACAGACTGGACATTCAGCCGGTGAATCAAGGGCCGGGTCAAAACACCAAGTGGCAGGTAACTAATGCCAGTAGCCGGCCTATGACCGCCGAGCTGCAGATGTATTACGACACCACACAAAACGTCAGAACCAAAGTGCAAGGCGGTTATTACGGTATCCGTACCATACCAGCGGGGGGAGGCATCACCCTCGATGGCTTTATTCGGCCGACCGATACCAGCAATAAGTATGTGTTGGTAGCTTCCACGAGCCAGAATGGTAAGAGCATTGGTGTGGCCGCGAAAGCATTTACCGCCAATTTAATTGCCCCGGCCTCTTGCGGCCCCGTTTCGACCAATGGCCGCGGCGAAGGATACAATCAGGTGCTCAGCCTGGGCCCAACAGCTGGCAAGTTTGTCCTCATATTCGAGGAGTATGCGAGTCCGGTTCGACTGCAGGTTAAAAGGGCCGACGGGCAAACTGTTGCTTATACAGCCGGAGCTTATCTCGGCGGCTATCATGAGTTTACATTAGATTTTGATCCAGTCGCGTGGGGTGGGACCACCATACAAGTCATCATAGACAGTCCGAGCCCGGATCCTTTTTGGTCTCTGGACATCACTTGCCCGGGCATTGTGGTCAACAGGCAACCCGTGACTTTCACTCTGGGGGCAACGGATAACACAAGAGCGTGTTCGTACAACTTGTTCATCGCCGGAGAAAACATTAAGACGGCTGCACTCGGGACATACCATGGTACGGTCACCAAAGAGCTCGTAGCGGGCAGAACCTACCTTTATGATCTCAGGAATATTTATTGTGAGGGGATATCCGGTCAATACAGTGGTTACCCAATGTGGTATCGGATTGGAGCGGGTGGTTATAATGTTCGTATCAAAGAAGGGACTACCTTTTCGGTGCCATTGCCATAGTTCATGAACTGGGGCCTGATGACCCTAAGCATCGGCGGTCCAATGCGCGGGGCGCAAGGAGGCTTGATTGAGCGACCTTAAAACAATCTGAGAGGTTAATGGATGAAAGTTTGCTTAATAGCTTTTTTTGCGCTCGTTGTTGGTGTGTGGGGGAGCAGCGCTTATTCTCAGGCGAGCAATGATCAACCCAGCACGGACAAGTTACTGAAGCATTGCCACGATAAAATGAATGAGTACGTTAAAAAAAATGGCGGCGGCAAAGTGGTTAAATGGGAAGATGTGGGTTGTAAAAACCAAGTAACTGCCCAGCGGAAAGTAAAAGATATGGACAAAACGGCGCCCAGTTCTCATACGGATAACCCCTAAGGTGCACTCTTGCACCCCTGGTCTTCGAGAGGTTGCGCAAGAACCCGATCTTGAGGTCATTTTCTCGACTCCACCATTGTATGTACCGATCTGTATGTGGCCGGAGCTTTAAAAAATTTGTCGCGCAAGAGCTCGATCGATCGCGCGGCAGATTGAGAAGCAAAATTCACATCACGGTCATTGCTCTTCGCAATCCGTTGCGCCTCTCTGACCGAAGGCCACATCGTCGATATCGATGGTCAGGCTGTCATCCCCGATAAGGGATTCGACGCGAACGCTTGATGGTGGCTCTCGAAGCTTGAAATATGAAAGGCTTCATCCCCGCGCGCTGCAACCGCAAATCGCCTCGCTTCTTCGATGTCCGTCACTACAAATTTGAAAAAAATTGGGAGAATAAACAGGAGTGTCCCGGTCGAAACCCTCCTTAGAGGGGGCTTGCTCGGGAGCAGGTTAGCCGGTGATCAGCCGACCGATGTTCTGCTCCCGTTTTTCCAGTTTGGGTATCAGGCTATGGGCTATCTCCAGGTTGCCCAATACGTCCCAAAGCGCCAGGATCAAAACCTGATCGCTTAGCGGGTTCCGATCTTCGTCCTCCAATTCGCTGCTAAGCAGCATCACAACAGCATGCGCGCGTAATAGAATGCAGTTCAGCAAGCTGAGGGAGTTCCTCAGGTATTCATCGGGAATGCCGTCAGAACAGCTTCGGGGGTGTCTCCCGAGGCTATAGGCGGGGAAGGGGTACTATCAATGGTATGATTGGCGTTAGCCATGATTCACCTCTTTCGCAGGTGGTTGTGGTTAGGGCTCGGTCGGTGTTGGTAGCACCGGCCGGGTCCGCTTCTTTACCGTATTTCTACTGCATTGCTACTACTTTCAAACTTTCAGGTCAGGCTCGCTTTAGCGTCACAACATTCTCGGTGTCATTGCGAGTCAGCAATTCCAGCCGTTCACCTAGCAGCCGCCATGCTTCACGCATTTCCTCAATGAGAGGTGGCCCCAGTTATCCGGACAGCAAAATCATTCCGATAAGTGGATAGCGCCCTGGTTAGGCTGCCAAGGGTATCGGCAGCCTGTTGAAGTCAAGCTGATCCGGTGTACAGCGATCAAGGCGTGAATGCGGTCGGCGGGCGTTGTAGAAATCGAAGTAACGCGCCAGCCCTGCGCGAGCCTCGGAAACGGTGGCGTAGGCCTGCAGATAGACCTCCTCATATTTCACCGATCGCCACAGCCGCTCAACGAAGACGTTATCGCGCCAGCAGCCCTGGCCGTCCATGCTGATCTCGATGCCCTGCGCCTGGAGCAAACCGGTGAAGGCTTCGCTGGTGAACTGGCTGCCCTGGTCGGTGTTGAGGATCTCGGGCTTGCCATAGTGGGCCAGCGCCTCTTCGACAGCCTCCACGCAGAAGTCCGTGGTCAGCGTGATCGACAGGCGCCAGCTCAGCACGCGCCGCGAATACCCATCCATCACTGCCGCGAGATAAACAAATCCGCGCGCCATTGGGATGTAGGTGATATCCATCGCCCACACCGGATTCGGTCGATGATGAGGCGGTGACGCAATCGGTACGGATAAACCGTGTGGCCGCGTTGCCGGCGACGGGTGTTCGGCTTCCGATACAGCGCCTGGATGCCCATGCGCCGCATCAACGTGCCGATATGCTTGCGGCCCACAACGATGCCCTCCTGCCGCAACAGGTCGCGCAGCATGCGGGCACCGGCGAATGGATGCTCCAGGTGCAACGCATCGATACGTCGCATCAGTGCCAGATCCGCATCGCTGACTGCTCGTGGCGAGTAATACACCGAGCTGCGGCTGAGGCCGAGCAGACGGGCCTGCCGCGTTACCGGCAGCGCGTGGTTGCGGTCGATCATCGTTTTGCGCTCAGCAGCCCCGCTTTGGTGAGCGCGCCTTCTAAAAAATCATTCTCCAGTGTCAGCTCGCCGATCTTGGCGTGCAGGGCTTTGACATCGACGGGCGGTGATGCGTCAGTCGGCTCGCCCCCGAAGGCTTCGGCGGCGCGCTCCAGCAGTTGGGTTTTCCACTGCGTGATCTGGTTGGGATGCACATCGAACTGCTGCGCCAACTCGGCGATCGTCTTGTCGCCACGGACGGCGACCAAAGCCACTTTGGCCTTGAAGGCGGGTGAATGGTTGCGGCGGGGTCTTTTGCTGATGGAATGCTCCTGTGGTCGGGGCAATGATGCCCGATTCTGGCCGCTATTCCACTTATCGCGCTGTCCGAGTTTTGGGGGCCACCTCTGAACTCGAGCAAGAAAATGCCCGACTGAAGAAACTGCTGGCCGAATCGCTGCTGGAAAACGAGATCACCCGCGAAGCGTTGCGAAAAAAGTGCGATCGTTGATTCCCACCATGGAGGGCGTCAAACGCGGGTGGCTTGGGACTCGCGCTGGTGGCGGCCGTCGTCAGAATGCACGATGCGCGTATTACCCTGCGGGGCAACCGTACCGATCTGCTATCGACGGGCAGAAGCGCTCACTCCCCCCCCGTAATTTCGGTCAACTTTTCCATGATCCCCGCGGTTTGTTGATTGATTTTTTTCGTCTATTTAAATAGGCGCCGCGCTTTTATTCGATGCGCGAGCGATAAATAGGTGGCGGCCGGAAAGCCGGTAACAACAAAGCCGGTAGCCACAAAGCCGAAGGGCGTGGGCAATGGGGTGGGGCATAGCGCGCAAAAAAAATTTCACACCGCTCCGTTCCCAGTTCGAGGGGCTCGTTCGTCTTAGCAACGTCCAGACATAACAATGATATTCAAGCCATACATCCCACCGCGTGCACGCTGTTTCGCGGTGGACGCTCCAAATGGCTTTGTGTAGAGGGGATGATCGATGGTTCAGCGATGCGGATCTGCTCCTGGGCAGCAAAGGCAATCGGATCGGCTCGAATCAGAGGCGCGCGCCGCGTTCGTCGCGGCGCTGGGGGAGTTGTTCTGCGCCTATAACGACACGTTAGTGACCTATCTGGCCGTGCGCCTGAGGTCGCAGGTGGAGGCGGCCGAAGTGTCGCAGGAGGCGTACCTGCGGCTGTTGAACATGGCCGATTCGGCCAAGATCGTCGATCTGAAGTCGTTTCTGTTTCGCACCGCCAACAATATCGCCATCGATCGCATCCGCCGCCAGCGTACCGGCCTGCGTGCGCTGGAGCAGATCGGCATCGCTACGGCCGGCGCCGATGCCGCCGAAATAGGTGGTCCCGGACCCGAACGCGAGATCGACGCGCGTCAGACCATCGGTCTGTTGCGCGGGGCCATCGAGGAACTGCCGCCGAAATGCCGTATGGCTTTCATTCTCTACAAGCTGCAGGGGCATGGTTACGCGGAAATCGCCGCGCGCATGCATCTGACCGAAAGCATGGTGCGCAAATACGTGCTGCGCGGTTTGCGCTATTGCCGAAAACGCCTGGACGAGCAGCAGTGAAAATACGGGATGGTTGGTTTAATGGATTCTCAAGGCGGATCGCGATGACCCGACGAAACGAAACGAAAACGGAAAGCTCCCTCGCGGGCGACGCCGAAGCCTGTTATCTGGCGCTGCTGGATATCGATCTGGAGCCGGGGCAGCGTCAGCGCTGGCTCGATTGGCTGAACGACGAAGAGCATCAGCGTGCCTTCGACGAGGTCGTGCGGCTGTGGGAGATGCTCGATTACATCGGTCCGGTGGACGTTCCCTCGCCCGAGCAGTTGGCCGCGGATCGTTATAGCGGTGGCGTGCCGGTGACGCGTGGTGAAGCGCAAGTGGAGCCACGCCGGCCCCGGAGTGGTATTGCGTATAGCGCGACGGCCCTGGTGGCGGCATTGATCGCGGCGGTATTTTTCAGCACGGGTTTGGATCGTTGGCGTGATCCGCATCAGCGGCAGCGCTTTGAAACCCGTGTTGGCGAAATCGTGAGTGTGCGCCTGCCAGATTCCTCCACGGTGACGCTGGCTGGCGCCTCGGCGCTTGAAATCGATTTCTCCGCGCGCCGGCGCGCACTGAAACTGCTGCACGGGCGCGCCTTGTTCGATGTCAGGCGCGATGCCGCGCGGCCCTTCGTGGTACGCGCCGGCACAGGCTCCACCACCGCGCTGGGCACGCGCTTCGATGTCAATGACGTGGACGGCAATGTCACGGTGACGCTGATTCACGGTCTGGTGCGGGTAACCGGCGACGGCGATGCGAATGTCGCCGACGCGACCCGGGTCGATCCGGCGACAACGCTGCTCGGTCCCGGCGAGCAGGTGTCTTACACAGCGCAACGCCGGGTTGGCCGCATCGCGGCGGTCGATACCGATAAGGTGGTGTCCTGGCGCCAAGGCGTACTGACCTTTATCGACCGGCCGCTGGCGCAGGCGATTGAAGAGGTCAATCGCTATCGCGCGCGACGTATTTATTTCCGGCCCGCGGAGTTGGCGGGGCTGACGGTTTCGGGAACTGTGCATATCGATCGCACCGACGAGTGGCTGCAAGGCGTCGGACGCGGTTATTCCCTGCACATCGTGGAAGGCGGCGACGGCATTCTGCTCACCAACAATGCCGCGGCGGCCGCGGCGCGCGCGCAAAAATAATTAATACGAATTCCCAAAAATCGACGTTGCCGCGTCTTTACGTTGCAAGCAACAACGTCGGGACGCGGGACGCGACTCCGGCAACAGCGGATATTCAGTTCCGCCAGGGGGCTCTGAAAAGTCGGGATGCGGTTCGGAGAGACCAGAACAATAAATTTAGAGACGATCATGACCAGGCTGTACGCAGTAACGAAAAACCGTGGTAAGCAATCCGCAAAAACTCCGCGTCATCCGAAAAGAAAACTGCTGGCCGTGCTGTCGGCAACATTGCTATCGGGTGGACCGCTGCTGAATGCCGCGCTGCTCGCCTATAGCCCGGCGGCCAGCGCGCAGGAGCAGGCGCGCGGTCAGTACGCCATTCCGGCGCAATCGCTGCGCAATGCGCTGCTCGCGTTCGCGAAGCAATCGGGATTGCAGGTGATCATCGTCACCGAAGCGGTCAACCAATATGCCAGCGCGCCCGTGCAGGGCGAGATGACTGCGACACAAGCGCTCGACAAACTCTTGAACGGCTATCCGCTCGACTATGAGTTTTCGGGAGAGGTCACGGTGACGATCCGGCAAAAGAATACCGCACCGCGGCCGGAGAAAGAGACACCGGAGAGCGCGGTGGCGGATACGCCGGAGAACGCGGCGGCTGAAACGCCAAAACGCGTTGCAGCGGCGGCGGAAATTGCCGAGGTCATTGTCACCGCGCAGAAACATGAAGAAAACATGCAGGTTTTGCCGCTGGCAATCTCGGCCATGACTGGCGATGACATGGCGAACAAAGGCATCACCAGTTTCGAAGGCGTGGCCAGGGCCACGCCGAGCATTTCCTTTCAACCCTATCCGATTTCCTCGACCACGCTGGTGCTGTATATGCGCGGCCAGGGTTTTGCCGATCCGGGGCAGTTGACCAACGACGGCGCCGTGGGATTTTATGAGGACGGCTTTTATATTTCGCGACCGCAGGGCGCGACCTTCGATCTGGCCGATGTGGAGCGGGTCGAAGTGCTGCGCGGGCCGCAAGGCACGTTGTACGGGCGCAACACCACCGGCGGCGCGGTCAATCTGATCAGCAAGGCGCCGACCGGCGACTTCGGTTTCAAGCAATCTTTCACTTTCGGCAGCCGCGATCTGTTTCGCAGTTTGACCGCCATCGATCTGCCGCGGATGGGTAACGTATCCACCAAGATCAGCCTGCTGAAAAGCTCTGTCGATGGATACGTAAAAAACGCCGGCAGCGGCCACGATTTTGGTGAACAGGCACAGCAGGCCGGGCGCTTCCTGTTGCACTGGGATGCGGCCGAGGCATTCGCGGTCGATTATTTCCTGGAGACGGGCTCGCTGGATTCGACGCCGCTGTATTTTCAGCGCCCGGCACAGAACGGAAAAACGCTGTACCCCGGTATTCCCTACGATGCGAAGGAAGACGGGTTGCAGACGCGCAGCTATCGCCCCGTCGATCTACCGCTCAGCACATCACGCTTCGAAGGCCACGGCCTGACGTTGAGCTGGGATGTGAGCGATGCCCTGACCATCAAATCGCTGACCGGCTACCGCAAATTGAATTTCCACGGTTACCAGGATTTTGTTGAAGTGCAGGGTTATCCCTATGCCTCGGATGACCTGTACAAAACCCACCAGTTCTCCCAGGAGTTTCAATTCATCGGCGACGCGCTCGATGGTCAGATCAACTATGTCGGCGGCTTGTATTACTTCGAAGAAGGCGGATCGCACGAGGCCCATGCCACGCTGCTGTCTTTCCATCAGCAGACCTACCGCTATGTGAGCGCGCAATCGAAATCCAAGGCCGCGTTCGGGCAGTTGACCTGGACGCCGCCGGTTCTCGATGAAAAACTTCAATTCACTGTCGGCGCCCGTTATACCCAGGACGATAAATCGGCGCAGCGCACCATGGGCGACAATATCAACGGCATCAGCGATGACGGCGCACGCAATGGCGCGGTCAACAGCCAGTCCTTCAGCCGTTTCAATCCGACCTTTACCGTGAATTACCAGTGGACCGACGACCTCAGCAGTTATGCCAAGGTCGCGACCGGATACAAGGCGGGCGGCTCGCTCGAAACGGCGCCGCCCGGGCAGTTCAATCACACCTTCGGCCCGGAAAACCTGACCAGTTATGAAGTGGGTTTGAAATCGTACTGGTTCGACCGGCGCATGCGTCTGAACCTGGCCGCCTTCGACAGTCGTATCGAAGACTTGCAGCTGATGCTCGGCGCCGATCCGAACAGCCCGGCGCGTTATCAGGCCTACAATGCCGGCCGCGCGACGATCAAGGGATTGGAGGCGAGTGTACTGGTGATGCCGATCGAGGATCTGTCGTTGAATCTCGATTACACCTGGTTGAACGCGGGTTTCGACAGGGTCGATGTGATCGCCGGCACGGTGCTCGATCACAACACCAATCCCTTGTCGCCGTATCAGGTGGGCGACAACGTGAAAAACCTGTTCGTCATGCCGCTCACGCCGAAGCATTCGCTGAGTCTGAGCGGCGATTACACCTTCCTGCATTTCGACAGCGGCAGCTTGTCCGCGCATCTCGATTACCGCTGGCAGTCGCAGCAATACCAGTTTCCCGGCGCGGGGCCGGACGTTCCGAACCGCGATCTCGTCTCGGTGCCTTCCTATGGCGTTCTCAACGGACGGCTGAATCTGGCACTGGACCTGCCGCACGGCGATCACGCGAAAATCGGTGTCTGGGCGAAAAACCTGGGGCGCAAAACGTATCCCCAGATTATCTCCAGCGGCGGCGGTACCGTAGTGCCTCTCCCAGCGCGCGGCGCGGGTTATGTCGCTTATGCGCCGGCCTGGTCGGAGCCGCCGAGTTATGGCATCGATGTGGTGTACGAATACTAAGACACCAGAGCGTGGGGATACGGTCGGGACGGAGCGTTCCGAGCGATAACGCCCGCCCGACTCCCTGCTTCCGTCGTCAATAACATTAACAAGAGGAGACGCACTCCATGCGCAATTATCTGAACTATGCTCTGCCCTGCTTACTGCTGGCGTTGTCACCCTGGGCTTGTGCCGCGGCCCCGGCCGATAACAAAACGACTGACGACATGCACGGCGCGCTCGCCACGCTCCTGGATTCGATCGGGAAATCCGAAACTGAATTGCGCGCGATGCCGGCGTATCAGACGCCGGACCAGCAGGTCGGCGCCTATCAGCACATCGTTTCCTCCATCATCAAATCGCTGGAGGAGAGCGTGGTGCAGGACCCGGATTATCCGCTGTTCCGCAACATCGATTACCGCATCCGCGAAGGTGGCGACAACGCCGACCAGTCGTATTTCATGGCGCGCATCCGGGGTGGCGCCGACTATCGTATCTGGGGGCGCATCGGCTCCGCCAAACGCATAGCCGTGCAGCTCTACAAGGGCGAGCCCTGGACCGGCAAGGGCGGCGTCGGCGGTTACCTGGATTTCGAAAATATTCAATTCGCGGCGGACGGCAGTTTTGAAATTTTTATTTCCGCCAAACAACGCGCGGGCAACTGGATCAAAACCAGCGATGACGTGACCAGCGTCATCGTGCGCCAGATTTATCCGCAGTGGAGCGCCGACTATCCCGGTGAAATTCACATTGATCGCGTCGGTTTCGAGGGCATGCGCAAACCGCAGGTCACGCCGGAACAGATGACGGCGCAATTGCTGGACGCGGCGCGCAACGTGCACACCACCAGCACGGTGTGGCCGAGTTTTGTCCAGCACAAATACATCGACGAACGCGCGCCGAACACGCTGTCCGGCCTTATCGATACGTCCGGCGCCGGTGGCCTCAGAGGACGCTGGATGGCCAGCGGCAGTTTCGATCTTCGCGACGATGAGGCGCTTGTCATCAAGACCTGGCCCACGCAGGCGAAATATCAAGGCATCCAGTTGTGCGACCTGTGGTTTTCGTCGCTGGAATACGCCAACGGTACTTCCAGTCTGACCACGCTGCAATCCGCGCCCGCGCCCGATGGCGCTTATTATTACGTGATTGCCAAGAGCGATCCGGGCGCGGCGAACTGGCTGGATACGATGGGCACCGCCAGGGGCGTCATTCTGCTGCGCTACGACGGCGTGCAGGGCGATATTCCAAAAGACAAGTGGCCCAGTGCGCAAAAAGTGGCGCTCAAGGATTTGACAACGGTGATTCCGGGTTTTGAAAAAGCGGTGACCGCGGAGGAACGTGCCTTTACACGCGCTGAGCGGCGCAAGCATATTCAGGTGCGCACCAACCGCTGAGGGGGCTCACCGGGCAAAGGATATTCAAAGCCTGAAAGCGCGGCCCTTGGCTATTTTTATAAGGGGCGCGCAGCTTTAATTAATGACAGGACAAAACAACGATTCACATGCATTAACTTCGGTTGTAGATGAGCTCTGTTTTACTCTGAATAAAACCCAGAAGGAGCTCCGCGATGGAAAAACGCAGCGAAGTCCATGCACTGAGTGCGGCGAGCCCGCCAGTACGCGTCGGCGTCGTGAATCGCTATTTCATGAGGTCCGCCGGCGAGCCTGCCCATATCGGCGCTGACCGCACAAGGACGCAACGGCATTCGAAATACTAGAGCGTCTGCACAGCGCGGTTTCGATGTTGATGGAAGCGATTGACAACGCGCTGGATGGCGACTCCCGTTCCGCACAACATTGCTCGCGTCCTGGCAAAGCCGACAGGTCACCGCGCACATCGATTCACACCTGAGCCGCAGTATTTCGCTTGAGGATCGCGCCGGCATCGTGCGTCTCAGCACTTGTCATTTCAGCCGCGCAACCCGGAAGCCTGAATGGGGCGCCGTTTTATCGGCGCCCGGGCGCGGTAAAGCGCAACGCATCGACCACCAGCGAGAACGCCGGGGAGGGCTGGCGCCGGCTGGGGTAATACAGGTAATAGCCCGCGAACGGCGCGCACCAATCTTGCAGTACGCGCACCAGCCGCCCTTCCTCGATGTGCGGGGCAAATTCTTCCTCGGGGAGAAAGGCGATGCCCAAACCTTCCAGCGCCGCGAGCACGATATGGGGCGTGCTGTTGCAGACGATCTGGCCATCGACGCGAACATTCAATTGCCGGCCCCGGCGCTCGAACTCCCAGGTGTACAACCCGCCATGGGTCGGAAAGCGCAGATTGATACAGCGATGGGTTGTCAGATCGTTAGGGGTTTTCGGTGCGGGATTCCCGTCGAAATACGACGGTGTGGCAACCGCGGCCATACGCAGTTTGGGGCCGATCGGGACCGCGATCATATCCTTGTCGATGGTGTCTCCCAGACGCACACCCGCGTCGAATCGATCCGCGACGATATCCCGGAATCCGTAATTGACGTCGAACTCCACCTTGATTTCAGGGTATTCGCGCATCAGGGGCGCGAGCTTCGGCAACAAGGTGGTGCGCAGGACATGATCGCCGCAGGTGAGGCGCACGGTGCCGGCGGGTTTGTCCCGCAGATCGGTCAAGGCGTCCAGTTCAGATTCGATTTCGTCGAAGCGGTGGCCGATCGCCTGCAACAGGCGCTCGCCGGCCGCTGTGGGGGAAACGCTGCGCGTGGTGCGGGTGAGCAGCCGGATTTGAAGGCGCGTTTCCAGTCCGCTGACGGCCTGGCTGAGTGCGGATTGAGTCACGCCCAGCAGCGCGGCGGCGCGGGTAAAACTGCCTTCCCGGGCCACGGTCACGAAGGAGAGGAGATCATTGAGGTTGCGTCTGGCCATGACCCAGTATCCCATGAATCATTCATTAGAATCACTTATAGACCTTTTAAGTATTCATTAGCTAGTCGGCGCGGCCCGCATCCGCGAAGATGCGCGCCATGAAAGGCTTACGCGTTGCACACCGTTTGGACGGCAGGACTCTGGTCTTGCTGGCCGCTTCCATATTCGGCCTGATGGCCGGCGGCTCCGCGGTTTCGATGGCGCCATCGGTTGGGGGAACGCGAGCTCAACACAGGAGTTTCTTGATGAAAATCCGCCTGCATGTCGAGGATCAGGTTGCCACCGCCACGTTGTATGACAACGCTGGTGCCCGCGATTTCGCGGCCCTGCTGCCGCTGTCGTTGACACTGGAGGATTACGCGGTGATCGAGCGGATTTCCGATCTGCCGCGCAAGCTGTCCACGGCGGGCGCGGCCGAAGGTATGACGCCGGAGGCGGGCGATATCACTTACTACGCGCCCTGGGGCAACCTGGCGATTTTTGTCAGCGGCAGGCACTACGCGCGCGGTTTATTGCCCCTGGGCCGGGTGGACACCGGCCTGCCGGCTTTGCGGCGTTCCGGTCCGCTGCAGGTCGGGATCGAACGCATCGAAAACTGATCGCCTTACCGCATCGGTTAGAAGACACGTAGCGTTACGTAATTACCAGGCAATGGCGCGAATCCTGCTCGACCGGGTGCGCCGCACTCCTCAATATTCAGGACAAGCCATGACAACTCCAGTGTGCGATACCGCCGCCTCCGCTATTTCTCTTCGCCACGAAACCGAAGCGCCGACCGCTTATTGGAGCGGCGTATTCGCCATGACCGTGTGTGTGTTCGCGCTGATCGCTTCGGAATTCATGCCGGTCAGCCTGCTGACGCCGATGGCGGCGGACCTGCACGTGACCGAAGGGATGACCGGGCAGGGCATCGCCATCTCCGGCGCCTTCGCCGTGGTGACCAGTCTGTTTATCGCGGCGCTGGCCGGCAGTATGAATCGCAAGACGCTGCTGCTGGGTTTGACCGGTGTCATGGCCCTGTCCGGCGCCATCATCGCGCTGGCGACCCATTACGCCACCTATATGCTGGGCCGCGCCTTGATCGGAGTGGTCGTGGGCGGATTCTGGTCGCTATCGGCGGCGACGGCGATGCGGCTGGTGCCGCCCCAGCAGGTGCCGCGTGCGTTGGCCATCTTCAACGGTGGCAATGCGCTGGCCACGGTGGTGGCCGCGCCGCTGGGCAGTTATCTCGGCTCCATCATCGGTTGGCGCGGCGCCTTCTTCTGCCTGGTGCCGGTGGCGCTGATCGCTTTTGTCTGGCAATGGATCAGCCTGCCATCGATGCGAATCGAGCCGAGCGCCGGCTCCGGTAATGTGCTGAAGCTGTTCCGCAGACCCGTGGTGAAGTGGGGGATGCTCGGTGTCGGGCTGTTCTTCATGGGGCAGTTCACGCTGTTCACCTATGTGCGACCGTTTCTGGAGGGCGTGACGCGGGTCCCTGTGGCCACGCTCTCGTTTATTTTGTTGGTGATCGGTATTACCGGCTTCATTGGCACCGCGTTCATCGGCACCGTGCTCAAGCGCGGTTTCTATCAGACGCTGAGCGTCATCCCGGTAATGATGGCCGTTATCGCCGTGGCGCTGGTTGCGTTGGGCGACTGGACCTTCGCCGTTGCCGCGCTGTTGGGCTTCTGGGGTTTGATCGCGACCGCCGCTCCGGTGGGCTGGTGGGCCTGGGTGGCCCGGACATTCCCGAAAAACGCCGAGGCCGGCGGCGGGCTGATGGTGGCGGTGATCCAACTGGCCATCGCGATGGGTTCCACCGTCGGCGGTCTGCTGTTCGACAGCAGCGGCTATCAAAGCACCTTCCTGGCGAGCGCGGCGCTGCTGCTGATTGCCGCCTTGCTGATTTTTCTGACCGCGCGTTCGGAAGCGGCCTGATCCACATACACACCGTTCAAGGAGACTTGCCATGACCATCAAAGCCTATGGCGCCCATGCGGGCGATAAACCCCTCGAACCGATGAGCATCACCCGGCGTGCGCCGGGAGCACAGGATGTGCAAATCGACATCGCTTTCTGCGGTGTTTGCCATTCCGACCTGCACCAGGTGCGCTCCGAATGGGCGGGCACACGGTATCCGTGCGTGCCGGGGCACGAGATCGTGGGCCGCGTGTCCGCGGTGGGCGCGCAGGTGTCCGGCTTCAAGGTGGGCGATCTGGTCGGCATCGGCTGCATCGTCGACAGTTGCAAGCATTGCGACGATTGCGGTGAAGGGCTGGAAAATTACTGCGATCACATGGTCGGCACTTACAACGGTCCGACGCCGGATGCGCCTGGCCACACGCTGGGCGGTTACTCGCAGCAAATCGTCGTGCACGAACGTTATGTGCTGCGTATCCGCCATCCCGAAACCCAATTGGCCGCGGTTGCGCCGCTGCTGTGCGCGGGCATTACCACTTATTCACCGCTGCGTCACTGGCAGGCGGGGCCGGGCAAAAAAATCGGCGTCGTCGGTATCGGTGGCCTGGGTCATATGGGTATCAAACTCGCCCATGCGATGGGTGCCCATGTCGTGGCCTTCACCACGTCCGAATCGAAACGCGAAGCGGCGAAGGCGTTGGGCGCGGATGAGGTTGTGGTATCGCGCAATCCCAGTGAAATGGCCGCGCACACCAAGAGCTTCGATTTCATTCTCGATACCGTCGCCGCACCCCATGACCTCGATGTTTTTATCGCTCTGCTGAAACGCGATGGTGTCATTACGCTGGTTGGCGCGCCCGCATCGCCGCATCCGTCGCCGGGCGTGATGAGTCTGATCGGCAAACGCCGCGCCATCGCGGGTTCCATGATCGGCGGCATCCCTGAAACCCAGGAAATGCTGGATTTCTGCGCCGAGCACGGCATCGTCGCCGACATCGAAATGATCCGCATCGATGCGATCAACGACGCCTATGAGCGGATGCTCAAGGGCGATGTGAAATATCGCTTCGTGATCGACAACGCTTCCCTGGCGGTTTGACCGGAAGACTGCCGAGGCAAAAAACTGCGATGAAAAAATTCATGCTGTTACTAGGGCCATTATTCAACTCGTTTTCAGGGAGGAGATATGTCCAATGGCGCGGATAATTTTTATCAGAGCGACAAGGTGGCGGCGGAGAACGTCACTTTTAAAAACCAGTATCACTTGGTGGTCGCGGGGAATCTCTTCGTTCCTGAAAATCCGGATTGGAATGGAAAAAATCCCGCCATTGTTGTCGGGCATCCGATGGGCGAGCGGAAAATCACAGAACCCTCAGCGGAAAATCCTTGTCCAAATCTTTCCGGACAGGAGCTTTGGCGCCACTATGTAAGCGATCCCCGGTTTTTTTACGGCCGATGGTCGGTGTGGAATACCCGATCCCAGTGCGGCCCCATGTAACCGTAGTTGTCGATACCGAGTTGGTGGTGACGTTGGTGGAAGAGGGTCTGGCGCTTGAGCAGCGGCCAGCCTCGCCCACCGAACGGGTCGTAGTTACTGTGAGAGTTGGCCTGGCCAATCATTAATGTCAGCTGCAGGCCCAGCAGCGTGCCGATGCCTATTGGCAAACTGAAGGCCCATAAAACGATAAGGAAAATGATATAGGGCGACTGCGTCAACAGCGCTTCGACCGGATGCATGCTCAGCGCGGACCACGGCGTGACGCGCTTCGAGCGATGATGAGCGCTGTGATAACGCGAAAATCCGGGTGTGTGCAGCAGCCGGTGCGTCCAGTAGGCGCAGAAATCGTTGAGCAGCAGGAATCCACCGACCTGCCAGAGCGCCTGCTGCCACGAGGTCGGCCACACATCGCTGCCGTCGTGCAGATAGAGCAGAGTGGGCATGGCGTAGATGGGGCACACGAGCAGGCTGCGGCGAATCTCGTCTCGCAGCTGCCGGTGTGGCAGCGGTCGCGCATCGATCAGTCCGCCGATACCCAGATAGCGGCGCAGGATGCCATAAACTGAGCTGATTTCACCGGCAGCTCCCAGATAGATCGCCATCTGCAGTAGGTACGCGATGAGGAAGCCGATGGGGAGCGGCTGCGTGCGCCACTGATCGATCCATGCATTCAGCATTTATATAGAGTTCCCGCGACAATCAGCCGCAATGAAAAGCATCGCACGCCGGCTCTCTTTCAGAGCGGTCGCGCCCCCACTTGATGGGCGAAGATAGAACACTTCATCGTTGAGCCGCTGTTGGCCGGCGTCGGATTCCTGTCCGAAATAGGCCGACTCGCGCCGTGGGTTCACGAAAATATTGGCTTTGGCGGCAGCGGTGCGGCTGAAGTAATCCGTGCCGAATTCGGCGCCGTTCAGCGGCGTGATCCAGCCGTTGGCGATGGGAACGCCGGCGTAGTAGTAACTGTGCACTTGGCTCAGCAACTCCTTGTCGGTATCGATCGCGGCCTGCTTGAGCACGTTCGCCACGGCCGGGTCTTTCGTCGCCGCGTCGAGTAACGACTGGAACCAGGCATACAAGGCTTCCTTTCCCGGTAACGGCGGTACTTCCTTCATGACTGCCGGCAACTCGGTGAAAAAAGCTTCGAATTTTACCCACTGCGTCTCGCCGCCGCCACTTTGCTTACCACCGGCCGGATCGGCCAGGGTAGGAAGTTTGGACCAGTCCTTGGTTTTGACTTTGCCGTCATACTCGCTCAGCGGGTAGGACATGATCTGACTGAGTGGGGGCTGAATCGCTTTGCGGTCCTCCGCAGTGTCGAAAAATCCCTACCATGGGGCGATTGTTATGAGGAGAGTTATCATGCCCGAGATCCATGAAGTCGCCACGCTGACCTCCAAGGGGCAGATCACGCTGCCCAAGCCCATCCGACAAGCGCTAGGTGTGGGCGTTGGCGGAAAGGTGGCCTTCGACTTGCGCGGAGGCGAAGTCGTCGTGACAGGGGCCAATGCCGAACACGAAGATCCGGCTATCGGGGCTTTCTTGGGGCTGCTGGAAGCGGACATCCGGGCGGGCCGGCATGTCCAGTCCTTGCCGGAGGATCTTGCCCAGATCATGTTGGCGAATATCGGCCACGCAGTAAATCTCGATGAAGACATCGATGGCGAAGTCGCGCTTTGATGCAGCGGCATGGGTGGACGCTGTTGTTTCATGAGGGCGTGATCGAGCAATTGCGCAAGCTGCAGGCCGCTGCGGAGCGAGCCGAACAGAGCGATCCACAAGGGTTCGAGGGCAACGCCAACGTCAAGTTGTTCCGGGCACTGAGTCAGTTGATCCTGGAGGTGGTGCCAAGCGATCCCTCGCGTGACGAATACCGCCAAGGCAACACCCTGGGGGCGGCGTATCGTCACTGGCGGCGTGCGAAGATCGGGCGTCGATTTCGCTTGTTCTTCCGCTACGATTCCAAGGCAAAAGTAATCGTGTTCGCTTGGGTCAATGATGAACAGACCTGCCCCAAGTTTTAGTTGCGGTCGGCAGTTAGTTCGTCCGCGTCAGTGGCCGTATGACCACTCCCTTTGTGTGCAACTGTCAGGTGATTACCATCTCAATACAGGTTTGTCAGAGAGTATTTTTAGCTGACGCGAAGATCATCAAGCAACTCTACGGCCACGGCCTCCTCGGCAATGGGGATGCCGCATCGTCGCATGGCTGGTGCGAGTAGTGGATCCCAAGAAGCTGCCACACACGCCTGATCTAGACTTGGCCGCGAGTGGGCAGAGATACTCGCGGCGATCTGGTAGTCATTCGCAGTCAGGCGCCAGGGCGTGGCCTGCCAGGTGCGGAACACGAAATTGGCGATGCTGATACCGGGCCAATCGAAATCTCCGTGGTAATACAAGCGCGCACCGGCTGTTCGCAGTTGATCCAACAAGGTGCGCTGTGCGGCCGAAGGCATGCCGTCGGTGCATACCAGAGGGGCGCAGCGGCTGCCCAAGGCGTCGGCCATGATCGCGAGCAGGTTGGGATTCTCACAGATGAATACCGGTTTGCCGGTCACGTCCCAATCGGGCGGCGTGCGGAGCAGCTGTCGGAGTGAAAGATAGGTCGGTTCTCCGGGGCTGCCGACAGCCTGAGCCGGATGCACGACTGGAAGGTTGAGCAGCAGCGCCGGGCGCGCAAGTTCGTTGACCAGGATACCAGCGCGGGCCCAAACATCGCGCTGTCGCTCTTCGGCTACGTCCGCGGTTGCCGAAGGCAGGTCGTCGTCCTGATCCTCAAGCATCGAGGTGCTTGCGTGGTTACGCTCGCCATAACGCCACGCGGCTAACACGAGGTTGGCGATCGGGCGGCCGGCATCAAGTGCATGGGCATCACCCAATATATCGGCGGCCAGCTGTGAGAGTGGTTGCCCACGTGCCGGCAGGCGTAGCAGCACGGCGTTCGCGGCTGCCAATAGCCGCTGCGCGCCCTCAGGGTCGCGTCCCAAGCGTTTGAGGCGCGATAGTGCGCCTGTCGCTTCATTCAGCCATGCGCGCAGCAGAGGACTGGCCGGCATCGAGTCGATCAGTTCGGACCACCGTTGTTGCAGTGCTTGGCGTGCATGGGCCTTGGCAAGGATCGGACCATCCAGGCGCTCCAGCGCATCGCGCAACGAGTCGGCCAGGTGTGCCTTGCGCAACTGTTCGTCCAGATCGGCCACGTCCAAAGTTATCGAACGCGCAAGACGCGAGGGACGTCCGGTCAATTGGCAGAGGGCGGCATGTTCGATGGGGGCGAGATTACTCAGGCGGATGGACGTGAGTGTCGCGTCCGGCTCTGCCTGTTCGAAACGGTGGCGCAACTTCTGGCGCAGGGGCGCCAGTTCCGGCGCACCGAGCAGACGTTGCAGTCGAGTGTCGGCTGGCTGGGTCATGTGTTTGGAAAGCGTCGGTTCGGGTCAGGTGTCTGACGCTTGGCGCAGCCATCCCAGGTCCAGCGCGACACGAAGACTGCATCGATGCCTTCGCGGCGCTGCAGTTGGCAGATCGCGACCCCGGGAAGCTCCGCATAACAGGCCCACTCACGCTCGCTGGTGATGACGAAGTCCAGGTCGAACTCGCGCACAAGTCCCATGCAGTGCGCACGTGCGTCGTTGTCGATGCCGGCAAAGGCTTCATCGAGCAGCATCAGCCGGGGCGCCAGGGGATTGCCGCCATGGCCGTAAAAACTGGCGATGGCGGCGAACAGGGGGACGGTCAGGCCCAGTGCGCGCTCGCCGCTGGAGGCGGGTCCGGATAGCTTGCGCCACTGGCCATCCTGTTGGCGCTGGATGCGAAAGCGGTGCCAGTGGCGGTAGTCCAGCGCGCGGGCGAGTTGGTCGATGAGGCTGCCGCCGATGCTGTCCGCCTCGGCACGGGCGCGTTCAGCGGAGATCTGCTGCTGAAGCATGACGCCGACTGTCGTGCGGTCCTCGGTGGACCACAGGTCGGGGCTGGTGTTGAGCAGACGTTTGCGAGCCTCCGCCAAGCCGACAGGGGCGCCTTCTTCCACCGTCAACGGCTCCCATTGCAGTCGATAGCGCACGCCGGTGGTAGTGGGGCGCTTGAGTAGCTCATCATTGATCGCATTGACGCGATCGTCGGCCGCGCGGATCAGGCGCTGAATCTCTGCGGCGATTTCGGCTTGCAAGTGGTTTTCCAGCACCTCGCGTTCCTGAGCCGAGAGGAGTTCACTGCGCTGGGCGATATCCTCGGCAAGCAGTCGGGTAAGTTGATCCGGGCGCTCGACGCGGTTCTGGTATTGGATGGTGACCGTGAGGCCGAAGTCGTTGGGTTCCGACACCGCCTGGTGGCCCAGCGCGCCGAGCGCGCGCTGCAGCTCATTGAGGTCTTCGGCAATCTGCTTTTGCACGCGCGCCCAGGACTGCTCGTCGTCGTCGACTTGACTCAGCGCCTGTTCGACGCGGCGTGCCAGATTCAAGGTGGGGTCGATACTCCATTGCGAGGGCAGATCCAGGTCGGGCAGGGCGGAGGCCAGCAGGCCGCTCATGGCAAAGCGGTGTAACTGCGCTACGGCTTCAGCGCGTATGCGGCTGCGCTCAGTGAGGTCCTGCTCTCTCTGCCGGGCCTCGGTCTCGGTGACAGCTCGCCGTTCACCGCTCGCCCGGCGCAGTTCGCCCGCGGCCTCCAGTGCTTGTTCCGCCTGCGTCAGTTTGGCCTTGGCTTCGCTTAAGGCGCGCAGCAGAGCATCCACCTTCATGCCGATGGATTGACGCAAGGTCTCGAACCGGGCGCGGGCCTGCTTGGCCTGCTCCTCGGCCCGGATCGTTTCCAGTTCCTCCTGCCCCAGCGCGTGGTTCGCATCGTCCTCGCGCTGCCGCTGCTCCAGAAACGCGGGCCAGGCGCGCTGCCACTCGCCCGCCGCCTGCACCAGACCCACCTGGGCTTTGTCGAATTGCTCCAGTGATTCTTCAGCTGTGGTCAGGTGTGCGGCGTCGGCGGGCAAGCGCAGGTCGGCGGCGTCGCGCTGCACCTGTTCGCGTGCGGTATTGACCGCGGCGTCGGCTTCGCGTTGGCGAGTATCGGCCTGTTCCATGCGCCGCCGTGCTTGATCGACGTCCCGGCCGGCGCTGACCGCCGAGCTGACGGCGTCGAGCAGAGCCCGGTCGGACGGCGCTTGCCTGTATTCGCGGTCGGCCTGTTCCCGGTCGGCAAGCAGGGCTTTGGTTCGTCGATCGAGTTCGGCGTCGGCCGCGTCGAGTTCGATCAGGCGGGCTGCGATTTCACCCAGCCGCTGCTGGCGGGCGTGTTCGCGCGCCGTATGGCCGATGTAGCGCGCCCGCGGTTTATGCCAGGCTCCGACCAGCGTGCCCAAACGGAAACGGCCGTGCGGCGATATCCACGCTTCGGTCTCACCCGAGTCGTCCGGGCCATAAGCCACGCTGGCCAGCAGTTCTGTCAGGGTGGCCGCGGTCACTGGGCAATCCCCCGGCCGCGCCGGTACCAGCACATCGTTTAGGTTGGAACCCGCCACCTCAGCGCGTCGTTGCCAGCTGGTATCCAGCCATGGCTGTCCCGCTGCGTCGGTCAGGTTGCCATCGTGGGAGAGCCAGGCGTCCAGCAGACCGCTGGCTTCCAGGGCCGCTTCGAGGCCGGCGCGCTCGACGTTGTCCATGTGTGGGCGAAAATCGACCAGTCGCCACAGCGGCGCTCCGGTCCTCTTAGCGCGTACGTCTGCGGAGCGCGTTGGGGACTCTGGCGGGAGGGCGTCTTCGCCCGCCGCCAGGCGGATACGTTCCTCTTCCAGCTCGGCGCGTTGTTCGCGCAAGGTCGCGCGGTGCGCATCGAGCTCTGCCTGGCTTGACGCGTGGCGTTGCAGTGCCGCCTGCCAGGCGGAGGTCAGCGCCGTTTTCGCCGGATTGTCGCCCTCGGGGCGTACGCTCCAATCGACGAGGTGGCGCAAGGGTTCATCGGCCTGGATGTGCAATTGCCGCAGACCGGCGCAATGTTCGGCCCAGGCTTCGACCAATGCCTGGGCAGCCTGTTCTGCCTCCTGGTCGGCCAGCTCGCGCCGGGAAAGCGCGTCATCCAGGTCGTTCCGGGCGACTTGGGCCGCCTCCTCCGCGGCCGTCAGCATAGCCTGGCATTGGCTGACCTCGGCATGGCGTTGACGCAAATGGGCGATGTCCTGTCGTCGCTTTCGTACCAGAGTGCGCAGGGCGTCGGCCATCGCCTGTGAGCCCGGGGGAGCCTCGGCCAGCGTTTCGGCGGCCAGGGCAAGCAGGGGATGGGCGATCACGTCGGCGTCGAGGCCGATGTTGCCGGCCATTTCCACGGTGTGGAGGCGGGCCGATTCAAACGCCTTGCGGGCCTGTTTGGCCTGTTCCGAGCGTTTGCGGCCGAGTTCTGCTTCGTGCTGCAGCCGGATTCTCGCCTCGTCGCGCTTGCCGGTGGCGGTGACGGCATCCCGGTGGCGGGCATCCGCATCGTTCTCCGCTTGGGCGAGGCGGTTGGCCTCCTTGTTGTCCGGGTCGCTTTGCAAGGTGTCGAGCCGTTCGTGAGCAACGGCTCTGGCCTGCTTGGCGGTTCCAAGTGCCTCGGTGGCGGCGGACTCCTCCCGCAGAGCTTGCCCGAGGGCTGCCTCCGCCGTGTTGCGCGCTTCACTGGCCTTGTCGAAGTGGGTCTGGGCCTGGCGCAGCTCGCGTGCCTGGCGGCGGGCCTGCATGCTGGCGTAGATGCGGTAACGCTGCTCGAATTGGGTGACGGCCTGCTCCAGACGGCGGGTCTCTTCCAGCCGGTCCCGATCTTCTTCCAACTGGTTGAGTGCCTCGGCGACATCGCCGAGCAGATCGATGGGCAATGGCGGCAGTGATTCGCTCAGTGCAGTGGACAGGCCCGCTTCGTCGGGCTTTTTCGACAGTTGTGGTTGGCGCAACTGGATCAATGTATCCATGAGGGCGTCGTAACGCTGTTGTCCCAGGTGAAACAGACGCTCATCCACGGCTCTGCGATAGCCTTGCGCATTGTTCTCGAAGACCTGACCTCGACCTGCCAGCGTCTCACGCAGGCGCTCGCGGGTGAGGACCTGGCGTTGCGCGTTGATAAGCCATACATCTTGTCCAAGGCGCGGATCGGCCGTCGTACCGTCGCCTTCGATCAGGAAGTACCAGCTTTCCACAGAGGTGCGTCCGGCCATGGCGGACAGGCCGACCCCCAGGGTCAAATAGCGGATCCGGCCATCGTGCCCGCGGCGGCCGAATTCGATCCAGCTGTAGCCGATGCGGCGCTCGTAGCTGCTGCCCATCAGCAGGTTCCAGGCCATCTTCTTGCCGGCATCTCCGTCTGGCTCGACCCGTGCTGAACGCAGTTGCGCGTCGAATAGCAACGGCAGCGTCAGGGACAGGACCTTGGACTTGCCGGTGCCGTTGTTGCCGCGCAGAAGCAGATGGCCGTCGTGAAACCAGAATTCCTCGCTGTCGTAGCGGAATAACTCCACGAGTCCCAGTCGAAGTGGTTGCCAGCGTTCACGCCATGGTTGTGGCAGAGGTGGATGAGATGGGGTGGAGGAAAGCAGGTCGAGAGTCATGCATCGGGGTCCGGAAATAATGATGCGCCGATGGCCGTTTGCGGCGCATCGGCTGCTTCGCGTATGTCGGCCTCGCCTAACGAAAAGCGGGCGATGGCCGAGAGCGGGAGTACGTTGTCCGCATCGAGGGCCAGCAGACCCAGGCGATGCAGGCGGGTAATGGCGACTTGAGCCAGTTCTTGCTCCGCGCCCGGTGCGCGGGCGGATTTGCGCCAGTAACGACCGTAATGACCCACTGCTTCGCGCAGGAACCGGGCGATATCGGTGTGGTGAAACCGGGCGGGTGTGCGCGTTTTTCGCAGGTGCGCGGCCAGATATTCGGCGACCAGCAGTGTGACATGCGCCTCAGTGCCTTCGGCCGGCATTGCCACATCGGTCAGCAGGCCGCCTTCGTCGGCCAATGCGAGCCCCTCGGCGCGATGCTCGGCGATCAATCCTGTGGCCTCGCAGAGGCGGGCGGCGAGCACGCCACGTTGATTATTAAAGTAGGCGCGGGCTTCTTCTTCCAGCGTTTCGGTATAGAGCACCGGATCATCGAGTAATCGTCTGGCGATATAGTGTCGCACGGCATCGCGGCGGCCCTGCTCGCTATCGACGATAAAACCGTTCACCAGCGCGCGCACACGGGCCTCGGTGTCGGCGGGGGCATCCTCCTCGCGCCAGGTCGAGGGTCCGCGCACGGCCGCAAGCATGCCGGCAAGGAGCCGCCGATGAACGTCGTAAAGGGCATCGGAGTGCTGCCAGCCGTGCTCATGGACGAAGTTGTCCTCTTCGCCCGCGACGCGTTCGAGCACGCCATACTCGAGCAGTGTCCGACACACCACGACCAGTTCTCGCCGTTCGGCCGCGCTGCGCAGGGTGAACGTGAAACCCAGGGCCTCCAGTGCCGGGTCGGCCGCCTGTTGCACGATGCGCTCGCCGATCAGACGCAGGGTGATCTGCGCATCGGCACGCTCCAACACCGCGCAAATCAGACATAGCAGAACGTAACGGCGGCGGTCATAGTCCGGAAAGCCGCGAGTCGGGTCGTGCAGATCAGCCGGGCGTTTGTACAGGCGGGCGCCTTCGCGGTCGACATGCAGGGGCCAGCCCGCTTCGCGCGCGAACCAGTCGCGCAGTCGATCGGCCTGATGGCGTACGGCGGAGAAATCAGGATGGTTCGCTGCCATCAGCGGGTTTATCAGCAGGCTGCGCAGAGCGCGGCGGAATTCGTCCTGCTGCTGTGCCTTCTGCAATGCTCCGACATGTCGGGCGGTAGGGCGCGACAGGCGGGAGCTCATCCGCCCTCCTGCGTGGGACGGAGAGTCAGGATGTGGTCGCGCCCGCTGAACACGCCGGCCGGGGTGCGAATCTCGGCATGGCTGTCGGCGGACAGCGGCTCGAGTCGTATCAGATACAGGCCATCGCCGCTATGACGTTCCACGGTGTGCTCCGGATTGATCTGTTCGGCCAGGGCCTCTCCCAGTAATTCCAGGAATAGTCCAAAGGCGTGGGTATCAAGCTCACCCAGTTCCGACAGCCGTGTTGGCTGGCCGGTGGCCAAACGACGATGTGCCGCTTCGATCTGCCTTGATTCCTCGGCCAGTTGTTGAGCCATCAATGCCCGTTCCTGACTGCGATCGCGCACATTCGCCAACCTGCCGCGCCGGCTGGCTTCACCGTATTCGCGCAGGCGCGGATTGATCGTCAGCGGCGGCGCATCCAGCCAGGATGTCCCTGCTGGCACCTGGTCTTCAGCATTGGCCTCAAGCGAGAAATGCCGCGCGGGGTTCAGCGCGAATGCGGCGCGCGCGAGGCGATGCGCATCTCCGTTGTGACCGCAGGCGGCGAACCAATGGGCCAGGACACGGAAATCGGTTGATCGGTCACTGCGTCCGCTACGGCGTTCGTTCATGGCCGCGATGGCACTCAGTAATTGAGGGATGGCTGCTCGCGCTCGGGCCCGCAGCCGTTCGGCCTGCGGCGGTTCGTTCCCCTGACTCAAGAACCACCCGCTCAGTCCTTTCCATCGTTCCCGCCAAGTATTCAGGCGATGCCGAGTCTCTTCGGCATGCTCTTCAGTGCTGCCGGGCGCAGCATCGCGTGCTTCTCTTTCGGCAACCTGCTGAAGCACCACGTCGATGGCGGTCGCAAGCGCGAGCAGGGTACGGGCGATGGCATCCGAGCGTCGGATCAGGTCGCCCATGAATCGCTCGAGATACTCAATGAGGCGGCGCTTATAAGTGACAAGCGCAGTAGCATCGGTCTGCTGCAGCTCCAGGCTGCGGGTCACGCCGGCCATAAATGCTTGAGCGTTATCGGCCAAATCCTCGAACACTCGCACCAGATCGCGCAGGATTTCATGGGCCTTGGCGATATCAAGATCAACTCCGGACACGGTATCTTCTAACAGGCGTCGCAATGCCTGGAGGCGGCTATCGATGTCCTCCAGCGCGACGGTCTGGAGTTCGGCGCGATGGCGCATCCGATGAACGAAGGTTTCCAGGCTGGCTTCGACGGCTTCGCCGCCGCGTGAGAGGCGATACAGGAAGCGTGCGCGGTAGTAGTCGTTGAGCGTGGATACACGCGCCATATCCGGTTGCGACTCCAGATTGCCCCAGGCTGCCAGTTGAGCCAGCGCCGCGGTGATATCTTCGGGTGACGGCCGCGTGCCGTCATTCCAGATGCCCTCGGTCAGCACCTCGTCGGGGCGTAGCTGCAAGCGATACTGGCGCTTGGCCGCAGCGAATACGTCCATGATGTCGCGGTAAAGGGTCGCTTTGTCAGCGGTAACGTGCCGGAAGAGATCTGAGGACGACGGTGACCAAGTCGGGGGGGGATTCATACCATTCCGTTCTCCTGCGCGTATGTCGTCATCGTCATGAGTCCCCGGTTTTGTCCGATACGAATGAGCTCCAGCTCCTTGCCCAAGTACGAGCGGCTCGCGACCCACAACCTTTGCTGTCCTCGTGTTGCGTGCCTCTCACTGCCACGATGCATGCCAGAGAGACTGTTCGGGCAGATTGATTCGCTGGCAGAGGCACCTGGGATCGAGGTGTCGTGGCCCATGGGAGGGCGAATGCGAGGCAAATGTCCACGCTGGCCGCTACTTGGGTATTGTCTGAGCGCGACATCCATGTTTTTGAAATGATTTTTAGCAATTACAGATTCTGCTCGAAAAAAATTTATTAATCAAACGGTTGTAATTTTTGGTTCGCTGAGCCCATTTTTAACGCAGCATCGGCAAGCGCAGTAGTTTTTCAGAGCATCCCCAGGATACGCACACTGTCTTGGACGATTCTGCCCACTGTTATGTCTGGCCGGACTTTCTCCCTAAGGCTGGCTATTGGAGCGGTGCGTTGCTGGAGCGGGAGGGTTGGCTATAATTCGCGCCAGGATGTACCAATGATAGAGAAGTAAAAGGGAAGTCAGTGCCCAGCGCGCCATCATCTCCGAGAGTCTCCGTCGAAGTTACAGCCGCTACGCGATTCGCGCATGTCGAATGGCCTCTGGTCAAACTATCCGATCCTGGTTGTGGCTATCGACTGGGATCGCTTGGTAGCCAATCTGCTCCCACACTAGAAGTCATTTCATAAATATGAATGGTGCGCTCAGACAATACCCTGAACAGCGGGCACAAGTACCCTGAACAGCGGGCATAAATACCCAGACAGCGGGCACAAGGACGCAAGGCAGCCGAGCAGCGCAGTTTACAGGTAGTCAATGAGCAGCGGAGGCTGCCCCCATGGTTTTTAACCGATGGGCGCAGTATCAGCGTGCCAGGCGTATTTATGAAATGACTTCTATTTATATATTGCACTGAACACGATAGCTCAGAAGCGGGTTGGCGATCGGCACATAGCCGATTGGGCGCATTTGGGGGCGGAGTGGATTTTCACTAACAAATCTATCGTGGTGCGCGCGTCGATCGCATTGAGCGGTTCATCGAGAAAAATCACGGCGGCGTCCTGCGATAACGCGCGCGCGAACAGCGCGCGTTGAAATTGTCCGACTGATAAATCGCCGATCAAGCGATTTTCAAATCCGCTTAATCCCGCGGCGGCGAGTATGTGAATCGCTTGCTCCCGCATTGCGCTGTTAATGCCGGGAAAAGCGCCTGCGGGCCCCTCATTGCAAGCGAATCATATGGTCAGCAGGTGTTAATACCTTGGCATTTTGCGCGGTTGAGGTCAGCCACTGCGCTTTGATTTTTTCGATGCCTTTAAACGTATCGAACAATTGCATGTCGACCACATCCAATGCCTGCAGCGCTTTGCATTGTAATTGGTATTTGGCGGTGAAGTCGGCGTGGCCTTCGTGTTCGTGGCCATCGTGATCCGCGGGAACGCTGTCGGTGGCATTGCCGAGCAATTCGGATTCCACCGTCGTCTTGATGACCGCACATTGCGCGGCGGCGGGCAGTCGTAACCATGTCAATGGCGCGCGCAATTTTTCCGCGGTCTCGGCGACCGCTTGGCTATCCTTGGCGCTGGTCGCGGCATGCTCGAAGCCGATGAGATTGACGGCGGGACTGTCGAATTCGACAGCGAGATCGCGATCGGAAAATGCCAGCGTGAGCGCGGCGACGCCATGTTCGTGCGCGCCGTGTTCCCGATGTGCATGCGGCGCGGCAAGCGCTGCGCCGGCTACGAGCAGCAAACTCATTCCGAAGGCGCGGCCAACAAATGCATTAGCGATAAATTGTTTCATCTGTCATCTCCGGATAACCGAGGGTATACGTTAATTAACAACATCCAACGTCAGCAACAGTCGCCGCTGAGGTGGTGAGAGTGCGGGAGCGCGGTGTACCAGGCCACGGCCTTTGTTGCCTTCCCAGGATTCGCCTTTCGCCTGGATCAAGTGATTGAATGGCATGCGCAAGAAGCGGCCGAGGCTGCCGCAGCGGTGGCATCGATGCTGTCGTCTGCGTAAAGCTTCTCATCATGCGATCTCGCTCCCTTGCACCTTCCTCTTTGTTTTTGTTATATTATAACATTACAAATATGGAAGGGTCGAGACTTTTTGTGATTCGGAGAAACCCATCAGGTCACCTGCCCGTGATCGCGGCGTCCGCTGATATCGACAGTACGGCGATCATTTGCGGCAAGGTGGTGATCGGCGAGCATGTTTTTGTCGGGCCGTATGCCGTGATACGCGCCGACGAAATCAATCGCGATGGCGATATGGCGGCGATAGAAATCGGCGCCAATTCCAATATTCAGGACGGTGTGGTTATTCATTCGAAGTCTGGTGCCGCTGTGCGTATCGGCGAGTTCACGTCGATTGCGCACCGCGCGATTGTCCATGGTCCGTGCGAGGTGGGAAACCGCGTATTTCTCGGCTTTAACAGCGTTTTATTCAATTGCCGGGTCGGCGATGGTTGTGTCGTGCGGCATAACGCGGTGGTCGACGGTTGCGATCTGCCGGCTGAATTTCATGTGCCTTCGACGATGCGTATTGGACCGGGTACGGACTTGAAAACCATACCGCGGGTCACCGCGAGCGCTTCCGAATTTTCCGAAGATGTCGCGCGTACCAATATCGATTTGGTGCGCGGCTATAAAGCGCTGCAAAACGAGTTTTGAGTCATGTCGATCCGACCGGAAGTTATTTGCTTTGGCATTGCGCGGCGGCGTATGAGGTGAAATTGCCATGAAGGATTTTGATTTGCCTGCGCACGATGAAACGTCTGTCGCACCTTTGCGCGCCGCGCGTTGTGGTACAAAGGCGAGACGTCCGGCAATACCCAAAAATTGATTGGCGCGCGCTTGGATTGCGATGGCGATACGTTGTTGTTGCGGGTCGATCAATCAGGACCCGCTTGCCATACCGGAAGACGCACGTGCTTCTTCTTCGATATTACCCGCGACGGTGTGCATCGTTCCGAGATTACGGCATTTCCGATAGGCGCATCATGAATCGAGCAGAGGGAAAAGGATGAATTCATCAAACGAAGTACTCAACGACGTGCGGCTGCCTGTCACGCTGTTATCGGGCTTTCTGGGGGCGGGCAAAACCACCTTGCTCAACCACATTTTAAATAATCGCGAGGGCAAGCGCGTCGCGGTCATCGTCAACGATATGTCGGAAGTCAATATCGACGCGCAGCTGGTACGCGAGGGCGGCAGTCAGCTATCGCGTACCGAAGAAAAGCTCGTGGAGATGAGTAACGGCTGCATTTGTTGCACATTGCGCGAAGATTTGCTGATCGAAATCCAGCGCCTGGCGCGCGAGCGAAAATTCGATTATCTGTTGATCGAATCGACGGGTATTTCAGAGCCGCTACCGGTTGCCGAAACGTTCACGTTTCGCGACGAGGCGGGGGCAAGTCTCGGCGATATTGCGCGCCTCGACACGCTTGTGACCGTGGTCGATGGTTTCAATTTTCTGCGCGACTATGCCTCGCAAGATTTGCTCGATGATCGCGGCGAATCGATGGGCGAGGAAGATCAGCGCACGGTGGTGGATCTGCTGGTCGATCAAATCGAGTTTTGCGATGTGATCGTACTCAATAAAACCGATTTGATTTCTGCTGACGAAATCAAACAACTGCACGGTATTTTGCTGGGGCTCAACCCGACAGCAAAAATTGTTCACAGTGAATACGGCCGCGTTGTGCTGGATGAAGTGTTGAATACAGGGCGCTTCGATTTCGACAAGGCCGCAGCGGCGCCGGGCTGGTTGCGCGAACTGCGCGGCGAACACATTCCTGAAACCGAGCAGTACGGTATCGACAGCTTTGTGTTTCGCGCACGCCGCCCCTTTCATCCCGAACGCTTTTGGCAATGGATTCACAGCGAATGGCACGGCGTGATTCGCTCGAAAGGTTATTTCTGGCTGGCTTCGCGACCGGATTGGGTAGGGCAGTGGTCGCAGGCAGGCGCGGCGGCACAGCATGGCGGCGCCGGCTTGTGGTGGGCTGCCGTCAAAAAATCGGAATGGCCCGCCGATGAAGAATCGCTGTCGACCGTTTTGCAACGCTGGGAAGAACCCTTCGGCGACCGCCAGCAGGAACTCGTCATCATCGGTTTGGATATGCAGCAAAGCGCATTGATCGAAAATTTTGAAACGTGTTTGCTCACCGATGCCGAAATGGCGCTCGGCGAAAAACACTGGCGTTCGTTTGCCGATCCCTTTCCGCGCTGGGGCGGTGTCGATGAAAGCGATTAATGCTTCCACGTCGAAAAAAAATCGCGCAGCTCTGCATTTCAGCGCTGAAGAAAAAGTGCTGCTAAACAGCGAAGATGATGTGTACATGGACGATGCGCAGTTGGAGTTTTTTCGTCGACGGCTATTGGCGATGCGGGCCAACTTTCTCAACACGGAACAGGAAACGAACGATCATCTGAAGGAGCGTGATCGTATTTCCGACGTGCTCGATCGCGCAACTGTTGAAGAAACCATTACGTTGGAGTTGCGCCTGCGCGATCGCGAGCGCCATCTTCTCGTCAAAATCGATCAGGCGTTACACCGCATCGAGCGCCGCACCTACGGATGGTGCGAAGAAACCGGCGAGCCGATCGGAATCGCGCGCTTATTGTCACGACCGACCGCGACGCTCTGTCTAGAAGCGCAGCAGCGCCGCGAGCGTATGCAGCAGGTCTATGGCCATTAATTCTTCAAACACCGTTAAGGAACCTCTGAAAAACTGCGGCGTTGCATAAAGCGGCAGTGATAAGGACATGGCTTAAACGGCGTTGCATAGAGTCTCCTGAAATCGTACCCCGGATTTTTGCCCGCCGATGCAAGTGGCAAAACGGCGAAATTATCGGGGGCGCCCTTCAGGGAAGTGTGGCAAATGGTCGCAGCGCCAAAAGCGCCATCCTTGCGCTGCAATTGCATCAAGGAGATGCGGGCACATCAGACCTCGATCAAAAGTGTCATACGCGTCGCGAAGGGCTGCGGCGTTCCTGCTTGCAACCCTTCGCTGCGGACACTCGATAATAATTATTTCTAGAAAGTAAACCTTACACCGGCTTCCAGCGAGCGACCCGGTTCCGGTGCAACATCCTTCAAGAGTGAGACGCTGTTGCGGATTTCCTGATTGGTGAGGTTGGTTCCCCGCAGAAACAACAATGTCCCGGTATTGCCCGGTGTTTTCAGCTGATAACTGACACCGGCATCGACACGGTTATAGCCGTCCGTATCGGTACCGAATTCACCGGGCCGATCCTGCTTGGCTGCGTGCAGCACGCCGGCGTAGGCCGTCAGTGCGCCGAACTCATAATTCAACCGGGTGCCGATGCGCAACGGCGGCAGCCGCGGTACATCGCCGCTGTGCGCGAATTCGCCGCGCACGCGATCGCCGTAGAGATCCAGACTAAAAGCGCCGGCCTTCGAAGCGGACAGCGGTACGGTGACATCGAATTCAACGCCGTTGAATTTCGCGTCCTCCTGACGGTATTCCAGAATCGGTGTGCCGTCCTGTTCGAGTCCGCTGTCGAGCAACGCAATAAAATCGCTGAAATCGTTGTGGAATACGGTGACGTAACCGTGTGCGTAGTCGCCTTTGTAATGCAGGGTTAAATCAATATTGCGCGATGTTTCTTTTTTCAGATTAGGGTCGCCGACTTCAATCGCGTGCGTGGCGTCGTGGGCGACGAGATCACCGGGTTCGTTCGTGGTATTGGAAAATAATTCCTCCACGGTGGGTGCGCGCTGCGAGCGTGACAGGGCGATGCCCAGCCCCCAGGATTTATTGAAGTTGTACAACGCAGACCCTGAGGCGCTGACATTGTTGAAACGCTTGCTCCTCAATTCATCGCCCTTCGGATCGACATTGTCGTTGTCGTAACGCAAGCCGACTTCATAAATCCAGTCGTTGATGTGGTAGTTTTCCAGCAGGAACAGGCCGCCCGCCTTGTTGATCGATTCGGGGATAAAACTTTCCTCGCCGATGGCAGCGAAATCGCTGCGCTTGAGTTGCAGGCCGACCACGCCATTCCAGCCAGCGAATTCACGGTGCACCAGCTCGAAGCGGTTTTCCCAGGTTTTGTTAGTGAAGGTCGTGCCCACTTCGCCGACGTTTTCGATTTCCTGGTGCTGATAATCGCTGTAGGTCAAATGCCAGCGGAATGTATCGAGCACGGAATTTAAGTCGCGCAGCTCGGCGGCGGCGTCATAGCGTTTTTGTTCCATGTCGATATGCACGCCGTTGATGGGATCGCCTTCTGCCTCGTCGTCCAACGGAATGCCGTAACGGTTTTTCATATCGCTGACGCTCAAGCCGAGATAGCCGTTGTCGAAAATCCACGAGGCGCCACCAGTCACGGTGTGATTGCGGCCGTCGGTATTGGCGATGTAGTCATGGCTGCTGAATTTGGTATCCATCGTTTTATGGTCGAAGGCATAACCGGGTACGTCGATGTTGCTCCATTCGCGGTAGACCCCGTCCAGGTGCCAGGCGATGGCACCGGCACTGCCATCCAGTTTGACGACACTGGTATCGCCGTCGTCGACACTGCTGTGGCGATACTCCAGCGCCCCCGTGGTTTTTTCCGGCAATTTATTGGGAATGCGGTTGTCGATGACATTGACGATGCCGCCGATGGCGCCGCCGCCGTACAGCAGCGTGGCGGGGCCGCGCAGCACTTCAACCGATTCCGCCAGCGCCGGTTCGGTTGTCACCGCGTGATCGGCGCTGACGGATGAGGCATCGGCGCTCGATGTACCATTTTCCAGCACCTGCACACGCGGTCCGTTCTGGCCGCGAATCACCGGCTGGCCGACGCCGGGACCGAACGACCCGCTGGTGAGGCCGGGACTGCCATCGAGCACGGCGCCAATGGTGCCGGCGGCGCGGCGTTGCAACTCCGCATCGGTAATCACGGTGACAGGCACCGCCATCTCCTCACTGGATTGATGCAGTGGCGCGCTGACGACGACGGTTTCAATATGGTCGGCATTGCGGATCGGTAGCGTCTCCGAGTTTGCGGCGGCCGCTGCGGTGGGCATATAGACGTAGCCGGCGGCCGCGGCGGACAGCCAGAATAAAGAGCGTTTCATGCAGTAACTCCTGAACGAAGAATTTCCGGCGAAATTGCCGGTGGTGGCATCAAGGGTGTTATTTCAGGAGTAATGCCGGAGGGCCGCGATTGCGTTGCGCGGGCCGATGCAAAAAAACGGGAGTCAAAACAACGCTACACAACAATTGCTCATGCAGCGGCGACACACTCAGTGCAAACGCGCTGATGGTGATTGCGTTGTTGGCTGCGCCGAACGCACACAACGTGCAATGGCGGTCGCTGATATTATCGCTGTGCCAGTGGGCGGCGACGACAAACTGTCCGGCCAGCAGCAGCACCAATGCCAATAGCAGCCAGCAGGGACGGGCCGCCACACGCGCTGTCAAAGCCGCGCACCTCATGGCGTGGCGACACCCAGGTCGTCAGCATCCAGCGTATAAGCGGCTTCGGTCAAACCGCTGTGTGCCAGCGCCGTGTGCAGGGTGCCGCGCACGCGATACGCGTCGTAAATATTCACGGTCGCGATGCCTTTGGGGAATTTCACGTAAATCATTTGATTGGGCGGCGGTGGCGGCACATGAATGCAGGCGCCGGCGTACGGCACCAAAAAAAATTCGGTGATGCCGTGTGTTGGATTGTCCTCCAAGGGAACCACAAAGCCGGCGATGGCGATGCGGGTGGCGTTCACGTCGCGCTGCACGGCAAACGATTGCTCGGCAGCTAATTGTTGCCGCGCATTTTCTCGCAGCGCGGCAGTGGAAAATTCCGGCGAACGGGTCGCATCGTCGGTGGCGAGCGGCCGCGCAGGTGTGACCGGGGCCGATACCGCGCCCAGCAAATCGGCCCAGGCCAGTTCCCGGTATTGATCGCCGTGCGCAGGCGGGGCGATGCCGGCCAGCTGCCACAATAAAATCACGGCCATCCAGCGCGTCGCTCGTCCGCGATAAAAGGCTGGGGTCGGCCGGCTGCGCGCAACAGGCTGCGAGGCTGCAATAAGCACGGTCATTCCTGATAGATGCGAATCGTATCGCCCGTCATGGTGTAGGCTGCATCGGCAATCGACTTGTGCGCCATCTGCGTATGCAGCGTCCCTTCCACCCACCACGCCTCATAAATATCCTGCGGCTCGAATTTCATGCCTTTGGCGAAGGTCAGGTAGACCAGTTGATTCGGCGGTGGCGGCGGCACGTGAATGCAGGCGCCCATGTACGGCACCAAAAAAAATTCCGTCACCTTGCCATTGCCGGCGGACTCCAGGGGCACCAGATAACCGCCCAGTCGAATTTTGACGCCGTCCAACTCCGGTCGCACGGTGGCGGAGTTCAATACGTGCTCCCACTTTTCGCGCACGGACTTTTGTTTGATGTCACGAGTGAAACGCGTGGACAGACTGTCCTTGGGACTGACCGCGCGCTCAGGCGATACGCTGTGATCGATCGCCGGCAAATTGAGCATGGCTTTGCGATCGCTGTCGGTCAGCAAATCCAGCCAATCGAGTTGCCGGTAGCCTGCTGCCGTCGCCAGCGTGCTGGCCAGCAGCAGTGGCAATACCCAGGCCCACGAGGCGTCTTTCATTCAAAAAATCTCCGCAGCGAACCGTTTGGCGATAAGTTTATCTATGTTATAACATAACTAGCGCGGCAGTCGATGGATGATGGCCTGCCCTCGAACGGGAGCCCTCCTTGTGGAAAGCAGCATTCTTGTGGAAAACAGCATTTCGTTGTGCAACGTGGAATTCGGCTGGTCGCGATCGGCCGCGCCGACGCTGGTCATTCCGACGCTGACCGTACCCGCGGGGGAGCGTGTGTTCCTGCTCGGCCCGAGCGGCAGCGGCAAATCGACGCTGATCAATTTGCTGGCGGGCATCAGCCAACCCCGCAGCGGTGAACTCCATGTCCTCGGCCAGCGCATTTCCACGTGGTCCGGCGCGCGCCGCGATCGCTTTCGGGTCGATCATATCGGCCTGATATTTCAGCAATTCAATTTGCTGCCGTATTTATCGGTCATCGACAACGTGCTGCTGCCCTGCCAATTCTCGCCGCGCCGTCGCGCCGCCGCGCAGCGCGGCGGCCCCTTGCGCAGCGTCGCCCAATCGCTGCTGTCGCGCCTCGGCTTGCCGGACACCGTATCGCACCGTCCCGTGACTGCGCTGAGCGTCGGTCAGCAGCAACGCGTGGCGGTGGCGCGCGCACTGATCGGCGCACCCGAATTGATCATTGCCGATGAACCCACGTCCGCACTGGATGCCGACAGCCGCGACCGGTTTATTGAATTGCTGTTCGCCAACGCCGATGCAGCGGGCAGCACGATTATTTTTGTCAGTCACGATCGGGCACTGGCGCCGCACTTTCAGCGCACGCTGTCGATGTGTGAACTCAACACCGCTGCACTCGATCTGGCCGCAGCCGGATGATCGCGCTTTCGTTCAGAGAGGGTCTATGAAAAATCTGCTGTCGCTCAGCTGGAAAAGCCTGCGCAATCGCCGCATCAGCGTCGCCTTGAGTGTCACTTCCATTTTGATCAGCATCGTATTGTTTACCGGTGTGCTGTATGTCCGGTCGGCGGCGCAACAGTGGTTTGTGCAAACCATATCCGGCACCGATCTCGTGGTCGGCGCGCGCAGCGGCCCGGTGAATCTGCTGCTGTATTCGGTGTTTCGCATCGGCAACGCCACCAACAATATTTCCTGGCAGAGTTATCAGGACATTGCCAGCGACGACGCCGTCGCCTGGACCATTCCGCTGTCGCTGGGCGATTCGCATCGCGGGTATCGCGTGCTCGGCACCAACCTCGATTATTTTCGCTTTTATCGTTACGGCGAAAAACAGCCGCTGGCTTTCGCCGCCGGAGGGCCGTTTGCCGATCTCTACGACGCGGTCATCGGCGCCGAGGTCGCCGATAAACTGCATTACACGCTCGGCCAGACGATTGTGCTGGCGCATGGCGCCGGCAAGGTCAGTTTCATGCAGCATGCCGACAAACCCTTCCGTGTCGTGGGCATTCTGAAACGCACCGGCACGCCGGTCGATCGCACCGTGCATGTCAGTCTCGAAGCCATCGAGGCCATTCATGTGGACTGGCAGCAGGGCGTGCCGCTGCCGGGGCAAACCGTCAGCGCCGAACAGGCCCGGCATCTCGATCTGCAGCCGAAACTCATCACCGCGTTTCTGGTGGGCTTGAAATCCCGGATTGAAACCTTCCAATTGCAACGCGCCATCAATGAGTACCCGGACGAACCGCTGCTGGCCATATTGCCCGGCGTCGCGCTGGCGGAGTTATGGCAGGTGCTGGCGGTGATGGAAACCATCTTGCAGGTGATAGCCGGGTTTGTAGTGCTGGCGGGAATGACTGGCCTGCTGATTACGCTGCTGTCCACATTGAATGAACGCCGCCGCGAAATGGCTATTTTGCGATCGGTGGGGGCAGGCCCCGCACACATTTTCTTTTTGTTTATTTTCGAAGCGTTCTGGATCACCGTATTTGCCAGCGTCGGTGCGCTGGCGGTGCTGTACCTGACTTTGATCATCGCACAACCGCTGGTTCAGTCGGCCACGGGCGTGTTGCTCGCCGTCCGACCGCTCAATGCGTTGGAATGGCTGCTACTGGGGACCGTGATTGTGCTGGGCAGTGTGCTCGGTGCCGTGCCGGGCGTCATTGCCTATCGCCGGGCACTGACCGACGGTTTGACCTTGCGTGTTTGAATGATCTTCTGATAACGCCGCGCAGACTGTGCGGCCGCTGCGGCGCGAGCACGGCACCGCAGCGATTCTCCGATGGCCGATTCAGTCGTCACCGGCGGCATCGTCAGACTCTGTATCGGCCTGCCGGCAATAGCCGGCATCGATACAGGCCTGACAGACCGCATTGATTTCGATATCGCCCTGCGCGTGAAAGCCGCTGTCGCGCAGGGTATCGAGCAGCATTCGATCCATCGTCGTATGGATGACTTCGCGCACGCTGGCGCAATGACCGCAGACCATCAGCATGCCGTGATGCGTGTGCGTGGGATCGGTGCAGGCAATATACGCGTTCAGCGATTCGATCCGGTGCACCAGGCCCTGCGCCATAAGAAAATTCAGCGGCCGGTAAATCGCCGGCGGCGCGGCGCGCGGCCAGGTTTTTTTCAATTCATCGAGCAGGTCATAGGCTTTGACGCAGCCTTTATGCTGCAGCAACAGCGCCAGCACGTGGCGTCGCCGCCGGGTAAAGCGTTCGCCGCGCTGCCGGCATAAGTGCTCAGCAAGCTGTAGCGAGCGTTCGATCTGCGCAAGTTTTGCGGTGTTGCTCACGGCAAGCTCCGGAGCAATGTCCACGCAATGGCTGCGCGATCCCTGGCCGGGGTCCGAAAGGCTCTCTGTGTTTTTGGCGCGCCGGGCATCGGGGCAGTGCAACGGCAGATCCCGCGCGGCGGCGCGAGCGTTATTTCAAGCAGGACTGGCATGATGATTCCCCCGTCATCGGTGGTTGCGCGAGGGCCTCTGTGTGGCGGACTCTTCGGCGCAGCTGAGTTATGTTATATTATAACGTGGCTGGCGAGGCAACCGGTTTCCGGCAGGGCAGGCTTCGCTGGCGGCCGGCGGAGCGAGAAAAGTGAGGAGCTTGGGTATGCGCGCGACGCGCGGGCTTGGCGCTGTGGTGATGACGGTGTTGTTTGGCATCGGTGTCGCGCTGGCGCTGCGGTGGTTTGCACCGGCGAAACCGCCTGCATTCCGCGATGTGACCTGGCGCGAGCTGCTGGTGCAACCGTCGCAGGCGACCGCGGTCGTGCGTGTGCAGCCCTCTGGCGACCCGTTCGCGGCCTTGTCCGATCAGATCAATACGGCGATCAACGACAGCGTGCAAGCGCAGCGCGTACCGGCGCCCCGCCAGCCGCGCATCGCGTTGGATGGAGCCGATATACGGCTGGCCGGTTATCTGATTCCGTTGGAGGACGCGCCGGACCGGGCGGTCACGGAGTTTTTTCTGGTGCCGTACATGGGCGCGTGTATTCACGTGCCGCCACCGCCGCCGGATCAAATCGTGTATGTGAAGTTTCCGCGCGGCGTGCGCATCGATAGCATTTATGAGGCCTACCGGGTACAGGGCACGCTGCACCGTGCCATGCTGCGCACCGGGCTGGCAGATTCCGCGTACATGATGGTCGCTTATACGGTCGCGCCGTATCGCGAGCCCTGATCGAAGCCCCTGTGTGCAGATTTGACGGAGCAATTATCGCAACAGTGTTCACTGGTTCATTCATCGGTCGAGGAGTTTTCCCATGAGAGTCTTGTTATTGACGGCAATGATCGCGTTAGCGGCTGACGCTGCAGTGGCGCAGGACGGTTCGCGGAACACACGCCTGCAGGATTTCGGTGTTACGACACCATCCAATCTGGCTGGCGATAACACGCGCAGCGACAGCCTGCGGTGGGATAACGGCGGCACGCGGATGCTTCCTGGCATGGCTGGTCGCGATCTATGGCATCCGGATGCGAGCCGCACACGCTCCCTGCCGATAGTGCGTCAGTTCGGTGAAGAGGGGTCTACCTGCGTGGCGTTGCATGCCGGTACCGTGTGCAACTGATTTTGTTTGCCGCCATCACGGTTGATCGAATCCGAAGGCGATGACGGCATCGGCCGCCAGAGTGTAGCCGCTGTCCGCCAGATTCGCGTGCGACATCTGGCGATGCAATGTCCCCCGGACTTTGTACGCCTGATAAATATTTTCGATGCGCACGCCGCGCGGAAACTTCACATACACGATTTGATCCGGCGGTGGCGGCGGCACGTGAATACACGCGCCCGCGAACGGTACCAATAAAAACTCCGCAATGGCGCGGTCCGGGTAATCTTCCAGTGGAATCACATAACCGGCCAAGCTGATTTTATGGCCGTCGAGGTCGGCGCGTCCGGATTTCGCCGTCGCCGCGTCCTGGCCGGAATTATTGTCTGCGGCAGCCGGTGTGCTCCAGGGATCGGGACCCGGTGAAGTGAACGGGCCTTTATGGCGTGGCGCCGGCAGAATACCGGTGGTGTTCGTACGCAAATCCGACCACTTCACTTCCCGGTAATCGGTGCCTGTCGCCAGCGTGCCGGGCCGAATCGCCAGCCACAGCACCAGCGCGGTGGCCACCGCACCGAGCAGCGCGATGTTGACCGTATTAAAGAGATGCCGCTGCGGGCTGGCTGTTTTCATCGAGCCTCGACGTGAATCATGTTCGGAACGTTTTCCGATAGTAGCATTGGCGTGGCCGACCGATCATTGCCGGCAATGCCGCTTTCTCCGGTCAACGCATTGAGGATTTTCTTCGTCAAGGCTGACCCGCTGTGGCGGGCTGGGGCGGCCGCAAGGCGCGGACGAGCAGATTGCCGTTGTGGCGGATAAGTTTCAGGTAGGTATCCGCCGCGGTGCCCGGCGCGGACAGTGCGTCGGAATACAGGGTTCCGCCGACTGTCAAGCTGTGCCTCCTGAGCTATGCGCTCGATCAGGCGCGGGTCGCTGATGTTTTCAATGAACACGGCGCGAACCTGCAATCGGCGCTATTGATTGATCACGCGTGCGACATCGGCGGCCGAAGGCTCGCTGTCGCGACGTCGCGCACCGTGCCCGCCAGAATCGAAAAGCTGGCCACGATGTTCAGGTGCTGCGGCGCGTCCGCGTTCTCCGCGGCATGAATAGCGGTTCCGCTGATTAAAATCGTTAGAGCGGCCAGTGCGCTGATAATGCGCGGCATAGTCCGGGACGGGCTCGATCGGTGCGAGCATGCGCGGGACATCATCAAACCTCCGGAGCAGGGCCTGTCCGCCAGTGACTGAATACGCCATCGCGCGGCCCGAACAAAATCGATACGACATGGAGACCGCCGGCCCACAGTACGATGGCGGGATCGGAGGGCAGATTGCAATGATAGGACAGCAGCAGTCCGCCCAGCCCGCTGAGGATCGCGATCAGCGCGCTGACGACAGCGAGACTCCACACCGGCGCCGCCCAGAACCGCGCGGCCGTGGCCGGCAGCATCATTTTTCCTGGTGCCTTACGTCGGCGCCTGCATTCACGTGCCGCCGCCGGCCGATCAGATCGTTTATGTGAAGTTTCCGCGCGGCGCGCGCATCGAAAACATTTATCAGGCGTACTGTGTGCAGGGCTGGGTGCACACGCAGGTGCTGCATTCCGGCCTTGCTGACACGCCTTACATGATGGTGGCCCACTCGGTAATTGCCTATGGCTTTGACCTCCAGTATTCGAGCGCAAGGGCCCAAGGTTCGTCCTGTTTTGCGTATCGCGGCGCTTTTGAGAGCAACTCCAACCTGGAGCGCCTTTATTTTATGACAATGGGATACACCCTAGTCCGCAGCGAGCGACTTCGAGCTTTCATGCTCAGTCGTTCACTTTCAAGGGGCTGGGTTCGCGACCCGCCAGTATTACTCTTCTCGCGGGCGAACCCGGCTGAATGTGCCGATTGCCGTACTCATTACACCGATCACCAGCAATGCCCTCAGTACTCGGAACCCTGTCGCGTGCAGCGTCTGCGGGACCAATTCGAATCGGGGCAGCGCGCGCAGATTCTCAACGGTCAGCTCCTGGTCGGCCATTGCCAGCTGTTCAATCCCGTGGCGAAGGCTCAGCAGAAATTCCGCCGCCTGCCGGCGCATATCGAGGTACCGCGTCTCATCCGTCCCCGCGAGCGCTGTCATGACGCGTTGCAGCACAATCACCGGTGACACATATTGCAACTGCTCCGTGAGTTGTTGCTGAGTCGCCAACTGCTCTCTAAAACGCTCGCGTAGCGGTTCCAGTCTTTCGTTAACGGTGTTGGTCACGACAATGACGCCTTTCTGCCAGGCAGGTGCCGATCCAGATCCCGCCACACTCAGATTCGGATGCTCGTGGGCGTACGCACCGAGCAGCTGGTCACGTTGCAAGGTCGCGTCAATTTCGGTTCGGCGCGCCGTGGCCAAAAGATCGAATCGAGAGGGTGGTGCATACAGGGTGCGGCCGGCGGCGGCAACCAAAGCCGGGGCCAGGAGCGACAGGCTCACCCAGATAACGCAGAGCAATTGCAACGCCCGTATATCCGTGGCGGCGCGCGCGCTGATCCAGGCGGTAACACTTAGCCAGAATGCGCTATAGGTGATGGTCATGGCCGCGACCGACAGCAGTCGTGCGCCACGCTCCGGCGCATCGACCGTGCTGATGAAGTACATCGTGAGCAATGCCACCAGCAGGGGGGCGGTTATCAGCAGTCCGCGGGCGAGTAGTCGCGCGAACAACAGACGCGTGAGATCGATGGCCTGCGTTTGTAGCACCTTCTCCATGCCGCTGGCCCGTTCACTCGTCAGTGTGGAGTAGCCGAGTACGATGATCAGCAGAGGCAGCAGGTATAAGATTGCAAATCCCAGATCGAACGCGCCGGCGGCAAGGACAGTCGGGCTGTCGATCTGATAGTTCATGAACATCAGATGCGTCAAGGTCCACATATTGACCTCCGCATTGATGGGTTCAAGATCGCTACGCCCGGCCACGATATCGATCAGTGGCGGTATCGGGATCACAAGGCTGCCGTTGGCGCTGAGCGGCATGCGTGCAAACGGGGTGTTGGCGAGGATGTCCTTTTCAAGCGTTGTTTGCTTGGCGGCGAAATCGCTGACGGCGCTGTTTGCGGCAGCTTGGTAAATTTGCGCTCGTGCGTATCCAAACGCCATGGCGGCCACGAGCGTAATCAACCAAGCGAGCAGCACTCGACGCGTGAGTCCGGAGCGCCACAGCATCTTCCAATCCCATACCATAATCGTAATCATGCAGCGTGTCCTGTCGCGGGTGTTGTCCGATCATCTGCTCGGCTCCGAGGGTTCGCGCGCAGAAATGCGATCACGCGTTGTAGGTAGGCGAGGGCAGCGACCAGCCACAATAACGTCGCTGCAATGGCTGGCAGGTATTGCCGCGAGAGGCTGGCGAACGACGGAGATCGGTACTCGGCCTGCGGCAGCCGTCGCCAGAGCCTGGAGTCGGCTAGGTAGCTAAAATCTTGGCCGGCGCCGTGCGCGATCATGTCGGCATTCAGTGCAGCTATCAGCGCGCGGCGTTGTACCTCGACTTGCGCGGTGAATTGCAAATGATGGGCAAGATCGGTTGCGGCGGAGCCAGCCGACACGACCTGCACCGCCACCAGCGGGCTCAGCAGCCCGATCGCCAGCCGCACCTGTTCCTGCTGCCGGTATGCCTGTTGCAATGCGCTAAAGCGACGATCGAAGATCGCGTGGCCGTAATTTTCTTCACTTTGCAAAGACAGCGCCGCGAAGCTGACGGGTAACTGGTCAAGCGATTGCACTTGATAATGTGCCAGGGTCTCGCGCTCCAGCTGCTGGCTGCGCGCCGCGGCGGACTCGTTCGCGCTCAACCCAAACTCGGTATCGTGTTCGATATCGAGCCAGAACTGCGTAGCGCTGGGCACGGGTTGGATAGTGTTCGCCCCTGTGACGGCAATTCGCGGCACCAGCAGGATTTCGATGATCCAGACCAATAACAAGGCGGACAGCGCGGAGCGCGAGTCCAGGTTGCGGGCAGAAACGGCGATGACGACCGTGGCGACAAGGAGCAGATAGACCAGGTGTAGACCCAGCCACGCGAGCAACCGCCAGGCTGTATCGGAATCCGCCGTCGGAAACAGCCAGTAGCTGGACACTGCCGCTGGCAGCATGGCCGCGCAGAGCACGAGTGCGGAGATGCCAAACAGTCCCAGAACTTTGCCGATCACCAAGGCGCGCAGGTCGATGCCATTGCCCGCCAGCAGGGCGAGTGTTCCGCGTTCCCGCTCTTGCGCAATAGCGTCGAAGCCCAGAATGATCAGTGCGAGCGGACCGAATACCTGCCAGATCCAAGCCAGCTGCAAATCCGCCAAACGTCCCAGATCAAGGCGGTCATCCGCCGCGCGAAAGTTTGCCGGTCGCTGCCAGTGCGCTTCCATCCACACGATGGAACCGAGAAAGTCGGACGGTCCCTTGTCGAGAACCTGGCCCGGCTGCGCGGGCTTGAAGGCAAGGTGCGAAAAGTGCGCGACAGTGTGTGGATTGCGCGCTCCCTGGTTCATCCAGGTTTCGCGCTCTTCCTTTTCTGCAGCCACTCGATGGTGTTCATAGCGGGCAATATCGATGCTGGAGAGCAGCGTGGCAAACCCGCTCAGCACCAGCAGCAACAAAGCGATGACCGGCAATCTGCCGTCGCGCCAGCGCTCCCGGAGGAACTGGCGAGCAGCGGCGAGGATCGGGTGATGCCGCGTCATAGTGTCGCTACATCGCGCAGGTGGTCGATATAGATTCGCTCCAAGTCCGAAGCGGTCACCGCCGCGGCCTCGAGCATCGCGACCAGATGTCCGCCTTTCATGATGCCGATCCGATTCGCTACCTGGGCTGCGCGCAGTACATCGTGGGTCACCATCAACATGGCGACGCCTTCGGCGGCGGTGCGTCGCATATCCGCGACAAACTCGTTGGCGGCTTTGGGGTCCAGGCCGGATAGCGGTTCGTCGAGCAGCAGTGCAATGACATCGCGAGCCAACGCCAGAGCCAGGGCCAATTTCTGACGCATGCCTTTTGAATAGGAATGAACGCGGCGCGAATGTGCTTCAGTTTGTAATCCCACGCGCTGGAGCAATGCGGCAGCCTCGGCGGCGGCCAAACGGGTGCTGCCTGCCATATCGGCAAAGAAATCCAGCGTTTCGAGCGCGGTCAGGTTGGGATAGAGCTGGACAACCTCCGGTATATATCCCAAACGTTGGCGCGCCGCGGCTATGCCGGCTGTCGTCGAATCGCCCGCAATCGCAACGGCGCCGCTATCGAGCGCGGTAAAACCCAGCAGAACGTTTAATGCAGTGGTTTTACCGGCGCCGTTTGCTCCCAGTAGGCAGACGACTTCGCCTGCAGCGACATGTAACGACACGTCGTCGAGGGCGATGTGATTGCCGAAGCGCTTTGTGACATGTATCAGTTCGAGCATGGCGATCATCGCTCAAAATCGATGGCGGAAGCTGGCGATTACCGTGCGCGGCGCGTTGGGCCGCAGCGTATAGCCGCCATCGGTATCGTAGTATTTGACGTTGGACAGGTTTTTAATATTCACGGACAGCCGGGACTGGCGGTCGGGAAAATCGTAAAACGCCAATGCATCCCACCGCGTGTAGGCGTCCAGCGTAAACGTGTTGGGCAGCGTTGCCTCCACGCTGCTGGCGTAGTAGGCGCCGAGCCCAAGGCCAAAACCGCGCAGCACATCGGCGGAAAAGGTGTATGTGCTCCACAGGCTGATTGCGTGTTTTGGCACGCCCGCAAGATGGTCGCCTACCGGCAGCGACTCGTCGTGGGTGACCGTCGCATCGGTATAGGCATAACTGGCATTCACGGCCAGAGCTTCGGTCAGGCGGCCGTCCAACTGGGCTTCGAGACCACGGCTGCGTTGTTCGCCGCGACTAACGGCAAAACCAGGATTGTCGATATCAGCCGTCGGTATGTCCCGGCGTTTGATTTCAAAGAGCGCCAGGCTCGCTGACAATCTTTGATCCAGCAATTGTTGTTTGACGCCCACTTCCCATTGTTTTCCAGTCGTCGGTTTGAGAATGCTGCCATCCGCGGCCTGACTGAAGATATTGGGAACGAATGAGGAACTGGTACTTGCGTAGAGCGATGTATCGGCTACCGGCAGATAAACCACACCGGCACGGTAGGTTGTTGCGTGATCGGTGGTTTTGCTACCGCCGCCGTTGGGCGGATAGTCGACGGAGGATTCCATCCGATCGCGACGAAGGGCGCCGAGCAACTTGATGTGTTGCCCAACGCTGACCAGATCCTGCAGGAAAATACCGCGCGCCTTGACCTCGCTTTCATATTGGCTCTGGTAATTGAAGGTCAGATCGTCTTTGCCATACACCGGATCGAAGATGTCGATCGGGCTCAAATCGCTGACGTAGTTGGTGGTCTTGTAGAACTGCTTGAAGCCGTTTATTCCGGTGACGATATTGTGATCCAGTGTTCCGGTAGCGAAAGTACCGTAAATCTCTGCCTGCACTTCGTCGTTTTGGGTGGACTGAGGGCCGGCACTGACCGGACGGGGCATCGTGCGGCCGTCGTCATTGAGGAACGGGTAATACAAGCGGTCGTTGCCGATGTCGACATTGAAGCGGGCGGTGTTACCGGCCAGCCGGATTTTCCATTCGCTGCTGAACTCATGCTGGTAATCGACGGTGAGATGGCGGTTGTCGCTGCTGCTGCCGCCGATACCGGGTTCGAGCAGATAGCGTTTGATTGGAATATGCAGCGACGCTTTGCTCATCGGAAAATCGGCCGGGAAATTGAAATCGGTCTTGATGTACTCCGCCTGTACCAGCAGCGTATCGAGGTCCGTGAGCCGCCATTGCAGCGAGGGCGCCACGGTCCATTGCCGGCTGTAGATCGAGTCGCGGAAATCGCCGCTATCTTCTGTGGCAGCGCCGACTCGGAATGTTGCCGTTTCGCCGCTGTTTAGCGCCCCGGTGGCATCGGCGCTGGCACGCCAGTAGCCATAGCTACCGCCCGCCACATCGACCTCCACCGAGCTGGCAGACTGCGGTTTGCGCGATACCAGATTGATGACGCCGCCGGCCGACAAATTGCCACTGTAGAGCACCGACGCCGGACCCTTGAGAACATCGATGCGATCGATGCCAATGAAGTCGGACGCGCCATAGTTGATATCGCGAAAGCCGTCGCGCAATAGATCATAACCTTCAAAGAAGCCGCGGATGATGTACCCGGTGGCACCCGGGTATCCACTCACGCGACGAACGCCGGCGACGGTATCGACGGCTTCGTCAATATGTTGCAAACCGCGCTGTTCAATCAGTGCGCGGGTAACTGTTTGCTGTGAAACCGGCAGTTCCATCAGCGGCACATCCACCTTGGTGGAGGAGGCGCCGCTGTGCTCATTGGCGCCGATCACTATCACTTCGTCCAGTTTGCGGTTGGATCGACTGGCTGATTCTTTCTTGCTGTCGGTTGTTTGTTCACCGGGCTGCTCGGGCTCCACACTCCACGCCGCCGAGGCAGCCGCAGCCGATAAAGCGAATAAGGCAAGTCCATAGCGGCGTCGGGCCGCGCTTTCGGAGACACTCTGAATGGAGCGTACGAGAGGGGAGGACAACAATTTCATGGCTTTCTGCCTGCTCAAATAATGGAAATGCATTCACGTAATGCAGCGGACCCATTGAGGTCGATCGTGGAGTTCTGCTCGCTGACCCCGCCTGTCTGAGTTCAGTTCGTGTATCCAGACCGAGATCTGCACCGATGCCACCCAATTGGCGTTCAACCTCCAGGCAGGTAAAAAGGCAAACGCGCCCGAGCCCGCGTAGATAGGCGGCAGGTGTTCCGAGTCGCATATTTGTCGAGAGGGGGCAGCGCCGTGCGCAGTTATCCTGGCCGGTTATTCATCTTCCTAAACTTGGGGCGTCGGCGATCATATGTGTAATGTTATAATATAACACGTGTGGCGATGGCAAGCGTAATTCCGAAATTAGGTCGACAGCATGATCGACGCCGGCAAGAACATCGCCTGGCGGTGGGAGTCGATGGTCTGTGGCAATATCGCGCCGAATACCAGTCCGGATGGCGATGCAATCGTCGATACCCGGCTATCGCGTCGATTCGGATCCCGCGAGGTCATTTGCGCGAAGCGCCGTCGAAAATGGTTTCGGTCGCGGGTGGTAATAGCTCGTCGGAGCCCGCAGACCGGCGTTGGACGGTGGACTGGGTATTCGTTCAAGCCGCCAGAGCAGCCCACCGAAACGAAGCGCCAATTTTTCCGCTAATTAGGCGTATCGATATGTCTTTTGAGTTATTCCTTACCGGATTGATTACTCATCATCACGCCTGTCTACACCGACTCCGGCGCCGGCCAAGTGCAAATCCTGGGGTCTCGATCAATTTGGTCCTGTGCGCTGGGGATTGAACCGGATGCTGGAAGGACCTATTGAACAGATGATCAGATCAAATTTAATGGGTGCGGTTCGGTGCCCCTATTTCTTGTGAGGCTCTCCCCGCTGAGGTCGACAATGACCTGGCCGTCATGCTCGAAGAAAAGGCGATCGTTGGCTGGATAGCCCGATACCATGCTGTCCAAATCCACAAACCCCGAAGGATACACCCGCCCCAGCGGATTGTTCTGCACATAGCTGTAGCGATTGTAGGACTGCATATTCAGCGGATGCGGCACGCCGGGATCGGCCTGCACGAATCGTCCTAAACGCTGGTCGTAGAGGCGTCCACCAAAATGCACCAGCCCCACCGCGTCGAGCATATTCTGGCCGGTGTTGATCTAGTTCGGTGTGCCTCGCGGGGCCGATGCCATCGAGCTGCTCCCAGCGCATCAGCTTGTCTGCCTATGTGATAAGAAAGATTATCCCTGGGCCGAGAGTTTCTCGGCTCTTTTTTTCATAGCGCCATAATTTGAAAAATGTATCAATGAACTACTCTTGGGCTAGGGGGTATTATGTTTTAGACCTTGTGGGATTCTGAAAAAGCAAGTTTCTTGGCTTCAGATGGGGAAAGGCTGTTCTTTTGGGAGGAATATCTGATGCCGCGCTGTTACTGGCCACTCTTTCAAGGCGGCCCTTTCCAGGGGCAGAAGCATGGCTTTAGTCGTTATACAGCACGTTTTTATTTGCCGCATATATTAATGCCTTTGCTAGTTCTGTTCGAGAGAAAAGTTAAAGGCATCTATGAGTAGCGTGCTTGCAGTTGTGTTGGTATCTATTTGGTAGCATTTTAATCCTTCTAGATCTACCCCTGCATTGCGCCATTGCTCCTTAAGCTCCTGGAGGTCTTTTCTGTCGCCGACAACGATCGCTGAAAGAATTGATTCGGATGCGATTACGCCAAAGTTCATGCTCGCCTTAAAGGCATAACATTCTGAGAATACTACAGCCGAATAATTCCCATTAGACCATCGAATTGATAGTCGAACAGCATCGTTTTCTCCAGGATTACTTCTATCAATGACAACTGAAAGAATTTCGGCGTCGTGCCATTCTAGCTCTTCAAATTCAATGCTCATATTAGAATCCTGGATCTTTGTCACCCGGAATGGGGCTGTAGTGCGTGCCCTTTCCATCTAAATGATAGTGATAGCGTGCTGGCTGTCGCGATGACGTTGCCCCAGCTGTCGATATTGTCTGTGGCGTCGGTGGCGTAGCGCAGCTCCGTGCCGGTGACGGGATCTTTTTCCTGGGTACTCCGGCCAGCCGCGTATACCTGATAGTAAGCAGTGCTGTCGGCGCCGGTCACCGCAACCTTCGCCCAGGTGTTTTGCTGCGTGGAGAAAACCACGCCCGAGCTCGATTGCTGTGTTGTCGAGGCTGGGCGCCCAATAAACGGAAAGTCCTGGCGAAACACGGTGGTACTGACGACACCGCTCTGATTGTTGGTCGCGGTCATGGAGGCGAAACCCAACGAGCCGCGCCCGGACGCCTGGAGTTTCATCCCGTTGTAGCGATACGTCGTGACGGCGCGGGCACTGTAATTGACGCTGCCCGCCGTCGTGGTTGCACTGGGTTGGGTGGTGCTCACGCTGGCCACCACATGTGTGGGCGGAATCATGTCGAACACCGGCGCGCCGGGCCATTTCACCGGATCGAAGGCATCGGAGACGGGCGTGTAGACGGAGGTGTCGGTCAGCGGTTTGTAGGTGATCGCCGTGTTGAAGCCGAAACCGTTGTCGATGGCGACGATGCGATTGCCGGCGATGGTGGCATCGGCGGATCGGTATAGGTAAGCGCTAGTGGTCGCGCCTGAGCGTGTGACTCGCAGCAGGTCGGGATGGCCGTCGCCTTCGGTATCGACGCCGAATAGTTGGTCGCCCGTTTGATAAGGAATACCTGTCGAAAACTGCGCACCGAAATTTTGCGTGGCGGGATTGAACAGCCGCACGTAGTAGCTGCCGCCGACGGGATAAATCAGATCGGGAAAACCATCGTCGTTGAAATCGGTTGCCTGCACGGAGGTGGCATTGTTCAGAGTGCCAAGGTTGGCGGCTTCGGCCATGCCGATGCCGTTGCTGAGTTTCAGTCGCCAGGCCGATCCCGAAGCGGCGGCGGATTGCACGAACAGATCCGTCAAGCCATCGCCGTTGAAATCCGCGATGATGGGTGACGACAACGCGTTCGAGGGAAAATCCAGGAATGTCGCAGTCCATTGATAGGGATCCTGATAATCAATATCGAGTTTTTCGGAACTATATAGATGATCGTATTGCCGCTGGAACCTGGCGTTTCGTAAACCGCGTAGTAGCTACTATTGAAGTCGAAGGCTGCGGCCGGCTTTGGCAGAATGAAGATAAAAAGCAGAACGGCGATCGCTAGGCGTTGCATGTTTGGCTTCCTTTTGCCCGATTATTATTTTTCCGATCTTTTAGAAAATAGCCCGCCAATAGTCGTATTCGCCTTTCGATGGTAGATCATCCATTTTTCATACCGAATGACCTGATCCAACTAGCATGAACGTATTGCTTCTCATGCTTTAGGGAACCTCTGAAAAACGACTGCGCTTGCCGATGCGGCGTTAAAAATGAGCTCAAAATCCTCATTGATTGACGTATAAGCTGCGGTTTTTCGCTCATTTTTGCTTTGCCTCGGCTGCACTCGCTACGTTTTTCAGAGCTTCCCTAACCCATCGTCGGGCAACGCGCTCGCCGAGGGACTGGCGGCATTTCGATTTTCCCACCAGTCCCCGGAAACGCTGTAGCGCTGGCGCAGGATCCCGGCCACGACATCGAGTACATCGCGCTCGGCCGCGCGGAGAGATGCGGCCGAATGAAAACCTGGCGGACTGGCTCGCGCGAGGAACAGGCGGAGCAAATCGTCGCCGCCACGCGGCTGTCGTCCGGCGGGGAGCGCCGCTCGCGTGAACCGGAAGGTTCAGCGACGCCAAAAAATGTGCACACCAGCCGGCATTTGTCGCAGAATACCGGCGCTCGAAATCCATTATGTAGCGCCAACCCTCGGAGACTATTTATGCCCCGGATTTTCCTGTCACGCGTCGCCGGCGTGCTGACAACCATCGCACTGACCCTGGGTTCCAGCCATGTCGTGACCGCCGAACCGAAAACCATCGCCCCCGGCGATCTGCTGACGCAGGCGCCGCTGAAGACGGCGGCGGCCTTGCCGAGCGCGGCCAGCAACGCCTTGATTACCTATCTCTCGGAAGGCGCGCAGGGCCAGCCGATCGTGGTTTCCGGCACCGTGGCCATTCCGAAGAGCCCTCCGCCCGCGGGCGGTTATCCGGTCATCAGCTGGGCGCACGGCACCAGCGGTTATGCGGATATTTGCGCGCCGTCCGCCGATACCGACGACGGCCCGGACCACGATTATTTCGCCCTGGTCGATAACGTCCTCGACGCCTGGGTCGCCAAGGGCTACGTCGTGGTGCAGACCGACTACGAGGGATTGGGAACGCCCGGCGGCCACACTTACATGAGCGGGGTCAGCCAGGCCAATACGGTGACCGACATCGTGCGCGCCGCGCGCCAGTTGAATCCAGCCGTCGGCCCGAACTGGGTCGCCATCGGCCACAGCCAGGGCGGACAGGCCGTGTTGTTCACCGCCGAATACGGCCAGGCGCGCGCGCCCGGCCTGCATTTGAAGGGCGTGGTGGCCATCGCGCCCGGAGGCGCCGGGCTGGCTGACACGGTGAAATACATTCGGGCCGGCGGTCCTTCCGCCGAGGCCGCGGAAAACTTTTTACCCATCATATTGCTCGGCGCCCAGGCCGCCGATCCCGCCATCGATGTCGGTGCGCTGCTGACGCCGGAGGCGCAACCCTTGCTGACGGTTGCAAGGACCGGCTGCCTCGCGCAACTGCGGCAACTCAAGACCATTCCGCCGAAGCAGGTCTTTCGCGCGGACGCGAACATCGAGCCCCTGACGACTTATCTGAGCCGTCAGGACCCGATGCGGGCGACGCCGAAGGTACCGACCCTGATTGCGCAGGGCACGACCGACGTCCTCGTCACCTTGGCGGGCACCAATGCCCTGGTGAACAAGTTGTGCAAGGAAACCCCGGTCGACTACCGGACCTACGCGAACAAGGACCATCGTGGCAGTGTTGCCGCCTCGTTCCCGGACGCCGTGGATTTCGTCACGCATGTCATGGCGAATCAGCCGACACGCAATGCCTGTGAGGCGGAGAAGCGCTAGTCAGAACCGCGGCAGTCAGCGCCATGATGGATACGCCGCCCCGGACCTGGCTTCCGGGCAGCCAACCGCGCCGCATGACTGCCGCGCCTGAACGGCGTGCAAGATGGCCATCGGCGTTGTCGTTACTCGCCGGTTTTCAGCGCTCGAACACCGCACAATAAAATACGGGCGAAGCCGCCTTGCAACGCCGGCTCAGCGGCGGATGCCTTGTGACGTGCAATCTTTCCCGGGGAGCCTGACGCCGCGGCGTGTCTCCCGGGGGATATGCAGATGTCGAAATGATCCCTGACTCGATATCAGTACTGTGGACACGCTGATGCAACGTGGGGTCGATCTGCCAGCGCGACGCTTCCACGCTGGATCGGCCACCCATGCCGCTCAGCTGCGCAGTCTCTCGCCGTGCTGCGGCAAGGAATAAGTCCAGCCCTCGCGCGGTTTCCAGCTGCCGTTTCTAAAAAATGTCCCGCGCAGATCCGCTGGAATTTTTCCGCGTACGACGAGTTCATGAATGTCGCCTTCGTTCATCCACGGTTCGAACGGTCCTTGCAGGGCCGGAATGGCCAACCTGGGTTCTCTCATTCTCGCTCCCCCTGAAGTTCGTGTTGCCCACCCGATGGTTATGCATTCAAAGGGGCGTCGGATTCGATGGGTAAAATATTACCCGGGTAATATTGGGGGTGTAAATTTTATCCGGGTAAATATTTGAGGGGGATAAGAGGGGGAGACGGCTGTGCTCCAAGTGGCGGAAAAGTGAAAATGTCAGAACAAGAGGGAATATCCTGGCTTTCTCCTGCTCTGAGTCCGTTTGTAGTTCTGGCTGTGGCGGCCGATGGTTCCGTGACCGAAGGCGGGTGGGATGCGCGATGAACGCGGTTCGCATCGCCGCAAAATCACCACGCTCATCACGAGCGGACACATTGGCGCACAGACGACGGCGCTCTGGTGCGGGGGGATGGATCGTCGGGGCGGCCATGGCCGCCCCCGGTTTCCCGGTTAGAACTTCATGCGCAGTCCGACCGTGCCGTTCACCGAGTAGCTCTGGCCGAACTCGCCAAGGCCGGTGTCGGCCCGGATCTCGCCGTACAGCGCATACTGCCCGTCGTTCCAGCTGTAAGTGCCGCCGGCGGCCAGGCCGCCCCAGGTGCGCTCCTGACGGTTGTCGAAGGCCGTGTCGGCCACCCGCACGCGGGTACCGTCGAGAAATTCGCGGCGCAGATCGATCAGGCCATAGAGACTGGCCTTGCCGATGCGACCCGCCGCGTCCCGCCAGCTTATCTGATGGTCCAGCGCCAGACCCAGCCGACCGCGCAGGCTGTCGCCCCGTTTGGAGTCGACATGGACGTCGAAACGATCGTCGAAGGCATGGAAGTCGGTGGCGGCGTAGCTCAATTGCACCTGCGGCGTGAGCGCCAGCGCGTCGCCGATGGGGAAGCTGCGGCCGGTTTCGAGGCTGAGGCCGTAGCCGTAGCCGTCCGCTCCATCGGCCTCGCGGCCGACCTTGGTCGAGGACAGGTCGCTGCTGAACCAGTTCGCCTGCGCCTGCGCGTCGACATAGGCGCCGTTGCGGGCGTACCAGGTCAGGGTCGCGCCCAGGCCATAGCTCCTGGTGTCGATATCGCCGTCGCCATAGATCGAAGAGACCTCGGTCGAAGCCGTTCCGAACAGGGCATTCACGCCGGCAACCAGGCTCGCGCCGTCCGCGGTTTCGTTCAGGAGGCGGTCGATGCCGAGCTGAGCCTTCCAGCGGTGGATGTCCTGTTGCAGGCCGCTGGTGGAAGTCTCGGGCTCGAAGTGATCGAGCGCGCCTTCCACCCGCAGCCACACGCCGTCGCCCTCGATGCCGGACGAGTCCCACTGGCGGTTGCCGACGCGTTGACGCAGCGAGCTCAGCTCGCTGAGCGACAGCAGGGTGCGGGCGTAGGCCTCGTAGACCGGCGCGCCGGGCTGGTAGAGCGGGGCGTCCTTGACCGCTACGTGGGCGGCCAGCAGCGAGGAGCGCAGGTACCAGTCGCCGTCGGCCTGGTTCTGCTCCAGGACGTAGCCGTACGCGCCAGCCACCAACGCCGGCTGGCCGCCTATCACGTAGTTGCCGTTGGCCAGGGTGAATTGGCCGCTCGAGGCGCCGTCGACCTGCACCACCTGGATACCGTTCTGGGTCTGCGCGCCCGGGCCGCCCAGGTTGATGACCGTGACGGGCGTGGAGCCGGACGTGTCGCCCTCGACCACGAGGCGATCGGTCGGTGAGCCGTCGCCCTCCAGCCAGGTTTTGATTTCGAGGCGTCCGCCTGCAGCGGTGTAATTGCCGGCGACGGTCAGAGTCCCGAAGCTGTCGTCGTGGCCGGGCGCGATCACGCCACGGTTGACGGTCGGACCGACCTGACCCGTGCCCGCCAGCCGCGCATCCACCCACACATTGGTCGGTCCGCCCAACACGCCGTCAACCCGCAGCGTTCCGGCCTGGATTTCCGTGTCGCCGGTGAAGGCCGAGCTGTCTCCGGTCAGCGTCAACGTGCCGAGGCCCCATTTGTTGAAGCTGGAGGTACCGGTAAAAGCGGTGCTGACGCCGACCTCATGCGCGTTCGTATCCAGCCAGAGGCCCTCGCCGCCCAGGGACAGCGTGTCGAAGCCTTGCAGGAAATCGGACTCATCCCAGGTCGCACGCAGGATGCCGCCGTTGAGGTTGAGGTTGGCGGCGCCGTCGCCCTTGATCACCTTGGCTGTTTCGAGGATGCCGCGTCCGCTGTCATCCCCGTTGAGATAAAGCGTTCCACTGGATCCAGCGCCCCGGGCGATGAAAGTACTCCCGGCATGCACCAGGCCGCCGCGCTCGATGGTCAGCGTGCCGTCGCCGTCTCCACCCACTTCAATGCGGTCGCTCAGGGTCCAGGTCGAGACTTGGTCCGTGTTGCTTGAGATAGTGACCTCGCCGGTACTGCCGCTGAGGTGACCGATATAGCCGGAGGCAGCGCCTCCTCCCGGCATCGTGCTGGTCACGACTGCCCCGTCCAGGATATTCAGCGTCCCGGTGCCGGAACCCGAGAAACCGACATAGATATTGCCGCTGTTCCAGGTCGAAGCCCTGCCGTTGCCGTCGCTGCCTGCAACCGTCACGGTGCCGCTGGCCGGTCCACCGTCATCATTGCGGGCGATGACGCCTTGATCGCTGCGCACCACGCCGCCGCCGTCGATCAACAGCGTGCCGGTGCCCGAATCACCAATGAGGAGTGGGGCGGAATTGTTCCAGGTCGAGGCATTGCCGTGACCGTCGACGCCCGAGACCGTCACCGTGCCGCTGCTGCCATAGGCACCGATACTGCCGTACGCATTGCTCACCAGGCCGCCATCCAGAATGAAGAGCGAGCCGGTGCCGCCGGCGGCGACATTGAGGTCGTCGCTATTGGTCCAGCTCGAGACATTGCCGTTGCTGTCGCTGCCCGAGACGGTGACCGTGCCCGAACCGCCGCTATAGCCGATGAAGCCGGACCCACTGCTGGCGGTGGCGCCATCCATGATTTTCAACGTGCCAGGGCCCGCATCGCCGACATAGATTTCGCCATCAACGACCCACGGGGTCTGAGCCGGGCCTGGATTCACGTTGCCAGTGCCTGTGATCGATTGCGCGTACGCCGGCCGTACGCCGCCGGCGGTTGCGCAGACCAGCGCGGCAATCGCCATCGACAGGAGCGAGCGTCGGCGGGTGGCGATGCGCTTGGCGGCGTGACCTCCGCGCGAAACCGGATCGCGTCGCGCCGCCTTCGGCGCCTCGGAGGTCGTTGCATCGCGATGGTCCGCGATCCGCGAGCAAAGAGCGCTTTGCACCGCAGCCTTCCTTTGCAGGTCAACGAGTCCCGAATCGCCCGCGCCGACTCGAACAGGCCGGTTCGAGAAATGCATCGCGCGTTCGCGCACGGCGTGTTGAGCCGGTCTTGTTCTCATCATGAATTGCTCCAATTTTCACAGGTTGTCTTCGTGAGCCGATACGCGCCTCGACGGCTCGGTGAGTAACTTGAGGAGTGGTTTTTTAGGGGCGGGGGGACAATAGGCCTCGTTTTTGTACTTGTTGATTAGCTTTGTCTCTTTTAAGCAGTTTAGTAAATATTACAAAAAAGCAAATCGAGGCTCTGATCGGAGCGGTGTCGATGTTGTTTGGGCTGGTATTTTTTTGAACAAAAAGGTGGAGTTGGCGAGGTTTATTGAGTGCCGGTGCCGGTACTCGTATCTGAGCCGTGTCTCGCCGCCGCGCGACCTCGCGGTGGATGGCATTCGCCGCCTCGCGCGATGTCCAAGTGTGAAATACATCGAGCGGGGGAGAGCTGCCATGTTGAGGCAATTGATTCTGGCGGTAAGCATCGTAAGCACGACACTGTCGCTCGGGGGATGTGTGTCCAGCCAGCAGGGCGACGTTTTTTCACGCGGTGAAACGCGCACGGCCCAACAGGTGGCAACCGGAACGGTTGAGTCGCTGCGCCCGGTCAAGATCGAGGGCAGTAAATCACTGGTCGGGCCGGCGGCGGGCGCCGCGGTGGGAGGGATCGCGGGCAGCAGCGTCGGCGGTGGCAAAGGCAGCCTCGTGGGCGCGGTCATCGGCGCGGTGGGCGGCGGCTTGGCCGGCTCGGCCGCCGAGGAGGGGCTGACCAGAACTCAAGGCGTTGAAATCACCGTCAAGGAGGACAGCGGCACCACTCGCGCGTATGTACAGGAAATGAGGGACGGCGAGGTTTTCAAAGTCGGCGACCGCGTGCGCATCACTACGGTCAACGGCACCGCCCGCGTTTCCCACTAAGTCGGATTCAGCTCAGGTAAGCCGGATTCAACTCGGCGAGCGGCGCTGCGGCCTCAACAGGGCGGATGGCGGTTTCCCCGGGCCTGGCGGCGGGCGGATTTCGCGTTACTCCGAATGCCGCTACGAGGGTACTTATTTACCGCAGGTCCACCAAACAGGGTTTCGGTAAGGTTCGGAAAACGCAAAAAAGCCCGCTAAATGCGGGCCTTTTTGCACTTCGCCTCAGGTTGCGGATTGTTCCGGGCCTCGCTTGTGCGACCATGCCCGCAGCTGCGACAGCAGTTGTTCGGTATCGATCGGCTTGGGCGCATAATCGGACGCGCCGGCAGCCAGGCATTTCTCGCGGTCGCCGGCCATTGCCTTGACCGTCAGCGCGATGATCGGCAAATCCTTGAACTTCGGGTTGCCGCGGATTTTCTGCATGGCTTCATAGCCATCCATTTCCGGCATCATGATATCCATCAGCACGATGTCGATGTCCGGCAGGTCGTTCAACTGCTCGATGGCTTCCTTGCCGCTTTCGGCGGTAAAGACCGTCACGCCATGCTGCTCCAGCAAACTGGTCAGCGCGAACAGATTGCGCATGTCGTCGTCCACGATCAGCATCTGTTTTCCTTGTATGTTCTCGTTGGCGATCGATGCCGGGAACGGCGCAGGGGATTCGGCAGGCATATCGACTGGCCGGGTTTGCGGGTCGGGTTTCGGTCGCGATTCCTGTTTGGGCGCTGGCTCCGAGCCGGGGCTGTCGTTCTGTTTCGACATGGCGCCGCTCTGTTGCGGCACATAAAAGGTGAATGTGCTGCCGGCGTCCTTGTCGCTTTCCACGCGCAATTCGCCATCCAGGAGCTGAGCGATTTCGCGGCTGATGGCAAGGCCCAGGCCGGTGCCGCCATAGCGGCGCGAGGTGCTGGTATCGGCCTGCTGGAAGGCTTCGAATATCAGCTTTTGCTTGGAATGCGGAATGCCTATGCCGGTGTCGGCGACGGAGAAGGCGATCACCAGCGGTGCGCGGGCCAGAGCCTGCCGGTCGGGGCTCCAGTCGCCATCGGCGGCGCGGCGCGCGGATACGGTGACGCCGCCTTTGGCGGTGAACTTGATGGCGTTCGAGATCAGGTTCTTGAGTACCTGCAGCAGGCGTTGGCCATCGGTGCGCAGCGCCCGCGGCAGATCCGGCGCGAACTCGACATGGAACGCCAGGCCTTTCGCCTCGGCCAGATGGCGGAAAGTGTGCGCCATCTCGTCACTTATTTTTGCAAGCGGCACATCTTCCAGGTTGAGCCTGACGTTGCCCGACTCGATCCGCGACAGATCGAGGATGTCGTTGATCAGCTGCAGCAGGTCGCTGCCCGCGCCGTGAATGACCTTGATCATTTCCAGCTGCTTCTGCGACAGGTTGTGTTCCAGGTTCTGCCGCAATTGTTCCGCCAGCAGCAAAAGGCTGTTTAAGGGCGTGCGCAGTTCGTGTGACATGTTGGTGAGAAAATCGGATTTGTATTTCGAGGTCAGCGCCAGTTGCTCGGCCTGTTCCTGCAGGTTTTCGCGCGCAATCTCGATCTCGCGGTTCTTGCGCTCGACCTCGACATTCTGCTCCGACAATTGCCGCGCTTTTTCCTCCAGTTCCGTATTGGTTTTCTGCAAATCCTCCTGCCGCGCTTTCAGTTCGCCCGCCAGCGATTGCGATTGCTGCAGCAGCGATTCGGTCCTGGAAGCGGTTTCGATCGAGTTGAACACAATGCCGAGCCCCTCGGCCAACTGGTCGAGGAAATTCAGGTGAATCGCCTGGAAGCGCTCGAAGGCCGCCAGTTCAATCACCGCCATGACCTGGCTTTCAAACAGGATCGGCAGCACGACGATATTGCTCGGCGTGGCGTGGCCCAGCCCGGACACGATCTGCACATAATCGTCCGGCACGTTGGAGATGAGTATGCGCTGCCGTTCGAAAGCGGCCTGTCCGACCACGCCTTCGCCGATCGCCCATTCGCGCGACAGGCTCTTGCGTTCCTGGTAGCCGTAGCTGGCCATCAGCTTGAGCCGCATCGCTTCGGGCGGGCCTTGCATGATGTACAGCACGGCGTGCTGGGAACCCACCAGCGGCGCCAGTTCGGACAGCAGGGTGCGGGACACCGTCATGATGTCGCGCTGTCCTTGCAACACGCGCGTCATGCGCGCGAGGTTGGTCTTGAGCCAGTTCTGCTCGGTGTTGCGCTGCGTGGTTTCCTTCAGGTTGCGGATCATCTGATTGACGTTGTCCTTCAGGTCGGCCACCTCGCCGCGCGCGGCCACCTGGATCGAGCGCGTCAGGTCGCCCTTGGTCACGGCGGTGGCGACCTCGCCGATGGCGCGCACCTGCGTGGTCAGGTTGGCGGCCAGCTCGTTGACGTTGTCGACCAGATCCTTCCAGCTGCCCGAGGCGCCGGGCACCACCGCCTGGCCGCCGAGACGTCCCTCCACGCCGACCTCGCGCGCCACCCGCGTCACCTGATCGCTGAAGGTCGCCAGCGTATCGACCATGTCGTTGATGGTTTCGGCGAGCGATGCGACCTCGCCCTTGGCGGGCACCATCATTTTCTGTTTCAGATTGCCCAACGCCACGTCGGTGACCACCCGGGCGATACCGCGCACCTGATCGGTGAGATTGTCGGCCATCAGGTTCACGCTTTCCGTCAGGTCTTTCCAGATGCCGGAAACGCCTTCCACATTGGCCTGGCCGCCGAGCTTGCCTTCGGTGCCGACCTCGCGCGCCACGCGCGTGACTTCGCTGCCGAAGGCGTTGAGCTGATCCACCATGATGTTGATGGTGTTTTTCAGCTCCAGGATTTCGCCTTTCACGTCCACCGTGATCTTGCGCGACAGATCGCCCTTGGCCACGGCGGTGGTGACCGCGGCAATATTGCGCACCTGCCCGGTCAGGTTGTTCGCCATCAGGTTCACGTTGTCGGTCAGATCCTTCCACACGCCGGCGACGGTCGGCACGTAAGCCAGACCGCCCAGGCGGCCTTCGATGCCGACCTCGCGCGCCACGCGCGTGACTTCACGGGCGAAACCGTTGAGCTGGTCGACCATGGTGTTGATGGTTTCCTTGAGCTGCAGCACTTCACCGCGCACATCGACGGTGATTTTCTTGGACAGGTCGCCATTGGCCACCGCGGTGGTGACCGTCGCGATGCCGCGCACCTGATCGGTCAGGTTGCTCGCCATCAGGTTGACGTTGTCGGTCAGCCCGCGCCATACGCCGGAAACGTCCTTCACTTCCGCCTGGCCGCCGAGCTTGCCCTCGGTGCCGACCTCGCGCGCCACCCGCGTGACTTCGCCGGCGAAACTGTTGAGCTGGTCGACCATGATATTGATGGTGTCCTTCAGCTGCAGGATTTCGCCTTTGACATCCACCGTGATCTTGCGCGACAGATCGCCATTGGCGACCGCCGTGGTGACCTCGGCGATGTTGCGCACCTGCCCGGTCAGATTGCTCGCCATCAGGTTGACGTTGTCGGTGAGGTCTTTCCAGGCGCCGGCGACGCCCGGCACCTGGGCCTGGCCGCCGAGCTTGCCTTCGGTGCCGACCTCGCGCGCCACGCGCGTGACTTCGCCGGCGAAACTGTTGAGCTGGTCGACCATGATATTGATGGTGTCCTTCAGCTGCAGAATTTCGCCCTTGACATCCACCGTGATCTTGCGCGACAGATCGCCCTTGGCGACCGCCGTGGTGACTTCGGCGATGTTGCGCACCTGATCGGTCAGATTGCTCGCCATCAGGTTGACGTTGTCGGTGAGGTCCTTCCAGACGCCGGACGTATCCGCCACCTGGGCCTGTCCGCCGAGCTTGCCTTCGGTGCCGACCTCGCGCGCCACCCGCGTGACCTCGCTGGAAAAACGGTTGAGCTGGTCGAGCATGATATTGATGGTCTGGGCGTTCTTCAGGAATTCGCCCTTCAGCGGGCGTCCGTCGACATCGAGTTCCATGTTTTCCGTGAGCACGCCGCGCGCCACCGCGCCGATCACGCGGCCCGCGTCGCGCACCGGTTGCACCAGATTATCGATCAGCGAATTGATGGCGTTGATCTTCACGCCCCATGCGCCTTCGGCCTTGCACAGCACAAGGCGTTGGCCGAGATTGCCTTCGGTGCCGACGGTGACGGAAACCTGCGTGATGCTTTTCGTGATGTTTTCCTCGGCGGCCAGAATTTCGTTGAAGGCGTCGGCGATCTTGCCGTCCAATCCCTCCCAGTTCAGCGGCAGGCGCACGCTGAAATCGCCATCGCGAACAGCGGCAAGCGTTTTGAGCAGGAGTTCTCGATCGAGCGCGCGCGAGCCAGGCGCGTCTATCCGGTCCTGCGCGCGCCGGGCATACCTGCGCCGCTCCGGCTTGGTCCGTTCGGGCGTTGCGGTTTCTTGCGCCACATCGGCCTCCTTCGTTTGACCGGTGAATGTTTAACGGGTGAATGTTTTAGCCGGTGACTTGTTTAAAGGTGACTGTTTAAAGGTGACTGTTTAACGGTGAATTGTTTAACGGTGAATTGTTTAACAGGTGATTTGTTCAACAGGCGAATCGTTTAACGGATGAATGGGTCAGCGCAGGCTGAAATGTCCGCGCTTGAGCAATGCCAGCGCTTCTCCAGCGGGCACCGGCCTGCTGAAATAGTTGCCCTGCATTTCATCGCAGCCATGGTCGATCAGGAAACTCATCTCCTCCGGAGTTTCGACGCCGCCGGCGCCCACGGCCAGGCTCAGGCTGTGGGCGAGATTGATGATGGCCACGACGATGGCCGCGTTGTCCGGGTTGCTCGCGATATCGCGTATGAAGGCGCCGTCGATCTTGAGCTTGTCCAAGGGGAGGCGCTTGAGGTGGGCAAGCGATGAGTAGCCGCTGCCGAAGTGATCGACCGCGACAGGCATCCCCAGATCGCGGATTTTCCGCAGCGACGCGATGGCCTCCGATGGATTGGACATCACGGCCGATTCGGTGAGTTCGGCTTCGAGCAGGCTTTGCGGCATGTCGATCTCCTGTAAAACCGTTTCGAGGTTCCGGGCAAGGCCCTTCTGCTGAAACTGCCGCGCCGATATGTTGACCGCGATCGCGCAGGCATCCGCTCCCGCCGCGCGCCAGTGCCGCGCTTGGCGCGCTGCCTCTTGAAGTACCCAGGTGTCGATCGATTCGATGTGGCCGGTTTCTTCCGCGATGGGAATGAAATGGTCCGGATACAGCAATTCGCCGTTTTCCTGCGGCCAGCGAATCAAGGCCTCAAATCCGCTGATTTCACCGCTCGCCGCACTCACCCGCGGCTGATAATGCAAAATGAATTCCTGGCGCTGGATCGCGCGCTGCAATGCGCTGCCCACGGCGAGGCGCTGGCTCGCGGCCACGTTCATGTCCTGCGTGAAGAAAGAGTAACGTCCGCGTCCTTCCTGCTTGGCGTGATACATCGCGGTATCGGCATTGCGCAGCAGCTCTTCCATGCCCAGGCCGTCGTCCGGGAATATGGCGACCCCGATGCTCGGCGACACGCGTAACGCCTTGCCGCCGATCTGGCAGGGTTCCGATATGGTGTGGACGATCTTGTCGGCCACCACCACCGCATCCCGCACATTGCGCAAACCCTCCAGCAGCACGACGAATTCATCGCCGGCGAGACGCGCCACGGTGTCGCCTTCGCGCACGCACTGGGTGAGACGCTCCGCCACTTCCTGCAATAATCTGTCGCCCGCGGCATGGCCGAGCGTGTCGTTGATTTGCTTGAAGCGGTCGAGATCGATGAACAGTACCGCGACTGAGACATGCTGTTGGCGCCTCATGTGAGCGGTCGCCTGCTTCATGCGGTCTTCGAGCAGGAGGCGGTTGGGAAGGCCGGTCAACGCATCGTGGTAGGACTGGTGCAGGACGTAGGCTTCTATTTCCTTGCGCTCGGTGATATCGCGCGACACCATCACCACCTGCGAAACCGTATCGTCCGGGCCGGAGATCAAGCTGGCCTCGGACTCCAGATGAAGTTCGCCGCGCGCAGGCGAGGGCATCCGGTATTGCAGGCGCGTATTGGCTCCTTGCCCGAGCAATTCGAAAAACGCCGCGCGCACCCGTTCCCGGTCATCGGCATGCACGAGGTCGAAGTAGATATCGCCGCGCCGGATGGCCGTTCCAAACTCGGTCTGGTAGGACGGGCTGGCATACACCCAGCCGGCGTTGGCATCGAGCAGCGCGACGTAATCCCCCGCGTGCTGAATGATCAGGCGCTCGATCTCGCTGCGCTGCGCGATGCCCTCGGCTTGTTCGCGCGCGGCAATCTCATTGCGCAGGGCCTCGTTCAGCCGCGTCACATGCTCGAGCTCGGTTTTCAAGGCCTGGTTCAACAATTCCAGCTCGACATCCTTATGGTCGAGCTGCGGGGTTTGCCTGGCCAGGTCGATGAATGCCTGGACCTTGGATTTCAGCAGGTCGGGTTTCACCGGCATGAACAGATAGTCGACGGCACCTAACGCATAACCGGTGGCGCGGTCGATATCGGTGGCGCGATGCGCGGTCAGGAAAATGATCGGTGTAAATCGGGAGCGTGGCCGTTGCCGGATCAGCTGGGCGGTTTCGAAGCCGTCCAGGCCCGGCATTTTGACGTCCAGGATGATGACCGCGAAATCGCGCTTGAGCAGTAGCGACAGCGCCTCTTCGCCCGACGAGGCGGTTTCGATCGCCACATGGAGGTCGTTCAGGATGGTATGCAGCGCGAATCGCGCGCCGGCGTCGTCGTCCACGAGCAAAATCCTGATGTCATCGGATGGCGTCATGGAAGGTCCGATGTTGGAAAAGAGAGCGCACGTCGGTCCTGCGAGATCCTCGCCTCCTTGAAGCGGTCGCTCATCTCGTCGTTTGCGGGCATGCGCTGCGGCCTCGATGTGAAAAATAGCCCGATGAAATCCTCGAAATAGAAACCGCTGAGTTCACATTGGCGCCGACATGGGCGCACGGCAGAGGTGGTGCATGAATATTGACTAAGATTGGACGAGCAACGGCGGGCGATGTTCCCATCAGCTCCACCATTCAATGCCGTCAAAAGGCCCGGGAACGGCTGGCCGGCGGCGCGGACCCGTTGAGGGCGATGTCGACTGGAACGCGAAGTTTCCTCATGAGCGCGACGGCGTCGCCCTCAACGCCGTTCTGAGCATTCCACTGACTGTGCTTCAGGGCGCCCACGTATCTTGAGCGAGGCGAGAAAGCCGGCAAGTCCGAGCGCCGTCATGTAGAGAAAAGCCTGATGTATCCCTTGTTCATCGGCTGCTCCGCCAGCTGTGTTCGAGCTTAGCGTGGCGAGGGTAACGAAGAGGGCGATTGCCAAAGCTCCCGCCACCTGTTGCAAGGTGGCAAGAATCGCGCTGCCGTGCGAATGAAGCTGATTCGGCAAGGAACCCAGCGCCTCGCTGGTCAGCGGGCTCATCGCGAAGCCAAGTCCTGTCATCATCAGAACGTGTGCGCCAACGACCGCGTATATCGGAGACTCTCCTCCTGGAAAGGCCAATAAAAAAATCGATACCGCCGTCATGAAGGAACCGCAAATGGAAACCGCGCGGGCGCCATGACGATCGTGAAGGTGGCCGACGAGCGGCCCGGCGATGCCGAGGGCAACCCCGCCGGGCAGCATCAACAGGCCGCTGGCAAACGGGCTTATGTGCAGTATCACCTGAAGATATAGGGGCAGCAGAACGGCGGTGACCGCGACCATGCAGCCGCATAACAGGCCCATGACCCAAAGGGCATTGGTAAATCGAGGCTCGCCAAAAGGCCTTAAATCCATGAAGGCCCGGTTATCCCGCTGCAGGAACCGTTGTCGTCTTACGAAGACGCAGAGCGCCACAGCGCCCGACGCCAGCGATATCAACGGTACCGACAGGGAAACGCGTTCCGTCCCCTCGCCGATGGACGAAAGGCCGAACACGATGCCACCGAATCCGATCGCGGCGGCAAGTACCGACAAGGCATCGAGGTGGGCGTCTCTTGCCGGGGATTTCGCCTCGAGATGGGCAAGCCCGGTCAGCAGCGAAGCCAAGGTCAGCGGCAGGACCAGCCAGAATAGCAATCGCCATCCAAACGCATCGATGATGATCCCGCCAATGGTCGGGCCCAATGCCGGCGCCAGCGCAACCACGACCGTTATCGCGCCCATCGTCTTGCCCAGGCGCGAGGCGGGTACCATCCGCATGATGGTTGTCATCAACAACGGCATGATCAACGCGGTTCCGCAAGCTTGCAAAACCCTGCCCGCCAGCAGAAAGGCTATGTTGGGAGACATTGCGCTCACCAGCGTTCCGGCGAGAAACGATACCGAGGACGCGAGATAGATCTGGCGAAGCGAGTATTTTTCGAGAAGGTATCCCGTCATCGGAATCACGATTGCCATGGTGAGCAGAAAACCGCTGGTCACCCATTGTATGGTTGCGGTCGTGGCCTTGAATTCAGCGCCCAGGGTATTCAGCGCAACGCTGAGTAGCGTCTCGTTGAGAAACATCACAAACGCCGACATGACCAGTACCGCGATGGTGATGTTCGTCTTGGCACTTTCCGGGTCAATGCGGTCGATGAGGGTGTCGTCGGATAATGCGTCAACGGAGGGTTTATTGCTGGAAATCAAACCTGAACTCTTCCTGTGGATGATTGAATGAAATTGACTTTTCGAAGGGTCATTGCCGCGAGGGATATCTGCTTTCGATGTCGCCGAACCTTCTGAGAAAATCGGCAAAGCGACGCAGTTCGTCGGCGTCCCAGCTGCTCAATTGTTCACGGCGCCAGCGCCAATCGGCGCCGCGAGCGCGAATGAACTTGCGTTCGCCTTCTTTCGTGGCGCTGAAGAAAATATTTCTGGCATCCGCTTCCGAACCTTTCCGCAGCACCAGATGGAGCGATTCAAGCGTCTTTACCTGTCGGCTCATTGTCGGTTTTCCCACGGAAAAATATTCCGCCAGGTCCGTCAGCCTCGCAGGTCCGAATCGTACGAGCCGCGAGAGAATTAACATGCCCTGCGGTCCCAACGCAGGATCGATCTGTGCGGCGACATGGCGGGTGCTGGCCTGCCAATGATCGAGGATCTTCACCAGTTCGTCCTGGATGGTGCCGATGTTGTCCATCGCGCCTCCCTATAGTTGCTCCGAGGCAACTATAGGGAGGCGTCAGCTAAAACGCAAGCAACGCCCCATCGTCCGCGGCTGAGCTTCATGCGGGCAAAGAGCTGAATCGAGAGATGCGTTTTCGTTTCCCGCCGCACGAATGACAACCCGGCTCAAGGTTATGGTGCATGTCGACCGGCGCATCGAAATGTCATTCCAACACACGCGCCCGCGTGCCGATCGCGCGGATGTCGGTAATCGGGACAGCGCTTGCGACGCTCCCGCAAGATGGAAAACAGGCGGCGGAAAAACCGCGTTTCGCAATGCGCGGCTCGGGTTGGGGCCATCCATCGGGACGAACACAGGAGCAGGCAATGAGCAGCGAATATTCGGCCGTTGGATCCTCGCGGGCGCGCTCCGGCGAGCCGCCTTTCGCCAACATGGCGTGGATATCGGGCGGCGTATTCCTGATGGGCTCCGATAAACACTATCCCGAAGAAGCGCCGGCGCATCGGGTCAAGGTCGACGGTTTTTGGATGGATCGACGAACGATAAGCAACGCGGAGTTCGCGCGCTTCGTCCAGGCGACCGGATACGTCACCTTGGCCGAGAAGCCGGCCCAGGCCGAGGATTATCCCGGCGCCGCGCCGGAGATGCTCGCGCCATCGTCGATGATGTTCAAAAAAGCCGGCCAGCCGATCAGCCTTTCCAATCACTACCACTGGTGGGTTTATGTGCGCGGCGCCGACTGGCGTCATCCGCGCGGGCCGGAAAGTTCAATCGCCGATCTCATGAATCATCCGGTCGTGCATATCGCCTACGAGGATGCCGAAGCCTACGCGAGCTGGGCTGGCAAGACATTGCCTTCGGAGGCTGAATGGGAGTTCGCGGCGCGCGGCGGCCTGGATGGCGCCGAATACGCCTGGGGCGATGAGTTTGCGCCCGGCGGCCAATACATGGCGAACACCTGGCAGGGCGAATTCCCCTGGCGCAACGACTGCGAGGACGGCTACGAATGGACGGCGCCGGTCGCATCGTTTCCGCCGAACGGTTATGGCCTTTACGACATGATCGGCAACGTCTGGGAGTGGACTTCCGACTGGTACCAGGAACATGCCAAAGTCGGCAGCCCTTGTTGCGCCTCGAACAATCCGCGCGGCGCGCGGCGCCACGACAGTTACGATCCGCGGCAACCGCAGGTCAGAATTCCGCGCAAGGTGATGAAGGGCGGCTCGTATCTGTGCGCGCCGGGTTATTGCCGACGCTATCGCCCGGCGGCACGCATGCCGCAAGCGATTGACACATCGACCTGCCATCTCGGTTTTCGCTGCATCGCCAGGGTCGATCCCGGGCCTTTGATGCCATGACATCGAATCGCGCGACGGAGGCGGTACTTTATGCAATCGTCGAATGAGCTGGCGAGCATCCGCACCGATCTGGCGGTGAAACGCAATCTGATGGCCATCGAACGAACCTTGATGGCCTGGGTTCGCACCTCGTTATCGCTGCTCAGCTTTGGGTTTACGTTGTATAAGATTCTGGCGGCTTTCCAGCAGGCGGGAGGCATCCTGCATGAGGGCAATACCCCGCGCAACGTGGGGCTGTTTCTGACCGGCATGGGAACCGTCGCCATGCTGATGGGCACCATCGAATATGGGTACGGTATCCGCGAGCTGCGCCTGATCCAGCCTGTCCGGCTCGTGCGCTCATCCTTTGTCATGGCGTTGTTGATGTCCGCCGCGGGGATTGTGCTTTTCTTCAGCATTATCCGGCGATTTGTTTGAACGGATGCAGCGCGATATCTGCAGCGAAGCGGCGCGACTCCCTTCGCCGAAAATTACGAAAAAACCGCAATTCGCCGATATTGATTTCCCATGAAACCCTGCGGCCGTGATGAGCCTGGCGCAAATGATGCTGATCCCAAAGAAAATAAAGGGGCTTAACGCGGATTGAAATCCTGTCAAAAGTATTCAGGGAATTTATTTTCATGATTGTGAATCGTCAAAGCGATTTTAAGTACGGTCAGGATGTTGTTTCCGGTGTTCAGTGGCAAGGGTGAACGATTGGCGATTGGAAATAGCCGGAGAAGCTGAACTCGGGTTTTGACCTGGAAGAGGGAATGATATTGGCGATCTCGTCCCCATGGATCATCTGCGAATACTGCGATTCGGTGTATCGGCGGCCGGAGCTGGAGCCTCATCAAAAGTCCTATTGCCGTCGCTGTGGCGCGGTGCTCAGGCGATATAACGCGATGGGTGTGGAGCAGGTGCTGGCGTTGAGCGTTACCGCCGCCATTCTGTTGCTTTTCACCAACTTTTTTCCGGTCATGCGCATCGGCCTGCGCGGCTTGCACAACGCGGCGACGCTGTGGGATTCGGTTCTGGATCTGGCGCAAGGGCCCATCGCCATCATCGCATTGGTCGCCGCCGTCGCCATCATCGTCGCGCCCTTGCTGCAAATCGTGCTGCTGCTGTGGGTTTTTTCCTTCGCGAACGCCGCCCGGCGCGCGCCGGGATTTGAATTCTGCATGCGCCTGCTCGAATCGGTGCGTCCCTGGAGCATGCTGGAGGTCTGCCTGCTCGGCGCCCTGGTTGCCGTGGTCAAGCTGGCCGGATACCTGAATGTGCTGCCGGGCCTTGGCCTGGCGGCATTGGCGGCGCTGAGCGTGTTGCTCATCAAAATCGCCGGTCGCGATATCCGCTGGTTGTGGGAGTTGTTATGAGCGATCCACCTTACGCGCGCGCGATGAACCTGCGCCTGTGCCACGGCTGTGGATTGGCCTGCGATCTCGCGCGAGTGGCGGAGCGGTGCCCGCGCTGCGGCGCGCGTTTGCATCGCAGAAAACCCGAATCCATCGCGCGTACCTGGGCGTTCACGCTCGCGGGCCTGGTGTTTTACATTCCCGCCAATGCCTTGCCGGTGATGTCCACCAACATCCTGGGTGGACACGTTGAAAGCACCATCATCGGCGGCGTGGTGGAGTTTGCGGAAAGCGGCGCGTGGGATATCGCCACGATTATTTTCATCGCCAGCATCGGCGTGCCCGCGACAAAATTCATCGCCTTGATCCTGCTGTTGATCACCGTGCAGCGTCGCGGCGCCTGGCGTCGCAAACAGCGCACCCGCCTGTATCGATTCGTCGAGGTCATCGGCTATTGGTCGATGCTGGACGTCCTGGTGGTGGCGCTGGTGACGGCGCTGGTGAAGTTCCAGAAGCTCGGCGATATCGAGCCGCGCGCGGGCATTCTTTTTTTCGGGCTGGTGGTGGTCATGACCATGCTGGCGGCCATGAGCTTCGATCCGCGGCTGATCTGGGACGGAGAGGGCGAGCATGAGCGGTGACACGCCAGGTCGGGAAACGGATGGCGAACGCGCCGGCCCCACCGAAATACGCTCGCGTCGCTGGAATATTTCCGTCGTCTGGATTGTCCCGATCGTCGCGGCCATCCTGGGCCTGTCGCTGGTGGCGCGTTACTGGATGGAATCGGGCCCGACGATCACCATCGATTTCAAAACCGGAGAAGGGCTGGTGCCGGACAAGACCCAGGTCAAATATCGCGATGTGGTGATCGGCGACGTGAAAGCGGTCGAGCTGAGCGCGGACCGCTCCCATGTCACGGCGACGGTGAAGCTGCAAAAATCGGCCGAGTCGTTCACCCGCAAAGACACCAAATACTGGGTCGTGCGCCCGCGCATCGGCGCCGGCGGCGTATCCGGAGTCGATACCCTGGTGTCCGGGGATTTCATCGGCGCCGACGCGGGCAGCGCGAAAACGCGGGTCCATGCTTTCACCGGCCTGGAGGCGCCGCCCGCGATCACCTACGGCGAGCCCGGCAAGCGCTTCATCCTGCGCAGCGCCGATCTCGGTTCGCTGGATATCGGCTCGCCGGTCTACTATCGAAAAATTCCGGTCGGGCAGGTGGTTTCGTACCGGCTGGACCCGTCGGGCAAGAGCGTCGACATCGAAATCTTCATCCACGCGCCGCACGATGTCTTTGTCACCGATAACACGCGTTTCTGGAATGCCAGCGGCATTTCCCTGAAGGTGGGCGCCAATGGTGTCGCGTTGAACACCGAAGCCCTGTCGTCGATTCTGATCGGCGGCATTGCGTTTCGCGCGCCGGATTACGATCCGGGCGACAAGCCGGCGGGCGAGGGAAAATCGTTCGGTTTGTTCGGCGACCAGCAGGCGGCGCTGGCGCCGCCCAGCGGTCCGGGGCTGTATCTGCGCATGCGATTCGAGGAAGCGCTCAAGGGACTCGGTGTCGGCGCGCCGGTCGAGTTTCAGGGCCTCAATATTGGCGAGGTGGTTTCCGTCGATCTGGATTTCGATGAGGACAAGCAGAGTTTCCCGCTCATCGTCGGCGCGCTCATCTATCCGCAACGCATGGGAAAAGCCCACGAAAAAATGCTGAAGGTCATGAGCGCGACCGGCAACGAGGCCGATGCGCGCGTCAAATTAATGGCCGGCCTGGTGGAAAAAGGCCTGCGCGCCCAGGCTCGCACGGGCAATCTGCTGACGGGACAGTTGCTGATCGCGCTGGATTTCTATCCGGATGCGCCGAAAGCGGCCTTCGATGCGCGCCGCCAGCCGTTGATGCTGCCGACCGTACCGGCCAGCCTGGAAAAACTTCAGGATCAAGTGCAGCAGATTGTCGACAAGATCGACAAGATGCCACTGGACAGCATTGCCCGTCATCTCGACGGCAATCTGGCCGAGCTGCGCAAGACCATCGCGCAAGTGAATGGCGAAGTGTTGCCGGGTGTGAGCGGCACCTTGCAGGACATGCGGAAAACGCTGGATTCGACCAACGGTATCCTGGCCGAGGATTCTCCCCAGCGCGGACAGTTGCAGCAGACGCTCACGGAACTCGAGCGCACCGCCCGGGCGCTGCGCGAACTGTCGGATCATTTGAGCCGTCATCCCGAGGCGCTGATCCGTGGACGGCCGGACGCCGCGCCACCCGAGCCACAGGAGCGTTGAGTATGAAGGGCCTGCATCGCACGCTGCCGATGGGCTTGTTGATCGCGTTGAGCGCCTGCCGTAGCGAACCCATCCACTACCACACGCTGACGCCGGTGTTCTCGGATGCTCACGCCCGAAATACGAGCGACAGCGCCATCATCGTGCAGTCGGTGAACGTGCCGGCGCAGGTCGATCGCAACCAGATCGTCGTGCGCAAGGGCGAGAGCGGGCTCGTCCTGCTGGAGTCGGATTGGTGGGGCGCGACCCTGGCCGATGAGATGAAGAGTGCGCTGATCGATCAATTGACGCAGGCGCCCCATTCATCGGCGCCGGCCGGGAAGCCAGCGGAATCGCCGGCGATGGTGCGAGTCGACGTGCGGCGCTTCGATTCGGTGCCGGGCCACTATGCGCTGATCGATGCCGAGTGGCGGGTGATCGCCGCGAAGAATGACCGGCGTGTCAGCCAGGCGTGTGCCTCGGTGCAGCAAACAGCCGCCGGGGATTCGGTCGATTCGCTGGTCGCCGCGCAGCAGCAAAACGTCAGGCAGTTGGCCGAGCACATCGCGGCCGGTGTCGAACGATGGCGTGCCGGTGGCAGCGCGTGTCCTTGAATCGCTGGAATCGTAGGCGATGGGGTGAGACCTTCGGCTGGATGAAGCTCGCCGTTTCCCATCGAATGACGCCGCTTGGAAAAAACATGCACGAATTCTTGATGCGCTTCATGGATGACATGATCGATCGGGTCAGCGGGCCGCTGCATTTCCGGTTGATACTGCAACCGCTGATGGTGATCATCTATGCGTTTTTTTCCGGTTGGAAAGATGCCAGGGCCGGCAATACGCCGTATTTCCAGGAGCTCGTCACCGATCCCGATGCGCGGCTGGCGATGATCCGGGATGCCTGGCAGCATATCGGCAAGATTTTCATTTTGGCCATACTCCTGGATGTGGTATTTCAGATCATTGTGCTGCGCTACGTTTATGTGGGCGAGGCTGTTATCGTCGCTTTCACCCTGGCGATCGTGCCGTATCTGATCTTTCGCGGATTGATTACCCGTCTCGTCCGGAGGCGATAAGGATGCTCCGCTTTTTGCTGCTGCGGAGGCGCAAAGAAAAATCAATAAGTGCAATCGATATTGCGTTGGAAACACTCGGTTTCGCCGGGAAGGCCGCGCTGAGTGTCGGCGCGGCAAGTATTGAGGCGTGGCAAGTATTGCATTGTCGTTGGATATCGACAGCCGCTCCTCCGCTCGCATTCAAAACACGACCGGTGCGCGAGCGCCGGTATGAAAAAAATCGACCGGCGCAGTATGAGGTAGCGCACATGACACGATGGAGCGCTATGCCACACTGCCCTGCAATGATTTTCCGATCGACGACCCAACAGTTCCTTTGGCCGACGCCGGCGCTGATAAAACCAGCGTGAGTTTCGTGAGACGGTGTTCCGGTGCGGCGATGATATCGAGAGATGTCTGGAGGCGTGTCGACATGCTTGATCAGCACCCCGCATTAAATCTCCTGCGACTGAAGCAGCCTTGTTCACGGCGCAACCTCTCTTCATCATGACGTAATCACCCTTCACCATGACGTAACCGCGGCGCGAGACGGCTGCCCGCCGCCGGCGCCATTTTCGAATTCGGCGGAAATCCTGGCTCGGCCTGGATCGAACCGCCGCGACTCTGTCGAGGAGACCGCAACCATGGCGTTAAAGGAATACAAACCCGGAACCGCGTTTAACGGTGTCATCGGCCGGACGTTCGATGTTTCCCGTCCGGCCTGGCCGCAGCCGCTGCGCGCGCGCGACGGCGCGCCTAACGTTGTGTTCATTGTCCAGGACGACACCGGCTTCGGGCA